>Ga0182746_1000606_pt1 | contig 44978 bp, 47 predicted proteins | sample eDN3rd30CBELigOP_FD_128881 | JGI IMG/M metagenome (GOLD analysis project Ga0182746, IMG submission 128881) | Enriched Organic Plus compost microbial communities from Emeryville, California, USA - eDNA 3rd pass 30_C BE-Lig OP (version 2) (version 2) ...
AGAGAAACCTTTTATTTTTAAATTTTCGTTTGAACTCCATCTTCTTTCTGTTGTTTCCGCACTAAATATTGTGTTATTTCCTGATTCAAAAACAATATATGGATTTCCTATGAATATAAAAATCTAATCTATTAAGCTTGTTGCGGCACAGCTAAGCCAAGCCCTTCAGCAATACGTGTACCGTATTCTGGGTCCGCTTTATAGAAGTGGCTAATTTGGCGGAGTTTAATTTCTTCAAGCTCTACCGGTTTCATTGCCCCTACAATATTCGCTACTAGACGAGTACGCTCTTCTTCACTTAATAAGCGATAAAGATCACCAGCTTGAGTGTAATGATCATCATGATCGTATGCTACTTGTGCTGCTTGCCCTGTCACATCAAATGGAGTAACTTTCGCTTCAGGCACTTCATTTGGCCCCCCAAAGCTATTTGGCTCATAATATACAGAACGTCCACCATTGCCGTCGCCAGCCATAAAACCATCGCGTTGATGATTATTAACCTCTGCTTTCGGACGGTTAACTGGAAGTTGATTATGATTCGCACCAACACGGTAACGATGCGCATCTCCATAAGCAAATAAGCGTCCTTGAAGCATTTTATCTGGAGAAGCTTCTACACCTGGTACAAATGTTCCTGGTGAAAATGTTGCTTGTTCTACTTCAGCAAAGTAGTTCTCTGGATTTTTATTTAGAACCATACGCCCTACTTCAATTAATGGATAATCTTTCTGCGACCAAACTTTTGTTACATCAAACGGATCAAAGCGATATGTGTCCGCATCTTCTAAAGGCATAATTTGAACGTAAAGCTTCCAAGCTGGGAAATCTCCCTTTTCAATTGCATTAAATAAATCTTCTGTGTGATAATCTGGATTTTCTCCTGCAAGTTTTGCAGCAAGATCCACATCAAGGTTTTTAACTCCTTGTTCTGTTCTAAAGTGGTATTTTACCCATACCGCTTGTCCTTCTGCATTTACCCATTTAAATGTATGACTTCCGTACCCATGCATATGACGAAGAGTAGCTGGAATACCACGGTCAGACATTAGAATCGTTACTTGATGTAAAGACTCTGGAGAATGTGACCAGAAATCCCATACTGCTGTTGGATTTTTCAAATGCGTTCTTGGGTCTCTTTTTTGTGTATGAATGAAATCTGGGAATTTAATTGCATCTCGAATAAAGAAAACAGGTGTGTTATTCCCAACAATATCGTAGTTTCCTTCTTCTGTGTAGAACTTAACTGCGAATCCGCGCGGGTCACGAACTGTATCAGCTGAACCTAATTCTCCAGCTACTGTTGAGAAGCGAATAAACATGTCTGTTTCTTTTCCAACACCATTGAATAGTTTCGCTTTTGTATATTTCGACACATCATTTGTCACGGTAAAGGTTCCATATGCTCCAGCACCTTTTGCGTGAACAACTCGCTCTGGAACACGTTCGCGGTTGAAATGTGCTAATTTCTCTAATAAATGTACATCTTGAATGAGAACTGGTCCACGTTGTCCAGCTGTAATAGAGTTTTGATTATCGCCTACTGGTGCTCCCCAGCTTGTCGTTAGTTTTTTCGTCATCTTCACGTCACCTCTTAATTAGAATTATTATTGATAGTTAATATAATAAACTATATTAAATAAAAATCAATACTTATTTATAATAATTTTAAAAAAGTAATAATATTTACTTGGAATAACATCCCAAAAAATTGGTAAAACAAAAGATAGAAACTCAGATTAATTATATAATTTCTATTAATAATTTTCCAATTTTGTATTCTTTCTTTTAAATATATAATTTTCATCATTTATCAATAAGCTCTAAGGGAAGGGGATAAAAGAGAATAACCACCATCACTATATTCAATACATAGTTATAAAAAGACCTAGTTTAGATAATTCTTTTTCATCCTTTTGAAAATGAAAGGTTTCAGACCTGAAAGAAGTCAAAGCTCTTAATAAATTAGAAACATTTATTGAATAGGTTTCGTTGTTGATATATAAATAATCTAATTTATATATCATTAAATAGCCTATAGAGTTGACACTGATTTACCATGTACTTCTCTGCTCTGCCAATCAGAAATAAAGAAAACGAGCACGAAAAAGGTGAGAGGCCTACTAATAGTCCCTCACCTTTTTCTTATCCTTCGCTTCTCTCAAGGCTTTAAGACTAACTTCTCGCCTTCCGGATTGTGTAAAACCGTTTTATGATACGTTCCTCTTGCCCAATCATCTGCTTGATCATGATACCACTTACTTTTCACATGTCCGGATTGTCCAGGACCAACTGTATGATAAGACTCATTCATATTCTTTAAGTCCATAATAAAACGCCACGATCCTCCATGATTAACTGTACCATCATTGAGATAGGAAGCCGCCTTTACCGTAACAGAACTTCCCCCGACTGGTATACTACCATTAGAATTAAACAAGTATTGTAACGGCGGAACGCTTGAAAGTGGGTGATTAAACCGAACTTGGTGATAGTCTCCCCAACTCCATTTCGCAACGTCGTCCCCTTGCATCTTTTCAATTTCCTTTAGTGTTGTCTGCAAGGAGTTCATCAATACTCGCTCTAAACCACCTGCTTCTTCTATCCACGGTCCTGCCTTTCCATTTAATGCTCTCCGCAACAGTTGATCAACCGCCTGCTTACGACCACCAAATAACTTCAATGTCTCTTCTGGAATTTTTTCTACAAACAGCACATTCCCTATTTCCTGCATCCACAAATTAAAAATAAGGGGGGCTGCAGTATCTTTATTATCAATATAATTCCACTTTTGAAGTGCATCTAAAGCTTTCTCCTCCTGTACACTTGCTGAACTACTCAATACATGTAAAAATTGTGGAAGAAATTCTTTCGCCTGTAGATTCATTTCGTCCATCTGCAACCTCTGCATATCTTCTACTGTCAATTTCTTATTAGTTCTCAAATATTCTTGAATGCGCATTTGACGAAATGGCTGAGCCCAATTATGACTAATATGATATGGATACTCATCACCAATCACTTTATTATTCGCTGTTGAGATAAATCCTTCCTTTGGATTAATTGTTTTTGGCAGCTCTTCAAATGGAATATACCCTTCCCACTCATATTCCTTTGTCCAGCCTGGAACAGGAAGCAGACTATCCCCTTTCTTTCTAATTGGGATTTTACCGTTTGCCTTATAGGCAATTGTGCCATCCTTAGCCGCAAATACGAAATTTTGAGCCGGTGTTTCAAACTTAAATAGCGCTCTTTCGAATTCATCCCAGTTTTCTGCTCGATTCATATTTAAAACAGCTTCAAGCTCAGCAGATGGATCAAGCGCTGTCCAACGCAACGCTAAAACCGTATCCTTTCCACTTGCACCAGCAAATTCAGAAATGACAGGGCCGTGTCTTGTCACTGTTACTTGATAATCTATTGTTTTTCCGTCTTTTACTCGAATTGGTTCATCTATAATCTTTGCTTTTTTCCACTTGCCTGCGTATAAAAATTCACTTTTATTCTCTGGATTCCTTCTTTCGATATAGAGGTCCTGTACATCCGGTCCTGTGTTGGTCACACCCCAAGCAATGTGTTCATTATGACCGAGAATAATTCCTGGAATACCAGCAAAGATGACACCACTTACATTGATAGCTGGAGCTTGCAAGTGCATTTGATACCAAATCGATGGAGTAGCTAAACCAAGATGAGGATCGTCAGCTAATAAAGCAGAACCTGATTCAGTTTTCTCACCACTAACAACCCAGTTATTGCTGCCGTTAAATTGATTAGGGATATAAGCCTTAGCGAAACTTTTCTCAATATCTAATTCTTCTTTCGAAATCACATATGGTGCATTCTCTGGATAGCTTGGGAATAAATCATAGGCTTTGTCCTTTGAGAAGCTTTGCAATAAATACTGTCGAAAAGCTTGGTCTTCCCAATGCCCTCCTAAATCAAAAGCCATATACTTACCAATCGTCAGAGAATCGACTGGACTCCAGAGCTCTGGTTCATAACCTAATAATGTAAACTCAATCGGCCACTTTCCACTTTTCTGTAATTGTTCAATATACAAATTCACCCCATCTGCAAAGGCCTGAAGCACAGCTTTCCCTTCTTTAGAATATTGATTATACGAAGCTTCCGCTGCTCTTCGCAATCCGAGCGTTCGAAAGTATTTATCCTTCTCAATTGTCGCTTCACCTACAACTTCACTGAGCCTGCCTGATGCCTGTCTTCTACTTAAGTCCATTTGAAACAAACGATCTTGTGCTTGAATATAGCCTTGTGCTATATATAAATCTTGTTCACTTTTTGCTCGAATATGAGGAACTCCATGTGCATCACGAATCACTTCAACAGATTGTGACAACCCCGAAAGAGTCATCTCTCCTTTCGTTTCTGGAAGAGACCTGGCCACATATAAATTAAAGGCAATAAAAGCTGCTATAGCTAATACTAGAAGAATCGCCACACCCCATAATGTTCGCCTGCCCCACTTCCGTTTTGTTTTTTGCTTCGGCAGCACTGTCTCCATTTCCTCACCTGCTTTCTTAAACTAAGAACTTAGTTATAGGATTCTTCCGATAACCATATTTCCCCATATAACTTTATTAATACATATTCGCCTTGTATACTATCTTTCCTATCTCAAATTACACATTCACCTAAAAATTCACAGAACAAAAGCGCAAACGCCCTGATTAGTTGGATATTGAAACTCTTATCCATAATTCAAGAATTTTATAGTTTCCTAGACGACAAAAAAGGACTGACACATCATCAGCCCTTTTCTCTATAATTCTTATACTTTAAATGCACGTACCATGGCTAATTCTCGCAAAGAGTGTGTATTTCTCCACTCTAGATACCGCTTAATCATCAACCGCAATCATCACACTTTATATTGCTGTCGCTACCCTTTTATCGCTTTCGTCTAATTTCAATAACTTCCTTTTTATCATAGGTGATATAAACCGTTTCACCAATTTTATAATTAATATAGCGATCGCAATCGATTTCTAACGTCTCACCGTTACTAAAATCCATTGCACAATTTGACCCTTCTTCTGTCTGAGAAACAGAAATGACTTTTTCTGTTTCAAATCCAATGGCCTTCCCATCACCGAAGTGAGGATAATATTTTTCTTTAATCACGACTTTTTCCAGGCCTCTCGGATTTACAGAAGTGAAAATGGTGAGTGTAACAAATACTCCGACTAAGAATACTAGAATAATTGCTTTAGGATTCAATCACACACTTCCCTTTTGATTAGAAAACTCGATTCTCGTTTGCTTTTAAGACAGAGAATCTGTTCTCCTTATACTATCAGCCTTAAATTAGCTACTAAACTGAGACTACTTCTAAGCAACTAATCATACATTTTAGTAGTACAAAAAAATATATTTCAAAACAAGCGTGAATATGCTCGTTTCTTCACCTTCTCAATCGATAACGAACACACCATAGCCAACATAAGTAAAATGGATACAGAAGCAATCACACCGGGCCATGCGAATCGATGCAGAAATAGTCCTCCTACCGCCCCAACGATACTCGAACCTGCATAATAAAATAATAAATAGAGAGAAGAAGCTTGAGCTTTCTCTGTTTTATCCGCAAGCAGCCCTACCCAGCTGCTCGCAATCGAATGGGCACCAAAGAAACCAAATGTAAATAATGCTAAACCGATTATCTTCAATGCTAAAGGAGCAGCTAATGTAACAAGAGCGCCTACAGCCATAATCAAAATACCTAATACCATTACTTTTGTCCGTTCAAACCGATCTACCATTTTCCCCATCCACGTCGAGCTAAATGTACCTACTAAATAGATAAGGAAAATGAAACCAATCACTGTTTGTGACAAATTATATGGTGGTTCCATAAGCGGAATGCCTACATAATTATAAACAGTAACAAACGAGCCCATTAAAAAAAAGGCAATCAGAAATAAACAAATAAGCTCTCGTTTTTTCAAATTATTTAGTAACGATTGCTTCATCCAAGAAAGTGAAATAGAGTGACGAACTGTATGTTGAGGTGCAGGCAACATCCACCAAAAAGCGACACTAATAAGTAAACTTAACACACCGAGGCTTCCAATGGCTACTTGCCAAGAAAAATAATCTGTTAATACTCCAATAATTAACCGGCCTGAAAGTCCGCCAATACTCGAACCGCTCACATATACTCCAATAACATACCCTAAGCTTTTGAGGTGAAATTCTTCATTAATATAAGCCATTGCGATTGCTGGAAATCCAGCTAATACGGCACCTTGCAAAGCCCGAATAGCAATGAGCGTATACAAATTAGACGTTAAAGCGACACATATTGATAAAATAGCCGATAAGGTTAACGCTATCCCCATCATTTTTTTTCGATCAATCTTTTCCGATAAAAATGAAACAATCAACAAACAAATGGCTAATGTCCCCGTCGAAAACGAAAGCGTTAAACTCGCTGTAGCCGGCGTCACACTGAATTGTTTAGCAAACATTGGAATTACTGGCTGTGTGCTATATAAATCCGCAAACGTGACAAAGCTTCCAAGAAATAACGCTAAAAGGGTGACTCGAAACGACTTTCCTGACGGCTCAATATACTTCACAATCTTCAGACCTTTCGACATGAACTACTATTATCGTAATACTTTTTCCGAATATTGTCTATTTTCATAGTAAAATAGATAGATATGTATACTATATAAATCTAAGTTGATTTTTTGACCTCATCACATTCCATATAGTTGGTGAAAGGCGTGTGAGACTGCGGTCTCACACGAGTAGGAGCCAAAAATCAACAGTATCTTTAAATAAACCGTCTTATAGCGGTTTAACAAGTTGGACATATTATATATAATGCTGCTGGTTTTTAACGTATAAGACCACATTTTTCTACGTTCTTTAGCTATGATGAAATGAGCATAAGCTAGTTTAATATAACAAAAAAAGCCTCACCAAACGGAGGCTTTTTCCACTTTACCAAATAATAAACATTAAAATAATCGCGATAACAATACGATAAATCGCAAATGGTGTAAGCTTAATTTTATCAATCAACTGCAAGAAGAATCGAATAAAAATAAGCGCAAAAATAAAGGCACTTACGAAACCAACAATGAAGAATGGAATCATCTCAGGTGTAAAGAACTCCCAATATTTCATCATCTTCAATAAACTGGCACCAGCCATAATCGGCACCGCCATAATAAAAGTAAAATCAGATGCGGCGCGGTAGCTCATTCCAAGTAATACTCCACCTGAAATGGTTGAACCAGAGCGTGAAAATCCCGGCCATAAAGCGATACACTGAAACAATCCAACCTGAAATGCTTGTTTATATGTAATCTGATCGACGGTTTGTGCTGTTACCTTTGGACGGAATTTATCTGCAGCAATCATTAAAAATGCTCCAACAAAGAGACCCACTACGACCGTTTTAACAGAAAATAAATATTCATCAATCCAGTCTTCGAATAATAAACCAAACACCATCGCAGGTAAAAGTCCAACAAAAATTTGTAATAAATTCAACTTCGGACCGTTTGCAGCCCCTTTTTTCTTCAAACCTAATAGGTCCATAAATCGACCCCAAAACAAAACAACAACCGCTAAAATAGAACCAAGTTGGATTACAACTTTAAATGCATTTGCAACTTCACTACCTAACAATTCTTGCGATTTTAACCATAAATCATCGACAATAATCATATGTCCTGTTGACGAAACAGGAGCAAACTCTGTCAGTCCTTCAACAAGCCCTAAAATAACGGCTACAAATAATTCCCATAAATTCATCTTGCCACCTCAGCATTTTTTACTTACATAGCTAGATTCTATCGCTTGTTCACTATAAAGTCTAATGTAAATTGCTGAAATCTTTATGTACAATAAGTAAAATAATAACATCCTATACTTTATAAAACGCTTTATTATCAATAAATCTTTACAAACGGGAAAAAGAAGGAGAACGATGCTCCTTCTTTTTCAATCCATATTTATTAAGTTTAATTAACGACCGCCTAGTTGTTGTTCAGCCATTTGTACTAAACGCTTTGTAATTTCTCCACCAACTGATCCGTTTGCACGGGAAGTTGTGTCAGGCCCTAAATTCACACCAAATTCACTAGCAATTTCATACTTCATTTGCTCAAGAGCTTGTTCTACTCCAGGCACTAATAAGTTGTTGCTATTGTTATTTGCCATGTTTATCACCTCCTAGTACTATTATCTTTCATCATTCAAAAATTATAATTGCCAAATTAATACATCATGAAACGTTGTTCACACACATACAATTGTTATACCGCAGCGTTTTAGGAGGGAAGTACATTGCAAATCCATATCGTGAAACCAGGTGAAACGTTATTTAGCATTGCTCAAACATATAGCGTCGGTGCCGATAGAATTAGTCAAACAAATCAGCTTCCAAATCCCAACAACCTTGTCATCGGTCAAGCACTTGTCATTCCGATTATCGGCAGTTATCATTTCGTACAACCAGGCGACAGTTTATATACAATCTCACAAAAAGTAGGTGTTCCATATGAACAAATTGCAAGAGCCAATGGCATTTCCCCTGCTACCCCGTTAGCCATCGGCACCCGGCTCTACATTCCACCTCGTCAAAAAACAACAGCTGAATTTGTCGGCTATGTGGAGCCCCGTGGTGAAACTGTTCCAAAAACGTTAGAAGCATCTGCTAGGGAAAGCGCTCCTTACTTAACTTACCTTGCTCCTTTTAGTTTTGAAGCACTTCGTGATGGCTCATTAAAAGAACCTCTGCTAAATAATTTCTCACAAATCGCTAAAGACAATCGAACAACTTTAATGATGGTCATCACAAATAAGGAAAATGACCAATTCAATGATGAACTCGGTCATATCCTTTTAAACAATACCTCTGTACAAAATAAACTGTTGAATAACATTACAACGATTGCAAAGAAATACAATTTTAAGGATATTCACTTTGACTTTGAATATTTGCGCCCAACGGATCGAGAAGCATACAATCAATTTTTACGAAAAGCAAGAGACCGATTCCATAAGGAAGGCTGGCTTCTTTCAACAGCTCTAGCACCAAAAACAAGCGCGGAACAAAAAGGGCGCTGGTATGAGGCACATGATTATAAAGCACATGGTGAAATTGTCGATATGGTTGTAATCATGACTTATGAATGGGGTTATAGCGGTGGTCCTGCCATGGCTGTATCACCAATCGGCCCTGTTCGCCAAGTACTAGAATATGCCGTATCTGAAATGCCCTCTAAAAAAATTTTAATGGGTCAAAATCTATATGGCTACGATTGGACCCTTCCATTTGTTCAAGGAACGATAGCTAAAGCTGTTAGTCCCCAACGAGCTATTCAAATTGCTGCTGCAAATCAGGCTGCCATTGAATATGATAACAAGGCACAAGCTCCTCATTTTCGTTATAGAGACAAAGAAGGAAAAGAACATGAAGTGTGGTTTGAAGATGCGCGCTCGATTCAAGCAAAATTCAATTTAGTTAAAGAATTAAACTTGCGGGGAGTAAGTTATTGGAAATTAGGGCTTTCCTTCCCTCAAAATTGGCTGCTCATTAGTGATAACTTTAATGTTAGAAAGCGTAGTTAATCCACCGGCTTCCCCTTCTAATGGGGGGCTTTATTCGTTTTATACCTTATGAACCTTTCCTTTTTTGCCCATACTATGGAAAGGCTCGAAAGGTGGATTTTCTAAAATGTCTCATACGAATATTGTTAGCCGTAAATTTTCACGTATTCCCTATTTATTGAAATTGTTATCTATTGTTTTCGTATTTTTATTTCTATTTGGGACACTCATTCATTTAATTGAACCAGACAATTTCCCTAAAATAACCGATGGAATTTGGTGGGTAATTGTAACAATATCAACAATTGGATATGGAGATTATGCACCCAAAACCTTAGCCGGCAGAATCATTGGCACTATACTAATTTTAACCGGTGTAGGCATTCTTACCTCTTATTTTGCATCCATTGCTAAAGTAGCCATTTCAAAAGAAGAACAATTTTTAAATGGCACAAAAATTTTTAATGGGAGTAATCATTATATTATTGTCGGATGGAATGAACGCTCAAAAACGATTATTGAGGAAATTCATGAGAGAAGACATGAACAAGCCATTGTATTAATTGACAATACATTACGACAACATCCCCTTCCACGAACAAATATCCATTTTGTACATGGAAGAGCAACCGTAGATGATGTGTTGCTAAAAGCAAATATAAGAGAAGCCTCTCTGGTCCTCATTACGACTGATTTTAAGCAAAATGAAATGCAGACCGATATGTTTTCTATCTTAACTTTACTTGCCGTAAAAGGTTTAAATCCAAATGTATATTGTCTAGTAGAAATTTTAACCCAAGAACAGAAAGAAAACGCAAGAAGAGCAGGGGCAGATGGATTAGTGGAAACTAATAAGTTTGCTAGTGAATATATATTGCATTTCCTGCTATCGGGAAAAGCGGTTGAAATTCAAGGAGAATGGTTTGGCATTCATATTGCTGAACTGGCTATGCAGCATGAATGGGCACATTTAACGTTTCAGCAATTAAGTAACCTTTTATTAGAGCAGGATATTCTTTTAATTGGCATTATGAGAGGAGGCAAAAGACGACTCAAACCCCCTGCTCACAGCCCCTTACAAGCAAATGATTCTTTATTAATCATGGCAGAAAGTTATTAAGCGTTATAACAATGCCTTTTCTACATCTTGGACAAGGGATTTCCCATAGGAAATATATTTCTCTGGGAAATCTGCGTCTGAATCTTCTGGAGTGGCAAATTGGTTAAAGGAGGCAGAAAAATTACTTATATTTCCTTCATAATCCAAATTCCCTTCATATTGATGCGCTAACAAATAAGGACGCAATAGCTCGACTTTTGCTCCATCACGATCAAGCGTCCCATCCACAGCTTGGAATGGAAGACGCAGAAATTGATAACCCTCTTTATTATCAATTAGATAATCAAAAGAACCGTGGTCGTAATCCCAATTTCCACCGATTACATAACCAAGAGGTTTCAGCTTTTGTTCTAAATCCCATAAGCTAAATGTTTTCCCTTCCAATTTGGACGAAACTTCAATCATGGCTAAAACTCCTTCTAACTATTTTTTTCTTAGTGTAGCCAAATGCCTTTAAAACATGCTCTCAAAGAAAATGAGCGCCTTCAACGGAAGACACTCTCCAAATCACTATAAGCGCAGCTCTAATTCCTCTTTTTTAGCTTCATAACCTGGTTTCCCGAGGAGAGCAAACATATTCAACTTATACGCTTCCACACCTGGCTGATCAAATGGATTAACACCTAAAAGATATCCTCCCATTGCACATGCTTTTTCAAAAAAGTAGACGAGATAACCAAATGTATAGGCATCCATCGCCGGAATCGTTAGTACTACATTCGGAACTCCTCCGTCTGTATGAGCAAGCAATGTTCCCTCAAATGCTTTATTATTTACATAATCAATCGTTTTACCAGCTAAATAGTTCAAACCATCTAAATTAGATTCAAGCGCTTCGATAGTAAGTTCATGCCTCGCTCGTTCTACCTTAATGACTGTTTCAAATAATTGACGACGTCCTTCTTGAATGTATTGTCCTAAAGAATGAAGATCAGTTGAAAAGTTAGCCGCTGCTGGAAAGATTCCTTTTCCATCCTTGCCCTCGCTCTCACCAAATAATTGCTTCCACCATTCAGCAAAATACTGTAAACCTGGTTCATAACTAACGAGCATTTCAATTGTTTTTCCTTTATGATATAAAATATTTCGCACAACTGCGTATTGATAGGCCTGATTTTGATCAAGCTCAGAAGAACTCAGTTCGCTATGAGCTGCTTTTGCTCCTTGCATAACGTCATCAATATTGATTCCACAAACAGCAATAGGTAATAAACCGACTGCCGTTAACACGGAATATCTCCCTCCGATATCATTTGGAATCATAAACGTTTCCAATCCTTCTTCCGTAGCAACTTTCTTCAAAGCCCCCTTTACGGGATCCGTAGTCACAAAAATACGTTGTTTCGCTTCTTTCTTTCCATACTTTCTCTCTAATAAATTACGGAAAATACGGAAGGCAAGCGCAGGCTCTGTTGTCGTTCCAGATTTGGAAATGACATTAATAGAAAAGTCTTTATCTGCTAATACATCTATTAAATCTTGCATATATGTAGAACTAATATTATGGCCGACAAATACAATTTGTGGTGTTTTTCTTTTCCCCGAAGACAATGAGTTATAGAAACTATGCTGCAACATTTCAATCGCAGCACGAGCCCCTAAATACGAGCCGCCAATTCCAATGACAAGTAAAATATCTGAATGACGTTGTATATCAGCAGCTGCCTTTTTAATTCGGGAAAATTCTTCTTGATCATAATCATTAGGTAAATTGAGCCAACCAAGAAATGCATTGCCTTGTCCTGTCATTTCATGCAGAGAATGATGTGCCACTTTTACAGCATCCTGTAAATATGTCATTTCATGTTGTCCAAAAAACGTCAACGCTTTGGAATAATCGAAACGTACATAGGCCATGCTCCTGTTCCTCCTCTTCTCTATATCCATACCCCTTCACTAAAAAGCAGTTGCGTATGTAACGAATTCTGCTAGATATCTTCTTAAAAAAACACCGCAATCACTAACAACCAGCCTTATAAGGAGGCACGTAAAATAGACAGAACATCCTCACGATTCAATACTTTAAATTGACCAAATTCACCATATACCATTGCTTTATCAGCCATTGTTTCTAACTGGGCATCATCGATTCCATAGTCAGCTAAGCGAGTCGGGGCACCTAGACTGCGCCAAAATGCAGACAACGCTGCAACTCCTTCTAATGCCGTTTCTTCATCGGTCTTACCTTCTGGATTCACTCCAAAAACTTGGACGGCGAATCGCTTAAAACGTTCTACATTATCAGGTAATACATGTCTCATCCAATGCGGGAATAGAATGGCTAATCCGCCACCATGCGGGATATCATAAACAGCTGAAACAGCGTGCTCAATATTATGAGTCGCCCAATCTCCACGGTAGCCGACCCCAAGAGAACCATTTAAAGCAAGTGTACCTGCATACAAAATGGTCGCACGGTGATCATAGTCATCTAACTTTTCTAATAATTTAGGAGCTGATTCTATAACCGTCAACAGCAGAGACTCACAAAAACGATCTTGTATCGGGGCATAAGTTGCTGGATGAAAATATTGCTCAAACACATGGCTCATAATATCTACAATCCCATAAACCGTTTGATCTTTCGGAACTGTAAATGTATAAACAGGGTCTAGAATAGAAAACTGTGGATATGTATGAGGACTGCCCCAGCCTACCTTCTCCTTTGTTTCCCAATTTGTAATGACAGAACCAGAATTCATTTCAGAGCCAGTTGCCGCTAATGTTAACACGGTTCCAAATGGCAAAGCACCTTGGACCATTGTTTTTCTAGTAACAATATCCCAAGGGTCTCCTTCATATTTAGCCCCTGCCGCAATGGCTTTTGTACAATCAATTACACTTCCTCCACCAACAGCTAAAATAAACTCGATGCTCTCCTTCTTACAGAGCTCAACACCTTTTCGAACTGTTGATATCCGCGGATTGGGCTCCACTCCGCTCAACTCAAACACTTCCGCATCGATTTGAGTTAACTGAGACAGAACCTCTTCATATACACCGTTCCTCTTAATGCTCCCCCCTCCATACACAAGTAGCACCTTCCGTCCAAAAGAGGAGACTTCTTTCGATAAAGTATTCAATTGACCTTTACCAAAAATAATTTTTGTTGGATTTTTAAAAGTAAAATTTTTCATATTCACACCCCTTTTCACCATTATGACTAAAATTCCAATTAAATACAAAAAATCCGCATAAAAAATTTTAAGTCGTACATATATCGGAAAAGAACAAGCAAAATAGTATAGAAATGATTTTTAAAATAAAAAGGAGGATACACTATGAGTGGTATTCAACGATTAGCACTTGTTTTTACTATTATCGGAGCCATCAATTGGGGACTAATCGGCTTTTTCCAATTTGATTTAGTAGCATCTATATTCGGTGGACAAGATTCTGCATTAGCACGAATTATCTACGGAATAGTAGGGATTGCTGGTTTAATAAATCTTGGACTTCTCTTTAAGCCAAGTACTGAAGTTGCAAGGGACGCTGAAACACGTCCAACCCGCTAAAAAAATGAAGCGAACTAACGGATAATCCGTTCTATACAAAAAAATTTTCATACAAAAGAGGCTGATTATACAGCCTCTTTTGTATGAAAGCCCAGCTAGAATAACTCCAGCACGTTTTTAATTTTCTCGAACGCCCAATCCAGTTCTTCCTTTGTCACAATAAGCGGAGGCGCAAAGCGAATAACTGTATCATGCGTTTCTTTACAAAGAATTCCTTCTTCTTTTAATTTTTCACAATAAGGACGAGCTGGTTTGTTTAATTCAATGCCAATAAAAAGCCCTCGACCTCGTACTTCTTTCACCACTGAACTTTTTATTTTCTTTAACTGATTTAAAAAGTATTGCCCGAGTTCCAGCGAGCGCTGAGCTAATTGTTCGTCCACTAACACATCGAGTGCCGCTATAGAAACAGCACATGCAAGCGGATTTCCTCCAAACGTAGACCCATGCGACCCAGGGGTAAATACGCCAAGAATCGATTTATTAGCAGCAACACATGAAATGGGGAGTATTCCCCCTCCAAGTGCTTTCCCTAATATATACACATCTGGAGTAACATCCTCCCAATCACAAGCAAACATCTTTCCCGTTCTTCCTAAACCAGATTGAATTTCATCTGCAATGAATAAAACCTGTTCCTGCTTACAATAAGCATAGGCCTCTTTTAAAAATCCCGGTTGTGGAATACGAATTCCTGCTTCTCCTTGAATTGGTTCAAATAAAAAAGCCGCTGTATGTGGTGTGATGGCGGTTTTTAATGCTGATATATCTCCATAGGGAATAAGTTTAATTCCTGGGAGCATCGGGCCAAATCCTCGTTTGTATTCGTCTTCAGAAGAAAGCGAAACAGCCGCTATCGTTCGACCATGGAAATTACCCATACAAGCAATAATTTCAGCTTGATCAGACTCCACTCCTTTGACATCGTATGCCCAGCGTCGCGCTGCCTTTATAACCGTTTCCACTGCTTCGGCACCTGTATTCATCGGTAATATCATTTCTTTATGGGTGAGCTTAGCTACCTTCTCATACCAAGCTCCCAGCTGATCATGATGGAAAGCGCGAGATGTTAACGTAACTTTGTCCGCTTGTTTTTTTAACGCTGCAATAATCTTCGGATGGCGATGCCCTTGATTAACAGCCGAATAGGCACTTAACATATCTAGATAACGATTCCCCTCAGGGTCTTTCACCCACACTCCTTCAGCTTCAGAAATCACAATTGGTAAAGGATGATAATTATTGGCACCATATTGATTCGTTTTGGAAATCAACTGCGCTGAATCGTCATGAAGAGACATCCTACAAGCCCCCCTTTAATGTAGCTTATTAAACAATATTACTGTTTCATGATTAAAAGACGGCATATTGTGGAATAATTTACTTTTGGAGCCTTCTGAAGAAACTTCCGATTGTTTCGGGATTTAGAACTAAGGTAAGCAAAAAAATTTAATAAATAAGATGATATACCATGACCTATAAAAAATCGGCTGATTCATCATCAGCCGATTTAAAAACATTATTTTTTAATTAAATCTTCACGTTGAGATTGTTCAATCCACTCTTGAAGCTTGTCTTTTAATGTATTGAAACCTTCAGTAGACTCTGTATAGCTAGTTACAGCTGCTTGGCGTTTCTTAGGTGCCGCTTTTCTAGCTGGTGCTGCTGGACGCTCTGGAGCTTCCTCTGTAGCACGGATTGATAAACCAATTTTTCCAGCTTTTTCATCAATTGACAGAATTTTAACTTGTACTTCATCGCCTACTTTTAAGTGTTCGTTAATATCCTTAACAAACCCGTGAGTAACTTCAGAAATGTGAACTAATCCTTGAGTTGATTCATCAAGTGCAACAAACGCACCGTATGCTTGAATTCCTGTAACTTTTCCTGTAACAACTGCACCGATTTCGAATTTTTGTGTCATGGTAACACTCCTATTTACGATATATTTTTTCATCTATTTCACGCAATATAAAACTATATCATATAATTGTAAAATAATCAAAAATCAATGATAGCTCAAACTTATATTTATCCTTATTATTTGCTATAATATAGACTCTTACTTTATATTCTCAAAGGAGTTTTTTACAGAAATGAACAATTCACAAGAGCAATGGACATCTAAGCTCGGCTTTATTCTCGCTGCAGCTGGATCAGCCATCGGGATTGGTGTTATATGGAAATTCCCTTATATGGTTGGAACCAATGGCGGCGGAATCTTTTTTCTGATGTTTATCTTATTCACCCTCATTATTGGTGCACCGATTTTAATTACTGAATTTATTATCGGAAGACGAACACAAAAAGATGCAGTACGAGCTTATAAAGAACTAGCACCAGGAACTCCATGGACGTTAATCGGTTACTGTGGTGTAATTGCTTCGATTATCCTGCTATCATTTTACAGCGTTGTTGGAGGATGGATTCTTTCTTATCTTATCCGTAGTGTAACTAATTCACTTTCAAATTTAACACAACAGCAATACGGAGATTTATTTAACACAATTATTAGTAATCCTTATGAAACCGTTATCGCACAATTGATCTTTATGCTGATTACCATTTGGGTTGTCCAAGGCGGAATTCAACAAGGGATTGAAAAAGCAAGTAAATATATGATGCCTGCGCTATTTATTTTATTTGTAGTACTATTAGTTCGATCCTTAACATTAGACGGAGCCATGGAAGGAGTCCAATTCTTCTTAAAGCCTGACACATCTGTTTTATCTGAGCAAACGGTTCTCCTAGCACTAGGACAAGCTTTTTTCACTTTAAGTATCGGAATTTCAGTTATGGTGACATATGCCTCCTATTTAAATAAAAATGAGGACTTAACAAAATCAGCTTTATCCGTGGTAGGGTTGAATATTTTTATCGCTTTACTGGCGGGGCTGGTTATTTTCCCGGCGGTTTTTGCGCTTGGGTTTGATCCTGCAAGTGGTCCTGGGCTTGTTTTCGTTGTCTTACCAGCTGTTTTTAATGAAATTGCCTTTGGATCAGTATTCATGTTTATCTTCTTCATCTTAATCCTCTTTGCCACACTCACTTCTGCTTTTTCTATTTTAGAAATTGTCGTAGCTGCTATGGTGAAAGGCGATGAAGCAAAACGAAAAAAATCATCATGGACTGCTGGTATTCTTGTATTTATTATTGGAATTCCAAGTGCACTTTCTTTTGGTATTTTAAGTCATATTACCTTATTTAATAAATCTATTTTTGATATGGCTGACTTCCTTGTCAGCAATATCGCCTTACCAGTAGGGGCCCTATTTATTTCTCTATTTGTTGGCTTCCAACTAAAAAAACTACACGTTGAAGAAGAATTCCTATCTGGTTCTTCGTATGGAAAGAAAATCTTTAAAGTATGGTATTTTTTAATTCGTTACATCGCTCCGATTGCCATTGCAATCGTTCTGTTAAGCTCCATTGGGTTCATTTAACAGATTTCGATGTTAATAAAAGGCTACCCTAAAAATAGGCAGTATAAAACAATGATAAAAGATTATAGATAAAACCGATTATTTTTGTATAGATGCCTCTGTTATCGGATGTTATTGAAATTTGGCTCATTCCCGCATACTGTGGAATGAGCCAAATTTCATTTAATAGACACTATTACGTAACACAATGACCATAAGAAACATGTTACACTCCATATAAATAACTATTTCTTGAAAAAGGGAGAGGTGCACTATGTCCGATATCGCTCGAAACATTCGACTATATAGAGAACAGAAAAATTTATCCCAACAAGAATTAGCCGTCAAAATGCGGGTAGGTACCAAAAAAATCGAATTATATGAGTCAGGTGAATTGACTCCGGATACAGAAACGATGTTAAGACTATGTACCGTGCTTGATTTACCTGCGTCAGAAATTTTAGAGAAAGAATATCATAGCAATAAAAAAACGACTTTGGATAATGAAATTGCAACGCTAATTGAAGAAATGGGAATGGAAAAAGCATTATTTCTGTTACGCTCTTTTAAAGAAATTAGTGAGGCCGATATATTGAAGATGTTAAATGTTTCAAAAAGGTGAATAATGTGTATAATATTTAAATAACTTGGGAAGAATAAGGAATAACTTTCTATGATTACTCATCTAGAATAGCTCTTTCTTTCGATATCCCCCTATGGAAAAGGGTCGAATTTTTTGAAATTCGACCCTTTCTTTTTGCTATATTAGATTGGTAAAGCGCTTATCCTTACCAGCTTAATTAAATCTCTCCATGAATCGAGAAATTCGCTTAATCGCTTCTTGAAGCTGTTCCATTGAAGAGGCATACGAACAACGAATATGTCCTTCACCGCTTTCTCCAAACACATCTCCAGGAACAACCGCAACTTTCTCTTCTAATAAAAGCCGTTCGGCAAATTCCTGAGAAGATAGACCGGTTTTTCTAATAGATGGGAAGGCATAGAAAGCTCCACCTGGCTTATGACAGTCTAAGCCAATTTCATTAAACGATTTTACAATATAGTTTCGTCTTCTACGATAACTGCTTCTCATATCTTCCACATCGGACATCCCATGTTGTAAGGCTTCTAACGCTGCATATTGTGCCATTGTTGGTGCACACATAATCGCATACTGATGAACTTTCAACATCGCTTGGCTAATTTCCTTAGGCGCACATACAAATCCTAAACGCCATCCTGTCATTGCAAAGGCTTTAGAAAATCCATTCAATAAAATTGTCCGCTCTAGTATGCCATCAATAGCTGCAAAAGACGTATATCCTTCATCATAGACAAGCTCCGCATAAATTTCATCCGAAATGACTAATAAATCATGTTTAATCACAACTTCAGCAATCGCTTCAAGGTCCGATTTCCCCAGTTGTGTACCAGTTGGGTTATTCGGTGAACAAATAAAGAGAGCCTTTGTTTTTGGTGTAATGAGTTCTTCAATTTGTTCAGCTTTAATTTTGAAATCATTCTCCGGTAAAGCTTGAACAGTTACCGGCACTCCGCCTGCCATTGTAACGATTGGCGCATAAGCCACAAAGCACGGCTCAACTACAATAATTTCTTCCCCAGGGTTTAAAATCGTTCGCAAAGCAATATCAATCCCTTGACTCGCTCCAACTGTTACAATAATTTCTTCCTCTGGATCATAAGAAACATGAAAGCGTGATTTCATATAATGAGCAATCTCTTCTCTTAACTCAAGCATACCGGCATTCGCTGTATAAGATGTATGCCCCATTTCTAATGAATTGATGGCCGCTTCCCTTGCTGACCAGGATGTCACAAAATCCGGCTCACCTACACCTAGAGATACAACACCCTCCATATTAGCTGCTAAGTCAAAGAATTTACGAATACCTGATGGTTTAAGCTCTTGAACAGTTTTAGAAATATAACTTGTTTTAATCACGGTGACACCACAATTCTTTTATCTTTTTCAGTTGGCTCGAAAATCGTGCCATCATGTTTATACTTTTTCAAAATAAAATGAGTAGTCGTTGAAATAACTGAATCTAATGTCGATAATTTGTCAGAAACAAATTGTGCAACTTCGTTCATAGAACGGCCTTCAATAATAACTGATAAATCGTAGGCACCTGACATTAAATAAACAGATTCTACTTCTTTAAAACGGTATATTCTTTGAGCCACTTCATCGAAACCAACTCCACGCTTAGGTGTTACCTTTACATCAATCATCGCCGTAACGCCATGATATTCATCCACTTTCGCCCAGTTAATAAGTGTCGCATAGCGAACGATGATACGCATATCTTCAAGTTTTTGTAATGTAGCTTGAATATCTTCTTCTGATAAATCCGTCATTTTAGCCAAGTCTGCTGTCTCGATTCGGCTATTAGTTTCAATAATTCGTAGTAGTTCCAATTCTTGACCATTCAAGTGCATTGGAAACCCTCCTTTGACATTCAAAGTGATGGTTAAGCTGGCAGAATACCTTTTAGGTTCTTTCCTCATATTAGACCTATAAGGGGTAATATACGACAATAAAAAGAAATTTAACACAAGGATGTTCTGTCAGGATAAACTGTTCATATTATACCAAAGTTCATATCAAATCTGTTATATAAAATATTCTTTTTTCCGCCTATTTTTATGGATTCTGTTCTGTAACAGGGGAATTTTGAAAGTACTAGCAAGGAGGGGTTTATATGGAAATAAAAGGAATAGAAACAGTCGGAAATATAGATATTTATTTTGAACAATACAGAAGTAACTCATCCCATCAAACGATTATATTACTGCACGGTTTCTTATCATCGAGCTTTAGCTATCGTAAGCTAATTCCTTATTTAACATCCGACTTTAATATCATTACCGTCGATTTACCTCCATTTGGACAAAGCGGGAAAACATATCGTTATACATATTCGTTTGAAAACATCGCACGCTCAATCATTGAATTAATAGAGGCAAAAGGGCTGCAATCTATTTGCCTCATTGGTCATTCGATGGGGGGGCAAATTGCGCTGCAGCTCGCAAACATTCGTCCTGACCTCGTGCAGCGAATCGTCCTTCTATGCAGTTCCGGCTACTTGCCCAGCTTTCCACGTAAAATGAAGGCGCTCAGTTACTTACCGTTTTTTTCACTAGGTGTTCGGCATTACCTTGCTAAATCTGGCCTCGAAAAAAACCTCAAAAAGGTCGTGTACAATCAAGAGCTTATTGATGATGCGATGCGACAAGGGTATCTGCAACCATTTACAGAGGGGAGACAAATTTTTCGTGCTTTAGGCCGAATGGTACGCGATAAGAGGGTAGATCTATTAAAAGAAGATTTACAAAAAATACATACACCATGCTTGCTCATCTGGGGACGTGAGGATAAAGTAGTTCCACTTAAGATTGGAAAACGGCTAGCCTCAGATTTACCCAATGCTAATCTTGTCATCCTAAATGATACGGGGCATCTCTTACCAGAAGAAAAACCAGCAGAAGTCGCCTCGTATATTAAAAACTTCTTTATAGAAAAAAGCTGATTCTATCGGCAGAATCAGCTTTTTTCTATAAAGTACAATTTGTATTAGTTCGAATCATAATCAGCTTCTCAGCAACAGCTAAGCATGCTTGAAAATCAAGAGATTCATCAAATGAAAATTCATAAATTTCTTTTAACCTTCTGGCTAAGCTTTGAACATCTTCAATATCTGAAACAGCAAGAACAGCATCTGCTATTTCTGGTTCATAGTTTTCACTACCTAATCCAAACGGGTCCCATTCCTGTAGAACACGAACAAGAGACAAAGTCATTTGTTGTCCATCCATTTTATTATCACCTGCTCCATTTTCTTTGCTAACATAGTATCATACAATTTTACTTTTAGCTCTGTTACATGACGATATTACGTTTTGATTAATAATAGGATGTAGTCTATCCTTGATATTTAGAAATCAGGCTCTGTTAAAAAAATTAAAGGCGGTGGATGTTTTGAACTCCTCTATTTTTGATGAATCATTAAACAGAAAAAATACTTCATCCTTAAAATGGGATGCTCTCCAAACCATATATGGCATAGAGGACTTACTTCCAATGTGGGTAGCGGACATGGATTTTCCTGCACCTCCATTTGTTCAAGAAGCATTAATCGAGAGAATCAAGCACCCGGTGTTCGGCTATACAATTGCGCCTCCCTCCGTATACAGCCACATTACTGATTGGGTGCAAACAAGACATAGCTGGGAGATTACCAAAGATCAAATCACGTTCAGTCCAGGTGTTGTAAGCTCCATTGGTACAGCGATTCAAGCATTGACTAAGCCGAACGATCGCATTCTCATTCAATCACCGGTTTACATGCCCTTTTTTGAAATGGTTAAACGAAATGGACGAGAAGTTGTCCTAAACGAACTACAGCTAGTAGATAACCGCTATACAATTGATTTTACAGACTTCGAAGAAAAAATAAAAAACGATGTAAAGCTTTTTCTATTATGTAGTCCACATAATCCAGGAGGCCGCGTTTGGACAAAAGCTGAACTACAAAAAATGAGCGAACTTTGCCTTCAATATAATGTGACAATTGTGAGCGATGAAATCCATGCTGATTTGACTCATTCATCCTACCAGCATGTGCCTACCGCTTCACTAAATCCAGCTGTTGCAGACAACACCATTACATTTATGGCGCCAAGCAAAACGTTTAATTTAGCTGGCCTGCAAGCTTCTTACATAATTACAAACAATAAAAAGTTACAGCTAGCATTTAAGCGTGTACAGGAAGCGCAAGGATTTCATGGTTTAAACACCTTCGCCTTAACAGCAATGGATGCCGCTTACCGCGAAGGTGGACAATGGTTAGATGAGCTCCTAGCCTACATAGAAGCGAATATACAAATAGCCGAATCATTCATCGCAAATGAAATTCCAACGCTTTCTTGCATGCATCCTGAAGCTTCTTATCTACTTTGGATAGATTGTCGGGGTTTAGGATTAACTGATCAACAAATTCAAGATGCTCTTCTCCAAAAAGGAAAACTCGCTCTCGAACCTGGAAAGAAATATGGACCTGGCGGCGAAGGATTCGTACGTATGAATGTCGGATGCCCACGCTCTGTTTTATTAGACGGATTAAATCGGTTAAAGCTGGCATTTACTAACTAAAGACAACCTAAACAACCTGTTTCTCTATTTCTAGAAGAAGGCAGATTGTTTAGGTTTTTTTAACGTAAAATATGTTTCGCTTTTGCTTCTTTCAGCCAATTTGGAAACTCATTTAATAATTGGTCATATAATTGTTCATCTGAAACTGTCTCAATGTCGTCAAAGTGGAAAAAGTTTGCGTTATCAACAACACGCCCTTCCATTGTGTCAAGCTTTTTTAACACATCAAAATTGGAATTACCTATTCCGATAAACTGCCAAAAAATCGGTTTGTCCGAAGAAGACATAATATACTTTTTAATACCTGGTTTACAGCCGCCATCATTAATAAATACAAGGAATGCAGGAGAACTACTAGGTTCTTCTTTTAAATATTTTTGAAGCACGTCTTTCATAACTTGCGGTTCATCATTACGACCAAACTTATGAATAGAATCGTCATTTAAAATCTTTTGATTCACATAATCGGCGAAGTCTTTTTCTGTTACAGAAGGTAGACGCGAAAACTCATTATCATATACCCAAACATCTAATGTTCCGTCATCGTCAAAAAGGGAAGCTACAGCTAATATTCGCTCAACTACTTTTTGAACCGTTCCTTCACGATAAAGCTTTCTCATAGAGCCGCTAATATCTAACACAACCCCAACTCTCGCAACAACTTTAGTTAGTTCTTTCTTCTCTAACACAACACGAACTTTGTTTTTCATTAATGAAACAGTATTCATCTAATATCCTCCTCTACCACTTTCATTATAATTTTACATATATAACCTAACTCAAACCACAAAAAGGACTCCCATCGACATAAGGAGTCCTTTTTGTGAATTACTTTCTGTTACTCTACATATGGATTTTTCTCATATTGCGGCAAATCCCCAAATGGTGTTATCATTCCCGCTTCATCCAATTCTTGCTCTAATTGCTCATGCTGCGCATTTGGATAAATCGTAATATTTTTCCCTGTTATATCAACCGCAGCGAAGTTCTCATAGTCTTCCACATAACCAATATTTTCATCTGATTCCACATACGTATCTTCATAATCGGCTGGCAGACGAATAAAATCTGACGGACTTTCTGATGTTCCGTAGCTAGCTACTTCCTGCCATGTATCCTCCGCATCGTAGGCAACGGATTCGTGTCGATCGTCAAAAATGACTTCTTAATAAATCAAATTCTTGACGCAACAACGGTTCTACTTCTTGCTTCATTTGCTCCAATTGGTGTTTGAACTTGTTGAGTTGATTCGGCTGCATACTAAAAAACACCCTTTCTGAGTCAGTCTCCTTTAGTATTTGTAACCATACTTTTTTCAACTAAGGCAGTTAGTTTCTTCCGCTGTTTAGGGGAAAGGTGTATGAAACCGTGGTTTCACATGACTGAGCCAAAAAATCATATTATCAGCAACATTCATGAACACAGCCTATGAAAAAGTATCGTTCTTCGCTGAGTTTTGTTGCTGTGCAATACGCTCTTCAAGTTGCTTTGTTTTCAGCTCTTCTTTTTTGGAATAACGAATAATGAATCGCATTGTAAAAATTGCAGCTAACAAAAAGATCGCACAAGAAATCGCGGCTGGGATATACTCTGATTTATCATCTGGAAAGTAAAGAAACAAACCAATTACTACGTGCTTCATCTTGTTCATCCTTTCTACGTCCCAAGATATATACTCATTATAACAACACCCATAAAATTCCACCATTTTACACTCATGATGAATTAGCGAGATTTTTAATTTCAACCAAAAAGGGCTGCGCCAAAGCAGAAGCTTTGATGCAGCCCTTTTTTCACCTTATAAAATTGTAATTTTTTTAATCACAACATCTTCTGCCGGTTTGTCACCGTATGTTGTTTCCACATTTGTGATAGCATCTACAACATCCATGCCTTCAATAACTTGTCCAAAAACAGTATGTTTGTGGTCTAACCATGGTGTACCGCCTTGTTCCATGTATGCTTTAATCATTTCTTCTGGGTACCCTGCTTGCTTCATTTGCTCTCCCATACGTACATCTACATGTGGAGCTTGTACAATAAAGAATTGGCTTCCGTTTGTACCAGGGCCTGCATTTGCCATAGAAAGCGCACCGCGAATATTGAATGCATTCATAGCGAATTCATCTTCAAAAGGAGCACCCCAAATACTTTCTCCACCCATACCAGTACCAGTTGGATCTCCACCTTGAATCATAAAATCTTTAATAACACGGTGGAAAATAATCCCTTCATAGTAGCCGTTTTCAGCATGCGTTAAGAAGTTTTCAACTGCTTTTGGAGCTATTTCCGGGAACAATTTAATTTTGATATCCCCAAGTGTTGTTTGCATCAACACTGCTTTTTCATTTGCTTGCACTTCTGTTGTTAATTGTGGAAAGTTTGTCATTCCTTATTCCCTACTTTCAATAATAGTGTTAAAAAATACTATCCATTTTAACCTTCATTTGTACACTTTACACGATTTTTCTAAAAAAAGCATCTGAAAAGAAGTGTAAAACCTCTCATTCAATCCGATGTTAAAAATGCTCTGAATCAAGTATGATAAAAGGAGTAGAAATAGAAAGGTGGAAAGCGCATGCCAGTAGTTGAAGTAAAAATTGGAGAAATTGTAACAGCCATTAATAAAACAGGAAAATATATCGGAGAAGTCACTGAGGATCGCGGAAATGCCTATCTCGTCCGCATTTTAGCTGTTTTAAAACATCCGATGCAGGGTGATCTGCACAATCCAAGACAAACAGAAGTGGCCATGTTCCATCAACGTCGTGCTCTTGCTTATCGAGAACAAACGAATGTCCCTAAAAACATGGTCAAACCATATGAAGGGGAAATCCCAGATTACCAAGCCTCATTACGAGAAGCTGTAACAACGATGAAAGAAGCTCTCACTAAAGAGGAGACAGACTTTAACAAACTTAGCCTACAGCAACTTGAAGAGCTAGAAGCAGATTATTTTAAATAATGTGATAAAAAGCCAAATCAATAATCGTTGATTTGGCTTTTTATAACGCTAAATGATTTAATACTTTAGATAGATCAATACGATCTCCAATCGTTGTTGGCTCATGTTTCTTCATATAACTTTTATCCTTTTCAATCAATTTAAAAATATTATACGTCGTTAAAGCATCATCAAGTGCACGGTGATGTTTGCCTGTCCCTTCTTTTCCGTAAGCCTGTACAGCTTTCCACAAACCAGTTTGGTTTTGATCACCGAAGAACCGCTTGTACTCCATACATAAGTCAACTTGTTTCCCCTTAAATGGAAACTCTACTCCTGCCTTTTGACAATTTTGTTTCAACACTTTCATATCCATATTTCCCCACGTAACGACTGTCGTCATTGGATAATCCGCTTCCATTTTCTTGAACAAATCGACTAACTCCGTAAAAGGCATACCGCTTTCAACTTGCCTTTGCTGAACACTCAAAAATTTCTTGCACCGATCCGTTAACGTTTTAAACTTACTTGGAGCAACAAATGAAGAAAACTGCTCTTTAATGGAATCATTTACAACGGATACGAAACCAACTTCAATGATTTCCGGATAAAATCCAACAGGATTCCCTCTCCCTTCTGGCATCGTAAATTCAAAGTCAATAAAGACATAGTGCTGTTTCTCCATACTTCTCCCCCCTTTATCATGATTTTACCAAATATTATAGCAGAACAATTTAAAACTTTTCAGTCAATTCCTGCAATTCACAAATAATTTTCTGTAAATTTTTTCAACATTTTTTCCCATTTTTCATGTATACTTTAGCTATACATGGTAATTCCCACAAAAATACCATATTAAAACTATATTAGTTAGGAAGTTGGACTATGCGCAAGTTTCTTGGCTCTCTCTTTATCCTTTCCCTTATCCCTCTTGTAACAGGATTAATCTTTTTAGCTTCTCAAGAGTGGAACAAGGCTGAAAGCGTTCAAAAAGTACTCGATGATAACATTTCTATCGATACGATTCAGTTAGAAGAAACAAGTTATATGACAGACAACCAAGGCAAGGTTATTAGTGAAATATCGTTAGAAAAAAATCGGGTAAATCTAAGTGACGAAGAAATTCCCACGTTTTTAAAGGATTTATTTGTCACTATAGAAGATCGACAATTTTATCATCATGAAGGCATTGATGCTGTAGCTATTGGCCGTGCAGTTGTTGCAAATAGTCAGAGCACCTCCATTGAACAAGGCGCAAGTACGATTACCCAGCAGCTCGCTCGAAATGTGTATTTGACACATGAAAGAACATACGACCGAAAAATCACTGAGCTGCTCTACGCCTATCAAATGGAACGATTGTTTTCGAAAGAAGAGATTCTAGACTTGTACATCAATGCAATTTACTTTAACAACGGCACATATGGCATTGAAGCCGCTTCTCAATTTTATTTCAATACACCTGCTAAGAAGCTATCAAAAGCCCAATTAGCCTTTTTAGCAGCGATTCCGAATAACCCGGAGCGCTATAATCCGCTCAAGCATTTTGAAGCAACGAAAAATCGACAAGAGCGTATTTTACGACAAATGGTTGAAGCAGAATTTTTATCTGAGAAACAGTACAAAAAGCTTGTTCAAGAAAAAATCACCTTAAACGTTCGTACAAAAGTGGATAACTATCCAGACTATGTGACGTATGTGCACCATGAACTAAAGCAATTAGTAGCTGCTCGAGAAGGATTGACAGCAAGGCTTGCTAGCAAAGACCAAACTGTACGTAAACAAGCAGAAAAACAGCTACAAACTAAAGTTACAAAACTATTAAACTCTGGAGTAACTATCCATACAGCTCTTGATCCACACTTGCAAACAACGGCCAAGCAAGCGCTAAATAACGGAATTGCTTACGGTGATATTGAAGGAGCTGCCGTCGTTATACAACATCATACGCAGGAGCTTGTCTCTTTGATTGGGGGAAAGAATTATAAAAAAAATTCTTTCAATCGCGCTTATCAAAGCTACCGTCAACCAGGCTCTGCTATTAAACCTTTACTCGTTTATGCACCGTATATCGAAAAAACCGGCGCCTCTGTATACTCCCAAGTAAGTGGGGCTAATTATTGTAAAAACGGCTATTGTCCACAAAACTATGGAGGAGCAACCTATGGCATGGTTCCTTTAAAAACGGCATTGGCTCGTTCTTATAATACACCAGCTGTTCGTCTCCTTGATGCAACAGGCATTGAGACAAGCTTCGAATATCTAGACGCATTTCAATTTGAACAAGTGAGCGAGCAAGATCATCGCTTACCAGCCGCTGTTGGTGGCTTCACCTATGGAATGAGCCCACTCGAATTAACTCGCGCCTTTACATCCTTTTATGACGGCAGCTATCAGCCTGCTCGGGCTATTGTTAAAGTAACAGACCCCGAAGGAAAAACTCTTTATAAATGGAAAGATAAACAAAAGCAAGTCTGGAGCCCAGCAACTGTCGCAAAAATGCGTGAACTATTACATGAAGTAACTGTTAGAGGTACAGCAAAAGCAGCTTATTTTCCAACAGGTTATATCGGCGGCAAAACAGGAACAACAAACGGCGTAAAAGATATATGGTTTGTTGGTTTAACAGACAGCTATACGACAGGTGTTTGGGTTGGTCGAGATAAACCTTCCAGTATTGAATCGATTTACCACTCCTCACCACATGTTCGTATTTGGCGTAATATTAGCCAACAAGCAGAAGCAAGATAGCCTGTCCAATTTCGGACAGGCTATCTTTATTTGAACCTTTTAAATAGGTAAACTATTAATTATGCTGTTATAAAGTTTTAATACAGAGTACGCGACAACTAATAAAAAGATCGACCATATGAAAATATGAAAGAAGATTAAACCAATTAATCCTAACAAACTTAAGTTTGTTGAAACTTTATACACAAAATAAATGAAAGCCGCGACATTTGTTAAGAGAAAAATGACGAGCAGCCCCATAATTGACTGAGTACTTACTAAAGACACTGTAGCACCAACTACATAAATAATCGTCCCCATTCGAATACTCTTTAAGCCCGTTCCCTCCGAATCCTTCGAAAAAAGCAGCAAAGACATTTCAACCATCGTATCCAAAATTAGCTTTAACGCCGAAAACAGCATGAAGAAAACAAGAAACATTACAACTAATAAAGCTATTTTAATACCTGTTTCCGAAAAAAATTCCAACATTCCTTGATAAAGCCCTAAACTATCAAATAAATCTAACAACCTTATTTCAGAATAAAGCCCAAACGATAAACTAAATAATACAACCGTAATAAACGGAAAATAACCGAAAAAATATGTATTCTTCATGCCCAATCCTCCAGAAAAAACAATGTGTCCCCCTTACCAAACACACTGGTTTTTATTTATCAACAGTTTTATCCACATTCTGTCCACAGTTTAAAAAGTCACTGTGACACAACTGCCAATGTGCAGCGAGAAACGCAAATAAGTTTGTCTTGTTCATCGCGAATCTTCACATCCCAAACCATTGTTTTGCGGCCGCGGTGAAGAATGGTTCCTTCCGCAATGACCTTGCCTGAACGTTTTCCTTTTATATGATTAGCATTGATTTCTAGACCGACTACGGCTTCTTTTGTTTGATCCACCAGATGAAAGCCCCCTACGCTCGCTACCGTTTCCGCAAGAGCGACAGATGCGCCTCCGTGCAATAATCCAAACGGCTGCCTTGTTCTTTCATCGACTGGCATTGTCGCAATTACTTTCCCCTCAGTTAACTCTTTAATTTCAATCCCTAATGAATTCATTAAAGTTCCTTCTACATTTCTTTCCATTTTCTACACCTCATTTTCTTTTTATTCCTTAATTGTACATATAATCCCATAAACTTACAAAATATAAAAAAAGAAAATACAAAAAAACTGATGCTGCAGTTCACAAACCTCAGCATCAGTTTTCTTATTGGGCTAAAATATCCTTTAATTCCGACCAATCCTTTAATCTTGGAACTTTTAATTTTTGATTGTATGGATTGTCTTTTGCATAAACCTTTGTTGGAATCTCTAATAATGTTTCTAGCACTGCTGGCTTATCATCAAAATAGTAATCTAATTGTAAGTCCAGAATGATTTCTATCTTTTCCTGATCCTTCATTCCACAATAAAAATGGTCCTCTCGAAAAGGAAAGCCATGTTTAATTAACCACTGTTTCGTGCGTTCACTATGTTCTTTCTTTCTTGCCGTAATATAAAAAATCTCATGTCCCTCACGGTCGAGCTCTTGTAACATATCTAGTGCCCCTTCAAAAATTGGACATCCTGAATAGTAAATTTCATCCGCTAGACTATTCCACAGCTTGCCGCCCTCTTCTCCGGTCAAACCAAACACTTTGTGAATCTCTAATGTGTTAATTGTTTGCAACACATCTAAGCTTACATTTTGATTCAATTTCTGATTATATAATTGAAACGCATATCCTCGTAAATCAATAAGCGTATCATCAATATCAAAGCCAAATTTCACACTATTCCCCCTAAGCTAACACCACAAATTGCGAAGCAAAAGACTCTTCCTTCTCAATTTGTATCGCTTGTAATTTTGCTACTTCTTCTTTCCGTATTGTAGCACAATTAAGTAAATCCAGCTCCGCAATATAGTCTTTATTGATTAATTCTGCTAATACATCCGCATCCTTCATAGCACTATTTAAACCAAAAGCACCAGTCGGAGTCATCGTATGTGCAGCATCCCCAATCAATGCAACACCATGTTTCCCCCACATTTCAGAGGAACTGCTATATACATCTAATAAAACAAAGTCTTCCCATGAACGAATATTCTGCAAAACAGAATCTTTAAGCACTGGGAAAGCTTGCACAAGTTGGTCAATGAATGGTTGAAACGGCTGCTTCCGCAACTGTGGATAGGAGCCTTGTTCGATATTCCAGCCAATTTGGATAAATCCTAAAGCTTGTGTAAATAAAGATAACTGCTTTCCGTTAATAAGCGCCATTTTAATAGCAGGCTCCCAACCGATTGGTGCCGGAATTCTCGCCCAAAGCAAATCATAGCCATGCTTTCGAACCGTTACATCAATATCAGCTTTTTTCCGTACTGTTGAATATCGTCCATCCGCTCCAATAATGAGTTTACTTCTTACAACAATCTCTTTGCCATCTTTTATCGCTTTAACTCCATTATAACGTCCCGTTTCATCTTCTAATAACTCAGTTACTTTTGTATTCATCAATAAAGTGAAGGAATCATATTTCTGTGATTCTTTTACTAATACTTTTAATAAATGAGCTTGAGGCACATGAATACCTAAATGGCCAACTTTTGAGTCTGGAAGGATTTTTTTCACCAATTGACCATCCTGCCAATATTCCAATTGCTTCATGTGTAATAATCCTAATTCCTCAACAGCCGAGAATAAACCGTATTTCTTTAAAATCGCTTCCCCTTCTTCATTTAAATGCTCGCCACGAAACGCCTTCCCCATCCCGGCATAACGTTCAATCAAAATAACAGAAACATTTTTCTTCGCTAATAAATAAGCAAGTAAAGCGCCACCTGGACCAGCACCGACAATACATACATCACTGCGATACATCATCTATCTATTCTCACCTTGATTCGGATAAGCGGTAATACGCAGGTCCTCACCGAATGTATCAACTTTATCAAAAGTTACATTCCATGCCTCATCCATACTATCTACATCCAGTCCGGTAAATGGCGTTAACGAATTTCGACCTCCAAGTAACTTCGGAGCAATATAAATAAAATATTTATCAATCAAACCAGCTCTTAAAAATGAAGCATTTACTTCTCCGCCACCTTCGACTAAAAGTTCCGTAATGCCTTTTTTATAGAGCTCAGCAAGCATAGCTTCTAAATCCAGTCCCGATTCTGTTTTAGCAACGAAAATAAACTCCACACCTTTTGCCTGCAGTGCCTCAAGCTTTGTTCGATCAGCTGTATCCGTTGTTACAATGATAGTCTTCGCTTCATGTGTATGAACTACAGCTGCATCAAGCGGTGTACGCAATTCACTATCTAAAATAACACGCACCGGATTCCTACCGCCGCCTTCAGGAAGACGAGTCGTCAAAGATGGATTATCAGCCAACACCGTACCCACTCCAACTAAGATGCCATCTACTTCATTGCGAAGCTGATGAACGGCATGGCGGGCTTGTTCACCTGTAATCCATTTAGAATGCCCCGTATGTGTCGCTAACTTCCCGTCTAATGTCATTGCAAATTTAGAAATAACAAATGGACGATTTTTAAGCATATTGTGAATAAATACTTCATTCAAACGTTTTGCTTCTTGTTCTAACACACCGACTTCGACTTCAATTCCGGCATTTCGTAACAATTCAATTCCTCGTCCAGCCACTTCTGGATTCGGATCTTGCATAGCAACTACAACGCGGCTCACACCCGATTCTTTTACAAGATTCGCACAAGGAGGGGTTTTACCATAATGTGAGCAAGGCTCTAATGTGACATACAAAGTTGCACCTTTCGCATAATCCCCTGCCATTCGAAACGCATGAACCTCCGCATGCGGCTCACCTGCTTTTCGATGGATACCTGTCCCGGCAATAACACCATCTTTCACAATAATGGCTCCAACAAGCGGATTTGGATGAGTTTTCCCTCTCGCACTCTTGGCTAAATCTAGTGCCAGCTGCATATAATACTGATCTGTATTCATCTAATTCCGCACTCCTTATCCTATCAAAGTAGAATTCTCCTGACGCATATGCCCTGATTTCTGAACCTTCGTATCTAAATAGAAACGATTGTATTCTGTTAATCCGCCCCATAGCGGGATATGGTGATTAGCTGTTAATCCGTGCTCTTGCAAAGCAGCAAGCTTTTTCGGATTATTTGTAATAAGCGTAACAGGCTTTTCTCTTAATATCTCTAACACGCGAATCGCCTCTTCATATGAGCGCGTATCATCTTCAAATCCAAGTGCATGATTCGCTTCAACCGTATCGTATCCTTCTTGTTGTAAAAGGTAAGCAAATGATTTAGAAAACAAACCAATTCCTCGTCCTTCATGGTCAGCTAAGTAAAAAATAGCTCCACAGCCGTGCTCTGCAATCATTTTCATCGATTGATGAAGCTGATAGCCGCAATCACAACGCTGACTGCCAAAAATATCACCTGTATGACAAATGCTGTGCATTCGAATCAAAGCATCATCCGAGTTGGCAAAGTCACCATATACAAGAACTGACGACTGCTGTCCAAAGGCTAAGTTCGCAGTTGCAAGTGAATCAAGAACAGCTTCTTTTGTGTTAACACCAGCCTCTAATGAATGCCATGTATACCACTGAAAAGTAACTTCCAAATCTTGCTGTTGAATCGGCAATCGAACTGGACCCACTAGACACAAGTCTGCTTTTCCAGGTGTTTGAATCATCTGCATCTTATCTATTAAAAGTTCTTTCGTTTCTTTTGTTATTTTCATAGTATAATCACCTATTTTATATTTTGGAATTCGTTCACTTACTTACTTACTTTATGTAAGTAAGTATATAACTATAAACTATACACGTCAAATGCAATATGTGCTAGATAACCACTTTACATATCCTGATAAATGGATAGAGAATCCAAGCACCTTACAAGCATAATCGCTTCTTTCTATACATATTGTAAATAAAAATCGGTACGAAAGGAGAACAACTTATTGGAAGAACTTCCACGTCTTCATCATGCTCCTTTAATTCCAGTGACTTATGACCATCTATATCGAACAACAACTCCCGCTCAGCTACGCCCCTTACCGACTGCGAATCCCGATTTATTAATAAAATCAGCTAAATTATCCCAAATTTTACTACAAGATGCTAAAAAAGTCATTGATATGCTCGCTAGCTCTAAACCATTTGCTGAGGGACTTATGAATGCCGCTCAGCAATCTAAGAAATCAGTTGTCACCAATATGATTCAAAAAACAGGTGTTCATACCGTCCCTGACATTAATTATAATCCAGAAGGCATTCGCTTGGATTTTTACCCCAAATCAGGTGAAGATTACTGCCATATTATTATAAACCTAAAATGGATGCATCTTTAAATTGATATTGATCGACACATTTATTTCTAATTGTATATGGAAACGAAGTATAAATCGAATCTCTACACTCAAAAAAAGAAACCGAAGCTCGACGAGAACTTCGGTTTCAATTAATTATTCTCTGCCTCAAATCGCTCAACGAGTAATGCTAATGTACGTGTCATTACTCCTGTTGCGCCTGCTGGTCCTAAGTCATTTGAACTGATTGTTATAGATGTCCCAGCAATATCCAAGTGGACCCATGGTGTTTCTTCAGCAAATTCACCAATGAATGCACCGCCCATAATAGCATGACCTGCTCCACCCGGAGAATTATTCAAGTCAGCAATTCTACTATTGCGCACGCGCTCTTTATCTTTTTCTGTAATAGGCAGTCGCCACATTGGTTCTCCAGCTTCATAAGATGCTTGCAGTACTTGTTCAAAAAAAGCCTCATGATTCGTCATCGAACCTGTCATATCATTCCCCAATGCCGTAATCACGCCCCCTGTTAATGTGGCTACATCGACTAAATACTCAGCTCCATGATGCTTCGCATACGTAACAGCATCCGCTAGCACAAGCCGTCCTTCTGCATCCGTATTTAATACTTCAATCGTTTTTCCGTTCATTGAAGTAATTACATCATCCGGTTTAAACGCTTCCCCGCTAATCATATTATCTGTTGATGGAATAACAGCCACAACATTTTGTTCAGGCCCTAGCTCACCGATAATCTCCATTGCACCTAGTACAGCTGCCGCACCGCCCATATCTGTTTTCATTCCAACAATACCTGTTTTTGTTTTTAACGAATAACCGCCCGTATCAAACGTAATGCCCTTTCCAACTAACCCAATTACATCTTTCCAATCTTCTTTTCCTTGATACTTTAACACAATCATCTTTGGCGGCTCATTCGACCCTTGATTTACAGCTAAAAGCGCCCCCATACCTAATTTAAGCATATCTTCCTTCTCAAGAATTTCCACTTCAAAATTATAACGATCAGCTAATTGTATAGCATAATCAGCTAAGTCTGTTGATGTTAGTAAATTTCCTGGTGTATTCACAAGCGTACGCGCTGAATTCGTCGCTTTCCCAAATACTCGCCCAACATGTAAAGAGGCACCAATTTCATCCTTATCCCCTTCACTGTATATAGTAAACGATTTGACAGACTTCTCTACTTGATTCGACTTTTGCTTGTAACCATTGAATTTATAGGTCGCAAGCATAAAAGCTTCTGCAAAAGCGTGCGCTGCATCTAACCCATCTACTTTCTCTGTCGTAAACGTATCTAAAGCAACAGAGAGTGAGGTCGCCCGAGAAGCTTGAATAGCTTTACTTACTTTTCCAAACGCTTCGCGAAGCTCTTCAAATGTTAAGTCTTTTTTCTTTCCAAGACCAACAAAGATTAGCTTCTTGACAGCAATCATGCCTAATGTATGTATCGTCGTAATTGACTTTTTCTTCGCTGAAATCTCACCTTCCTTTACTAACTCAGTTAACTGCCCATTCATTTTCTTGTCCGCTGCCTGACCAACTTCAGTGAACTTATTTGGCTGATCAAATATTCCAATTAACAAGCACTCCTCATGTTTTGTTAAATCAAGCGTCCCGTGAACTGTGAACATACTGGTTCCTCCTCTAGCTTTTTCTATTAGTATAACGGATTTTCTATTTTCCAAATACTACATAGCTTACTTTAAGCTAGTAGCTGTATAAACGAAAAACGAAGCAATTGAAAAAAATTTATTCAGATTTCATATAAAGAATGACTCTAAGCGAAATATTAAGCAGGAATCGACATATTTTCATGGAAGTAAGTAATATACATCAGTCAGTGTGAGAGAAAGGGGTTAATCTCGATGGACATATTTTTAAACTTTCCCATTATAGCTTCTTTAGTGGCCATCTTCTTTGCTCAATTTATTAAAGTTCCAATTCATTACATAGCGGACCGCAAAATGGATTGGTCCTTGCTCACTTCCACTGGAGGCATGCCTAGTTCTCACTCTGCTGCGGTAACAGCTCTTGCAATTGCCATAGCCATTGAAAACGGACTGGATTCACCCGTTTTTGCTGTTGCTACCATTTTTGCGATTATTACGATGTTTGACGCGACAGGAGTAAGGCGCCAAGCTGGAGAGCAGGCTGTTGTTCTCAATCAACTTGTTGCAGATTTTAACATATTAGTTGATCAAGTGAAGAATTGGCAAAAAAAAGAAGATCAGCAAAAACAACATCAATTAAAAGAATTGCTTGGCCACAAGCCGATTGAAGTTTTTTTCGGCGCATTAACAGGAGCGTTCATTGCCTTTATTCTCTATTATTCTGTCTTTAAGGGGTAGGTGCATTTCTATGAAAATTATTTCGATTTGTCCGAGTAATACAGAACTCTGTGTATATCTTGGCATTGAAGATCAGCTTATTGCTATTGATGATTATTCAGATTGGCCCAATTCTATTCAACATCTTCCAAAGGTTGGCCCGGATTTATCGATTAACCTGGACCTTGTCCAATCGTTGAAACCAGATTTAGTGCTCGCTTCGCTAAGTGTTCCAGGAATGGAAAAGAACATTGAAGGCTTGCAGGAACGTGGAATTCCTCACCTGACTTTTAATCCGCAGTCTCTTGAAGATATCGCTCAAGACCTGCTTACATTAGGAGAAGCAGTTGGATTATCCAAAAAAGCAGCTGAACAAGCCGCTCAATTTAGAGCTACTGTTCAACGCTATAAAGAAATTTCCGATACAATTGAACAAAGACCATCACTCTATTGGGAATGGTGGCCAAATCCTCTCTTCACTCCCGGCCGTATTAACTGGCTCACCGAAATCAGTCGACTCGCTGGGGGCTATAATCTATTTGAAGACGTCGATTTAGCAAGTGTTACTGTATCTTCAGAAGATGTTTTATCCCGCAATCCCGATTATATTTGTCTAGCTTGGGTCGGTGTTCCTTTAAAAAGAATTAATCCAAAAATCGTTCGAAAACGAGAAAATTGGGCAGACCTTACCGCTCTACAAAATGACCGTATTTTCATTATGGAAGAGCCGCTCTACTGCCGACCTTCTCCTCGATTGTTAGACGGACTCGAAAAACTTGCCGCTATTTTGCATCCTGAAAAGTTCTGTAAAGAAAGACCTGTGACGTAACATCACAGGTCTTTCTAATGCTTATAACCTTAACAACACTTAAATGACTATAAGGCTCCCTCTCAAAACGATGAAGAAACAAAGAAAATACGTAGAGATTAACTATAGGAGAGCCCCTGCCTATACCTTACTCCGGCTTTTTGCCCAAGATTTGCTCACGAAATACTTGCATATTCTCTGCCTCATTTAATTGATTTAATCGAGCTTCCGATAACGTTCCTTTACCTACTTCAACCACATAAACCTCTACAGTTCTCTTGCCCCATTCATTATATACATCCTGAACGGTTTCATAATATAAATCGAGCCGATTCCCTTTAATAGCACTGCCTGTATCGGCAACCACTCCATAGCCATATTCAGGAATAAATAAAATCGTTCCTACTGGGAAAACCGTTAAATCTGCAGCAATCGTTGAATATAAATCACGCTTTACTTTCACACCTGAATATGTAATTCCGTAAGCAGGACTATCAGGATTTTTTCCTGTTGATTCATATCCTGCCGTATAACCAGTTGCAACTACTTGATGTTTTGGATACCGAGAAAAATCAAATTCATTCTCCAAGGTTTGAACAGCCTGTATCGATTTCGGTTTAGAAGTTGTCGTTTCATTTCGATTTTCACTAGCTAATACGTGCTTAAGTATTGAGGGCGTTCCCCCTGTCACATGCTCGATCGTCGTTTGAATAGCTAACAGAAAGACAAGCATAATAGCAATTCTCTTTCCGACATACATCAGCTTTCTCACTACTATTCCTCTCCTCTCACTTTCATTATTCCTTTCCTTGAATAGAAGGAAATATTCATAAAAGTGAAGGATTTATCTTATCTTTTTAAGAGTGACTATATGATAGGACTTTGTATTATAAGCCGTAAATTATACCAATAAAAAAAGACCGTCAGTGATTGACAGCCTTGTCCATTAAAACATTTGATACCCTTTTTTTCTTAATAGCTTAATTGTGATACCTGCACATATCCCGCCTAATAGCCCGCTTGATAAAATAATAATATCTGCCATATGTAACGCAGCAAAATTCAACCCTAGTTGCTTCAAGGACTCAATAGGCTGTCTCACATATTCAATCAGCTTAGACTGATTCACGATAAGAATCGCAACGATTGGAAATAAAATGACCATAACCCACGAAGAGCGGAACAACATATTCAGTAAAAAGCCAATGCCGAAGAACAGAACGAAAAATAAGACGATGGAAATTAATAACACAGGTAATGGCATACTTGCCCTCCTTCATAAAGCCTTTAAATATGGTTAAACAAATAATTTATATGACGTATAACCAAAATGATCGCCAGGGTTCAATCCTGTACGTACTTGTTGCAGGGCTTCTAGATTATAAGAAATTAGCTCCTCTAATAAAATCGATTGTTTTCCTTCTTTGAGTAATTCTTCTGGCTGAACAAATTTTGCTTCATATAATTCCTCAAGCTGAGCCTGTACCTCCATATTTAATGGCTTTAAGCGAAACAGCAGCATATTGTCACTAATTTCGCCTTTAAGTACACCGCTTCTCAGCCCAACGATGCCTTCAACCTCAGTAGCAATGCCTGTTTCCTCTAATACCTCTCGAATGACTGCTTCATCTACTGTCTCATTTTCCTTTACAAAACCTGCCGGAAGCGACCAGACCCCTTTTAACCCACTATATCGTTTCTTTACAACTAACCATTCTCCCTGATCTGATATGACAATTCCTGATACAGCTAACCATACATTTCGACATCTCTCCTGCATTGTACAACCCCCGCCTTTATGTATATTTTAAACAGAAATGGGAAATATTCAAGTTGCAACTTCAAAAAGAGAATGACTCTGCAATGATGAAGTATCACTTTAGTGTATATTTTTCTCCTCCCTGTCACAATTTAAATACTTAGTCCTGTTAGAGACTCTGTTGATTTATTTTAGCTGAACCTCTTTAAATCAACCATTTTATCCCTCACTTAACGAACAGTGAGACCTCTAGCTTAACATTCTAAGGAAATAATAAGATAAGTGAGGGCTGAAGAAAAACCATACTGATGAAAGTTTTACTTGATGCCATATAATTTTTAACCTTTATAAATAACCAAATTTATCCTATGATTCAAAACATTATATGGTAAAATAAGTAATATATTTTCTGGAATACACAAATAGCTAAGACGGAGGGATATGCGTGAAAGTGAACGAAAAAGTATATGATATTACGATTATTGGCGGCGGACCAGTAGGACTGTTTACGGCTTTCTATGGTGGTATGAGACAAGCATCTGTAAAAATCATTGAAAGTTTACCTCAATTAGGTGGTCAATTATCTGCGCTTTACCCCGAAAAATACATTTATGATATCGCAGGCTTTCCTAAAATTCGCGCACAAGAACTAATTAACAACTTAAAAGAACAAATGTCCAAGTTCGAACAAACAATCGTCTTAGAGCAATCGGTCCAAAAAGTTGAAAAGCTTGAAGAAGGACACTTTAAATTAACAACCGATCAAGAAGTCCATTACTCCAAAGCCATTATTATTACAGCTGGCAACGGCGCCTTTCAACCTCGTCGAATTGAGATAGAACACGCAGCGCAATATGAAGGTAAAAGCCTTCACTACTTTATTGATAATTTAAACGATTTTGCCGATAAAAAAGTAGCAGTATTTGGAGGCGGAGATTCAGCGGTCGATTGGGCACTTATGCTTGAACCAATTGCTAAGCAAGTTACCCTTATCCATAGACGTGATAAATTTCGCGCTCACGAACATAGTGTAGAAAATGTAAAGAAATCAAAAGTACACATTCAAACTCCTTATGTGCCCGTTGAATTCATTGGTACAAACGATCAAATTAACACCGTCATTCTTAAACATGCAAACGGAGAAGAAACGCAAACTCTTGACGTCGATGCAGTCATTGTGAACTATGGTTTCGTCTCTTCACTCGGTCCTATTAAAGAATGGGGACTTACCATTCAAAAAAACAATATTGTCGTAAATTCCAAAATGGAGACAAATATCCCTGGAATTTACGCAGCTGGTGATATTGCCACCTATGATGGCAAAGTAAAATTAATTGCCAGCGGATTTGGCGAAGCACCAGTCGCGGTCAATCACGCCAAACAATTTATCGACCCAACCGCAAAAGTCCAACCAATGCATAGTACATCTATGTTTTAAATATGAAAAGGGAAAACAAATAAACAATAGAAAAAGCCGACAGAACCGTTGTACTTTTACCAACGGTTCTGTGAAGTAAATATTTCTAAAAGGGAAAAGCAAGAGAAGATGTTATTTATGGAGATAGTCAGTTAAGTTAGTGAAATAGAACGAGAACAGGTCAAACCTGTTCTCGTTTATTATGTTTAAGGGTGTTTTTCAGAATTATTTGTTTTTACGTTTCTTTTTTGATAGAAAGAACGCACAGATTCAAACACTAATGAGAAAACAAGAAAAAAGATAATAACAAATTCAGGAACTTCCATCACACGAAAAGGATTAAAGGCACTTTTCAACGAGGTACGTATCTCAAATCCTAGAAGAAGATCTATACCCAGGGAAAAACCTATTAAAATTCCCATCATTAAAATAGAAATACCGAGGATTTTCATTTTTTATCACTCCTTAATAGATGTTTTCCTATCTTAAACTGCTGTATACGTTATACAGAAAGCAAAATAGTGGTAAAGGTTTGTATACCGGAATAATCATCTGGACACAATACAATAGGAAATAAAAGTTAAGAAAGGTGCCTTATGCTATGCCTTCATTTTTCAAACAGCGAAAGAAAAAGACAAATAGCGAGGATCATAAGGAGAGCGGCCGCGATCAGCCTAACAATCGATCATTGGAGTTCATCCATGATTCCATATCCATCAATCTTGACATGATTAAACAAAAAACAGGAAATAGTTCAGATATAGTTATCCGAACGTTGAATATTAGCCTTCATTCCGAAATTAAAACAGCCGTTGTTTATGTTGAAGGTATTGTTGACAGTATATCCATCAACGATTTTTTAATTGAGTCAATGATGAAGAATCATGCCTTACAAGAAAAGCTAACTCGGGAAAATGCCTTAGAAGTGATCTCTAATAACATAGTTGCTCTCGGTAGTATAAAACTGGTCAGTAACTGGGAGCAGTTGTTATTGTCTTTGATGGCAGGTGAAACACTTATTCTCGTCGATGGAACAAATGAAGCATTAAGTGTCGGTACACAAGGCGGAGAAACACGCTCGATTGAGGAACCGAGTACTCAGGTGGCCGTCCGTGGTTCAAGGTCCGGTTTTACTGAATCAATCAGAACGAATACAGCCCTCGTACGTCGAATCATTAAAAACCCGGACTTATGGCTGGAATCGATGAAAATCGGCAAGGCTACACAAACAGATGTCGTGATAATGTATATTAACGGAATTGCTAATGAGAAAATCGTCGAAGAGGTGCGCCAGCGATTAAAAAGAATTAATATCGATGGCATTCTTGAATCGGGGTATATTGAACAACTGATTGAAGACCAGACAATGACAACCTTTCCAACACTTTACCATACAGAAAGGCCGGATATGGTTGCAGGAAATCTCCTTGAAGGAAGGATAGCCATTTTTGTGGATGGAACTCCGTTTGTGCTTATTGCCCCTACTATATTTATTCAGTTTTTTCAAGCCGCCGAAGATTATTATGCTCGTTTCGATATTGCAACAGCACTACGTCTTTTACGGGTCATTATTTTCTTTATTTCTATTATAGGGCCTTCCGCTTATATTGCTGCTACAACATTTCACCAGGAGATGCTTCCGACACAGCTGCTGATTGCGATTTCAGCACAGCGGGAAGCCGTCCCTTTCCCTGCTTTTGTAGAAGCCATGATAATGGAAGTAACGTTTGAAATTTTACGGGAAGCCGGTATCCGAATGCCAAGGGCTATCGGCTCGGCGGTATCCATAGTTGGAGCTCTGGTAATTGGACAAGCGGCCGTACAGGCTGGGATTGTTTCACCGGCCATGGTAATTGTCGTCGCCATCACAGCAATTGCCAGTTTTGCAACCCCTTCTTTTGCCATTGCGATTTCAGCCCGTTTGATACGTTTCCTATTTATGATAACCGCTGCAACATTTGGTTTTTACGGAATTATTCTAGCATTCATCATGTTAACCGTTCATCTATGTGACCTGCGCTCGTTCGGTGTTCCATACATGTCACCATTTGCACCATTCAGTCCGAAAAATGCAGGTGATACAGTCGTCCGACTGCCATGGTGGGCTTTGAAGCAAAGACCGCCCTTTATCAGCAATGAAAATAACATTCGTCAGGGAAAAGATCAGAAACCACATCCTCCTACTAATCGTGGAATGGTAAACAGTCACACGAGAAAGAGTGATCAAAATGAATCGTAAATGGATGTTTCTATTCTTGATGTTAACAGGCCTAGCCTTGACTTCAGGCTGCTGGAGTAAAAAGGAATTAACCGATATTGCGTTTGTCTCTGCCCTTGGTATTGATAAAAATGAAGAAGGAAAGTATGTCGGAACCATTCAACTTATCAATCCAGGAAACGTAGCCGGGGGCCTGCAAGGCGGTGGTGGAGAGGCTCCATCTATTACCACCTACTCCTCTACTGGAGATAATATAGTAGAAATGAGTCGTCGTGCATCAACTAAAATCTCACGAAGGCTGTATTACTCTCATACCAACCTTCTGGTTATCAATGAAGAGCTGGCAAAAGAAGAAGGCATTATTAATATTTTAGATGCCTTTGATCGCGATCCTGAATTCCGGACTACGGCAACGATTATAATTGCCCATGATTCAAAAGCAGCAGATATTGTGAATACATTGACGGGGGTCGATAAAATTCCAGCTAATAAAGTGATTAAAACATTAAAAATTACGGAACAAAGATGGGGAGAACATATGGAGGTCAGCATTCAAGAAGGGATTAAGAATCTCATATCTCCCGGAAAGGAACCAGTAATTACTGGGTTTCGTATGACCGGGAATACTGAACAAGGAAAAAAGCTAGAAAATATTCAACAATCCGCTGTTGAGGAGAATATTCAAGCGGATGGTCTTGCTGTTTTTAAAGACGGAAAACTGGTCGACTGGTTTCAAGGGGAAACGGCAAGAGGAGTCACATGGATATTAGACAAAATCAAAGTAACAGATATAAATATTAGTTGGGAAGGAGAACAAGAGGCCGTTGCTTATGAAGTGCTCCGTCAAAAAACAAAAGTCTCTGCTAACATGAAAAACGGCCAACCGAAAATTTCGATTCATGTCGATGCAGAGGGAGACATCGGTGAAGTAATGGTACCTGTTGATTTAACCGACCCGAGTGTACTGTTGAACATAGAAAAGACAGTGGAGAAAAAGATTCAGAAAGAGATTAATGATGCCATCCAACGTGCCCAGAAAAATCAAACAGATATTTTCGGGTTCGGTGAAGCGGTACATCGTTCTGATCCGAAAGCATGGAAGAAGCTGAAACAAGATTGGAACAATGTTCACTTCCCCCAATTAAAAGCAGACGTGACCGTTGAGGCTTTTGTACGGCGCACTGGTTTAAGAAACAAACCGTACTTTTTCCGTATGGAGAGTAATCAATAATTGTTAATGAAAAGGAAGTGACAAATCAGTGGAGAAAGCGAAAATCAGCGCATATCAGCTATTTGTCCTCATATTATTATTTGAACACGGTACTACCTTATTGCTCCCCCTTGCGGTTGAGGCGAAACAGGATGCCTGGCTGTCTGTTCTGCTTGGGATGGTTGGCGGCTTCGTACTATTTTGGATTTATTATGGTCTTTATCAGTATTACCCTGATAACCTGCCAACAGAGTATGTACAAAAAATTATAGGGAAAGTGCTTGGACGACTACTTGGTTTTTTCTTCCTACTTTATTTTATGTATATCGCGTCAAGAGACCTGCGGGACTTTGGAGAGATGCTAGTAACCGTAGCTTACCCGGATACTCCTCTGTTCATTGTGAGTGCCTTATTGATGCTGGTAATGGTTTATACAGTTCGTAAAGGGATTGAGGTACTAGCAAGAACAGGGGAATTGTTTTTTATAATCGTGTATTTACTTGCCATTACTGGCTTTATTCTGATTGTTGCTTCTGGTTTGCTCAATCTTACTAACTTAAAGCCAGTACTCGAAGAAGGTATTTTATCGATTATGAAAATTACCTTTACTCAAACTCTGTATTTCCCATTTGGAGAAGTAGTTGTATTTGCGATGATTCTGCCGTATGTAAATCAATCTAAAAAGGCAAAAGTTGCTGGTTTGTTCGCTATAGGGTTAAGCGGCATCAACATAGCAATTATCACAGTGCTTAACATTAGTGTTCTCGGTGTTGATCTCGTCTCACGCTCACCATTTCCCTTTCTCAGTACCATCCAGACTATTCGATTAGCAGAGTTTTTGGAGCGTCTGGATGTGTATTTTATGCTGACCTCGATTATTTGCGGTTTCTTTAAGATTAGTGTGTATTGTTATGTAGCTGTTATAGGCATAGCAGACTTGTTTAACATCAAAGAACCTTCACGGCTGGTTTATCCAATTGGAATTGTAATTTTATTTTTATCCATTACAATTGCCAGCAATGTTTCTGAGCATATCAAGGAGGGTTTGCAAATTATCCCATTTTTTGTACATCTGCCGCTTCAAGTGGTAATCCCTCTTTTGCTTCTCATTATTGCTTTTTTTAAAAATAGGAAAAGTCGATAAAAATCCGGCTTAGTTGCTTAGAAAGTTGACGACGTTTTTTTCCTTCATTAATCTAACCTTGGGGATATAAAGAAATATTATGTGAAATGTTCCCCCAAAGAAAAAAGACCTATTTTTCATAGAGGGCACTGAAAAACTTACGTTTTTAATTTTTGTTAAACGGTTATCACAAATAAAAGGCGACTTTCCGTTCGATTTCGAACAGAAAGTCGCCTTTTTCTCTATTCTTTTTTACTCTTTTTCC
>Ga0182746_1000609_pt1 | contig 44742 bp, 46 predicted proteins | sample eDN3rd30CBELigOP_FD_128881 | JGI IMG/M metagenome (GOLD analysis project Ga0182746, IMG submission 128881) | Enriched Organic Plus compost microbial communities from Emeryville, California, USA - eDNA 3rd pass 30_C BE-Lig OP (version 2) (version 2) ...
AAGGGAAAAATGGACAGCTGCACATCTTCCAGGAATGAAAAGTAGGGTCAAAATTCAAATGAGGAAAAAATCTATGTTGGGAACACAGAAACAGCTCCCTAAAATTTATTTAGGACACATGTGCTATTTTATAAATAGTATTATAATAAATTAGTTTTGAAAGAAATTTAGGCTTCTGCTTTTTGAAGAATTCTATTTCCTCTATTTGGTTAGAAAAATCAAGTTTTATAATCAAGTTCTTAATCTCTGATAAACTGGTTAATGTTCTTTTTATGCCGAATTCTGCCAGTTCTATCTGGTCATCAATTTCAGTCGTTGCTTCATTGATGTCGCTTTCTAATTTTCTTAAAATACTTTGGCAATAATTGTTCATTTAACTGTTAATTCTTTACAACAAAGGGGAAATAATTTTCTAGCTTTCCTATACGTTTTGGATATTGCTCGTGCTTTCTACTCTTTAAGTGTAACTAAACTTCTTCATTTTCGTTATGGCGTTCTACTGCGGAATGGTCTTCAGATATACCAGCCTTCCAGTACGAATAAGCACTCACTTCTTCCTGTTTCCAGTTCATTTCTTTACGCAAATAGCTTCTGATTTCTTTTACCATGCTAAATTCGGCAGCTACATAAGCAAATCTTGAAGTGTCAGGGAAAGCGATCTTTCTTACTTCTTGTGCCAAAATACCGGATGTTTCAGGGTTCGGATTATACAGCCAGTATATATCGATATTTGCCTTGGTTTCCAATGCCTGTTCGTCTTCTTTGCCGTGCACTTCTATGATACATTTTCCTTTGGTGTGGGCCGGCAGACTTGCCAAAATGGTAGCCAACACTGGTATAGCGGTGGCATCGCCCACCAACAGATACCAGTCAGCCCGCGGGTAAAGTTCCTCTTTGTCCTCTTTCACAGCAACACCTAAAACATCGCTTTTTTTACAATGTAATGCCCACGCTGAAGCGGGACCATTTTCGCCGTGTGCCACAAAGTCGATATACATTTCATTTTTGGCGGCATCAAATCCACGGTGGGTATAGGTGCGGACAGAAGGGCGGACGTTTTCCGGCGCGTGAATCAACTGTCGTTTTTCAAAGTCTATTTTTGGGAAATGAATTTCATTCAAGCCCGCAGGCGGAATGAAAATTTTATTATGGGCGCCTACGGTTGCTCCGGCAAACTTGATGACATTTTCTCCCGTGAGCGTTACCCGGATGTAATGCGGTGTCACAAATGTTTTTTCTTTTACTTCCAGTACTTCCTGTATGATACCCGGTCTGTTTGTTTGTTTTGACATAAAATTTATTTTTATATTCCTGCCTCCGTTGGCGGCATTAAATTATTCCTATTGCTTTTTCTCCTGATCATGCGGGAAAAGGTTGGGTGCACACCTTCATTTCAACACGGCATCGATCTCGTCAATCATTTTATTTACAGACGTGGTGCCGCCGCCCGAAACATACCAGACTACGGGATCGAGATAGATGAACTTTCCGTCTTTATAAGCTTTGGTCTGCCTGATCAAATCGGTTTCCAGTTTCGATTTGTCCACCGGAATATTTTCCACCACGGCTCCCCGGTCTATTACAAAAATCATATCCGGATTATACTTCAGGATATCCTCGTTTGTCAGCGCTTGGCCAAAGGGAGCATCCGCAGGGATATCTGCGGCCTGCTTTATCCCCAAAACGTCGAAAATAAATCCGAAGTAGGAGTGGTTTTTCAATGCCACCATACGACCATCGTGGAACAAAAGGATAAACAGCGCATTTTTGCCGGATACAATGGCTTTGGCTCTTACGTACTCCTTTTTTTGAGTAAGGGTATTCAGGATTTTTTCCACCTGTTTTTGTTTTTGGAAAATCAGCCCGTAGTTGCGTTGGTTTTTCTCAAAGGATTCCCAATAGTGTTCATAATCGAAACCTGGATAAATGGCCGGTGCTATTTTCGATAACTCCGGATAAGCTTTTTCCAAACGTGCCGAACTGATAATCAAATCCGGTTGCAGGGCTTTGATTTTTTCATTGTCCACCGCCATGAGATTTCCTACATCGGCATATCTGTCAGATTGGTACTGCTTCAGGTAATCCGGCAGCCCGGGTTTGGCTATGCCCACGATGTTGTTGCCTTCACCCAGGTCATTGAGCGTTTCCAGGGCGCCAAAATCCAATACCACGATGCGCCTGGGTTTTATGGGGACTTCCGTTGTACCTGCCGAATGTGCAATGCTTATTTTCCCCGTATTCGTCTGTGCCGTGGAAACGATACAACCTGCAAAAAAGGCCAGTAAGCCCAAAGTTGCTGTCCTGAATATTTTTTTCATCTGCTGCATATCATTTATACCCGTCTAATAGGTAAGTTTATTGATGGCATACACATCTGCTGCGCCGTTTACCACAAGTCCTTTTGCTATGGTTGCATTTGAACTGTTGACACGATAGATGGCGACTTCTCCGCTTGCATCTTTTATCGGGATATTGACGGTATTCTTGTCACTTTCTACGTAAGTGGCTGTATAGAACAGGGATAGCGTATACGTTGGCGAATTGGCAACCCAGGTTACCGTTTTTGCAGCCACATCCAATATAGCGAGCTTTACCGTACCTGTTGATGCGCCTGCTTCTGCATACATTTCAGCCAGAAAACGGGTGCCGCCCACGTAAGTGCTCCTTGCGTATTTATAGCCGCCGGAAGCTGTTTCTATATCGAAAAAATAGCTCTGGTCAAACTCTTCCGCATTGGTATTTATCCTCAGTCCGGCAGAATGTTTAGTGGAACCTGTTACTGCTGTGGAAAAGGCATAGACCTCGCCACTTTCAATCTTGTTAAGCCCACTCAGTCCATAATAGGAACCAATATAGCTTGTGCGGTTATCCTGAAAGACCTTTTCGAGCGTCATGGACGGGTAGCTGAACACGGCAATCCAGGTGTTGTCCAGGTAATCGGAGCCAAAAGTATTGCCGGTAACTCCCTTAATGCTCATGAAAGGAGCATATATCTTATCGCCAATTTGTACTAAATGGGTAAAGTAAGCCAATTCGCCATTGTTTGCTACTGTTGTCAGGTCAATGCTGCCGGTACTTGTTATCTGGGGGTTTATCGCATTGACTATCGTAAAAGTGGCCGTGGGGCTGTTGATATCCCTGGGTATGTTCGCAAACAGGATATCGTCATCATTAACAGTTGCCGTGGCATGGGCGGTCGGAATATTGAGGGTGGTTCCCTGTACAATATTTCCTGAAGTATTCAGGTTAAATGCTGTCACCGGTCCCTGATTACTGAAACCATAGACCAACCCGAAAAGGGTATTGTTTTGAACAATGAAACTATAATCATCCGTTTCGGTGCCGCTGCCGGTTGTGGTGATGCTACCCGTTGAAAGATCATTCGCCGTTAGAAGATAAGTGGTTGCGCCTCCGGCAGTTGTCGGCACGGCCAGTACATACCTGGAATTGCCAGCCGGTTCGGGATCCGGTGCGTTATTGTCATCATCTTTACTGCACCCGGTCATTGTCAGGCCGAGGAACAATCCTGCAAGCAGGAGAATATTAAATCTATTCATGTTATTTGGAATTTATGATTAAAAAAATTAGATAAAATGCTTTCATTATTTTTGATTTCCAGCAATAAAATATCGCAGCTTGATGCTGAACGACCTGCCCGGCTTTTGCAGGCTGAAATTGTCGTAGATTTTTGCATCAAAGATGTTTCTGCATTCCAGCCCGATATTATACCGCCCGTCTTTTATGCTGTAAACGACATTGATATCGTGCTGAAACTGTTCGGGGATGGTCAGCTTGCTACCGGCTGCCCCCTGGCTGGGCCAGTTCAGGTAATACTCATGCACATACGTCAGGTTATAACCGATATTCAATACATTGGCGGCGCTCACCAGCCCTTTGACGGAATATTGTGCGTTCGCATTGCCATAGAGATAGGGTATGTTGGGTATCCTGTCCTTATATATCTGGCTGACCTGTGTCTCATTGGGTTCATATTTTGTCCGGTTACGGATGTTCTGCCAGGTCATGTTCACCCCGACGGCCAGGGCGTCCTTAAACGTGTACCTGATTTCGCCGTCGATTCCCGTTGTCCTTACATCCTGTTGGTTGAGCATCTGTATCATGGCAGCACCGCCTACGGAGGTCAGGTTTGGCCGGATAAAATCCTTCGAGTTACGATAAATGAAATTGGTTTCTATATGGAGCTTGTGTTCTTTGGCAGGCACAAACTGATAGGTCAGCCCCAGGTTCGCATTGTCCGAACTTTCCGGCTGAAGCGAAAAGTTCTCAATCCGGTCTATGGTCGGGTTGCCGAAGATCTCGTCATTTTCGGGCAAACGATACGTCTTTTCATAAGAAGCTTTTGCCTGTAAGCCCGCATTCAAAAAATAGGAAACCGCTGCGCCATAGCCAATTTTATTGACGGATTTTTTTTGTTTGGTGTAAGTGGGAAGCGTACCGTAAGGCGCGTCCGGTGGCGTGTAGGTTTGGAATGCGGTTGTGGACTGGTTGTAATCTTTCAGGAATGCGGAAGCATTGAAACGCTCATTCAAATCATAGCGGTAACCCAGGCCCAAAATGTTTTTATAGTTTTTTCTCGGTTGCCTGTTCAGCTCATTATCCGGGTCCAGCCTGTCCTTTCCTTTCCTGTTGAAACCTAAAAAGGTGTTATTCAATGCTAAGGAATGTTTCCCTGAAAATTTATAGCCAAGGTTGGCGGTAATATTGGCATTGTTGTTTTTGTACTTGTACAACGTGCGTCTGAGTTCTCCTCCGACAGCATTGGGGTCTGTACTTTTATCCCTGTATTCCCCCAACCAGTTATATTGTTTAAAAACGGTATCCACCAATTGTTCATGGCCAAGATTATAATTTGCATTGAGGCTCAGGTTAAGGTCTTTTATGAAAAGGTTGTTTTTCAGGTATTTTACGGAAGGCATGATAATATCGCCGTTCCTTTTCCTCGCGCCGTACACGTCGAACATCCGGTTGCCAGTCTGTATATCGGCTTTGTTCCGGCCAAGGGTAATTTCCAGAAGGAGTTTGTCGGCATATTGTTTTCCCACAACACCTATATTGGCAATGACGGTCTCATTTCTGTATGTATCGTGGAAGCGGCGTACGCGCATAGGCGTGTAAACCCCGGTGGTTAGGTTGGCAACATCTACATCCACCTTGTAGTCGTTGTCAGAATAATTCTGGAAAGCATTCAACTGCAAGGTAAACCCTGATGCAGCTGTATATCCCGTATTGATGGCCGTTCGGTGCGTATTGAAAGATCCGTAAGAATAAGACACGTCGAGGTAATCCCTTTTGTTGGGGTTGGTTACAATATTAATGGCGCCGCCCAGCGCATCGGCGCCCAGCCATACCGGGACTACCCCTTTATACACCTCAATACGGTCTGCCATATTGATCGGGATATTGTTCATCTGGAGGGATGTCCCGAAATTGTCCATGGGGATCCCGTCCAGGAAGAATTTGACCTGGTTCCCGGTAAAACCGTTCAGGGAAAAATTGAAAGCCGAGCCAAGCCCGCCGCTTTCCCTTATCCGCACACCGGAAACCTTGTTCAGCGCCTGCTTCAGGTCGTAAGTGGTATTGTGGAGTTTGCGTGCATCAATGGCGGCCACGTTATAGGCCTGTTGCCTCACCTGTTCCGCCTGCGTTTTGCCTGTTACGGTTACTGATTCCAGAACGGTGGCTGTTTCAGTCAGTTTTACATCTATTTTCACGGCTTGTCCGGCAGACAGGCTTATTATTTGACGATGCGGCTCATACCCCAATACACGGAACAGCAATTCATATTTGCCCGGTTCCAGGTTGTCCAGCTCAAACGTCCCGTCTTCCTTCGACAGGGTCCCTCTCTCACTGCCCTTAATACTTACGGTTACGCCGGTGGCTGCTTCTCCCAAAATACCGGTTATCTTTCCTGTAACGGAAGCTTTGTTTTGTGCAATAACATATTGTGCCGCAAATACCATTAACAGTATCATGCATGTTCTTTTAATAACAAGATATTTTCCGGGCGTTATATCATAGGAACGACGATTATCATTTATAAAGGCACGACGCTCTATTGCGTATTTTAAAGGTTTGCCACTTTGCATTCTTTGTTCATTATGATTAGACATCGTAAAGTTTTACATGATTGTTTTTATTATCTTATTTAGACTTAATAAAAACAATGAGCAAATTTAGTAAGCTACTTTTCTTTTTTTATCTAACCAATCACGGTTTAAATAGGACAAATAGCGGTTATTTTTTATAGAAGCAAACCGTCAGGCAGGATACAGGAACAAAGCGGGCTATAAGCTTTTCTAAAGCCTGAAAGATGTAGGATGAAAGATTAAAAAACGGCAACGATGGCTATGCCAATATCATTTTCAGGTTCCGGCTTTTTTTATCGCAGGAGCCGTTTGCATGGTTCACGCATTTGCCAAAAATATTAAGCACCTGTTGCTGTATCTCAAATCCGAACCGGAGCATTTGTTTTTCTTCGGTGCGCACGCGGGGAAACTCCTCATCAATATCCATTACCTCATGGCAGTCAAGGCACACGATGTGGTAATGCTCTCCCTTTGTTGTCGCAAGTTCATATTCAGCTATATTTCTGTTGAAGTGCAGCTCGACAATCAGGTTGGAGGCAATCAGAATTTCGAGGGTATTGTATATGGTTGCCCGGCTTACCCTGTACTTGTTGTTTTTCATTTCGATGTAGAGCATTTCTGCGTCAAAACGTTTGTTGAAATAATAGATTGCTTCCAGTATCGAAAAACGTTCGGGGGTTTTCCGATGGTTGTTTTTCAATAAATAGGCTTCAAGAATTTCCCGAAGTTCTGCCAGTGTTTTTTCTCCTGTGTTCATACTATATATTTTAGCAGTGTATCAACGCACACGTTTCCCCCTCAAATTCAAACTGTAGGGTGGGATGCTGTATCCCTAAATGAGAAAGTACATGAAATGCCTCATTTCTTACCTTGCCCAGGTCTTCCATATTTGCGCCACTACCCAGCACCAGATGAGTAGTCAGCACATTGTACTCCCCGTCCATTGTCCAGGCATGCAGGTCATGCACACCGGTGATACCCGGTATTTTAAGCAATGCAGCCTTGATTTCCAGGTCGTTAAAGTTGTCGGGTTTTACCTGTAACAATATTTTTAGTGTCTGTATGATGTTACGTACGGCATTGTAGAGGATAAATGCGGCCACGCCCAAGGACAGTAAGGGGTCTATCCACATCCAAGAGGTAAAATACATGATAAAGCCGCCGGCCAGCACGACAATCCATCCTAGTGCATCTTCCATCAAATGTATCATGACGGCTCGTTGGTTAACGGACTTGCTTTTGCCTTTGGACAGCCTGAAGAACGCCAGCCCGTTGAAGATTACACCGAGTATGGCCAGCCATAGTACGGCACCCGTATCAACACTTTCCGGATGGAAAAAACGGGGAACGGCCTGTGAGAGGATAACCACCGAACCGGTAATTAGTATGAGTGAGGTGAAAAATGCAGCCAGTACCGAAAGCCGCCTTTTCCCGTACGTGAACAAGTGTGTTCTTCCACCTGTCGATTTCTTTTCCAGCACCAATGAGAATACAATGGCAAGGCTGTCGCCCAGATCGTGAATAGCATCGGATAGTATGGCCATCGAATTGGTCAGAATCCCTCCGATAAACTCAATGACGGTAAATGATACATTGAGCAGTAAAGCGATGCGCATATTCTTAACGATGGGGTGTACATGCATGCCTCCGGCGTGATGGTGGTGGTCGTGTCCATGATCGTGGCCGTGGTGGTGGCCATGCCCGTGGTTGTGTTCTGTTTCTTTCATTATTTTTATATTTACTATTGTGCCGCCATGCTTATTTCCTGTTTCCGAAAGGCCCCGGGCGAAATCCCGGCAACCTTGCTGAACAGGCGGTTGAAATACTTATAGTCCTCATATCCCAGCGAAACCGCTATTTCTTTCACACTGAGATCGGAATAGTACAATAACCGCTGTGCTTCCCGTATTACCTCCTGCTGTATAAGGTAGGTCAGGGAAAAACCCGTCACGGCCTTTACCGTGTCATTCAGGTGGCTTACCGAAATGTTCAAAATTCCAGCGTAGTCGCTGGGGCGCTTCCATGTCCTGAACTGTTGTTTCAGCACCTGCTTGAACTTTTTGGTAATGTGGATGCTGTTTGCGGAATGGTGCAACGTAGAACGCTGTTCCCTTCCCTGGTAAACGAAAGCCACCTGGTGCATAAAAGCAGTTGCCAGCGTAACCTGTGTCTGGAAATTAATGACCATGCCAGAGTTTTTTGAAGCCGTACCCGCTGTTAATTCCAAGATAGTTTTAAACCATCCCGATTCTCCGGGGCTTAGCTCCAGGTTAATGACTTCAGAAAGCGATTGTTGCATGATTGAACTCACGGTGTCGTCCACGAGCTTGTTATCTATAGACAGCACCCAGCCCGTAACACGCGTTGATTTTAACAACTGGTGTACCTGCCCGGGATGGGAAACAAAGAGCGAGCTTTTACGAATACTGGTTTTTCTGAAATCAACCGAAGTCTCTATGGTACCCTTTTCCACCATAATGCAGATACAATGGTCATGCCGGTGCGGTTCATGGAGCTCTGAGGGCACATTGAGAATTTCGCCGTCTATCCGTTCTATCCTGATGCCGCTGCCATCGTGGTCGTGTTTCAGTATAATCGGTGAATTTTTCATGTTCGTTTATCCTGTTTAATTATCATTATAAATAGCCAAGTTCAAACCGGGCTTCAAGGCTCATCATAGATTTATCCCATCGCGGATTAAAAGTGAGCTCGACCGTTGCTTTTCTTATCCCGTTTACGGATATTGTTGCTTTTCTTACATCCTCTACCACCTGATCCGCAACGGGACAGTTGGGGGCAGTTAGGGTCATTACAACGAATGCCTCCGCATAATTCCCGTTTTCTCCCACAAAACGCCTGGTGTGGATTCGATACACCAATCCCAAATCCACAATATTTACAGGTATTTCGGGGTCATAAACGGTTTTAAGTGCCTGTTCTATTTCATATCCTAAACCCGGGGCTTCTTCCATTTGGTTTCTTATTAAGACAAAAAGATGAAATAATCGGCTATCAGCCCATTTATATATTCCCTGATATGTTCATCGGGTATTTTTTCTATTATTTCAGTAACAAATGCGTGTGCCAATATTTCTTTTGCGGTTTTATCACGAATGCCTCTTGCTGTCAGGTAAAACAAGGCATCCCGGTCAAACTGTCCTAAAGTGGCACCATGACTGCACTTCACATCATCGGCATAGATTTCAAGTTGCGGTTTTGTATAAATGGTGGCGGTGTCGGAGAGCATAATATTATTGTTCCGCTGAAAACCTGATGTACGCTGTGCATCGGGATGTACGATAACCTTTCCATTGAATACTACGGTAGCTTCGTCTTTTGCGATGGTCTTGTACAGTTCATTGCTCGTGCAATCCGGAACAAGATGGTCTATGCGGGTATGGTTGTCTATCAGTTGTCCGGCAGCGGCAAGCGAAAAACCGTACAGGTTAGTTGCTGCGCCGCTTCCGGACAAACCAACATGAACATCATGCCTGATAAGCGAGGCACCGGGAAAGGCAAAGTTGAAGTTGGAATAATTACTTCCCGCTTCCTGATGAATATGTGCATGTTGCAAATTAACTTCACTGCTACTTTCCGTATGGATGTAATAGTGTTGTAACCTTGCATTTTCTCCCACAGCTATTTCCGTTACACTGTTATTAAAAGTCACTGATGAACCGTTATTAGCCATAAAGCTTTCTACCAGCGTTGCCGAAGCGCCTTTCCCGATATCCACGTAGAGCCTCGGATGTTGTACCGGGCTGTCCGTCCCCAGGGTATAATGAACAAGATGCAAAGGTTTGGACGACTGGCTATTTTCTTTTACCCGGATAATCAATCCATCCGGAAAGAGCGCGGTATTCAATGCCGTAAAAGCCATATCCATAGCTGCATATTTGCCTATTCTGCCAAGAAGAGCAGGAGCATTTGTTTCAGCTTCGTGAAAGGGGATAATCTCCAGGTTTTCTTCTGTATTAGGGGAGGACAGGGAGGGTATCCATTGGCCGTCAATAATCACGAGCGTAATACCGTCTTCTTCTTTTAGGGGCTTAAGGGTTTTCTTTCCATTCCCAATGATATGCCCTGCAAGATTGCCATTACCTGCAACAGGCAGTGTGTCTATATACTTTCTTATAGGCGTATATTTCCATTCTTCACTTTTCTTGTCCGGAATACCTGTTTTAAGAAAGGACAACTTACCTTCTTCCCTCAATTGAAGCAGATGAGGATTTTCGTCGTTTTGCAACGGCTTATCAAGAAAATCCGTAAAATAAGATTCCGCCAGTTTACTGTTTTCAAATTCTTCCATTTCAATCATGGTTTAGTGGTTTATCACAACAGCTTCTTCTTTCAACCAATCGTATCCTTTTTCTTCCAATTCAAGCGCAAGCTCTTTTGTCCCTGATTTTACAATGCGTCCATTGTACAGTACGTGCACAAAATCCGGCACGATGTATTCCAGTAACCGCTGGTAGTGGGTAATGATGATAAAGGCATTGTTATTGGAACGCAGGGTGTTCACACCTTCGGCAACAATACGAAGCGCATCAATATCAAGTCCGGAGTCTGTTTCGTCCAGTATGGCCAACTTTGGTTCCAGCATAGCCAACTGAAAGATTTCGTTCCTTTTTTTCTCACCGCCCGAAAAGCCTTCATTGAGAGACCTGTTTGCCAGCTCATTGCTGAAATGCACCAGTTCTTTTTTTTCTTTAAGCCGTTGCAAGAATGATTTGGCATCAATGGGTTCGAGCCCTTTATGCGCCCTGATTTCATTCACCGCGGTTTTAAGGAAGTTGATGTTGGAAACCCCGGGGATTTCCACCGGATATTGAAAAGCTAAAAATATCCCTTCGGCAGCACGTTCTTCAGGCGCCAGTTCCTGTAAATCCTTGCCCTCAAATAGTATCTCCCCTCCGGTTACCTCGTATTCGGGTTTACCGGCAAGTACCGATGCGGTGGTACTTTTTCCGGAGCCATTAGGCCCCATAATTGCATGTATTTCTCCTGGTTTTACTTCTAAATTCAAACCTTTCAGAATTTCTTTCCCTTCTATGGAAACGTGTAGATTTTTTATTGTTAGCATTCTGTTTTTCTTTTTTAACGGGTTAATTAACCAACGCTACCCTCCATCGAAATGGCTAGTAATTTTTCGGCTTCAACGGCAAATTCCATGGGCAGTTGGTTCAATACTTCTTTTGCATAGCCGTTTACAATAAGTGCCACCGCTTTCTCACTTCCTATCCCGCGTTGGTTGAGGTAAAATATCTGGTCTTCTCCTATTTTGGAGGTAGTGGCTTCGTGTTCCAGCTGTGCGGAACTGTGTTTTGATTCGATATATGGAAAGGTATGCGCCCCGCATTTATCTCCGACTAACAGGGAATCGCATTGGGTGTAATTACGGGCATTGATGGCGTTGCGACCTACGGACACCAAACCGCGGTAACTGTTTTGTCCCTTTCCAGCAGATATTCCCTTGGATATTATCCTGCTTTTGGTATGCTTACCGAGGTGGATCATTTTGGTTCCTGTGTCAGCAATCTGTTTATGACGTGCCAAGGCTACGGAATAAAATTCTCCCGAACTGTTGTCGCCTTTAAGAATGATACTTGGATATTTCCAGGTAATGGCAGAGCCTGTTTCCACCTGTGTCCACGAAATCTTTGCATTGTCGCCTTGACATATGCCTCTCTTGGTTACAAAATTGTAAATACCACCTTTGCCTTCAGCATCGCCTGGAAACCAGTTCTGGACGGTGGAATATTTAATTTCCGCGTCTTTCATTGCAATCAGCTCTACCACTGCAGCATGCAGTTGATTTTCATCCCGTCTCGGTGCAGTGCATCCCTCCAGATAGCTCACATAAGCACCTTCTTCCGCAATGATTAATGTGCGTTCAAACTGCCCCGTGTTTTCCGCGTTGATGCGGAAATAGGTGGACAGTTCCATTGGGCAGCGGACACCTTTGGGGATATATACAAATGAGCCATCAGAGGTTACAGCGGCATTGAGCGCCGCGAAAAGATTATCGGTGGGGGGTACTACGCTGCCTAAATACTTTTTCACCAGCTCAGGATGTTCCTGCACCGCATCCCCGAAAGAACAAAAGATGATACCCAGCTTGTGCAGTTCTTTCCGAAAGGTTGTTGTTACCGAAACGCTGTCAAACACGGCATCTACCGCAACGCCCGCGAGCATTTTCTGCTCGTTAAGGGGAATGCCCAGTTTGTTAAATGTAGCCAGTATCTCGGGATCCACCTCGTCTAAACTATTGAGCTTTTCCTTTTGTTTCGGCACGGCGTGATAAGAAATCGCCTGGAAATCTATGTCAGGGAGTTTGAAATGTTGCCATTTCGGAACATTTTCCCGAAGCATTTTTTCAAAATGTTCAAAAGCCGAAAGCCTCCATTGCAATAACCACTCGGGTTCATTTCTTTTTTTAGAGATATTCCTTACGGTACCGCTGTTCAGGCCCTCAGGGGCTATATCCATTTCGATATCTGTCGTGAAGCCGAACTGATATTCCTCCTCGATGACCGTATCCAATATTTCGTTATTCTTGCGCATGATCGTTTACTTTATTAAGTCTAAATAAAACACAATGCAAAAGTGAATATAATTTCAACGTGTTATGTCTAACGAATAGCGGTAATGATTGGATAAATGGCGGGAACTAATCCCAAATGCCATTCATTTCCGTAAGTATTAAGGGTTTGCCGTCGGTAACCACAATGGTATGCTCGTGCTGAACGGCATAGCCGCCGTTATTTCCCAAAAAGGTAAATCCGTCCGGCTGTTCTACCGCTAAAGTTGAGGCGGTGGAAATGAATGTTTCTATCGCAACCACCGAATTTTTTCTAAATCTGGTGCGGTCAAATCTGTCGCCATAATTGGGAATAGAAGGCTCTTCGTGCAATCTTCTTCCTATACCGTGTCCTGTGAGGTTTTTTATAACTTTGTAACCGTTTCGCTTGGCTTCCTTTTCAATAAAAAAGCCTATGTCACTAATTTTTACCCCTCCTTTTATCTGGTAAATGGCTTTTTTCAAAATTTTTTTGGACGTATCCACCAGGTGTTGCCGGTTATTTATGTCTTGCCCTACAATAAAAGAGCCGCCGTTGTCCGACCAAAATTCCCCTAACCGGGCGGAGACGTCAATGTTCAGCAAATCGCCCTCTTTGATGATTCTTTTCTCCGACGGAATACCGTGCGCCACTTCATCGTTCAAACTGATACAGGTATAGCCTGGGAAACCATAAGTAACATACGGGGCAGATTTTGCCCCGAACTCACCAAGTATTTTTCCTCCGTAATTATCCAGTTCTTTTGTGGTCATTCCGGGCCTGACGTACCCTCTCATTTCTTTCAGGGTGATGGCTATTGCTTCACTCACTTTTTTCATTCCGAGTAATTCCTCTTCTTTCGCTATGGACATAATTCCTGATTTTTAAAATTTAAATACGTCATAAAATAGATTTTACTATACCGCCTTCTACGCGGATAGCCGCACCGTTAGTTGCGGATGCGAGCGGGCTGGCAAAATATACAACCGTGTTTGCAACTTCTTCTGTTGATGCAAATCTTTGTAACAATGAAGTAGGCCTGTTATTACTGAAAAAACTCTTTTCTGCTTCCGTCGCTGTTATATTCGCGGCACTGGCCATTTCCTGTAGAAACACTTCAACTCCCGCCGATTTTGTAGGACCGGGTAAAATGGCATTCACGGTAACCCCGCTACCTTTCGTCAGTTGTGCCAGGCCCCTGCTCACAGCAAGCATTGCAGTTTTCGTTACCCCATAGTGTATCATTTCTTCAGGGATAAAAACGGCTGATTCGCTGGAAATAAAAATAATCCGGCCATTGTCTCGTGACAGCATACCCGGAAGTATATGCCTGCTCAACCGTACCCCGCTCATTACGTTCACTTCGAAAAACCGGAACCATTCGCTATCTGGTATTTCTGTGAAATTCTTCGGTTCAAATATGCCTACGTTGTTAATCAGTATATCAATATCTGGAAGTTCTTTAATCAGATTTTCAACATCAGCGGCAACGGAAAAGTCTGCCGCTATGCCCGTTACGTCAGCCTCTGAAAATTTTTTCTTTAACCGTCCCATAGCCAAGGTTACGCTTTTTTCACTTCGTCCGTTGATGATTACCCTGACACCTTCTTCCAATAATTTAAGGGCTATGGCAAAGCCGATGCCGCCCGTTGAACCGCTGACGAATGCGGTTTTATTTTTTATTTTTAATTCCAACGTTATGATTGTTTAGTTTTCTTACTTTTCAGTCACAAACTCATTTTCCCTTCCGCCCAGTAGGCTTGTACAAGGATATTTTTGTTCGGAATATTTTTCTGTTTTAAAACGCTTCTCAACGTCTGTATGGATCTGGCATTGCCTGTCAGCACATAGTTACCCGATAGGCAACCGTCTGTTTGGAAAATGGGTAACTGTTCTGTCAATTGTTTATTTCTGAATGTGTCGTTTTTAGGAAATATGGTGTAGTTTTCCAATCCCAACAGTTGAGGCACGTTTTTATTTTCTTCATCCAGTTCAAAATAAAATTGGAATTGGTGCTGGTTGCCTTTTAAAACAGGTTGAAACGCACATGCCAAACCAAGCGAAGTTTCATCCCCAAAAATCAATTGTGTCTTGACAGAATTGTCATATTGTTTATGGCCTCTCGGATTACTTATTCTTAATTTGTTGCCTACATTCAGGTTGTTCATAAACCTGCTTCCCGGTGAGTCACTATGCAAATGGAAAGTGATTTCCAAAATTCCCTTTTCGATATCACTAAATGAAGCAGTATAATTCCTATGGTCGTTATCGCCCACCCGAATAGCTACGGCATAGCCGAGTTGAAAATCCATACCCGACAAGTTTCCTTTGAAACGGATTTTCTTTATAAATGGATTGATATACTGCGTTTCTGTTACTGTCATCAACGGCATTTTGGATGCCATAATGGTTTCCATCGCATCGAGTACCCATTTTGCTGTTCTTCCCATTTAAACAAACCTTTAGATTGCTGCCGGCTTGCCGGTAGAAGCTTCCTTTAATATTTGTTCGGCCTTTTCCATTGCTTTTTCTTTTGTTTCGACAAGAAGAAGCGGGTTTCCCCAAAATTTCTCATAAACAGTTGAGAACAGGCTCAAGCCCATACGTTTTACTTTGCTCGGCTCTACCTGTATGGTCGCCTTGGTGTATTTGAGTTCTTCCTTATGGATTTTTCTCCAGGCATTTACCCGTTTTGTTTCCTCTCGTGAATGTTTGTGATTTTCTTCAGGTGTCTCTCCGGTACTGATCATCACAAAAGGTTTTTTCCGCTCGAACAGGCGGGTAAATATCGCCATCTCATCCTCGTGTTCATCATCTTCTGTGTGGCTCTGGCTGTGCTGAAAGTCTACAAAAACAAACGGGAATTTTGAATCATCTATAATCATAATAATACTGTTTTAAATAATTACAAATTTAGACTGAATAAAAACAGGCGGGGGTAGACGAAACGGTGTTTGTATTGGACTAACAGCGGTTTTTTAATATGGAATATTCCGTGGGGAATACCCCTTATACCCTAATGAGCTATTTTATTCCGAAAGGCCAAAGCCGTTGTGCCGGTTATCCTGGCAAAGATCCGGCAAAAGTAAGGGTAATCATCGTAGCCTAAATCGGCAGCTATTTCTTTAACCGATTTATCGGAATAATAGAGCAATCGTTTGGCTTCTAAAATGATGCGTTGGTGGATATGGTAGGAAACGGGGCATCCTGTGACATTGCGGACGCATTCATTAAGGTAGGATGTAGAAATATTCAGGGCACCGGCATAATCCGATGGTTGTTTAATCAGAATAAAATCACGCTCCAGCAATAATTTGAATTCTCTAGTAATAATGTGATAACGTGGAAGGCTGTCTGTAATTTCTGTTTTCTCCAGATACTGTGAAATAATAAGGCCTACAAAAGCATTACAGTAATCTCTGAGTACTGAAGCATATAATTTGTCTGCTTTGCGTTCAAAAAGGGCTGCACATAAAATGATGGCCTGGTCTAAAATTGTATAAATAGCAGATTTTAACGACAATGACCTTTCTGGCACAATAACCTGTTCCAATGTTCTTAAATAATCGGGATTCAAGTTTTCACTATTCATTCCAAGAAGAAAAACGTCCGCTTTTTCAATCTTTATGATGCGATGAACTTGGCTGGGATGAATGTAAAGTACGGCAGGTGCTTTTATCTGATACTGCTCAAAATCGATCTCTATATGGAACGTTCCTTTTCGTACTAACGAAAAGATATGATAGTTGTGCCTGTGCGAATGTTCAGTTTCATTAAGGCCATTCAAATTGTCAGGCGTTACTTGCCTAACAACTAGATTTTCCTGGTATCCGTCAGGCAATGAATGTACAGGGATGGATGTTGTTTTTTTACTCATTTTTTTCAACGATAGTTTGACAATGTTTTTGATTATTCGGATATCAATACACGGTACTCTATTTTCCTTTTAAAGCAATCGGTTCATGTATAATTTAATTTAAGATGTTTTTTTGAGTATCAAAATTAGGCAATTAATTGCGTAGAACGATTAAGCGAAATAATGAAATACTTATACTTTTCACTAAGTGGGGTCAATATGGCATTGGGAAAGGAAGAATTGATTAAGCGATATCGTTGAGCAGATAGTGCACTTCCGCCATTACCGCTAATAGGCGGAAGTGCGCTATCATTGCTATGAAGATTTAACCGGTAACTAAAGCCTTCTTAAGTGCCCTAATAAAATCAAGCTGAAACTGTTTGCTGATTTCCGCATCCGGTGCCATATCAAACGCGTGGAAAGCACCAGGATAAATATGTAACTCTGTCGGCACTCCGGCTTTGAGCAAACGGTGTGCGTACCTGATGTCCTCATCAAGGAAAAGGTCAAGTGCCCCTGCACAGATATAGGTTGGGGGAAGCCCTACCACCGAATCCACCCTTGCCGCCGCCGCATAGGGGGATACGTCCCCAGATCCCGGCTCTTTACCCAGCAGGGACGACCAACCAAAATGGTTGCTCTCCCGTGTCCAGATAAATTCTCCCGTATATGGATTGGCATCATTACCAACGCAGGTTCTATCATCCAACATAGGATAAATCAAAAACTGGTGGGCGATTTGGACCTCTTTTCTATCCCTTGCAAGAATCGCAAGTGCCGCAGATAGCCCGCCGCCGCCGCTTTCTCCGTAAATGCCGATCCTGTTTTTATCTACGCCAAATGCCGAAGCATTTTCAAACAACCATTTTAATGCTGTATAGCAGTCTTCCACGGGCAGAGGAAACTGATGTTCCGGGGCTAAACGGTAATCAACGGAAACGATGACAGCACCCAGTTCATTTGAAAGGGTCTGGTTCCTTGCATCGTTCATTTCGGGAGTTCCTATCACGAACCCACCTCCATGTATATGCAACAAGGCCGGTCTGGAAGCATTATCGTCTTTTGGTGCATAGACAAGTACGCGGACTTGATGGCTCGTTCCGTTATCAATTAATTCTTCACGGACCGAAACGTCTTCAATACTGACAGGAGGCATTGCTTTCACCATGGCTTCAGACTGTTCCCTCACCGTATCGATGCCCAACGCTGAAAACTGATACGTGGGAAAAACTTCGATCAGGGGTAATATTTCGGGATCTACTAATTTTTTGGTATCCATTATATTTATTAGGGTTAATTACTTTGCTGTATTTATCCGATTTGGGCATTTTGAGTAACGTCAAAAGATGCCAAGTGCAATGGCCGTGCATGTTACGCCCAAAAGCAAAAATATGGACGGGAAAAAAAATCCGGCAGGACGTTACGGTTATCAGGCACAGATGATTTTTTTGCATCCATCATCTTAATTTTTACTATTGGATACTCATTCCTCCATCGATAACCTGTTCGGTACCGGTCATATAAGAAGATTCATCAGACGCTAGGAAAATAACCAAATTGCTTACTTCTGATGTTTCCGCTAACCTGCCCAGCGGAATAAGCTGTGTTGCGCTGCCACCGCCCTCATCGGTCGCTGCGGCCATCATAGGTGTCTTGATAAATCCGGGGTGTACGGAATTCGCACGGATATTCTTGCCTGCAAATTCAACGGCGACAGCTTTTGTCATTCCCCTTACTGCAAATTTACTGCTCATATAGGCTAGGTTTGGATAACCGTAAATAGCTACTATACCCGCAATGGAAGAAATGTTGACGATAGAACCGACCCCGGCTTTAAGCATTGAAGGCAAGGTATATTTCATGCCGTAATAGATGCTGTTCTGGTTGATGTCTATTACTTTTTGATACTGCTCTTCGCTCAGTTCAAGCGCATTGGCAAGCGGTCCTAAGATTCCGGCGTTGTTGACCAGCACATTGACTGGTCCGAATACAGCTTCAGCTTGCGCCACTACATTCTTCCAGTCGTCGACCTTCGTCACATCCTGTCTTACAAAAAGAGCATTATCCGCTCCTAATTCTGCAGCTATTTCCTTGCCGCGTTCTTCATTGAGGTCGGTCAATACGACTTTCGCCCCTTCGGCTGCAAATGTTCTGGCATGAGATTCCCCCATTCCTTGTGCAGCACCTGTAATGACTGCGATTTTTCCTTTTAATCTGTCCATCGGTTTATTTTTAATTTATTGATAATTAATAATATAAGCTAATCTATACAAGCAAGCCTATCTCAACGTAGATAATAATCCTCCATCAACCGGGATAACAGCACCATAAATATATCTGGACTCATCACCAGCCAAAAACAAGGCTAAATCGGCTACTTCTTGTGCCTGTCCGTAACGTCCTGCCGGAATTTTCTTCAGCGTATCCATAATACCAGAATGAGGGTCATCAATCAGGTTCTGAACCATCGGCGTTTCTATTAAACCCGGGGCAATAGCGTTGGCTCTTATCCCTTTCTGTCCATAATCCGCGTTTAACTGTTTGGTAAAGCCTATTACTGCATGTTTGGTTGAAGTGTAACCTATGCCGCCGCCGCCGCCGATTAGGCCGGCCCCAGAAGCTAAATTGATAATTATACCATATTGCTGCTCCAACATGTGCGGCAATACTTTGGATGTTACTTTATAGAGGCTCGTCAGATTAATCTTAAGAATTTTATTCCAAAAATCATCCGGAGTGTCCAACAGTGGTTTATACTGGTCGAACATTCCCGCCGTATTACTTAGAACGGAAATCTTTCCAAAAGTGCTGGTTGCAAGGGCAACAAGTTGATCAATATCTTCATCAACAGTTACATCGACTTTTACACCAATCGCATTTCCACCCAGGTCCCTGATTTCTTCAACCGTCCTATTTACCCCATCTAAATTAAGATCTGCCACTACTATTTGTGCGCCTTCCTGGGCGAATGTAATTGCCTGAGCACGTCCCAGGCCGGACGCTGCACCGGTAACAATTGCCGTCTTTCCTTTTAATCTGTTCATGTGTTTAAATTTTAATTCATTGATAAATATTTACCGCCTCGTAAAGACGTGTTAGTACAGCTTGTTTTTTAATTCAGTAAGTTTTTCTTCCTGCCGGGCTATACGTTTTTCCAATCGCTCCTTTCTCTGATCTTCGATATTTTCTTTAATATTGCCTGTCCAGTTTTCAAGCTTCGTTTTTAGCTTGTTCGCCCAGTCTTCGTACTGTGCTTTTTGGTTTTCGCTTTGATATTGCTCTATAGCGTTTCCCTTTTAATCTTCAGCGCAGCAATATCTTTGTTTATCTGCCCTTTATTTCATCAACCGCTTCATCAAGCTGTTTGCTCAACTCATCCAGATCACTATCAACCGCCTGTATTACTTCATTGATGAACCTGTCTATTTCTTCCTCCACACCAATTCGCCTTACGGTAGCAACAACTGGAACAGTCCATTCTTCATCTACATGGCAATGACCTCCCTATGACCATCGGGGGTGGTTTGTGCTATTTGTTCCAGCTAGCCGCTTTTGGTTTCCGAACTGATCAGTTCGGACTTATTGCTGATATTGTTGCTGTAACGGAGCGTATCCCCCTAAAAATGACATGTTCCTTTGTATAACACGTTATATTAGCCTCCTATAATGGGCATGGAATGGATATATTCATTGTTCTTCAACTCTTGCAGTATAAACCCTGCAATATCGCTGCGAGATATGGACATGTTAATTTTTTCCCTGCCGAAAGTAACTTTTATCTTTCGGGTTTCGGCTGTGTCGTTTGGGGCGATAAAGCGGACAATTGTCCAGTCAAGAGATGAATGCGTGACAATTTCACCTAAGGTTATTATCTCCTTATACGGTTTTGGAAATATGATCCTGGCCATTATCCTGGGTAAAACTGTTGTCAATGATCTTTTATCCTTTTCAAATTTAATACTTGGCGTGGCTATAGTAACGAACCTTTTTACTTTATTTGTTTCCATTGCTTGCACAATATGCTTGTGTCCCTCTGCAATGGGCATTCCAGGATAGGAAAACTTCAGAGGAGGCCCAAGGGTACTAACCACCGCATCTGCTTCTGAAACAGCTTTATTTAGTTTTTTACTTTCACTTAGTTCACCTTGGATGATATGCAAAGAGGGGTCAGAAATAGAGAAACCGTCTGCCTTACGTACATACGCGGTCACCTCATGGCCTTCATCCAGTGCTTTTTGTACCAAAATTCGACCAATACCACCACTGGCTCCGAAAATAGTTAACTTCATGACTGAATTTCGTTTGTTCTTGTTTTATCCAGGTAAATGTTGGACACGATTAGAATTAACAACAGTACGATTGGGACAATAATTGCCGAGCCAGGATCACCATTGTTATAATGGGCAACGCTTGCCGAAATAAACACGATGCCAAATCCTGTATAGGCCCATTCCTTGACCCGTCTTGGTACTTGTGGGACTAGCAGGGTAAGTGCACCTAAGATCTTAGCAATGCCCAGCTCTTTACGGAAATAATCTGCGAAACCTAATCTATGGAAAGTACCGGATATTTCGGGACTAGTAAAATAATTATAGGCACTGAACAACATCAGCAATGCTACGATGGCCGTGGTTGACCAATAGATAATTTTATTTTTCCTCATTTTTTTTAAATTAATTATACAAATTTAATTATTTTTGCTTACAAAAAGACAGCAGTTACCTAAAAGTAAGCAATATTAAGACTATATTAATGAGTAAAGTAAGCCATACGGAATGTTCATCTGCCATGCTTCCCGTAAGGGATGCATTGGACGTAATCAGCGGTAAATGGAAATTATTGATTTTGATTTCTATTTCTTCCGGCAACCGGAGATTTCGGGAAATTGAGAGAAGTATCCCGAGAATTAGTTCCAAAGTCCTGGCAAAGGAGCTGAAAGATCTGGAAGAACATAAATTGGTCAGGAGAACCGTTTATGACAGTACTCCCGTAGCAATAGAATATACGTTAACCTCTTATTCACACACACTGGGCGATGTAATCAAAGCATTAAGGGATTGGGGCATCAGTCATAGAAAAAAGGTAATGGAGTAATTGTGCATGTCAATTTCTTTCCAACATTATTCTTCAGTTGAGCTGTCATTAAAATACAGTACGCGACAACTGATCAAGTTATTCTAAAAAGGGAACCTGATGTAGGCACATATTCAAAATAAAACATACTTTTGTAATAAGTTACAAGCAAAACCAAGAAAGATCAATGCATAAAGCACCATTACCAAATCGTTACCTGATACGATTTTCAGTCTCATAAATTACTCTGTATAAGTTATTTTAGCAATTTCTGATTTTTTTTTTAAAAAATTTCAAAGACAGACAAAATATTTTATAAAGTACTGCGTTAATACTGCAAATACTTTTCATAAAATAGGTTAATATATGGCTAAGACCCTAGAGTTCCCCGCTCTAGGGCTTTTTTATGGAGAATGCTGCAGTTATACAAGCTGACGTTGGTTAGATGGTGAGCGCGGATGATCGGCTGCACAGCATTTAAACATTATTGGACGTTAATTGTTGTCTTTATACTTGACGATAAAACCGATTATCATGATTGAAAACCATCTAAACCGTAGAAAGTTTATTCAAGGCACCGGTGCATTATTTACGTTATCGGCTTTGCAAGCGAAAGGTTTATCACTTACCCCTTCGAAGCGGATGAAAGTTGGACTTATTGGAGCTGGCTGGTATGGAAAGAGCGATTTGTTTAGACTGATACAAGTTCGTGATGTGGATGTCGTTGCGGTTTGTGATGTAGACGAAAAACATCTGGAGGAGGCGGGGCAGCTCATCAGTAAAAGACAAGTATCTGGTCAGCATCCACAGTTATACCAAGATTATAGAGATATGCTTGCCGACCACCTACTGGACTTGGTTCTTATTGCTACGCCGGATCATTGGCATGCCAGGCAAGCGATCGACGCTATGCGCTCAGGTGCACATATCTATCTACAGAAGCCAATCAGTGTTGATGTCCTCGAAGGCGAGGCTATACTGAGCTGTGCTCGAAAATATAACCGGAAAGTACAGGTAGGGACACAGCGGCGGAGTACTGCACATCTGATAAACGCAAAAGACCGCGTAATTGATCAAGGACTGCTAGGTAAAATTTCCCATGTTGAGATGTGCTGTTATTATCACATGCGAAAGAACGGTAACCCTCCGCAACAGCCCATACCAGATTTTCTTGATTACGACATGTGGACAGGTCCAGCACCATTGCGGCCATATGACGGGCTGCCTCATGGTGGCTGGTGGCGTACATTTATGGAATATGGCAATGGCATTACGGGCGATATGGGTATGCATATGTTTGATACCGTCCGCTGGCTATTGCATTTGAAATGGCCAAAAAGGATTAGCGCGACAGGAGGGATATATGTACAGAAGAACGGGAAGTCGACCATAGCGGACACGCAGACTGCGATCTTTGAATACGAGGGGCTGAATTGTATATGGCAACACCGGACCTGGGGCAATGCGGCTGATCCCGAATATCCCTGGGCATTCATCATTTATGGAGACCGTGGTACGCTAAAAGGAAGTGTAATGAAATACGAATATATACCCACGGGAGAAGGGTTACCAATAAGGGGAGAGGTTGTATATGAAAGAGAAAAGTTCCCACAAGATCTGCAAGAGCCGCGCATAGAGTTACATACAGCGCCCGCTACGCGGCAACATATGTTAGATCTTCTCTCGGCAATAGAAAATGACCATCTTCCGATAGCGGATATCGAAGAAGGGCATATATCCACGGCATGTTGTATATTGGCTAATTTAGCTATGCAACTGAATCGGCCTGTGCAATATGATCCGCATCGGAAGATATGTATCGGTGATCCAGAAGCTACGGCCTTGCTCCGGAGGTCCTACCGTGCCCCGTGGCAACACCCTTATGTATCGTAGCCAAGCGTCTTATGTCTTTAAGGTGCTGTATCACCTTTTTAGGTATACCAAAAATTTCCAGCTGGGATAGGTTAAACACTAGCGATGATCAAATGTATTCCAACGGCGCGTTTACAGTCTTCCTGACGCCAAACTGCCAGCCTGCTGTTTTTGTTAAACCAATTTTTCTTTCCATAAGGACCATACTGATCTCTAAAATTACGTTTTTACGGTTATTTTTTAAAAAATATCATTGATATTCGTTTCGAATGCGCCAATCAATGTTGACATTGCCGCTTCTGTATAAGTAACCTCTTTTTCGTCAGAACTAGCTTTTAAAGAATGACGCGGAAAATTTTTAGAAAGCTTAGTCAAATTAGCTTTTTGGCAGCATCTTTGTTTTCGCTTTCCCAATCTGACATTAAAACTTCTGACATTAAAACTATGGAAACAGTATCCCGTATAATTATATTGACATTATGTTGTTCGTCCCTTCTGGCATCTTGTAGTAACAGTAAAAAAACAAACTTAATAGACAAAGATGGCAACTTGCATATATTGACCAGAGAGGGGGGGAAAATAATGGAACCGGGACCAAAGCAGATCATTGTGCGAGGCCGCGATACTGTCGTGACTATAGATGAAGCTGGGCAGAGAAAAATTTGGATATCCTCGGGCGCAACAAATATAGATACTACTAAAATTCAATATTACCTAAAGAAACGAAATGGAAATAATGTGAATATTTATCTTCTATCCCCAGCTGATCAAAGTCCGGTCAGGGTGACGATGTAGAGTAATTTACCATTAGGAGGAATTGATAGAAGGTGCTATTAGGACTTCTTCTTAGGTACTTTAGCGCCTTCCTTTCTGGCTTCGGAAAGTCCTATGGCTACGGCTTGTTTTTTCGAAGTGACTTTTTTGCCGCTACCCGATTTTAATTTTCCTTCTTTCATCTCGTGCATCGTTTCTTCTACTTTCTCTGATGCTTTTTTTGAATATTTTGCCATAACAATATTTTTAAGTTGATGTTTGCATGTTACTGAGGTAACATCTTCGTTCGTAGAACGCTGTGGAGACAAGGATGGTTTGAAAAAATAATCGGTTTTTTTGATTTTATTGCATATCTAGGCAGACTCACGTTACTCTTCGTCATATGTATGCGAGATTGCTCCATTCGCGTTGCTCATTAGTACACCTTCTACAACAGGATTGAGTACGAATTGTCCATCTGTGGTCCTTGCGATTGATTTTAACACATCAAAATCAAGAAAGAGCGTATTGATCTGACTAATGCTAATCTCAGCATCTATGGCCATTTTGACATCGATATATTTGTCTTTGTCAATTTTCAAGGGATGGCGCGTGCCGGCTGTCCAGAGTTCATTTCCTTCGTTTGCTAATTCGAGTATTATTTCCTGAACTTTGCCCGTTGGCACATTTCCCTGTGCAATGACCGTATCTTTCTTTATCGAACTAATATTGAGTGGCTCTGTCGTTGATTGGAGAGTACCACTTCCAGACGAGGTACGTGTCCAGATTTTTTGTATGTTCAGATATACCGCATCATAATGATCTGAAGCATCCTTGAATCTGACGGTTAGGGAAGCATGGGGGGGCGAAGGACTGTCGTCTTTATGACAACTGTAAAAAACAACAAATAGGGCTGCAACAAGAACAAATGCGTTTGTAGACATAATAACTGAATGTAATAATTAGTTCTTTTTATTGAACCGCAGTTAGCAGCAAAGCGTTTGAAAAATTATTAAAATGTTCTGCCATCGAGAGGGGTCTGGCGATTTTATGGTTTTCCTTCCTGTGTTTATCTTGTTTAATTCTCAGAAATAATATCTTTTTTATAAATTTAAGGCTTAGAAACAAGGAATAACAATGTCATTAATAGATTTATCAAAACGCGTAGCGCTGGGAATAGATATCGGAGGTACCAATACGAAATTTGGTGTGGTCAATCATCGGGGTGAAGTACTTGAAAGAGGAAGTATAAAAACAGACGATTACGCAAGTGTCGAAGAGTTTATCGACGCGCTTTATGAAAAGGCCTACCCGTTAATTCAAATGGCCGGTGGTGAAACGAACTTTGACGGAATCGGAGTGGGTGCTCCCGATGCAAACTATTATACGGGGACCATAGACCATGCTCCCAATCTTCCCTGGAAAGGGGTAATTCACTTTAGTGACCTCATGACGGCCAAGTTTAATATTCCTTGTACAATTACCAATGATGCCAATGCCGCTGCTTATGGTGAAATGCTGTTTGGTGCTGCCCGTGGTATGAAGGACTTTATCATGATCACGTTAGGTACCGGAGTTGGGAGCGGTATTGTCGCTGGTGGTAAGCTTATTTATGGACATGACGGGTTTGCAGGAGAATTAGGACATACGATTGTCAAGCCCGGTGGAAGAAAACATTGGAGTACAGGTTCAGAGGGCAGTCTGGAGGCTTATGCTTCAGCGACCGGAATAACGATAACAGCAAAAAAAATGCGCGCAGAATTTCCCGAATCCATGTTGAATGATTATGCTGAAGATGCTATCAACTCCAAAACGGTACACGAATGCGCTTTGAAAGGGGACCCTATCGCCATAGAAGTATTCAGATACACAGGACAGAAGCTGGGGGAAGCACTGGCAAATTTTGTGATGTTTTCCTCTCCTGAGGCTATTTTACTGTTTGGCGGTGTCATCAAGGCCGGCGATTTTATTTTAAAACCAGCAAAATTACATATGGAAAGAAACCTTTTTCCTTTATTTCGAAATAAAGTTAAACTGGTCTTCAGTGAGCTCGAAGAGGCTGACGCCGCTATTCTTGGAGCAAGTGCTTTAGTTTGGGAAAAATAATCATGCATATCTTGTTTTAATAATATGTTCATTCTGACTCTAATCCTGTAGCCTATCCGATGACATATCTTTCAGCTCCAGTTCAATGATAGATCACCAGTCTATCTTAAATAATATTAAAAGGTGCATTGATCTGACCGACCATGAGCTTTCTGTATGCTACGTATAGAGGGGGATTCGAAAGGTGCCGATGGAGATGTAATGCTAGCAAAATAGCGGGGTTTGCCAATATACTATTCAATCGATGAAATCCCTTGGGCAGACCTGTAAAAAAAGCTTATTTCACTTTTGGCCAATACAGACTTATTATGATTAGGAACTTTTTCTGAAGTTAATTGTATTAAAAGAAGATTGTTATGACAGACTGTCCAACACGAATCTTATGATTGATTTTCAGAAAATTTTTACAGACGGTGTAGAACTGTCTTTTCTTGTCGAGATCGGGGCAAGAACAGTTATCATGTTTCTAATCATATTGGTTATTTTACGTCTTTCCGGAAGGAGGGGTGTTCGCCAATTAACGGTTTTTGAAGTGGCTATTATAATAAGCTTGGGTTCAGCCGCTGGTGATCCCATGTTTCAGGAAGATATACCGATTTTCTATGCGATCATTGTTTTTATATGTGTCATCTGTGTGTACAAAATAATCACCTGGCTTACCTCTAAATCGGAGAAGATTACCCAGTTGTTGGAAGGAAAGGTCCTACCGGTTGTAAAGGATGGCGTATTCGATATAAAGCATGAAAATGATAATACATTTTCCCGAATGGAGTTCTTTTCGGAATTAAGAAATTTAAATGTGGAACATCTCGGACAGGTTAAAGAAGGTGTCTTGGAAATCGATGGTACGTTAAGTGTGTTATTCTATCCGGACGAAGAGGTCAAGTACGGCCTGCCGCTATTCCCTTCCTCTTATAAAAGCGTAGATATCCGCACTTCTGAGGGGCCATTTGCATGCATGTATTGTGGGTATGTAATTTCCGGATTTGAAAATGATTCGGTAAGCTGTTCTCGCTGTCAGCGGAAACAATGGGCCAAAGCCTGCAAAAATAAACGGGTATAGGTTTTTTAATCTCCCGTGATCAGTCCACGATCCGGAAGCTGGATAGGTGCTGCTATTGTGGCGCCTAATGTAATCATCACCGCCATTTCTGAAATAGTAAGCTGTCCCGCCATACGTTTGCCCATTCCTCGTATTACGAGTTGCAGCACAAAGAAAATGAGAAGTGATCGGAAGAGCACCTCCAAGAGAAATACAGCCGACGCTTCGCCGATTAATATTCTTTGCCAATCTGTTAATCTATATTGTTCCATAAAGTTTAATTTATCCAGGATATGTCTACAGATATTGAGCCATGGGATCAGCATTTAATACGGAAGATAACGGAAAGAGTACGTTTGTTTATTGATAATTTTCACCTTATCGCTGTGACTTTTACAACTATGTAGGAGGAGACGAATGACATTTGACACAAAAAGTAAACGATTTTGCTACGCTCCTTGTTTTTATGAGTAAAACTTAGTGTTATTAACATTTCAAAACATTGGAGTATGAAAAATGAAACTGGAACAACGCCAAAGTTCAAAACGAAAGGTACAGCTACAGTTGAACCTGCACTTCAGGAACTTTTTATAGATGGGCTGATGGACCTCTACTGGGCAGAAAATCATCTTGTTAAGTCGTTGCCAAAAATGATAAAGGCAGCCACGTCTACGGCTTTGGCAGCAGCGATCGAAAATCATTTAAAAGAGACTGCAGGACATGTAGCCAGACTGGAACAGGTATTTAAATTACTGGGCAAAGAAGCACTGGCTAAAAAATGTGATGCTATGGAAGGGTTGACAAAGGAGGCGGAAGGTGTAATAGGAAGTACAGAATCGGGGACAGCCACACGGGATGCTGGGATTATTTTAGCATCACAAAAAGTCGAGCATTATGAGATAGCGAGTTATTTGGGCTTACTTCGTCTGGCGACGACATTGGGTCTAGATGAAGCGGCGGTACTACTGAAACAGACACTAACTGAGGAACAGACCGCGGATGCGCTATTGACTGAGGTTGCTGAAAATGAAATTAATTATATCGCTGCAGGCGAGTAAATATCAACAGTATCATGACGAAGAAAAGAGAGACCCAACCGAAACAGACCAAACAGCCGGAAAACGAAAAGATCAAAAGCTTAAATCAGCATATATCGGATGCGGCCGGCGAAAACATGACTACCGATCAAGGAGTCAAAATAAATGACGATCAAAACTCGCTGCGTGCTGGAGATCGCGGAGCTACTCTATTAGAGGATTTTATCTTTAGAGAAAAGATTACGCATTTCGATCATGAACGTATTCCTGAGCGCGTGGTACATGCCCGAGGCTCAGGTGCACATGGCGTTTTCAAGCTATATAAGCCTCTTGGGCATCTGACGAAAGCCGCATTTTTAAACGATACAGAAATAGAGACGCCTGTATTTGTGCGTTTTTCCACTGTCGCAGGCTCCAGAGGCTCTACCGATCTGGCACGGGATGTACGCGGGTTTGCAGTTAAATTCTATACGCAGGAGGGTAATTTCGATCTAGTGGGTAATAATATGCCCGTGTTCTTTATTCAGGATGCAATGAAATTTCCTGATCTGGTGCATGCTGTCAAGCCTGAACCGGACAACGAGATTCCACAAGCAGCTTCTGCCCATGATACCTTCTGGGATTTTATTTCGTTGATGCCTGAGTCCGCACATATGATCATGTGGTTGATGAGTGACCGAGCTATCCCGCGAAGTTATCGGATGATGGAGGGCTTTGGTGTACATACATTCCGTTTTATTAACGAAAAGGGCGAAGCGAACTTTGTAAAATTCCATTGGAAACCGTTATTGGGGGTACACTCGGTTGCGTGGGATGAAGCACAGAATATCTCGGGAAAGGATCCCGACTTCCACCGGCGGGATTTATGGGATGCGATTGAGAGTGGCGCTTTCCCAGAATACGAATTGGGAGTACAGATTGTTCCTGAAGCCGATGAATTTAAGTTTGACTTTGATCTGCTGGACTCGACAAAAATTATCCCAGAAGAGCTAGTGCCCGTTCAACGGATAGGCAAAATGACACTGAACCGTAATCCTGATAATTTCTTTGCGGAGACAGAACAAGTCGCTTTCCATATTGGAAATGTTGTCCCCGGTATAGATTTTACCAACGATCCCCTACTTCAGGGAAGGCTATTTTCTTATACGGATACCCAATTGATCCGATTAGGAGGACCTAACTTTCATGAGATACCAATCAATCGGCCGATCAGCGCTTCCCATAACAACCAGCGTGATGGTTTTATGCGGCAGCGGATAGACAGAGGCAAGACAAGTTACGGGCCTAACTCGCTAGGTAATAATGATCCGGTACAAGTAAAGGAAGCGCAGGGCGGGTTTACCAGCTATCAGGAACGTATTGATGCCAGGAAGGTTCGTGCACGAAGCGACAGCTTCCGTGATCATTTCAGTCAGGCAAGATTGTTTTACCATAGTCAGTCTGCGCCTGAGCAAAATCATATCATTGATGCGTTCAGCTTTGAACTCGGAAAGGTAAAGACCGTGACTGTGCGGCAGCGTATGGTCGGTATATTATCCTTAATTGACAAAGGGCTGGCCGCTGGGGTTGCATTTGCGTTAGGCCTCCAAATCCCTCAAGAACTCGAAAAGCCGATCAATCATAGTATTCCTGCAGATGGAGATCCCGCAGATTATGAACCTATACAGGTGGAAGGGAAGGTGAGGAAGTCTGAAGCTTTGAGTATGAAGAATACGATAAAAGACAGTATTGTCAGCCGCAAGATTGCTATCCTGGCGGCCGATGGCGTTGACGCGGCTTCTCTGATGGCTATTAGCGATGCGATCACCGGAGCTGGAGGTATTGTTCATGTCATTGCTCCAAAATTAGGTGAGATCATTGCATCGGATAATTCGAAAATAGCTGTGGAGGAAAGTTTTCTGACCGGAGCATCGGTGTTGTATGATGCCGTTTATGTACCGGGCGGGAAGAATAGTGTGGCTACGCTGGAAGCTGAAGCTAATGCAGTTCATTTTCTCAACGAAGCCTTTAAACATTGCAAAGCAATTGCTGCGGATAAGGAAGCTGTCCAGGTGTTGGAAGCTACTTATTTTTTCGATAAACTCCCCGAAGAATTTTCAGAGGAAACAGTGCTGGCTGAAGGTATAGTTGTCGAAGAGAACCCAGATGCTTTGGCCGATAAATTTATTAAAGCTATTGCACAGCACAGATTCTGGGACCGCGAAAAACCAAGGCAGGTTCCTGCTTAAAAAACGCAAAATTAGAAGCCCGCTTTTTGGCGGGCTTCGCTGTGAAGATAAACATCAGTTTTGCAAGATATCGATGGCTGCAACATTGCCCTGTTGTGCAGCCAGGTCCAAGACAGACAGGCCGCGGACATCGAGCAAGGCCTTATTTGCTCCGCTTTCGAGCAAGAGCTTGAGTACGTCGTTTCTGCCAAACATGGCTGCAAACATAAGCGCCGTCCCACCATTGCCATGCTGCATATTCAGGTTTGCTCCGAAACGTATGAGTAGTTCAGCAATATCCGTGTATCCTTTGAATGCTACCCCCATCAGCGCGGTATTGCCACCATTGTCCTGTGCGTTGACATCAGCTCCGGCTTCGAGCAGCAATTTTGCTGCTTCATACCTGTTGTTATAACAGGCTATTATCAGTGGCGTGTATCCCTTACTGTCACGGCAGTTTACATCCGCGTTTTGCCGTATAAGTTCCTCCAGAACCTCCAGATTGCCCAGCCGGGCCGCGTGGATAATCACATGTGTCGTGTCTGTCATAAGATTAAATGTTGAGTGTTTTACAGTCCAAAGAGTTTACTTCGGTTATCTTCTAGATAACAGGAGCTACGGCATAAACGTTTGTAAAATTAAAGACTTTCGAGTGGGTCGTCAGTCAGCATAGTATACACTTTACTACAACATCGTTTAAAACGTACCAGTCTTTGGCATATGAAAGGCACAATATTTGTATTGCTGATCCTTTGAAATATAAAAATTTCCATATGTATTCTATTCTAAGGTACAAGGCGACCAGTTGTAGGGTTGGCTTGTGCCAGTACCTAATGTTATTTACAAATAAATTATACAGATGAAAAAGACCATTTTATTTTTTTTGTTTCTATGTACTGCACTGTTGTCCAGAGCAGATCAGCTACAGGCATTGACACAGGCCCAGGCAGAGGCGGCAGTGACCTATCTTAAAAAAGAGCCCATTGTTATTTTGTGGTGCAGTTGCTGTGACAATGAAACTCCCAAAAAAGTCACTGTTAACGAAGTGTTTTATAAAAAAGACAGTGATGGCAAATATTACTCTGTGATCTTAAAGGGGAGGGATGACAGTGGGAACGAAGTGGAAGAGTATCTAGATCTCGCTTATGTGTTTGTGAAAAAAGGGAAAAAAGCGCGTAGCTTAGGTAAGGTGCTAAAATTTGAATGTGATCCTTGTACAAAGCCGTTTGACTGGTCGGTGTAGAGGGCAGCTGAAATCAGGGCTACGTATGATAAATAAGCTCATCATCTGGCCCCCAGACGATGAGCTTTAGCAGTCTTATGAAAGATGATGCCTGCTAATGTCTTTCCGATAATTGCATCATACGATGAATTGACAATTGCTGCCATTTCCGCACTTTTTGTGATCGCTTTTTTTGATCCGTTATGTCCATTATTGTGCAGATTATTCTGCGGGATCTTTTTCCATCACTGCTCTTTTCAATGGAACGGCAGAGGTTTAGAGTCGACCTCTACCGCCGTGTGGTGATCAGAAGGTTTTCTGGTTAATCTTTATTAAAACTAAAACGGCGGGCAATGCTGAATCCCCATCGGAATTGGCCTTTGCCCCAGGTACTATTGGTCTCACTGATAAATTGGGATTCCTGAATGGCCGTCGCATTGGTAAAATTAAGATGGAAGATATGACCTCCCGTATCCATCTCAAGACCGACACCTAGCGCATTGTAATAAGGCTGGCCGGTTAGGTCCTCGCGATATTGTGTGGACGACGACTTCCGGAAAGGGAATATATAGTCGGCAACTAGCGCGACACGGTTGCTGATTTTTGCCCGTCCACCTACGCCCAGAGCAAAAAGGTCATTTTGGTCGTTGTAAGCTGTATAGTTGCGATGCAGGTAGGAGGGAACTAAGGACAATGATAATTTTGAGCTAAATTTTCTGGCAATGATCAGTTGGGTTACATAACTTAACCGGTCACTGAAATGCCCAAAACTTGCTGCCGAATGCTGATCTTCGGCAGCCTGCATGGCAGACACCGTCGTACTTCCAAACAGTGCAACAGATACAGGAATACTATTATCAACGGTTTGGTCTAAAAAACGGTATTTTACATTGGCTTCATAAAGTTGTCTGACTTCCGTCGCTCCCTTTGCCCGGGCGATGCCGACATTGAGATTGTCCAGCAGGCCGTAATCAAAGCCTATTCTAATATCTGTTGAGTTCATATGATTTTTCAAGTTCTTTGCGCAGTATTGCTTTTGCTCTATTGAGCCGGACTTTGACGTTAATTTCACTAATATCAAGTACTGTGGCTGTTTCGGATACGTTCAGCCCATTTATTTCACGTAGTGAAAAGACCAAGCGGTACTTCTCCGGTATTCTTTCCACCGCCTGTTCGATAACCTTTCCCAACTCCCGGTTATACACCTGGCGATAGGTATCACTGTCTGCATTGTTAAACATAGGAAGTACGTTTTCATTGATATTGTCTTGAGCAAGTTCGTTTTTGTAACTGAACCTTTGCTTCTTTTTGTAGCAGTTATTTAACATGATTCGAATAAGCCAAGTCTTTATGTCGGCCTGTTGTTTAAACTGATGTAGATTCCTGAAAGCATCGACATAAGTATCCTGCATCAGATCCTGAGTAGTTTCATGATCATACCTATAACACCGGCCAATTCTATACAAGTATGGGTTGAATCGCCTTACGATCAACTCGTAAAGCTATTTTTCTCCAAGCAGGATTCTCGATATAATTTCCTTGTCGTGCAGCTGTCCGTTATTTTGTTTCATGTTATTTTATAGTCTTGGACAATTGGGACATCGAAAAAGCTGCAATCGCCATGACCAGATCCCTGACAGCAACGTCGACAAAATTAAAACGCATTAATAGAGATAAAGCAATAGCCACTAACCAAAGAGCCACAATCAAACCACCTATGTGCGGATTTTTTAAAACGATCAGGCCGGCCGCGATTTCAATCGTACCAACGACTTTCATGAAAATCCCCGTTGAGAATGGTAATACCGCCGCTATAGCGGGGTTGAGATATTGCTCCCATTCGGTCAATAAGTTCATGAACTTATCTGCACCGGCGACAATAGGTACGATAATAAAAGTGTACTTCAACAAATGGAAGACCCGTTCCTGTGTTTTGATTGCTGTATTTTCCATAACGCTATCTTATTATTACTTTTCCTATTAGAGTATGCAGCCCAAGAAATAGTTACAGCGAGGCCATTATAATTTATAGGATGTCAACCGTAGCTGCGTGATGCCTTATTGCTGGTCGCTGTGGGCTGTTCATTATTTCTATACTTATTGAAATGTTTCCGTATATCTGTTTGTACAATTTGCTTCATGACCCAGCTCGTTAAAATTCATCATTGTCGGTACTTTCTACATTAATATAAGAATTTATACCCGTTTGGTTTATTTCTTAATTTGATATTTTTTTAATAATATGGATTTTTTTGCTGTTGTAGGCAGCTGTTTTATTTACTTTCCTGCCCGTGATGACCGAAACGTACTTATACGCTTAGCAGGGTGAAGCCTATTTTAACGTCCCGATTCCTTACATTTTAGCATTCTTATTGTAGTTCTACATGCAGAAACACCACTAATATCAATTTAAACGAAAGCATATAATTATGAACAACTACAATTTAAATGTATTGATTAAGGAAAAAAGAAGTTTATTGAACCACTTTGCTGCTAAGTTTACTGCTGACCCTGATGAGAAGGAAGATTTAATCCAGGAGACTTGGATCCGTGCGCTTAAATCCATTGATAAGTTTGTTCATCACCCGAAATTGATGAGCTGGATGTATGTGATCATGAAACATACTTATATTAATAAATATCGCAAAGCCAAACGTGTCAGCGAGATTCAAGATGTGTACGTAGATCTAGAAAGCACCAACACGATCGAACACAATAAAGGGATCAATAAATTTATGGCCGACGACATTGAAAAGGCTATGCGAAGTTTATCAGCTGACAATTATGAGATCTTTCGGCTGTATTTGGACGGGTATAAATACCACGAAATAGGAAGTTACTTCAACATGCCAGAAGGAACCATAAAAACGAGAATCCATATGATCCGTAAAAAGTTACAGCAGCAGCTTAAGATTTATAAATTGAATTGATTGTTTAGCGCTCTCGATACATTATATTAGCCAAACGAGTTTTCGTTTGGCTTTTTATTTGAAAGGGAAAACAGGGCTGCATGGGAAATTAAATTTTTATAAATGATAACCTAACTGGGAAAGGTGGCCACAACAGTCTGTTCTAGCCTAATAATACCAGGGGGCTATTGTGGCGGACATGTTGTGAAAATATAGACGCACAAAAAAATATGTGATGAAGGGGCTGGGATAATTGATTTGATTATTTTTTTTGTAGATTTAGTCACTAGTCCTGAATAAACTATAATTAAAAAGGCGAAATCATCTGTTGCCTTTCCTAAATATAAGAGATATGAAGAGAAAGATTTTTATTTGCGATGATGACAGAAATATTGTGGAGATGTTAGAGATGGTGCTTCAGGAATTCACGGACGCTACAGTGCTTACCGAAACCGACAGTCGGAATGCGCTGCCTCGTCTACGGCTTGAATGTCCTGATGTATTGATTGTGGACATCGCCATGCCGGTTATATCAGGCGACCAGTTAATCCAGAACGTTAGGACTGACCCAACATTAAATCAAATGTTTATTGTCTGTATGTCAGCAAATCCAATTGGAGAGCAGATTGCAATTAGCGCTGGTGCAGATATTTATCTTGCAAAGCCATTTGATATGGGGGAGTTCCTCGCTGTGATTAAGGGTACAGCCAAGACTGGCTGACAAGTGGATTTCTTTTGTTTTTAACGTCTTATGAGTGAGCTTACACATTTGGAAATCCAGGAGATATATGGCCTGAATAATATACCTGTCTTATGCATTGACGAGAAGGGTATCATCATCTTTTCAAATCGAGCTGCGACTACTCTTTTGGCTGCTGACATTGGCGGTTTGTTAGGAAGGCCGGTCCTTTCTTTTTTTTATGGAGAGGACTCTGGACAAGCCTTTCAGCAAATATTTGCAGGAATACCGGTAATCAACAGTGAGGTACTGCTGCAAACGAATACCGGCGGAGAATGCTGGGCGTTACTTTCCTGCCATATAATACAAGATACAGACGGCTTAAGGTTGACTTATCTCTTTTTTCAGGATATTACGGCGCTGAAAAAACAGGCTAGCTTAACCGCCCAACGAAACTCACAAATGGAGCAGCAGCTTTACGAAAGCCGCGAACATCAAGCCCGCCTTGCTGCTATTGTAAGTACGTCGGACGATGCTATTGTCAGCAAAAATTTAGAAGGAATAATCACCAGCTGGAATGTAGCAGCTGAGATGATGTTTGGTTATTCGGAGCGAGAAGCATTGGGTAGACATATATCGTTAATCATACCTGCAGACAGGTTAGCGGAAGAAGATCACATTATCGAAAATATAAAGCAGGGACGACAAATTGATCATTTTGAAACCGTGCGTATGCATAAGGGAGGAAGATTGATTCCAGTTTCATTGTCGATATCCCCAATGATAGATGAATCAGGAGTGATTATGGGTGCTTCTAAGATCGCCCGAGATATTTCGAGACAAAAAGAGTACGAAAAGAATCTGCAAAGGTACACCAATCATGTCGAAACTTTGAATACAATAGGGAGATTGGTATCAGAGAGCCTTGAAGTGGGAGAGATTCTCCAACGGGTGATCGATGCCTCTACCAAAATTATTGGTGCATCATTTGGTTTTTTTATTTATAACCGACCAGATAAATTCCAGGGGCAGGCGCTACAGGCCAAATGTTCGGGGATTTCAGAGATGCTTTTTGATAAACTCAGGTCAGGTCCGGAACTGCTTCTTATTACTGGCAATATCACTTTTGCAGAAATTATTCGATCAGAAAATATCACTAATGACGCTTATTATAGGCAGAACGACTGGCTGCGTTTTACGTTTATGGATGAGTTGCAGACGGTTAGTTGCCTTATAGTCCCTGTTATCTCAGCGTCGGGTACCGTCATCGGAAGATTGATATACGGGCATCGTGAAGAATGCTTTTTCAGCGAAGAACATGAAAAGCTAATTGTTGGAATTGCAACGCTGTCTAGTACTGCACTGGAGAATGCAAACCTTTATGAAGAGATACGTAGTCTAAATATCAAAAAAGATGAATTTATCGGACTTGCTAGCCACGAATTGAAGACACCTATTACGAGCCTAAAAGGTTTTTTACAATTTATCAGCATGCGAATGCTGGAAGGAGACGTCAACAGATCTGCTATTGATAGAGCTTTAAGCCAAGCAAATAAATTGTCCGCGTTAGTTGGAGATATGTTGGATGCCTCCAAAATCCAGACAGGGCAGTTGCCGCTTATACAATCTCCTTTTGATCTAGTAGGAATGATTAAAGACACCGTTGAACAGATTCAATATACCAGTAGTTCGCATCATATAGCATTCTTTAGTGAAAAGACAATTCATAGGATAATAGGAGACAAGCGACGTTTAGAACAGGTTATCATTAACCTAGTCAACAACGCTATCAAATATTCACCAGAAGCAGATTTAGTAAAACTTTTTTTGAAGGAAGAGCCTGGGTACGCGGTGCTCCGCGTTCAGGACTTTGGTATTGGGATTCCAGAAGACCAGCGGGAAAGGATCTTTTCAAGATTTTATCGGGCGTCGGGTATAGATACCAATATTTCTGGTTTAGGCATAGGCTTATATATAGCCAAAGAAATTGTTGACAAACATTACGGCACGCTTTCCGTAGAAAGTGAGCTAGGTCAGGGTTCGACATTTACTGTAAAATTACCAGTTTAAAGGACAATCCCTGATGATTGTTGGGGTGCCGTTTTATAAAAGATTTTAGTCGTTGACTTTTGTATGCCCGAAAGCATTTTGGCATGTGCACAGCAAATGGTGTGAGCTGACGAGTTGGCATCCTGGGTGAAGCCATTCTTGGGGTATGCACAGAGAAGACACAGCTTCTGCGTTTCGCAGAAGCGATTCCACAACATTTCTAAATGTACAGTAGCCGATTTTTCACCTTTTGCCCATAATAGTGCCACCATCTCCCCAAAAGCACGTACACGTCGATTTTTATCTACAGCCCGTCTGATGATTGCCATGATGGTTTCTTCAAAAAGTCTCGGTTCAGGCCATCCGTTCACCATGAATTTGGCTAATGTTTGTTCTGCGTCCAACAAAATGAGTCGATCGTCAGCAATATACGTGTCGATAACAATTCCTGCCTTTGAAAGCCGATGAGATAATGCAGCGATATGTTGAGAGGTTGCTATTAGTACGACAGACTCCTTTGCTTCCAGCCCACTAATAACGAAGCCTTCCAGTGTGGTCAAAAAAGACTCATCATTTTCATAAATTTGTACAACGTGATCTGTTGGCGCAATTTCTCCCCAAAAGATCCTCGTCTCAGCAAATTCCCATTCCGATTTCTCCTGATTTTCCATTATGATATTTTTAATTCCACCCTAATAAGCTAATGCTGGACAAGTGAAAGCTAAAGATATTAAAAGTATCAAGTTTTATCAATGGAGATGGATATTTTTCTGGTATGCTTTCCATACGTTTACATTTGGGCCAAATTTTTTTTGGTGGAACATTGTGATGGATAAAAAAAATCCTTCCTAGGATTTATCTCTAAGAAGGATTTTGCGTGCGGAAGAAGGGACTCGAACCCCCACGCCTTGCGGCGCCAGATCCTAAGTCTGGTGCGGCTACCAATTACGCCACTTCCGCATTAGGATTTCTTTTGATGTCACAAAGATAGAAATGAAACCTATATCTTCCAAGTATATTGAGCATATTATTTCGTTTTTTTATGTGTTTAAAGTCCTATTTTTTTTGGTTAGAAATCGCGTTAATAGCTTAGTTCCTTAATATGAGTGTATTGTATTGTTTTTAAAAACTTTGTTTTAAATATAAAAAATTGGTCCAAAGGATGGTTTTTGTCAAATTGTAAGGTGCTAAGTCTTGTCTTTTAGACATGATCTTTTTGGCACATAATCATACAAACTAAATAATGTCTACTAACATTGTAGATTTTATTTATGTTTATTATATTTGTGCATCAACCTAGGAGACAAGCTTATCGAAGGAAGTTTATAGGATATCCAGAGGCCTTCCGAAAGCAGCATCTTCCGTGTGTAATGAAATATCACTGTTAATATAATTTATTATTTATGAACCAGAGTTTTTATTTGATCCCTTCTTCATTAAGAGCATATCCGCTCTCCTGTCTATCCTATTTCTCTGATATAAGCATGCGAATGTGTAGCTGTGGTTAGAAGAAAGGACCTCTTTCTCCAGACATGCAGCTTTTCTGACAAGTAATCAATTGGCGTTGGCACTTGTAATTATTCACTGTTAAAAATATATCTATGAAAAATAGCGTATGGAAGTACGCCGCGACACTATTTTTGTCGCATGGTTTGCTATTGCCCGTATTTTCGCAGCAATCTGAGCCTCTGATTAACGCGACCTTAAAAGGCCTGGTGCTGGATTCAATTTCCCATCAGCCCATAGAAGGAGTCACGATACAGCTTGAAGGTGTGACCCACCAGGTAAAGACAGATGAGTCGGGACGATTTCAGTTTGTCACGGGGCAGCGGCTGCCTCTGACGTTCTCAACCTCTTTTTTAGGCTATAAAAGCCGCCGGATCACCGCCCGGCAGGCCCAGATCCAGATCCTGCTGCAACCAGCCGTTTCGGACCTGGACGAAGTGGTGGTGGTCGGCTATGGTACACAGAAAAAGAGAAACCTGACGGGCGCTGTGGCCAGAGTCGAAGCGTCCGAAGTGAACAAAATCCCCGTAGCGAGCTTTGACGCCCAGCTGCAGGGAAAGCTCCCTGGGGTGCAGGTCTCGACTAACTCCGGTGTACCCGGAGAAAGTATCTTTTTGAGGGTACGCGGGACGACCTCCATCAACTCGAGCAGTGACCCGCTCTACATCATAGACGGCGTATTCTTAAATAACACCTCCTTGCAGAATATCGGCCTCGGCGGGCGCACGAGCTCACCGCTCACAGACATCAATCCGGCAGATATCGAATCGATTGAGGTGCTCAAAGATGCTTCGGCAACAGCAATTTATGGATCACGTGGTGCCAATGGGGTGATTATCATTACCACCAAAAAGGGCAGCTATGGCAGCCGCACCAAGGTGGATCTCAATCTCCAAGCGGGATGGGCCGAGGCCAACCGTACCCTGTTGCCCAAACTGGCCACCGGCCCCGAAACGGCAACCCTGGCCAACGAATGGTGGATAAACTCCGGACTGGACAACCCCGCACTCAAGCAGACCTTTGCCAACAGACCGTATCGCCCTGTGGCAGAAGGGGGAAAGGGAAATCCGGAAGAGCAACCCACTTATGACCGGCTGGGCTTTCTGCTGCGGCATGGTAGGCTGCAGGATTACAATCTGGGTATACAGGGAGGCAGTGACAAATCGAGGTTTTATATTGGCGCGGGATACACGGGACAGGAAGCTTTTATCAAAGTGATCGACTTCTCGCGTACCAGTGTCAAATTTAATTTTGACCACCAGCTCAGCAGCCGCGTCAAGATCGGCCTGACGAACAACTTCTCGCGCACCTACCGCAATCAGGCGCGTACCGGTGATGGTCCGCAGGTGAGCCTCTTCAATTCGGCCGTCTCCTCGGCAACGAATGTGCCCATCTTCAATACCGACGGCTCGCTCAACGGAACGGACAATACGTATACGCTGGTGGACAACTACGATGTCAATACCACAAGCCTCCGCTATGTCGGAAGCGCCTTTGCAGAAGTCGATATCGTGAAAGGACTGAAATTCAGATCCAGTTTCTCCGCCGATTATAACGTCTACGACGAATCGCAGTACTGGAACAGCAAAACAAGTATCGGGATTGCGAACAATAACCAGGCGACATCCGGAATCTCAAGAAATGGTACCTGGATCAATGAACAGACGCTCTCGTATCAGTATGCCTTTGGAAATCATAATCTTAGTGCTATCCTGGGCAACACCTTGCAGAGCAATGTGCTTGATTATAAATATCTGGAAGGAAATGGTTTTGCCAACGACTCTTTCAGACAGATCTCTTCGGCAGCTAATATTATCGCCTCCGACAACTGGACCAAGTACACAATTTCCTCGTTTTTTGGCAGGATAGGTTACAGCTATGGAGACCGCTATTTTGCGGAGGCAACACTGCGGGCAGACGGTTCTTCCAAATTTGGCGCCAACAACCGCTGGGGGTATTTTCCTGCGTTTTCGGCAGGCTGGCGTATCAGCCGCGAAGCTTTTCTGGCCGGACAGTCCTGGCTGAGCGACCTGAAGATCAGGGCATCCTACGGACTGACCGGCAATCAGGCGGGCATCAGTAATTTCGCTGCACGGGGCTTGTGGACCGGTAACGAGAAATACGCAGACAGCTTCGGTAAAGTATCGCCTGCTACGGGACCTTCGCAGCTGGGCAACGATGACCTGCGCTGGGAGAAAACAGCACAGGCTGACCTCGGGCTGGATCTGGCCCTGTTCGGCAGCCGCCTATCCGTCACCGTTGACCTCTACCACAAATACACCTCGGATCTGCTGCTCGAGCGCCCGATTGTGGGGAGCTCCGGCTTCTCAGAATATTGGGCCAACGTCGGTGAGATCAGCAACAAGGGCTACGAACTGCTGATCAGCTCGCTCAATGTCAAAACCCGAGATTTCGCCTGGAATACGAGCCTCAACATCTCCGGCAACAAAAATAAAATTGAAAAGCTGCCGGCCCAGATCACACAGTATACCCGCGATTGGGTGATCCTTAAGGAGGGCTATTCCCTCAACTCGTTCTGGCTTTATGAACAGCTCTCGGTCGATCCCCAGACGGGCAAGGCCGTATTCGATGGACAGCTCAGCGACGGTTCGCTGCCGACCTCGGCCCGCAAGGTATTCCGCAATGCCTATCCCAAATTTTATGGGGGTATTGGCAATACCTTTACCTACAGAAACTTTGACCTGGGCATTGACTTCAGCTTTCAGTACGGCAGCTATGCGGTAAACCTCAACCGTTATTTCCGCGAGCGCAACCCCAGCAGTGGCGGCGTATTCAAGAATGTGCTGAACAGGTGGCAGCAGCCGGGGGATATCACCGACGTGCCACGGCTCACTTCGGAAGGGCTGAACTATACCATTGATGCAAACAGCCGCTACCTGGAAGATGCCTCTTATCTAAAACTCCGGCAGCTGACCTTGGGCTACAAGTTACCGCGCGAGCTGGTTGAGCGGGCAAGGCTGACGGCTGCACGTGTATATTTTGTGGGGTCCAATCTCTTTTTGTGGAGCAAATATACCGGTGATCCGGAATCCAACGTGACGAGCAACCCCAATGCGCAGGGCCTGGGCTCCTTTGGAACACCCCCGCAACCGCGAACCTTCCAGCTTGGTCTGAATGTCACATTATAATTGTTAATCGCAATGTTTACGCTCATGAAAAAAACAAGACATTTCTTATATCCGCTTATCATCCTGCTGCTGACAGGCTGCAACTCCTTTCTGGGGGTCGAACCGCGTAGTTCGGTATCTGATGAAGTGACCATCGTCGACGGAAACTCGGCGGCAACAGCCGTCCGCGGTATATACGCGGCGCTGCGGTCCAACGACTATTATGGCTACAGCTTTCAGCTATTGGGCTTCTTTTCGGCAGATAATATCGTGTACCGGGGTAGCCAGACCGTCCACCAGACCTTGACCAACCATACGGTCAAATCGGATCTGGCCGTACTGGCAACTGCCTGGAACCAAATTTATGCAACCATCAACAGGGCCAACCACGTGATCAGCAAAGTGCCGGGACTGGCCCTGACCACCACCTTCACCGAAACTTATCGGAATCAGCTCGTTGGTGAAGCGTACTTTATCCGTGCCCTGGCCTATTTTGACCTGGCACGGACCTGGGGCGGTGTACAGCTTGTGCTGCAGCCGACGGCTTCGGCGAGCAGCTTGCCGCAGGTGCCCAGAAGTTCGCTGGCGGATACTTATGCGCAGGTGCTGCAGGATCTGCAGAAAGCAGAACAGCTGCTGCCCGATGAAACCAACCGTATCCGTGCGACCAAAAAAACGGCGCGTGCGCTGCTGGCCAGATTCTATCTCTACCAGAAAAATTGGTCCGAAGCGATCAAATATGCGTCCTATATCATCGATGACAACAGCAATTATAGCTTGGTGACACCGTATCGCTCATTCTATGCCAATAATACCTCCAATACCAAGGAATCGGTATTTGAGCTGGTATACGATATCAACAATACGAGCGGGCAGGCTAGCCAGTGGCTGGCTGGAGCCAATGGCGGGACGGCCTGGATACGTCCTTCACAGGATATCTATGACCTGCTCGTCAATCCTGCCATAGGCGGCGACCGGTCAGCTCTGGTATCTCGCACGTCTTCTTCGACAGACCCGAATATTCTGATCGGGAATCTCTATTACCGGACCGACCGTACAGACCCTGTCTTCCTGATCCGGACGGCCGAACTGTATCTGACCCGTGCCGAAGCACGGGCACAGCTAAACGGAGAGGGGGATCTGACTGCTGCTCTGGCCGACCTGAATGCGGTGCGCCGCCGGGCCAATATCGAGCCGCTGGAAGGTTTGGGCAAGGCGGCATTGCTGCAGGCCATAGAACAGGAAAACCGGGTGGAGTTTGCGCTGGAAAACCACCGCTGGTATGATCTGCTGCGAACCGGACGCGCGCAGGAGGTGCTCGGTATTGCCTCGGCCAATAGGCTGCTGCTGCCGATCCCTTTCGCTCAGGTCTCCATTGATCCGGACCTGCATCAGAATCCGGGGCTGGACTGATGGCCAGCTGTTTTTATCCATTTAAATCTGTACTGACATGTCAAAAATAGAAGACTCTCATTTTTTTCAGCTTTCTCGCACGGGGATTTTATACACCGGTCTGATCTTCTTTCTGCTGCTCAGCATTCCGTACGATCCGCGCCTTTTCAGCGGCAGCTCGTTTGCGGATCTGCTGTCCCCGGAAAACTGGTTCGAGCTGGCGACCTATCGCACTTCTTTTGTTCCGGAAAGCCCATTGGCGGGTGCTGACGTCCGCGGCTATCTCAACTGGGCTATTGCACTCGCGGTGGCGCTGCTGCTGACCGCAATCTTCGGACGGCGGCTCAGACGGGGGATCCGTAGCAGCGACGATACGCTGTACTACTGGCTCCGCGTCCTGCTGCGTTACCGCCTCGCGCTGGCCATGACCTTTATCGGTATTGTCAAAATTATCCCGATACAGCTGCCCCAACCCACCATTAGCGAACTGCATACCGAATATGGCGACTTTATGCTCTGGAAGCTATATTACCTGACCAATGGTATCGCAACTGCCGGTTACCTGCCGGTGATCGGGGCGCTCGAGATCCTGGGCGGTCTCTTTTTGCTCAACCGCCGGACGGCGGTCATCGGTGCGGGACTGCTGCTGGCGGTACTGCTCAATGTCGTGATCGTCAATTATGTATACGAAATCGGTGAGCAGGTGTACAGTTCTTTTCTGCTGCTGCTGGCGATTGTCATTTTTGCCTACGACTGGCCCCGTTTTTACCGCCTGCTGATCAGCAAGACAGCCACGGTTCCGGATGGCTTCTGGCCACAATATGGCCGCCGGACGGCCGCTGTGCGTCCTTATCTCCAGGTGCTCGTCCTGCTGCTGATCGCTGTCTTCAGTGTCCAGGCGTATTTGAGCTGGAAGAATTCGGATTATCCCTTTCCGGACGAAAAGGGGCTGCGGGATGCCGCAGGGGTGTATGATGTGAAGGACTTTGTATGGAAAGGGGACACGCTGGCCTATTCGCTGGCAGACAGCATCCGCTGGAAAGATGTGGTCTTTGAGAAATGGAATACCATCAGTATCCGCGGCAACCGCCCCGTGAAAGTGGACAGCCTCAGACCGCATATCGCCTTTAACCGTGAACGCAATTACGAATATCTGGGCAATGCTGGCCGTGAATTCTTTGGATATACCGTAAGAAAAGGAGGCGATGGGCTGCCGGAGCGTATTACGCTCACCGGAAAGGTGG
>Ga0182746_1000612_pt1 | contig 44714 bp, 33 predicted proteins | sample eDN3rd30CBELigOP_FD_128881 | JGI IMG/M metagenome (GOLD analysis project Ga0182746, IMG submission 128881) | Enriched Organic Plus compost microbial communities from Emeryville, California, USA - eDNA 3rd pass 30_C BE-Lig OP (version 2) (version 2) ...
ATGTTTCATACTTGTCTTATTGTAAATATAAAATTATAAAATTGTTAATATATGATTTAATATTATTTTATAAATATTTGTTTATTATGTTGTTATGATTTTTTAATATTGGTTTACATAATTCATGTTTAAATATTGAAAATTGCTATTTTGTAAATGTTGAATGGGATAACTTTGGAACATACAATTATAAACAGGCGCGTCTATGCCTTTTCAACAAGGAGGACAGTAAACTTATATAAATTATTTCATGAAAAATAAAATCGGTTTTTGGACTTTTATTATTGCCTTGGGAGGCTTTTTGTTCGGTTTTGACACAGCTGTCATATCAGGTGGGGAGAAAGACATACAACACCTTTGGAAGCTGTCTTCTTATGAACATGGTCTGACTATGTCTATTGCCTTGATCGGAACAGTGTTTGGAGCGTTGATAGGCGGTATACCATCAGATCGTTTGGGAAGAAAAAATACGCTTTATTTGGTTGCTCTATTGTATTTGGTTTCTTCGCTAGCTACCGCTTTTGCCCAAAATTGGGTTTTGTTTATGGTATTTCGGTTTTTGGGAGGTGTAGGCGTGGGGATTTCTTCTATTGTAGGACCTATTTATATTTCGGAATTGGCTCCGCCGCATAAGCGGGGCAAACTCGTTGGGATGTTCCAGTTTAATATTGTTCTGGGTATTGTGTGCGCTTATCTGAGCAATTATTTATTGGCTGGGATAGGCGAAGAAGCCTGGCGTTGGATGTTGGGCATCATGGCTGTTCCGTCTTTATTGTTTTTGGTATTGATCAACTTTCTGCCCGAAAGCCCAAGGTGGCTATGGCTCAAAGGTGGTGATGAAGAGAAGATAAAGGGTATTTTGAAGGCTGTCAGTCCGGTGACTTTCGAAACGGATTTTCAAAGTATCAAGAAGGCTTCTGTGGGCAAAGAAGCCTCTACCGTATCTCTTTTCCAAAAGAAATATTTTAAGCCTATCATTTTGGCTGTACTCTTTGCGATGTTCAATCAATTGGCTGGTATCAATGCCATTATCTACTATGCTCCTCGCGTATTCGAATTGGCTGGCTTGGGTGCGGAAAGTTCTTTGCTGTCGACCATCGGTATAGGTACAGTAAATTTTGTGTTTACCTTATTGGCTATCAATGTGATCGATCGATATGGACGTCGTACCTTAATGACGATAGGCAGTATAGGATTGATTGTTTGCTTATTGTTGGTTGCATTTTCGTTTTTTGCACTTGAAGCCGGAGATGGAGGTTTATTGGCAAATGGAGTAGCCATTGTCATCTTCTTGATGTTTTTCATTGCATTCTTTGCTTTTTCTCAAGGTGCAGTAATCTGGGTGTTTATTTCAGAAATATTTCCGAATGAAGTTCGTGCTAAAGGGCAGACATTGGGTAGCCTGACACATTGGATGCTGGCGGCGATCATTACTTTTGTATTTCCTGTTTTGACCGAGCAGATCGGGGGAGGCTATACTTTTTTGATTTTTGCCGGGTGTATGGTGCTGCAATTGGTGTATGTGCTTAAAATGATGCCAGAGACCAAAGGAAAGAGTTTGGAAGCAATGGATACGGTTAATTTGCATTGAGGGATGGACTGTAGGGGCAAAAAAAATGCCCCTACCGTTATTTGTCATTCCGACGATAGGAGGAATCTATCTCTAAAGGTGTTTAAATTAGTTTTAGATCCTTCCTGCCGTCAGGATGACAGCCCTCTTTACATACACAATAAAAAACAAAATGACACACGAAAAACAACATACAAAAGTCCTGTGCATGGGAGAATTGCTGTGGGATATGATCCCCACGGGCAAGATGGTCGGTGGTGCGCCTTTTAATGTAGCTTACCATCTCAATAAGTTGGGGGTATCGGCAAGGGTATTGACCCGTATAGGGAATGATATGGATGGTGTAGAACTCGTGGACTTCCTGACACAGCACAAGATAGACAGTAGCTTAGTACAGGTGGACAAAGAACAACCTACCTCCAAGGTAGAAGTGTACTATGACGACACCCATTCTGTGAAATATGATATTGTATATCCTACTGCCTGGGATTATCTGGAATTGCCAAAACCTGCTGAATTGGTGGAAGATGTCGATTATCTTGTGTTTGGAAGTCTTATTTTCCGTCATGCCGTTGCGAGAGATACCATGGTGCAAATCCTGGAAAGGAGTAAGGGAACACGGATTTTTGATGTAAACCTGCGTGCTCCCCATTTTTCAAAGGAGGGTATCTTCCAGATATTGGGCTATACTGACATTTTGAAATTGAATGAGGACGAACTGGCTTTGATCAGCGATTGGTTGGGACAGGGATCACGCAGTGTCAGTGATCAAACGGATCATCTTCTGGAAGCCTTTGGGATCAATGAATTGGTACTCACTTTGGGGGCAAAGGGAGCAATGCATAAGAGCCGTGAGGCTGGCGAAACGTATTTCTGTCAGGCACAAAAGGTGGAGGTCGTGGATACGATTGGCAGTGGTGATTCGTTTTTGGCGGCTTTTATCGCTTCCAAGGTACAGGATCGGCCGATGCGCGAAGCTTTGCATTTTGCGTCTGTGTTAGCGGCTTTTGTGACATCGCAAAAAGGCGGATGTCCAATATATACACAGACAGATCTGAATTATTTTGAATGGCACAATGCCGTGCTTTAAACTTTTAAATATAATGTTGAGAAAGAGAGCTTTTTTATTTGTTTTTACGTTGTTTTTGATGATGAATGCCTTTGGTCAGAATGAGGAGAAATTCAGACCTTTGTATCACTTTACACCACAGGAAAACTGGATGAACGATCCCAATGGCATGGTCTATCATCAAGGTTTGTATCATTTGTTCTACCAATATCACCCGTATAGTTCCAAATGGGGTCCCATGCATTGGGGCCATGCAGTGAGCAAGGATCTAGTGGATTGGGAACACCGGGAGATAGCCTTGTATCCGGATTCGTTGGGTACTATTTTTTCGGGTAGTGCCATCGTGGACAAGGACAATACGGCCGGATTCGGGAAGGATGCCTTGATCGCACTCTATACCTCAAATCATGAAACCCGTGTAGATGGCAGACGAAAAAGATTGCAGACACAAAGCATTGCCTACAGTCTGGACAACGGCGTGAGCTGGACAAAATATGGCGGCAATCCGGTATTGCCCAATCCAGGTAAAAGCGCCTTTCGCGATCCTAAGGTAATCTGGCACAATGAGAGCGCAAAATGGATCATGAGCCTTACGGCCGGAGACAGCATCGCCTTCTATGGTTCCAAGAACCTAAAAGAATGGGATAAGCTAAGTGATTTTGGCCGTGGCTATGGTGCGCATGGTGGTGTATGGGAATGTCCAGACTTGTTCAAGATGGATTATAAAGGAAAAGAGGTGTGGGTGTTGATCGTAAGTCTCAATCCGGGTGGGCCGAATGGAGGCAGTGCAACTCAATATTTTTTGGGCGATTTTGATGGGAAAGTCTTTACATCGTATGATAAGGAGACAAGATGGCTGGATTGGGGTACGGACAACTATGCGGGTGTAACCTGGAGCAATGTAGGAGACAGACACCTATTGATCGGTTGGATGAGCAACTGGCAGTATGCCAATGCTGTGCCGACAGAAAAATGGCGGAGTGCCATGACGACCGTACGCGATCTATCGCTGGTCGAAGTGGAAGGAAAACTGTATCTCAGGAATTTCCCGATAGATAGCTATAATGCCAGGTTTAAAACAGCTGCTCCCGCCGTAGCAAAGGACAGCAGGCTAAATGTTTTGGGAATGAAAAATGCGTTTAAGATCAGTATAAAGGACGTAGATCTTTCCAGGGATTTTAAATTGACCTTTGGAAACAAGAAAAATGAAGCTTTAACTTTTCAATACCATAAAAACCACAATTACTTTGCGGTGAATCGCTCTGAAACGGGTCTGATTGCTTTCAACAACAATTTTCCGAAAAAAATAATCGCGGATAACCTGATAGCAAAGTCTGCTTGTGATGTGGATGTTTATATGGATAAGACTTCGATTGAGGTATTTGTAGATGGAGGTTTGGTGAGTATCACGGGAATCTTTTTCAACGAGGATGATTTTGAATTTGTCGAAAGCAGTCTTGAAATAAAGAACATTGAAATTTTTAGATATACTAAATAATAAAAGATATTTCGTTTAAGAAACAAGCCTGTCTCGTTTTCAAAAAAGGGACAGGCTTGTTTGCTTTGAAAAAAGTAAAAATACTTTTACCCTATACCTGTAGTTTGGTCGTCTTATCTTTATACAGTAACTTAGCCTAAACTTACATGCTATGCTAAAAACCTATAAAATTATTTTGTTTTTCTTATTGATATCGGTGATATCACACCCTTCATTTTCACAAGAAAGTACAGAACTTCTCAAACAAATAGAGCGTCTCCAGACCAGAGTTTCTAATTTGTCCTACTCATTCGATCAGCTTAACAAGAAGATTGAGGATGTGAACTGGTACAATAAAGTTGGAGAGATTGCCTATGTGGACAAAGTACGGATGACTGGGCCTCCAGCGAAGATCAAAAGCAAAACAGCCAAAGGAGCAGGCAATCCGTTGGTATTCTGGTCGTACGTCTTTATCCCAAAAGACTTTGATCCGGGCAAAAAATACCCCCTCATCGTATTGGTGCACGGTGGTGTGCATGGCAACTTTGGGGTAGGGAATGATCATATCGTCAAAGAGTTCATTTCTCAAGGGTACATTGTTTCTGCTCCCGAATACAGGGGAAGTACAGGTTATGGAAGGAGTTTCCAACGGAAGATCGACTATGGTGGACTGGAAATAGATGACACCAAGGCTTGTCGGGATTATATGGTCGAAAATTATGATTTTGTTGATAGTTCGAGGGTGGGTGTTGTCGGATGGAGCCATGGCGGTTTCCATGCCTTGCTGAATGTGTTCAATTTTCCGAAGAGTTATGCCGTAGCCTATGCAGGAGTGCCGGTCAGTGATCTGGTGATGCGTCTCGGCTATATGGACGACGACTACAGGAAACTGTTCTCGGCAGATTATCATATCGGCAAAGAGGTCAAAGATGATGTAAAGGAATACCGTAGACGTTCTCCAGCATTTCAAGCCCATAAACTGCAAACCCCATTGCTGATCCATGCCAATACGAATGATGATGATGTGTTGATCGAAGAGGTAGAACATTTGATCAGCGCCTTGAAAGCAAATAACAAAAAGTTTGAGTATGAGATCTATGAAAATAAACCTGGAGGGCACCATTTTGACCGGATTGACAGTTATCTGGCAAAAGAAGTCAGACTAAAGGCTTACAAGTTTTTGCAGCAATACTTGAAACCGGATAAACCGTTTGCCAATATTTCGGAATTGATCAGGGCGAGTTATTATCCTCCTCGTAAAAAGTAATGTATGGATAGGTTGGAGACACTTGCTACAAAAATCAAAAATGGAGATCATCATGCCTTTATGGAGGTGTATGATCTCTATTTTTATCAATTGAGTGTTTTTGTCAAGCGATATGTGCATTCGGAAAGTATTGCAGAAGATCTGACACAAGATGTGTTCGTCAAGCTTTGGGAAAAACGTGAGTTTTTGGATAAAGTGACCAATTTTAATTCCTACCTCTATAGAATTGCCAAAAACCATACATTGGATTATCTAAAAAAAATCTCCAGACTGGAGATTATGCCGGACGATCTGTTGAAAGAATTTAAATTTTCGTCCAATGAGGTGGAGCTGTTTGTGACTGAGCAGGAATACTTTAGATTTTTGGACAATTACATGAAGTCTCTGCCCGAAAAGTCGCAAGTGATATTTGATCTGTGCAGAGAACAGGAAAAATCCTATGATGAGGTTGCAAAAGAATTGAACATTTCCAAAAGTACCGTAAAGCACCATATGGTCAATACGATGAAAAGATTGAAAGATGAGATCATACATAAATTTAGGATCGACCGCTTTCATTTTATTCTTTTTGTAGTTCTTTGGAAAATATTCTTACCCTAGTACGCGTCTTCAACGTCTTATGGAGTAGTCATGAAAGCTGAAGATAAATACTATAGGAAGCTCGTCGAGGGGTATCTCAACAAAACGCTGACCAAAAGAGAATTGGCCGTGTTTTTTGATTTACTATCTCGGGGTGAACTGGATTTTTATCTGGAGGAAGATATGGTGTCCAACTTTGCCGAAGAAGCCATATCTCATCATCATCAATCTTTTTGGAGAAGATATGCTTGGTGGTCCGTGGCTGCAAGTATATTGTTGGCTGTAGGGTTGGGAATATATTTTTTTCAGCAGCAACCCAACAATACAGATACCGTTGCCAAAACTGCGCATACGGTCCAACCGGGAAGTGACCATGCTATCCTGACCTTGTCCAATGGCGAACAGATTATCTTGGACAGTTCTGGACAGGCCGAGGAGATAGCAGAAGATCATGTATCCATTGTCAATGATAGCAAGGGGAGACTACATTATGATCTCTCAAAATTGGATCTGTCCGATGTATCTCCCGACGAATTGGCCGACAAGCACCATACCATAGAAACTCCCCGTGGCGGAACATACCACATTATTCTGCCCGATGGAAGCAAGGTATGGCTCAACTCGCTTTCGAAAATCAAATTTCCTTTGGTTTTTTCTAAACAAAAACGGGTGGTGGAGATGGAAGGCGAAGTCTTTTTTGAAGTGGCGAAGCGTAAGGATCAACCTTTTTTAGTTCGATCCAAAGGACAGGAAATCAAAGTTTTGGGAACATCATTTAATGTCAACGCCTACGGTGACGAACCATTCATACGTACGACATTGCTTACCGGGCAGATACAGCTCTTCGGGGCAAATGCTGTCATCAAGCTCCTCCCTGGAGAAGAAGCGCTAAATACAGGAACAAATCTGAAAATACAAAATGGTGATATCGAACAAGCTATTGCCTGGAAAGATGGTTATTTTAGATTTGATAAAGTGGATATTCAAACTTTGATGCGCCAAATATCACGATGGTACAGTGTCAATGTGAAATATGTGGGTAAGGTATCCGATGAACGTTTTGTCGGCAAAATAAAACGTTCGGAAGATATTCACGAACTGCTTAAGATTTTCAAAGATGGGGGAATGAATGTTTCGCTGAATGGGCGAACTATCGTTGTGACAAATTAATATAGTTTTTAGAGTACACGACAAATTGTGACCCAATTAATATTCCTTTTTATTTTTTTAATCTATTTAGTCTACTAGTTTGGTAGTCTAAATTATGCTGATTATATTTGTCGGCATAAATTCTGATAAACAGTAAGACAATAGATAAACGTAAGATGCTAAACCAAATCGTAGCCGTTCCCGTTCGAACCCAGCAAAGAGTTGCCGAAATATCCTGGTTTGACGATATTATCGGAGGTGATACCGAATATTTGGGCGTATTGGATCATGGTAGGAGAAGCAATTTTGAACATTGTAAGCACATAGCCCAGACTGCGGACCGATTGGGTTATCGCAAAATCCTGTTGCCTACAGCCTATACAGTTGGTCAAGAGGTGCTTACTTTTGCAGCCGGTGTTGCACCTTTCACAAACAATATCAATCTTATCACAGCTATTCGTACAGGGGAATACCATCCCCCAATGTTGGCACGTTCTTTGGCGGCGTTGGATCACATGTTGGAGGGACGATTGACCATTAATATCATCAATTCTGATCTGCCGGGCTTGCGGGAGGATCCAGAACTGAGATATTTGCGGTGTGCCGAGAATATAGAAATTTTAAAACAAGCCTGGACACAGGATGAGATCGATTTCAAAGGTGAACTGTACCGGTTTAAAATGGCGGCAGACCCCGTAAAGCCTTATCAGCAAAATGGTGGCCCTTTGTTGTATTTTGGTGGTACTTCTGATGGGGCAAGGGAGATTTGTGCCCAATACTGTGACACGTTTTTAATGTGGCCCGAAACAGAGGAAGCTATGTACGAAACTATGCAGGATATGAGCCGGAGGGCTGCCAAATATGGTCGAACCATCGATTTCGGATTGCGTATCCATGTCGTGGTGAGGGAGACGGAAGACGAGGCTAGAATGCAAATCAGAAAACTACTGAAACATTTCAATGAGCAACGTGCGGCCGAGATAAGGGCGAGGGGAGAGGATTCACGATCGCTAGGTGTTGTCCGGCAGGATGAGATGCGGAAGCATGCCGATGCTGAAGGTTTTGTCGAGCCTCATCTATGGACGACTATCGGAAAGGTGTTTTCGGGATGTGGTGGTGGATTGGTAGGAGATCCTGACCAGATCGTCCATAAGCTGAATCGGTACATGGATATGGGTATACGGGCTTTTATATTGTCGGGCTTCCCTTTGATAGAAGAAGCTGAAATATTTGCCAAATATATATTGCATCGATTGCCGAATGTGTCACTTTCCGAGCTGCACAATCGCGTACCAAAAACAACACCGGTTACACCATTGACCACAGCAATATTAACGTAAAGACGAGACCGTATGGCAAAAGAAACAAGAGCCCACTTCAAACGCGAACTTAACCTGTTGGATGCCACGCTGTTGGTGGTCGGTAGTATGGTGGGATCAGGTATTTTTATTGTCAGCGCAGATATTGCCCGGAATACGGGGTCGGCAGGTTGGCTGATATTGGTCTGGGTTATCGGTGGGTTTATGACCTTGACGGCAGCATTGAGTTATGGCGAATTGAGTGGTATGTACCCCAAAGCCGGAGGACAATATGTTTATCTTAAAGAAGCATATAATCCGTTGATCGCTTTTTTGTACGGATGGAGCTTGTTTGCTGTTATACAAACTGGTACGATTGCAGCTGTAGGTGTTTCTTTTTCCAAGTTTCTGGCTTATTTTATTCCAGGAGTAAGCGAAGATCTGGTGTGGATCTCCATTGGGAACCTTCAGATATCTCCTGCACAGCTATTGGCCATTGGCATTATTTTTCTATTGACTTTGGTCAATACTAGTGGGATAAAAAGTGGTAAATGGATTCAGTTGATCTTTACCCTCACGAAGATATTGAGTATAGCTGGATTGATTGTGTTTGGGTTTATCTATATGGATACCGATGTAGTCAGATCCAATTGGGATGAGGCTTTTCAGCTAAAAAGAATACTTGCCGATGGATCGTTTTTGAATTATGAGGGATTGCCTGCGCTGGGTGGAGCTTTAGCTGCGGCTTTGGTAGGGGCAATTATGAGTTATGAAGCCTGGAACAACGTGACTTTTGTCGCGGGAGAGATCAACAATCCCAAAAGAAACATAGGGCTGAGCCTCTTGTTGGGAACCTTATTGGTTACCTTGATCTATGTGTTGCTGAATGTGATGTTTACGCTGGTTTTACCCTTGCAGGATATTGCATTTGCCGAGAAGGACAGAGTGGGTATTGATGCCTCGCATGCGATTTTTGGAGCAGGTGGTACGGTCATTATTGCGCTGTTGATTATGGTGGCCACGTTCGGTTGCAACAATGGTTTGATTTTGGCAGGGGCGCGGGTGTACTATAGTATGGCCAAGGATGGAGCGTTTTTTAGACAAACAGGCAAGTTGAACCGTCACGGTGTACCTGCTATAGCTCTGTGGGTACAGTTTGTCATGGCCTCTGTTTTATGTCTGAGTGGTAAATATGGCGATTTGTTGGATATGATTACTTTTATCGCTGTATTGTTCTATGTATTGACTATAGTAGGCATTTATATTCTTCGGAAAAAAGCTCCCCATATCGAACGTCCTTACAAAGCTATTGGTTATCCTATACTTCCGGCAGTCTATATTTTACTCGGAGCAGGCTTCTGTATATTGTTGATTATCTACAAGCCTGAATATACCTGGCCTGGACTGATCATAGCCTTACTGGGCGTTCCTCTATATTATCTGCACAAAAAATTTTTTAAGGGATAGTCTCCTTTTCTTTGTGAGCATGTTTTCTATGTTTGCTGAGGGCAAACATAGGAAGAACCCTTATGTTTTGCCTTTTTCATTTTTTTTTAAAATATTTTGCCCTTTCTGTTTCCCCTGTCGTCATATACATATAAAGTGGTGGAGACAATACTTTATTATACCTGCATTATGATAGACAATATTGATAAGAAAAGAGTAGATATCCGTGTAGAAAAAGTAGTGCAAGAAGCCTCGGAACTCCTTGCACAAAATTAGATAATAGAAAATTAACGTACTATTAACCGTTACCTAATGACACAAATTTATGCATTTTAAGTTGGATGTAGGCAAATTTTGTTTGCCGCTTATTAACCGCAAAGTATTATTGCTCATGAAGCTAACTATCTGTTTATTGCTCATGTCGTTTACGCAGGTAAGCGCTACCCTATTTTCCCAAACCATTACCTTTTCGGGAAAGAGGGTGTCCATTGAGAAAGTACTGAGAGAAGTCGAAAAACAGTCTGGATTTAATCTTTTCTACAAATACGATGAGAGTTTGATGTCCAAGTCGGTAGATGTCGATTTCAAAAATGTACAGCTGCACACTGTCCTGGATGAAATATTGGTTAAGAATGGCTTGGTCTACAAGATCGATAGGAAAACAATTACGATCAATAGAAAACCTGTTTCAAATCCATCCTCTTCCGTACGGACTATTCAGGAACAATCTGACGATATCAAAGGTGTAATCGTGGATAGACATACGGGGGAGCCTCTCGTAGGAGCAACTGTTCGTGTCAAGGGTACGAGCATAGGCGTCGCGGCCGACGAAAACGGTGCTTTTCAACTTCGTAATGTAAAAAATGGAAGTACGCTTGAGATTATCTATACCGGTTATCAATCCCGTGAATTTGTAGTTGGTAATGACCGTGATGTACGTATTGCCTTGACTGGTGAATCCGATAGTCTGGATGAGGTCGTCATCACAGGCTATCAGACTATCGATAAACGTACGTTCACCGGTTCTGTAGGAAAAGTCAATCCCGATGATCTTGCTACAGCAGGTTTTTCGGACGTAGGGAAAGCTTTGCAGGGCATGGTCGCTGGTGTAGCCGTGGAGAATACCAGTGGGACATTCGGTACGAAGTCCAAAATCCGTATCCGCGGAAATTCCTCGATCAGTGGCAATCAGGAGCCTCTCTGGGTGATCGATGGTGTCGTGCTGGACGATCCGGTCAATATCAATCCCAATCAATTGTATTCCGGAGATGCCGCAACCATGTTGAGCTCCGCCATCTCAGGCATCAATCCGGATGATATCGAGGATATACAGATACTGAAAGATGCTTCGGCCACGGCCATGTATGGTACACAAGCCGTAAATGGGGTAATCGTCGTGACCACCAAAAAGGGCCGTGTGGGAAAGACAGCTATCAGCTATAAGAATAATTTCAGTCTGGCCATGAAGCCGACGATAAGGGATTTTAATGTGATGAACTCCAAACAAAGAATGGAGTTTTCAGAAGAACTGTATGAGAAGAATCTGGTAGACTTTACTAACATGAACAGCACCTATGGTGCATTTGGCAAGTTGCAATATCAGCTGTCCCGCAAGGAGCTTACCTGGGATCAATATTATGATGAGATACAGCGTGCAAAAACCTACAATACCGACTGGTTTGATGTATTGTTCCGCAATTCAGTCAATCATGAACATAGTGCCAGCATATCTACGGGTACAGAGAAAGCACAGTTCTATATGTCCGCAAGTTATTTTCGTGACAACGGACAGACGCATAATCAGCATACCGATAGGTATAGTGGGAATTTTAGGGGAAATTTCAATATTTCGGACAATTTTTCCATTACCGGTACCCTTTATGGGTCAGCAAGAAACCAACGTCTTTTTGGTGCATTTGACGAAACAGAATCGGGTGGATTGCCACAACGGGATTTTGATATCAATCCCTATACCTATGCCCGTACCACGAGCCGAGCGATGAGGCCGTATGATGATGATGGTAACTTGGAATATTACAGGGCCAATTTTGCTCCTTTCAATATTATCCACGAAATGAATAACAATTTTGTGGACGTAGCCTTAAAAGAGATCCGGTTTCAGGTAGACGGATTATGGAAGATCACCAACAATTTGAATCTGGCCACTATCCTTTCAGCACGTACGACTTCTGCGCAGTCCGAACACATCTCTACCGAACTATCCAATGTAGCACAAAGCTACAGAGCAATGGAAAATACGGCTATCCGAAGTGCTAACGGCAGGTTGTACAATGATCCCAATGATGATAGTCAATTCCCTATTTCGGTATTGCCGAGGGGAGGTATTATCATTTTGGACAATAATCAAGGAGAATTTTATACCTTTCGGAATACCTTGAACTACAAGCCTGTGTTCCACAACCATTCCTTTGACCTGATGGGTGGATCTGAAATCCGGCAGCGAAAATATGACAGGCATGGCTTCACGGGGTATGGTCTGGAATATTATAGAGGTCTGACGTCCAGTCCGGATTATCGGGCTATCCAACGTGATCAGTTTGCTTCTAATGGTTCACCGTATTATGGAATGGGACTGAACGTTCACCGTGAGGCTTCTTTCTTCGCAAATCTGGCCTATACGTTCAAGAACAGGTACAACCTCACTCTATCTTCCCGTGCTGATGGTTCCAACCGTCTAGGGGCATCTGAGCGGTTTCGCTTTTTACCTATTTGGGTTGTAGGAGCCAGTTGGAATGTGGATGATGAGGCTTTTCTGCAAGGTGTGGAATGGCTGGATTTTCTCAAAGTACGTGGATCTTATGGTACAAGGGGCAATATCAGCGGTCTAGGAAGCCCGGAAATATTGGCCTATTACGGTACAACCACGAGATTCAATCCGGATAATGTCGAAGAGATCATTAGTATTTCAGCTCCGGACAACCCGCATCTGCAATGGGAAAAGGAAAAAATGGCCAATGCGGCATTGGAATTTGGACTGTTCAAGCGTGCTTCAGTCACTCTGGAGTGGTACCATCGCCAAAACTATGATCTGATCGGCAACGTACAAGTGTCCCGGGTCAGTGGCTTCAGTACCAAAACAATGAATTGGGCCGATATGAAAAATGAAGGTTTTGAGATCACGCTGAATACCAAAAATATCGACAATACGAATTTCAAGTGGAGCACGCTCTTTACTTTCGGGTACAACTATAATGAAGTGACGAGACTACAGACCAATGCCGCGGTAGTCAGACAGACGGTGGATAGAGGTGCACCTCTGGAAGGAAGACCGGTGACCGGATTGTATTCTTTCCGCTTCGCAACCTTGAATGCCGATGGGTTGCCGATGTTCTATACTTCGAGTGGAGGTCTGTCCAATTCTTTTTCGCGATATTCTACCAATTTGGATATGCTGCAATACGAGGGTAGCCGTGAACCGTTAGGATCGGGAGGATTGACCAATCAATTCCAGTATAAAGGTTTTCAGGCATCTTTTCTATTTACCTATGCATACGGTAACAAGATCCGCCTTAACCCATTCTTTGAGCGTTATTATTCAGATGTCATGGCACTGGACGGCGAACTGGCCAACCGATGGACTACTCCTGGAGATGAGCGATATACCAATATCCCCAGAATCGTAGAAGCTGAAACCCGTACCCAATTGATATCTGCGAATGCGGAGCCGTTCATGGCGTATAACCGTAGTGATATCCGGGTAGCCAGTGGTTCATATGTGCGTTTCAAGAATGTGATGTTGGCTTATGATATACCGACACGGTTGATACAGCGAACCAATATCAACAATTTGAAGGTAACCGCCCAAGCACAGAATATAGTCCTGTGGGCCGATCCGAAATTGCGTGGGCAGGATCCCGAGGCTATTGTATCGGGTATTTCCATACCGATGACGACAAACTATACTTTGGGTCTGACCATGAATTTTTAATGTTTACGATATGATGAAGATATTAAAATATACGACACTTTTATGGGCAATTTCATTGCTCGTTAGCTGTACGAAATACCTGGAAATCAATCCGGACAACCGGGTTCGGTTGACGACGGTGGAAGATTACCAAGCCGTAATCACAGGAGCCTACCCACAGGCATACCACCATTTTACAGAATTGTATACGGACAATGTACGTTATTATGACTATCCGAGTTACAACAATGCGAACATTACCTCTTGGTTGTTTCCGATATATCTATGGTCTGACAACTATATTACGAACAACGCCATCACTCCGGAAGCTGCTTGGCGCAAATATTACAATGATATCTACGAAGCCAATGTCGTACTCGAAGGTATTGACCAGGCTACGGGAGATGATGCGCTGCGCCAATCTGTCAAGGGAGAGGCTTATATGATCCGGGCATACTGCCACTTTATGTTGGTCAATATCTTTGCCAAGCACTATAATCCGCAGACAGCTGCTACTGATCTGGGAATACCTTATATGTTGGAATCCGAAAAAGAACCCGGACAACACTATAGCCGTGATGCGATACAATATGTGTATGACCGTATCGAGGAAGATGCGTTCAAGGCATTGGGTCTGATCCGGGAAGAGTTTATGGCAGTACCCAAGTATCATTGGTCCAGAGCATCTATTCATGCTTTCCTGTCGAGATTTTATCTGTTTAAGGAAGATTGGGAGCGTTCGTTGTATCATAGCGAGGAGGTATTCAAGCTGAACAACAATATCCGAAATCTTTTTGCTGACTTTGATGCTTATTTTGCAACAGGTGATTACAATGGATTTGCGAATCGGTATTTTGAGACCCATCAAAGCAATGTTCTTTTGGTCAATTATACACTGACGTGGAATACATTTGAACGAGGAAGTCTGTATGCCAATGAGTATCGAGCCACTTTTCATGCCAATGATGTGCGCGGACGCATCTTTACACTTTGGAGTGCACAGACACCCAACTATATGGCTCGTAAATTCAGACGGAATCTACCTGCTGATGGACAGTCTTATGCTGATGTAGGCCTGTTTGTAGTGGAAGAAGTCATGTACAATGCAGCAGAAGCCAGTGTACGTAAAGACAATCCGGATTTTCAATATGCTATCGATAAGATGAATGCTATTTTACAACAGCGTTGGAGACCATATGTAGCACTCAATCTAGCTGATTATCCTACTCAGGAACTGCTATTGGAAAAGATTATTGACGAGAAAAACCGGGAGTTGTGTTATGAAGGTTACCGCTGGTTTGACGTGAAGCGTCACAATATACACATCCGGCATTGGGACGGTACCCAATACAGAGAGTTGCCACCCGATGACCTGCGTAGGGCTGTACAGATTCCATTTGCAGAATTGGAAGCAAATCCGGAGATGCAACCTAATCCAAGATAATCACCTAAAATGATGGTAAAGATGAAAATGTATAAAGTAATATTTTTTTCAGTGAGTCTGTTTCTTTTAGCGGTCTCCTGTTCTAAAGAGGAGCCTATCTCTTATGAACCGTATGAAACCGATTTGCCGGATAACCCGACGGATCAGGCCATCTACGACTTGCGGCAGGAGTACCAGACGAAGATCATCTACCGCTATGACCGCCGGTACGTTTCTACAAGTGCGTTTGCTGTACCTCCACGGTATGATCTGGTATTGCCCTATATTGAGAATGTACTTCGCAAACTGTTTATCGCACCGTATGATCGGCAAAAAACCGATTTCATGCGCGAGCACATGCCTATAGAGATGATCATGTTCGGTACCAGTATCAACTATGTCGAGGGCGGCGAGAGCAATTTCAGTGCTTCTGGTTTGGCCTATGGATTGAGTCGTGTCATTATCACGGGAGTAAACGCCTATGATCTGAACAATCCGAGCTGGCTACGGGGACAGTATGCTACCTTGCACCATGAGTTTGCCCATGTACTGGACAAGATATATGGTCGGCCTACAGGATTTGACAATGTGTCCAAGGGACTCTACGCAGGTGGTACAGCGTACGGTGCTTTTTCGCAAGCCGAAGCACGTTCTCGTGGATTTTGGCGAAATTATGGAATGCTGAACGAAAGTGAAGACTTTGCGACCTGGATCGATGGGATCGTGACCACGCCAAAGGAGGAAGTGTTACAGATCGTGTCCGCCAACAATTACCTGTCACAAAAGTACCAATTGGTATATAATTTCTATTTGGAGAAAGGAATAGACCTGCATGAGTTACAGGCCTATTTACAAAATATATTGGATAATCTGGAGGACTAACTATGGAAAAAATGATGAGACACCTGTCCTGGATATTGTTTGCAGCAGTAATGCTGGTATGGATGGCCTGTGAGAAAACAACTACCCATTTACCGCCTCGGGAAATCTCGCCCGAAGTGGACGAAATAGCAAAAAAATATACGGATGTCCTTGTGCAGTCGCCGCAGGGGTGGGTATTGGCGTACAAGCCCGATCAATATGAAGAAACCATCTATTTCCACTTGATATTCAAAAATGGAGGAAAGGTGGACGTATTGGCTGGATATAGAGGCTACCACACCCTGCAAACGGATATTACGTATTATTTTGAAGGTAATTATACCCCGATTATCGTATTCTCGGGAGAAAATGTTTTTTCCGAGCTGGCTGATTCACACAATGGCGCTTATAAGTTCAAGATATATTATAAGGAATCGCCGGGCACTTTTGAGGTTGTGCGTTCGGACGGATTTGACGATAAGCGATTTGAGCTGACCCCCGCAAATGAAAGCAATCTTGCCCTGCTCAATGCTCAGATCGATGATATTCTGGCACAGATCGCCTACGAAGAAGAGCAGGAAAGACTGGCGGCGGAAGTTAGGGCAAAGATAAAGGCTTTTGTGGAGATAGAGTCTGACTTTTACTTTTACAATCTGACGGTCGATGATTTTTCGGCAGCGATCAATTCCTTTGATACTGTTGCCCGGGAGATATCTTTGACCTATAAGGAAACGCCGACCTCAGCACCCGCTACGACCACTGTTGGCTATACCTTGACTCCTGAAGGCATTGTGCTGGATCCTGCCCTAGCATATGGAACGGTATCTTTAGAACTTTTAGAGCTTGGAGAACTGTTGTATGAAGATCCGGATGATCCCAATAAAGCTACTGCTATAGAAGTTGTGAGTAATGGGAATGTAGGAACTATGGGGTATGCCCACGTAGCACCTTATCCATATACACTGACCAGTGACAGGTCCGTTTCTACAGTAGATTGGTTATTGGATCCGAACCAACAAAATGCAGGCCTATTCTTGTACACAGCAGATGCGGACCAACATTACAGTGCATTTGTCAATGCAGATCGGATAGAGTTTAAGGACTATATCAATGCCGAAGTAAATGATGCATTGGCAACAAATAGATTAGTGAATCAAATCTATTTTCCGGCCAATCAGGCTTCGAGTCGAAACATTCAAATATCAACACGTAACGGGAATGATTCGGGGAACAAATTCTTCCTGTACAATTTTGACCTAAATAAAATAATAAATGAAGCGAGCGCATTGAATGTGACGTTGACGACAGCGGCAAGTACTATTACGCCGCATATAGATGCTTTCAATGCCTATTTAGATCCCCAGTTTCCTGCCGAAGGCGTTACCGTTGCTCCTGTTATAGTAGGTACAACTTTAAGATTCAGGTTAATCAGTCGGAAAGATAGCCGATATTGGGTGGAATATATTTTAAATCGAGCCGCAGACAGATCAAACAGATTTGATTAATACAAAAAGTAGAAATATGAGAGCAGTAAGTTTAGTATTAAGTATGGTCTTCTTTCTCACGTCCTGTGAAAAATTGGATCAGAACTACAATAAAATCCCTGCGGATGCCCCTCGTTTAGCGGAGCTGCAACAGGAGTATAAGGAAATGTTGGTGGCCAACACGGATGGCTGGTTCATGGAATACCAACCTGGAAGCGATAACCCCTCTGTCCCAATTCTCATGAAATTTTTGGCAGACGGCACGGTCAGCATCATCTCCGATCGGTATGGATTTGATGCAGAGAATATCTCTACTTATCGTGTGGGCGGTGTGATCGGACCGGAGCTGATTTTTGATACCTACTCGGTATATAGTTCCATTGCGGAGTCTGGAGGAGGAGCCTTTGATTTTAGGATGTATCCGCAGGAAAATGGCGAGTTTGTCCTGAAGCATGCGACCGGTGGATTGGCAACGGAGTTTGTGCTTCGCAAAGCAAGGGCTACCGACCACGATGATATTATAGCAAGGGCTTCTGTAGGGCGTGTGTTGCAAGAATTCAGCGAGAATTCGTCCGCTTATTTCAGAAATCTGGTGCTGGATAATATATCGGCTTTCTGGGAAATGAATATCAATACACAACAGGTGACATTGACTTGGGAGAACAGTGGAGGAGGGACGACCACAACCCAAACGTTTTCCTATACGACACTTCCGGGCAACGGTATTCGATTGGCCGAACCGTGGACAGCACCAGGGGGGATAGAAGTCAACGAGATATTCTTCGGCGATGCTACTCCGGACGGAATAGAAATTACCAGTGCCGGGAACGCAGGCGCGGGAGAAATCCAGGTTGCACATATTCCGGCATTTCCCTATCCGGGGACTGCGAAACGATATATCTTGAGTAACTCATTCAATCCAAATCAAGATCCTGTTCGTTTTTTTGCATCCGTTTCGGGTACACGGGAAACAAGTGTGGATAGGATTAGTCCTGCACTTTGGCCTTATTATGAAAAACTGTGGGCTGATGACGTATGGCCGACATATATACGTTTACAAGTCTATAATTATAATGGAGCTGCCTTTACGAACAGTATACAGTTGTTAGGTGCTATAAATGGTACCAACACTTGGCTACCTTATTACTATGCACTCGATGAGATGGATGGTTCTCACGTGATGGTTCGCAAACGGAATGAAGTACCTACAGATCATCCACATTATGGGGCTACCTATACATCTGGTACGGCACTGACCATGTATAATGACCACCCGGAATTTGCAGATTTTATGGATAGGATCTATCCTCCCGGTATTGGTGTTACGATTGTACCGTTGTCTGGGCAGAATGTTCGTGTAGTCAGTCGGGCAAACAGTTTGTATTGGATGGACTTGACAATCAGTACACCTGCTAATTTTTGGAATAATTAAAAGATAGTAGATTCATATATCGTTTTAATTGTCCTCGTTGCAACGAGGACAATTAATTTTTTTATAGTTAGCCTTAAATGATAAAACAATATCGTACTCAAAATAAAAACTACCTGAAGATAAGGTTCAGCATACTATTCCTGGGATGGATAATGATAGGATTATTCACTTTCTTATCATCTCAAGGGCAGACAGGAGATATCCCAACAGCATATACTAAAAAATGGAACACCATAGGTCCACCCACAGGCACTCTCATGATTATTGGCGGAGCTGCCTCCCAGGACAATTGGCATTATTTTATGGAGCTCGTGGGAGATCCCGAAGCACTTATCGTGTTTATCCCTACTGCAGGAAGTACATTTGATGAGACACATACAGGTTATATCAGTTTGTTGGAAGCGGGGGCAAAAAATGTAAGTATTCTCCATACCAAAGACCGCAATGAAGCTAATACGGAAGCTTTTGCAGCACCCTTGCGCAAAGCAAAGGCCGTGTTCATGGCAGGCGGTTTTCAGAGTCGGCTTGCAGCAGCTTATCTCAACACGTTGACACATCGGCTCATGTTTGAAATACTGGAACGTGGAGGAGTGATTGCCGGAAGTTCGGCAGGTGCCTCCATACAAGGTTCGTATCTCTACGGAGGCTTGCAAGGAGGTGTCGGCGCACAATACGTAGGATTGGGGTTCGTCAAAAACTCGGCTATCGGCCAACACTATATCCGTAGAAATCGCATGGGATCTGTAGCAAAGATATTGAAAAACCAACCCGATCTGTTTGGATTTGGGGTGGACGAAGCTACGGCTGCTGTCGTCCGGGGTAATGAACTTGAAGTCGTTGGCGAAGGCAAAGTCGCTTTATACGATACTAAACGCCCAGAATATACCGATCAGCCACAACTGTATCTTTTTCCTGGAGACAAATACGATATGGCTGTCCGTCGGATTACCCATAAAGCCGATCCCGTACCGCAGGATATGTGGACGGGAGGAGGAAAAAAACAATGGAAAAACCCGGCCGATTCGTGGCAAACCGTCGGCCCACCGCAGGGCAGACTGCTTCTGTATGGATCTGTAAAAGCTGATTCGGCCTCTATCAGACATTTTTTGCAATCACTGGGCACCTTCCAGGATCCTATCGTGGTGCTCTCTACAGGAAACAACGATATGCGTGCCGAAAATCAGCAGGTCGTTGCCGAACTACGAAAACTTGGTGCAGACCGGGTGTCTTCCTTACACACGATTGACAGCGATATGGCAAACTCACAGGCTTTTGCCAGTGCCCTGGATAAAGCCAAAGCCGTTTGGATCTGTGATAGTAGGAGTTGGCAGTTGGCAGATGTATATCTCTATACACTGGTACACAAAAAACTGTTTGAGGTACTGCGGCGGGGTGGTATCCTGGGAAGCAATGGTGATGGTGCGGCAATCATGGCCTCTCGCTTGTTTGGTGAGCCGGAAAGCTACAGGTGGCATACAGGTTATGGATTGGTCAGGAATACCCTCATTGTCAAGGCGCCACAGAACCGTAAGACATTGTCCGATATGCAGGGGATATTGGATAAAAACATGAAATTGCAGGGTATCGTGCTGGATGAAGATGCAAAGGTCGTCATAGAAAAAAATCGGGTAAAAGTAGAAGGAAACAAGGGAATAAGGATATACCAAAGCGGAGAGAAAGAGCCGGTCATTGTGCCTTCCGGAGAATCGTATGGACTAGGGCTGGAATAACACATTCGAGGTTTCAAAAAAATCGAATATCTTTTGAGCTATGTGATTAAAATGTTACCGAGTTTTGATAGTAAAAAAAAGAAGTTTATAATAGCTTTGCGGGGGTATCTACTAATCATATTTTAAACAAAAACAATAAAAATGAAATTTCTAAAAGCACTTCAGATCTGTGTCATTTCTGGTTTATTATTATGGCAAAGCTGTGCCATCGGTCAAGAATATACAGATTTACGCAAACTCTTGAACATTCCTTATATAGGCGATATCAAAGGGGCCGCCAAAGCAGATAGGATAGTCTTTACGGTCAATGAAAAAGGACATCGTAATATCTATGCCGCCGATGGTCCTAACTATTCGATCCGTAAAGTAACGAGTTTTGACGAAGACGATGCACAGGAGATTACCAGTATGTCGATTAGCAGTGACGGCAATTGGGTCGTCTTTGCGCGAGGTGGTGATCATGGTTCCAACAGTGCTGCAGTCGCGGTCAATCCGGCTTCGTTGACCAGTGCAACCAAGATCGAGGTTTTTTCTCTGTCACTGACGGACAATAAACTCTATAAGGTCGGTGTAGGAGATTTTCCGGTTCTTCATCCTACCAATAAAACAGTCACTTATCTCAGAGGGGGGAATGTGTGGAGCTCTCCACTTGGACGAGAGGGAGCGGGCAAACAACTTTTTGCTATGCGGGGTGCAGCAGGCAATATACAGTGGTCTCCCGATGGTTCCCAGTTGGCTTTCGTTTCCCGTCGCGGCACATACAGCTTTATCGGTGTGTACCAAAATGCGGGTAAACACCTGAAATGGGTTGGTCCTTCGTTCTACACCGATGCGTTTCCGCAATGGTCTCCCGATGGAAAAAAAATAGCTTTCGTAAGGCGTGAAGCAACAGGAGGAGTTATCGATTCTCTGAATACTGCTATATCACGGTCTTGGTCCGTCATGATCGCAGATCTGTCTTCGGACAAGGTAGAAAAAGTATATGCATCCCCATCCAAGAGACGTGCAGGTTACCCACGCATCGGTGGAGGGGTCAATCTACGTTGGAAAAATGCGAATTACATCACTTTCATGTCTTATGAAGATGGATGGCCACATCTCTATAGATTGGATGCCAGGAGCAAAGCTGTACAGCAGCTGACAAAAGGAAGTTTCACGGTCGAAGATATCGCTTACGATTCCAAAGGAGAGTACATCGTCTTCGCGGCGAATACGGGTAAGGACAAATTCGACTTCGAACGTTCCCATATCGGCAGGGTCAGCCTGGCCAACGCTAACATGGAAATCCTGACCGAAGGCGAAGGGATAGAATCTTCACCATTCTTCTATCATGGAGACAATCTGATCGGGTTCAAGTCCAGTACCTACGACAAACCTGTGCAGCCCAAAGTGCATGATGTGCGTACAGCAAAACAACTTGCCGTAGCAGATGAACTTTTCAAAGGTGTACAGACAGGTTTTGTGAAGCCTACGCAGGTATCCATCACGTCGGAAGATGGTGTGAAATTTAGTTCGCAATATTTCAAGCCACAAGGGAACAAGAAAAACCTACCTGCCGTGGTGTATATACACGGCGGGCCTCGTCGGCAAATGTACTTAGGCTGGCACCACCGGGATTATTATTTTTACGACTACATTACTTGTCAATATTTGGTACAGCAAGGGTTTGCAGTCTTGTCCGTCAATTACAGGACAGGTACAGGATATGGGTATGATTTTCAAAACCCTAAAGCAGCCGGAGCGTTGGGCGCGTCAGAATACAAGGACATCTTGGCCGCCGGAAAATGGCTGGCTGGACAATCTGATGTGGATCCCAATAAGGTCGGGGTTTTCGGAGGCTCTTATGGAGGGTTCCTGACCGCAATGGCCTTGGCCAAAAATTCGGACGTATTCAAGGCTGGGGTGGATATACATGGGGTACACAACAGGCTTCGTGACAGGGATCCTAACTCCAGTCGAACTGCCAGACTGAATTGGGATTCTTCGCCTTCCCGTTGGGTAGATACCTGGAAATCTCCTGTGCTTTTGATACACGGTGATGATGACGGAAATGTAGGGTTTTGGCACAGTATAGATTTGTACAAAAGACTAAAAGTACGTAATGTCGACGTGGAAGTGCTGGTATTGCCGGATGAAAACCACCACTGGCAATTGTTTGAAAACTTGATTAAGGTTAAGGAAGCAACCGTTGACTTTTTGATCCGAAAATTAAAATAAAGTGACGGAGGTGATGATAGTGATGTAGTTATGAAGGCGAAACGCATACCTCCATAACCTCCTTCACCTCCATAACTTACATAACTTTAAAATAAATGAATAAATTAACAGCTATAATCGCTTATTGCATAGGGGCATGTGCTCTGTCTTCTTACAGTGCTGAGGTGCAGGCACAAAATGTATTTGATATCAGCCAGGATGAGTTGCTCAATACGGCACATGTAGGTTTTAAGGTAGTGGATCTAGACACGCGCCAAGTGTTGTATGCGTTCAATTCGGATAAGCATTTTGTTCCGGCCAGCAATACCAAACTGTGGACGATGTACACCACGTTACAATTGTGTGGGGATAGCATTCCCGGATGGTCTATCGCATCGGATGCCCAGACACTCTATATCGAACCTAATGGTGATCCCACATTTCTGCAACGTGAGTTTAAGGAGCAAAAACTGTTTGACCTTTTGAAGAGTACGGACAAGACGATCTGTTTTGTGTTGCCGAGTGCTAAAGGATTCGGACGTTTGGGATCGGGCTGGTCTTGGGGTACTTGGCAATCTACAGGCTCACCCGAACGTAGCGTGATGCCGATATATGGTAATCTCGTACGTTTTTACAGGAATAAGGGGAATAAGGTCACGGCCAGACCATCGTATTTTAATTCCAGTATTCAGCAACCTTCTGTCGACATCATGAGTGATTATGTAACCGTTTTACGGGCAGAGCACAGCAATGAGTTTAACGTGGTGAAAAATACCAAAGGACATAGAGCGGTTCGCCCATTTACACATTTGGACAATGATTCTCTGGTGTATCTGCTGCTTAAAGATACCTTGCAAAATGTGAAGCCAGATGTGCGTATGCAGCTTGTCCGCAAACGTCCCGAAGGAGTGAAGTTTCGCCCATTCCATACGGTGCCGACAGATCAGCTAGCCGGAATCATGATGAAGCGTAGTGACAATTTTTATGCTGAACAGATGCTGTTGATGTCAGGTAAGGTCAAGTTTGGAACGTTTGATGAGGCGAAGATACGTAAGTATATACAGGAGGATCTGCTGAAAGATGTGTGGGTCAGGGGAAAATGGGTAGATGGAAGCGGTCTGAGCCGTGGCAATCTGATTTCACCGGACGAATTTGTCAATCTATTGCAAAAGATCTATAACAGCAAGGATTTTGAGCGGGTAAAGAAAATTTTGCCTGCCGGCAATGAAGGTACATTGGAGGGCTACTACAAAGGCTACGAAAATAATATCTCTGCCAAGACGGGAGGACTCACGAATCATGTGTCTATAAGCGGCTACCTCAAAACCAAGAGCGGCAAGAACCTGGGTTTTTCCTTTTTGGTCAGTAATATTGTTGTGAATAGAGCGGTGTATAGAAAGGAAATGGAAAAAGTCGTGACAAGGATTATCGATAATTATTAGGATTTAGGCTGTATCGCTGTATGAATAAGTAGAGACGCGATGCATCGCGTCTCTACAAAGACCTGTCACAAATAGAAGGTACCGTAACAGATAGAGACGGACAAGATCAACCTTAGGCCATACTCAAAGTAGCTCATGCACTTGAAACTGACTTAAGAGATCTGTTCCCTTTAATCGGGAAAGGAGAAGGTTCCTAAGAAAACCCATCTTCCCTTTGGGGGTTAAGTGGAAAACACTACCTTTGTTTATGCTTGTAAAAACTGCCGAATTTCTCACGAGTAACACCAAGGTTGATAAGCTTCCTGCACCTACACTGCCCGAATATGCTTTTATCGGGCGATCCAACGTAGGGAAATCTTCGTTGATCAATGCCATGACAAACCGTAAAGGTTTGGCCAAAACCTCTCAAACTCCGGGAAAAACACAGCTCATCAATCATTTTGTCATCAATGGCGATTGGTATCTGGTCGACCTGCCGGGTTATGGTTTTGCGCGGACTTCCAAAAAGAACCGTGCCGAATGGGAGCGCTTTATCCGTCGCTACCTGACGCGCCGCGAAAACCTGCAATGTGTCTTTGTACTGATCGATAGCCGGCATGAGCCGCAAAAGATAGATCTGGACTTCTGCTGTTGGCTCGGGGAAAATGGCTTGCCTTTCCTGTTGGTCTTTACCAAAGCCGATAAACAGTCCGGAGTCAAATCGGACCAAAATATAGCTAAGTTTCGTAAGGCCTTGTTGAGTTGGTTTGAGGAAGTGCCTCCGCATTTTTTGACTTCTGCCGAAACGAAGCAGGGTACAGATGAAATCCTGTCCATGATCGCGGATATAAATTCCAGATTCGAACCGCCAGTCATAGAGAATAATTAATATTTACGATTTATGATTTGCGAATTACGATTTTTTGAACTTTAAACTTGTTACTTTCCGCCCTTCCCCCAATGAAGAAATACATGTCTTTGGTGCTATTTGCACACAGTATATTTGCTTTGCCCTTTGCGATTATCGGTTTTGTTTTGGCGGTCACCACGACCGGGCACTCTTTCAGTGTAAAACTGTTTTTGCTGATGCTGCTCTGTATGGTGACGGCACGCAATGCAGCTATGGCTTTCAATCGTTACCTGGATAGGGATGTAGATGCTTTGAATCCACGTACGGCTGTGCGTGATATTCCGGCAGGGCGTATAACGGCAAAAAATGCGCTGTCCTTTACTATTGTGAATAGCGTCATTTTTACCTTGGCTACTTATTTTATCAACCCTTTATGTTTGGTATTGTCGCCCGTAGCACTCTTTGTGATCCTGTTTTACTCGTATATGAAACGTATTTCTCCACTTTGCCATTTGGTACTCGGATTGGGATTAGGGTTAGCACCTGTAGGCGCTTATTTGGCCGTAACGGGACAATTTGCTATTGTACCCATATTTTATGGCTTGGCGGTATTGACCTGGGTTAGTGGATTTGACATTATCTATGCTTTGCAGGACGAAGAATTTGATCGTCAGCATGGGTTAAACTCTATTCCGGCCAATTTTGGAGGTAAGAAGGCATTGCGTATTTCCGAGGTATTACACGTATTGTCACTGATATTTGTGGTGTTGCCGGTCTTTTATATGCCTGTGGGTCTATTTTATTACCTTGGAATATTGGTCTATGCAGGACTTTTGCTTTATCAGCACCGTATCGTCAGCCCTACAGATCTGAGTAGGGTAAATCGGGCATTTATGACTACCAATGGTATTGCTTCAGTGGTATTTATGTGCTTTTATTTGTTGGATATCTGGTTCAAAAATTGAAGTAGTAAGATTTTTTTACAATATAAGTGATAAAAATTATTGTCATTCCATTTTGAAATACTAATATTTGCAGAAATCTTTAGTCTCTGACAAAGATGGAACCACATAGTAACATAGTTTTTATTGTTCTATTTTCTGAAACACATAGATGCCAAAGGGCATGACAATAGTTTTTATATAGACTATGTCAGAAGTTCACTTCCTATGTAATATCCTTTTTTCAGAGATTAACATACGGGAAATGTCTATGTTTCTATTGTGGTTAGAAAAGGGTCGACTAAATATAAAGGTAGAATTTAATGGCTAAAAATTTATTAATAGTAGAGTCGCCGGCGAAGGCAAAAACAATAGAGGGTTATCTGGGTAGCGATTTTTTGGTAAAGTCCAGTTATGGACATATTCGGGATTTGGTAAAGACAGATGACGCGATCGATACTGATAATAAATTTGAACAAAAATATGAAGTGCCATCGGACAAGAAAGCCGTAGTCAGTGAGTTGAAGAAATTGGCCAAATCTGCCGAGACCGTCTGGCTCGCTTCCGATGAGGACCGGGAGGGAGAAGCTATTTCGTGGCACCTGTATGAGACCTTGGGTTTGAAGGAGGATAATACAAAACGTATTGTTTTTCATGAGATCACCCAGCCGGCTATCTTAAAGGCTATTGAAAGTCCCCGTAAGATCGACTACAATCTGGTCAATGCGCAGCAAGCCAGACGCGTATTGGATAGATTGGTTGGTTTTGAACTGTCTCCCGTATTGTGGAGAAAGGTAAAACCATCCCTTTCGGCAGGACGTGTACAATCCGTGGCGGTGCGGCTGATCGTAGAGCGTGAACGTGAGATCAATCGGTTCCAAGCGGAGGCCTCTTTTAAGGTTGTCGCTATCTTCCGCACAGGAAAAGGAAAGGAGATCGTCAAAGCAGAGCTGCCACAGCGATTTGCCAAAAAAGAAGAGGCTCAGCAATTTTTAAAAGACTGTATCCAAGCCGAATTCGAAGTTTCGAACCTGGAGAAAAAACCAAGCAAACGCAATCCGGCAGCGCCTTTTACGACATCTACCTTGCAGCAGGAGGCCAGTAGAAAATTGGGCTTTTCCGTAGCACGTACGATGCAGGTAGCACAGCGCCTGTACGAAGCTGGCCGTATCACCTACATGCGTACTGACTCGGTCAATCTATCCGACACAGCTATACAGGCGGCACAGGCTGAAATTGTAAAAGCTTATGGTGACAAATACCATAAGATGCGTAAATACAAAACAAAATCTGCCGGAGCACAGGAAGCCCACGAGGCCATCCGCCCAACATATTTTTCGCATCACACTATTGACGGGGATCCTTCGGAAAAACGTTTGTATGAATTGATATGGAAACGTGCCATCGCCTCGCAGATGAGTGAAGCTGAATTTGAAAAGACCGTGGCTAAGGTACATATATCCACACGTCCGGAAGAGCTTACGGCTTCGGGCGAGATTATGAAATTTGACGGATTTCTAAAGGTATATATGGAATCGACGGACGAAGATATGGAGCTGATGGGGGACGAGGATTCGGACAATGCGCTATTGCCACCATTGGAAAAGGGACAAGCACTCTATCTCAACGAAATGACGGCTACCGAACGTTTTTCTCGACCACCGGCTCGTTATACGGAGGCTTCTCTGGTCAAAAAGTTGGAAGAATTGGGTATTGGTCGTCCTTCTACTTACGCACCTACGATTTCGACTATTCAAAATAGGGGGTATGTCGTCAAGGAAGACCGCGATGGCAAACCTCGGAATTATCAAGTGTTAACCTTGTCCGATGATGCAGTCAAAGAACAGGTAAAAACGGAGATGACAGGCGTAGAACGCAACAAGATGTTCCCTACGGATATCGGTGTATTGGTCAATGATTTTTTGGTCGAGCATTTCAAAGGAATTGTGGACTTCAATTTTACTGCAAAGGTAGAGAAGGAATTCGACGAGATCGCTCAAGGTCAAAAAGAGTGGACGGATATGCTGGAAGGTTTCTACCGTCCATTTCATGAAGAGGTGGAAGATACGCTCGAAAATGCCGATCGTGCGACGAATGAACGTATATTGGGAACGGATCCCGCTACGGGTAAGCCGGTCAGTGTACGTGTAGGACGTTTTGGACCTTTGGTGCAGATCGGAACGGCCGAAGATGAAGAAAAACCTCGGTTTGCTTCTTTGCGTAAAGGACAGATGATCGAAACCATCATCTTGGAGGAAGCGTTGGATCTGTTCAACCTCCCTAAGAAAGTAGGTGTATTCGAAGATAAGGATATGACTGTAGCTATTGGCCGTTTTGGCCCCTACATCCGTCACAATTCGGCGTTCTATTCTCTTCCGAAAGGGATGGACCCGTTGGATGTGACGGAAGAAGAAGCCATTGAAATCATCCAAACGAAACGTCAAAAAGATATCGAAAAGGTCATCCGTGTTTTTGATGAAAATCCGGAGGCACAGATTGAAAATGGTCGTTGGGGGCCATTCATACGTTTTGGAAAGCAGAACCTTAAAATCCCAAAGGGTACAGACGTAAATCAGATCACCTATGAGGATGTATTGAAATGGGCAGAGCAGGATACAAAAGGAGCGAAATCTGCAAAAGGTAGTGCGAAAAAATCTACTACCCGAAAAAAATAGTTCGGATCATGAAAAAGGATTTGCCGCCAAATATCGTGGAGGATATTTCCATTGCAGTTGTCCTGGAGAGTGAAGCTCCAGGGGTAAAAAACTGGATGGTATATCTGATCAATGAGAAAGAGGTTGCCCTAAAAAATGTATTCGTCACCTCCAAAGGCTATGGAATTAAGGACCATAAAGAGGTAAAGACCTCTACGTTACGCCACTTTGTCGGTGATGTAGCACCTCGGAGTTCCTTTAAGATAGAACTCATTGATCAGCAGGTTTTTGGGTTGACTAATGAATATTGGCTCAGTTATTATATCGATGACACGATCTACGACAAAAAATATATTTTTCTCCCGGAGAGTATTGTTGATGAACACCTTTCCAAGATTCCATTGATCCATAAGCCCGGTATTTTGATAGGAGGAAATAATTGATATAACATGGCTCGAAATAATTTTGTCATTGCAATAGATGGTTTCTCCTCCTGTGGTAAGAGCACGGTGGCTAAAGCCTTGGCCAAGAAACTGAATTTTGTATTTATAGACAGTGGAGCTATGTACCGTGCAGTGACACTGTATTTATTGCGCCATGCTATTGATCTAAACAATACCCAAGCTATCTCGAAGGCATTACAGGATATTCGGATCGATTTTGTACCTCAGTCTGATCGTACATTGATTTATCTGAATGATGAAGATGTATCTGAGGAAATCCGTCGTATGGAAATTTCCGATAGAGTCAGTGAAGTGAGTGCAATCAAAGAGGTTAGACAAGCCATGGTGGCCCAGCAGCAGCAGTTGGGAAGCAGGAGAAATATCGTGATGGATGGACGGGATATCGGTACGACCGTATTTCCGGATGCTGATCTCAAGATATTTATGACCGCTGCGCCGATGGTTCGTGCAGAGCGACGCTACAAAGAGCTGTTGGGCAAAGGTGAGTCGGTAAGCTTGGAGGAAGTATTGGCCAATCTCGCCCATCGGGACCATATTGATAGCACACGTGCAGAAAGTCCTTTGCGACAAGCGGAAGATGCTGTTGTCCTTGACAATTCTGACCTCACCCAAGAGGAACAGCTAGAGTTTGTCGTCGAAGAGTACTTGAAGAGAAAGAGTAGATAAAGCCTTTTAGAATCCAAGTCAGAATACAGGCCTATTGAGGCTTTGGCCGCTAATTTTTATACCGTTGATTTATTAGGCATCTTTTTTGCAGTACAGTGGAAAAAACAATAGGAGGATTATGATAAAATCACGTTTTATAGGATATGCACTTGTCTTGGGAATAATGGTCAGTAGCTGTGGTATAAGTAAAAAGAAATACCTGGCGTTAGAAACCGAGCACAAGGATTTGGCAGAACTGTACCAAAAAGGACAGATGGATCTGGCTGAGAGCCGGGCAAAGATCAAAAGTCTGGAAGACCAGTTGGAGCATGAACGAAAGAATAATGCCGCGCTGAAAGAAGCTTATGCCCGTTTGCAGGGATCATTGGACAAGAGTATCGCCCAAAATTCACAAGGAAATGTCAACATTTCCAAATTAGTGGATGAGATCAATGCTTCCAATAAATATATACAGCATTTGGTCAATACCAAGAACAAAAGTGATTCGCTCAATATGGTCTTGACGAATCGATTGACCAGGTCATTGAGTAGAGAAGAGATGAAAGATGTAGATGTACAAGTACTCAAAGGTGTAGTGTACATCTCTTTGTCGGACAATATGTTGTATAAATCCGGCAGCTACGAGATTTCGGAACAGGCAGGAGAGACGTTGAGCAAGATCGCAAAGATTATCACGGACTACAAAGACTACGAAGTGCTGATCGAGGGTAATACGGATACCGATCCGATTTCGAAACCCAATATTCGCAACAATTGGGATCTCAGTGTGTTGCGGGCTTCTTCAGTCGTGCAGGCTTTGCAAAACAATTATGGTGTGGATCCGAAGCGTCTGACTGCTGGAGGCCGTGGAGAATACAACCCGATAGCGGACAATACCACGAATGCAGGAAAGACCCGCAACAGACGTACACAGATCATCATTACACCGAAGCTGGATCAGTTTATGGAATTGATCGACAAAGCACCGGAAACGGATTCGGTTCCTTCGGATATGGAATAAATTGTCCTGTATGACGATTTTCAAGAGCCGTTCTCTTCACGATTTATGGAGAAGAATGGCTTTTGTTTTTTCTTTATAAGGTCATCTTATGATTTGGCACGATTGTTATTCTAACTGCGTACGATGAAACATCCGATAAAATATGTGTTAGCAGTGCTGCCATGGATAGTGCTGTTTTCTTCCTGTTCTTCCATCTATATGCCCAATGTACCGGCTACACCTATGTTGAAGGATATAGGCGATGGGTATATAGCCGCCCATGTCAATCCTAAGGGAAACATCAGTGGCTCTATAGCCGTAGCCGCCACCAATCATGTCGCTATCCTGGGCAATGGCTCCTATGTGGATCATGGAGAGAAGTCGAATACTCACTTCAATCAATGGTTATTGGAAGGAGGGTTAGGTTATTTTACCAAAATAGGCAAGGAAAAGCGCCAAGTGCTCGAACTTTACGGTGGTTATGGTGTGGGGGCAACCTCTGAAGCGGATAAGCGTGCTACCGTACATGGATACGAAGCCGTGGAAAGCAGGGAGATGGATTTCAATAAAATTTTTGTACAAATCAATTATTCTTCCACACGTAAGCAAAAAATCAATATATTCGGGAACAAAAGAGAATTGAACTATGGCACGGCCATCCGTCTAAGTAGAATAGCGATGGATCGTTTTCAGATAGATGAGATAGACAGCCCCACAGAGGAAAATTTTTTTGTAGAACCGGTATTCTATACCCGCATGAGCCTAACGAAAGGTTTACAATTGCAATATACGAACGGGTTTAATATAGGGTTGAACAACAACGAATATCTCAAGGCCGGAAATGCTGTGTTTACCTTGGGTATAGTGTATAATTTTTAAAATAAAGTGATGATGGTTATGGTAGTTACGGATGTTATGAAAGTGACGAAGGCTCATGGCCTCTATAATCACTGTAACCTTTGTCACCATCATAACTTTAAAATAAAGTGATAAACATGAAAAAACAAATAATCTATTTATCCCTTCTGTGTATGGCTGTTTTTGCCTTTTCCGGCTGTGCAACCAATTATAAAGCACAGGTCAATGCCTTGGCAAAATGCAACTATACAGTTGAGTCATTGGATCAGGTCAAGGTAGCCGGACGGAATATTGAATCGTTTGGAAGTACAGAAGGTGTTTCATTGGCGTCCTTGCCGGCTATTGCTTTTGCATTGCTACAACAGGATCTACCCCTTGAAGCCAATGTGAATCTGAAAGTGGCTAATCCTACTTCTACGAAAACATCGATCAACGAATTCAAATACATTATCGAAATACAGGGAAAACCACTTTTTGAAGGAGCTGTGCATGAAAATATACATCTGGCTACCAATGAGAGCATTGTCGTACCTTTGTCTTTCAGGGCCAATATATTCGGTGTGGCTCAGGAAAAAGGGTTTGATAAGTTGTTGAATGATATCCTGACCCGTAAGAGTGATGCCTTCCTGGCATTGAAGATAAAGCCTTCCGTCAAAATAGGAGGAAAGAATTACTATTATCCAGGGTATATTACCGTAGACAAGGATTTGGGCAAGAGTATCGGCAGAGAGCTTGAGAAGCGGATGTAATAAGTTGTAAGTTTTTATTAAACCGCTGGCGCACGAATCCTTTCGTGTGCCCATAAATCTTTAGGTACACGAAAGGATTCGTGCACTAGCATGGGGAGATAGACAAAAGGATGTGACGAAGGTCTTAGTTTTATTCTATTAGTTTTTGTATATTAGCTTCAGACTGTTGCTAACTAAAAGAAGAAATTATGAAAACCGTAAAGCACATCCTCCAGAAGAAATCGCCCGTTGTTTATTCTGTAAGCCGGAATACATCGGTTTTGGATGCCTTGCAGCTTATGATGGAAAAAAACATCAGTGCGTTGTTAATTGTCGAAAATGAAGACTTGATTGGTATTTTCACGGAGCGAGATTATGCCCGAAAGATCATCCTGCATGGCAAATCATCCAAAGACACACCCATACATGATGTCATGACACACAATCCCCATACAATCACGATAGCAGAAAAAATTGAAAATTGTATGGAACTGATGACCACCAATCATTTCAGGCATTTGCCGGTGGTAGAGGACAACAAGGTAATCGGTATGATATCTATAGGTGACTTGGTAAAATATATTATCGAAGATCAAAAGCAGACTATCGATCATCTACAGAGCTATATCAATAGCTAGAAGTTTCTTTTAGTCCAGGGTTTATGTTCATAAACCCTGGACTAAAAGAAATACTTAACTTAAGTTGCCCAAAGCCTCTTTCATGCGTCTCAGTGCTTCTTTCAGATTTTCGTCCGAAGCAGCGTAAGACAGGCGGATATAGTTATTGTTTCCGAAGGAGTCACCTCCTACAGTAGCAATGTGCCCATAGTTCAATAGATACAATGCCAGATCTGCGGAATTTTTGATCTCGTTGCCTTCCGGATCTTTTTTGCCGAAGAAGGAGCTGATCTCGGGGAAGAAATAGAAGGCCCCTTCGGGAAGATTGGTTTTCACGCCCGGTATCTCATTCAACAGTCCATAGACCAATTGACGACGACGCGCAAACGCTTCCTTCATCTCGTACACACTTTCCAATCCTTGTTCGTAGGCTGTAATGCCGGCGCGTTGTGCGATAGAACATGTTCCGGATGTAGTTTGTCCTTGTAGCTTATCGTTGGCTGCTGCTATTTCCTTGTTGGCCGCAATATACCCTAATCGCCATCCTGTCATCGCAAAAGCTTTTGAAAATCCATTGACAATGATGACCCGGTCTTTGATGCTTGGGAACTGTGCAATGGATTCATGCTTGTCCACAAAATTGATATGTTCGTAGATCTCATCCGAAAGGATAAAGATATTGGGGTGTTTTTCGAATACGCTGACCAAAGCGGCCAATTCCTCTTTGCTGTATACTGATCCTGTCGGGTTACAAGGTGAGGAAAACATGAAAAGCTTGGTCTTCGGTGTGATGGCTGCTTCAAGTTGTTCGGCAGTAATCTTAAAGTTGCTCTCGATATCTGTATCTATAAATACAGATTTGCCTTCTGCCAATGTGACCATCTCGGAATAGGATACCCAATATGGGGTAGGAATGATGACCTCATCGCCCGGATTGATCAGTGTCAGGATGACATTGGACAGCGATTGTTTGGCTCCCGTCGAAACCACGATTTGAGAAATGTCATAATCGAGGTTGTTTTCGTTTTTGAGTTTGTTGACGATAGCTTGACGCAGGTCGGGGTATCCCGGAACCGGAGAATAGCGGGTATAGTTCTCGTCCAAAGCCTTTTTTGCAGCTTCCTTGACGTGATCCGGCGTGTTGAAGTCGGGTTCACCTACACTTAGACTGATGACGTTGATGCCTTTGGCAGCCAGCTCACGACCTAATTTGGTCATTTTTAAAGTCGCTGACTCGGATAGATTATTGATCCTGTTGGATAAAAAAGATGTTGTGCTCATGGTACTGCAAATATATGTATTAACTTTAGAGCCTGTTTAAAATTTATTTAATAATTTTTGGTAATTATGCAAATTAATAGATGTGAGCGATATGCTCTCGTCAACGTAAGATATACGCTTTTATACCGGTTATGTATGGTTTATGAAATTTGACGGTTTTATTGTCGCTCTACTGATAAGTATTGCGATTGCTTATTTCTTTCCTCAAGGGGTGGAATATCGTGATGGGCAATGGATGGCGCTATTAACTGGGGTGGGTGTGTCTTTGATCTTCTTTTTTTACGGATTGAAGCTGAGCTTTTCGGCAATCAAGTCAGGACTGCGCAACTGGAAATTGCACCTTGTTGTACAAAGCGCTACTTTCGTGCTGTTTCCGTTGATTTTATTGCCTTTTCGTCCGTTTTTAGCAAATGTGGAGCAAGAACATTATTGGTTGTCATTTTTCTTTCTGGCGGCTTTGCCATCGACTGTCTCCTCGTCTGTGGTTATGGTATCTATTGCACGGGGGAATGTGCCCGCAGCTATTTTCAACGCCAGTATTTCGGGTTTGATCGGTGTTGTGGTGACCCCGCTTTGGATGGGGCTATTTCTGGATTTCCATACCGATCATGTGTTTGCGGATGTGTATTGGGGGTTGATCCGTGAAATTATCCTCCCGGTTATCCTGGGTCTGTGGCTACAGCGGTATTTTGGGATGTGGGCCAATAGGCACAGCAAATCACTTTCTTTGTTTGACAAGACGGTCATTCTCCTGATTGTTTACAGTAGTTTTGCTGAATCGTTTACGAGTGGGGTGTTTGAAGAGGTGAGTAGGGTTTATCTGGTTTGGGTTTTGGTAGGGGTTGTTGTCTTCTTTGCTGTCGTGTACGTATTGCTCTGGATGCTGGTAAAGTATGTTTTTCGATTTACACTGGCTGATCAGATCACGGCCATATTTTGTGGCTCCAAAAAATCGTTGACCCACGGAAGTGTGTTCGGTAAGTTTTTGTTTGTGAATAATCCGTTGGCAGGATTGTATTTTTTACCTATTATGCTATTTCATGCTTTCCAGATTTTTGTTGTGACGATTATTGCTCAATATTATCATACTAAAGAGGGATTGAAAGAGTAAATAATACTCCCGTACTTGGGGTTCTTACACCAGCACAGGGTATATGCAACAGACTTGAGTAAGCGTGATGAAGGCTTCGAAAGGTTTAAAAACTTCCGAAGCTCCTATATAAATAGGATTATCGGGAAGAATTGATATTTTTGTCGTTTAACCTGTTTTGATGGAGAATATAGAGACGTTGATCGTTATTGTTTCTGCCATTACTTTATTTATCTACGGACTTCAGAGTTTTAGCAGAGAAATAGAGAATTTTGGGGAAGAGCGGCTTTCCAAGTGGATTGGTAAGTTGACGAAATGGAGCGTGGGGAGTTTTGCTTTGGGAGCTGTTGTGACCGGAATCATTCAGTCCAGTACATTTGTCTCTTCTTTGACGGTCTCGTTGGTCAACTCCGGTGTGATCTCCTTTCGAGACAGTTTATTGATATTACTCGGAACAAATGTAGGAACGACTTCTACGGCTTGGATTGTATCGATTCAATCTTCTTTTTTAGGGCCATTTATCATTGTGCTGGGAACATTGATCAGTATGATTCCTGGTCGTGTAGCCGTCGCTGGTAAGTCGATTTTCTATTTTGGATTTATATTCTTTGCGTTGTCATTGATTTCTGATGCCATGCAACCTATCAAAGATGATCCTATTCTGGTAGAGGTACTTTCTAAGGCTAGTAATCCGTTGCTAGGTATTCTTTATGGCATTATCATCACAGTCATCATTCAGTCAAGTTCGGTCGTGGTGGGCTTGGTCATTGTGTTGATTAGTCAGGGAACTATTGATCTATCCATAGCTATTCCTATTGTTGTAGGCGCAAATATCGGGACGACTTCAACGGCTCTATTGGTCAGTTTCAAAATGACACCTATATCTAGGTTGGTTGCCTTGTCGGCTTCGTTGTTTAATGTGATAGGGGTGCTGTTGATGTTTCCTTTTTTTGATATCTTGGAACATATCGCGATAAATTTTTCCGAGATACCTTCTCTGCAAGTGGCTATGGCTTTTACGATTTCAAATACCTTTACATCAATCTTCTTTTTTGTATTCCTGACTCCTACCGTGAGGTTGTTGCAAAAGCATCGATGGTATAGGGAGGGAGTGAGAGAATAAGCTCCCAAATCTTAAATAGGCACGGACAAGATGCTCACGTCAGCTATAGGGCTTTCGAAAATTTTAAAACTTCGGATATTTAGGGGATTTAAATGATTTTTGGTAAAAAAATAAGCAAGCCTACCACAAGTGCTATAATTGAAGCTATCAATACAGCCGATGCAGATATATCTTTGATTATCTTTATTTTATCATTTTTGTCCGGATGAATGAAATCAGCAATATGTTCTATGGCTGAATTGATGATTTCTGATGCGATGACGAAACCAATAGCTATGACCAGAAACAACCATTCCTGTACATTAATGTGTAGGATCAGCCCAAATACGATGACGAAGAATGCTATCCCAAAATGGATTCTGGCATTGTGTTCTTCCCGCAATACAGTTTTTAATCCTTCCAGGGCAAATTTGAAACTCCTTAATCTTTTGGCGATGGAAAATTTTCGATCTTTCATGTTCCGCTGTAATGAAATGTTTTCTAGCTGAGGGTGTCTAAAAAGTCCTGAATTCCAGTTTGTCCTGAGCATACCAAAGTATCTCATTCATAGTGAATGTTTTTACTAAAATGAGATGTATTCGAGTTCGCTCAATATGACGACTTTTTAGACACCTCCCGAAATAGGCGGTCACAAGGATAGCTTCGCTTAACCTTGTGCCAGTGAACTGATAAGAGACCAGAGCGCCAGCGATCAACCCTATAATTCCTTCCGTAATCTGGCTACCGGAATATTCATTGCTTCTCGATATTTGGCTACTGTTCGTCGAGCGATATTGTAGCCTTTTTCTTTTAGTATTTCCGTGAGCTTTTCGTCCGCAAGTGGCTTTTTCTTGTTTTCATTTGCGATACATTCTTCCAATATCTTCTTGACTTCTTTGTTGGAAACCTCTTCGCCTGTTTCCGTCTGTATGGCTTCCGAAAAGAAGGACTTCAATAGAAAAGTGCCAAAATCCGTCTGCACGTATTTCGAGTTGGCCACCCTGGATACGGTAGAGATATCCATGTCTATCTTGTCGGCTATATCTTTCAGGATCATGGGTTTGAGCATACGATCATCACCGGTCAGGAAATAATCGTGTTGAAATTCCATAATAGCATTCATGGTACGGAGCAGGGTCTGTTGGCGTTGTTTGATAGCATCGATAAACCATTTTGCCGAATCCAGTTTTTGTTTGACAAACTGTACGGCCTCTTTCATCTTTTTATCCGTCTTTTCGGCTTTTTCGTAATGCTCAAACATGTCTTGGTAGGATCTGGACACACGGAGTTCGGGTGCATTCCGGCCGTTGAGCGTGAGGTGCAGCACACCGTCATTGTTGGTAATGTGAAAGTCTGGAATGATATGTAGTTGTTTTCCGGCCACAGCTCCCGAATCTCCCGGTTTCGGGTTGAGCTTCAGGATTTCGTTGATGATGTCCTTCAGTTCGTTCGAATTGACACCCAATTGCTTTTCGATCTTGTCATAATGTTTTTTGGTAAACTCATCCAGGTAATGTTTGACCACTTCGGTAGCTTTGAGGATGATAGGGTTTGTCTGTTCTTTTTTCCGCAATTGGATCAATAGACATTCCTGTAGGTCCCTTGCACCTATACCGGCGGGTTCAAATTCCTGTATGACAGCCAGCATTTCTTCCACTTCGCTTTCTTCGGCCATGACATTTTGGGAAAAAGCCAGATCATCTATCAAGGATAGGATAGGCCTCCGAAGATAGCCATCGTCGTCAAGGCTACCGATGATTTGGTTGCCGACTAGGTATTTTTTGTCGTCTAGGGCGAGTAGATCCAGCTGGTTTTGCAGTTTTTCGAAAAAAGAATCCTGTATAGCGATAGGGATTTCCTTTTGTTGTTCTTCATCGTCACTCCCGTAGTTGCCTCCGTAGTCGTTGAAACTGTCTTCTTGTATATATTCCTCCACACTGAATTCTTCTTCAAAAGAATCCTCTTGGGAGGAGTAGTCATCATCGGCGTCTTTGTCAGGGTACTCTTCGATAGGTTCGGACAGGTTGGTCAAGCTACCGTCTTCTAAGGCCGGATTTTCTTCGAGCTCTTCCTTTATGCGTGTGTCCAAAGAGGCTGTAGGTACTTGCAACAACTTGATGAACTGTATCTGTTGTGGAGATAGCTTTTGTAATAATTTCTGTTGTAAGGTTTGTTTTAGCATGATAGCGTTATTTCCATCGTAAAAATAGCGAATTATACTGATTTAATTTGTGCAATAATCCACAACTTTTTAACCTTTTTGAGGTTTTACCGATGAGGGGTGGCTCTTCTTCATGAAATTCAACGGATTATTAACTTATGTTAAAATTCGTTAATTTTATTTTGCAAGGACTTATTTGATGTATTTATTCATCGTTTTTCAAAACATTTTATTCATATTTACCTTATGTTTAGACGTGTGAAAAATAAGTTTCTGCGGTATCTGCTACTGCTGATATATAGCGTTGTCTTGTTTACCTGTGCCGTTCAACTTAATTTTTTAGGCTTGTTTGGATATTCCCCTACCAAAAGAGATATTGTCATGCCCACCTTGAATGTGGCTTCTGAGGTATATACAGCCGATTCAGTGCTGATCGGTCGCTATTTTGAAGAGGATAGAGACCCTGTGCCTTATGACAGTATATCATCTCATATCCGCGAGGCACTCATAGCGACCGAAGATGTCCGTTTTTACGAACATTCGGGGGTGGATCTGATGGGGTTGATTTCGGGCGCTGTTTCTACAATAAAGGGTGATCCCAGGGGTGCCAGTACGATTACACAGCAACTGGCCAAAAATCTGTACCGGACCCGGTATTCACATTCACAGGGATATTTGAGCAGAATCCCGGGAATCCGTATCTTGGTCACGAAATATAAAGAGTGGATGACGGCCTTCAAACTGGAAAGCAAATATTCCAAAAATGAAATTATTACCATGTATCTCAATACAGTATCTTTCAGCAACAATGCTTATGGGATAAAATCGGCTTCACTGCGATATTTCAACAAGATGCCGAGCGCCTTAGATGTCAATGAAAGTGCCTTGTTGATCGGCATGTTGAAAGGAACCACTATTTATAATCCCATCCGAAATCCCAAAAATGCTCTTCAACGTAGGAATGTCGTGTTGGGACAAATGCAAAAAGCAGGATATCTGAGCAAAGAAGAAATGGCTGCTTTTGCGACAGATTCATTAAAATTGAATTTGGATTATCAGGGGACAAAGGATGCCAGCGATTCCTATCTGCGTACCGCAGTCGAGAGGTGGTTGGACAAGTGGAGCCAGGACAATGAGATCGATATTTACAAATCTGGGCTAAAGATCTATACGACTATCGACTCGAGGATGCAAAAGATTGCTGAGGAAGTCGTGACCCGTAAAATGGAAGATTTGCAAAGACGTCTGAAAAATACATGGGGCAGCGAAGAGCCTTGGCGGGATAAGGAGGGTAAGGTCATTCCCGATTTTTTGGAAAACCATGCGCGAAAATTGCCTGTCTATCCGGTATTGATGAAAAAATATAATGGTGTAGAAGACAGTGTTTTTGCAGAGCTACGGGTCAAAAAAGAGATGGAGGTGTTTACTTGGGACGGTATGGAAAAGGTCAATTATTCGACTATGGATTCGTTGAAACATTATCTTATGATGTTGAATACAGGAATGATGGCTATGGATCCATACAATGGTGAGATCAAGGTATGGATAGGAGGGATCAATCATCATTATTATAAGTTTGACCATGTCAATCAAGCCAAGCGCCAAGCTGGTTCCACGTTTAAACCTTTTGCCTATTTGGCGGCATTGGAATCGGGCATGAGCCCTTGCGACAAATATGTAGACAAGCCTGTGCGGATCGAATTTGTCAACAAGAAAGGAGAGCACGAAGTTTGGGAGCCGAAGAATGCCGATTGGACATTTTCTTACAGAGAGATGTCGCTACGTTGGGCCATGGCTCGTTCACTTAATTCGGTGACAGCTCAGATTACCGAAGCTATAGGTTGGGATAAGGTTGTCGATGCGGCTTATAAGTGTGGTATAGACAGCAAATTGGAATCCGTGCCTTCGGTCGGGTTAGGATCAAACGATGTCTCGGTCTTTGAAATGGTCAAAGCCTACGGTACGTTTATGAATCAGGGCAAACGTATCGAACCTATCTTGGTGTCCAAGATATTGGATATGGAAGGCAATGTGCTTGCGGAATTTAAAGCCGAAGAGAAGCAAGTGGTCGATCCGGAGAATGCTTGGTTGATGACGTACATGCTCCGTGGTACGGTAGAGGAACCGGGGGGGACTTCGCAGGCGCTGTGGGAGTGGGATCTGTTCAAAGGAGGTAACGAGATCGGTGGGAAAACAGGTACTTCGTCCGATTATGTGGACGGATGGTATATCGGATTGACCAAGGATTTGGTTGCTGGGGTGTGGGTAGGCTGTGATGAGCAGAGTATTCATTTCAAGAATTCAGCCACCGGAGAAGGATCCAAAACAGCCTTACCCATCTACGCTCTATTTATGGAAGAATTGTACAAACATCCTGAATTGGGGGTAACATTTGGCAAGTTTCCCGAATCTACAGTTGAGATCAGGAAAAATTATAAGTGTCCGAGCCCGAGAATAGAGGTACAGCCTGATACTACGAATGTGATGGATGGCATACGTCTTGATAGCTTGAGACAGCGGTTGCCTGGGCTACCCCAAGTACGACCTGTTATCGTGAATCCGGAGCAATCGGAAGAGAAAATAGAAGTGTTGTTGTAAAATAGAAAGGTGGAAATTTAATCTAATATTATGGATAGGAAGATAGCAAATAAATGGGGGAGGTTCCTGCTTTTGATCTGTATCGGTGTATTGGCGTGCCAACACCTGCAAGCTCAGTATTTTGGCCAGAACAAGATGCGATATGAGAAATTGAACTTTAAAGTCTACGATACACCCCATTTCAATCTTTATTACTATTCGGACAATGACAGTCTGGTCAGGTGGTTAGCCAAGGAGAGCGAGGTTTGGTATGAGCTACACCAACAGGTTTTTCAGGATACGTTTAGCCGTAAGAATCCGGTTATCGTGTACAACAACCATCCTGAATTTCAGCAGACCACTGCCATTTCGGGCGAAATCAGTGTCGGAACAGGAGGTGTGACAGAAGCTTTCAAACAGCGTGTGGTCATGCCCATTATGCAGATCAATCAACAGACGCGTCATGTTTTGGGACACGAGTTGGTCCACGCTTTCCAGTACAGGGTATTGATGGAAGGGGGGGACTCGACACGTCTGGAAAATGTCGCCAATATTCCTTTGTGGATGGTCGAGGGGATGGCTGAGTATTTTTCCATAGGCAAAAAAGATGCTTTCACTTCGATGTGGATGAGGGACGCTTATGCCAATCAGGATATTCCGAGTCTGAAGCAATTGACGGAAGAATCATACAACTATTTTCCATATCGGTACGGGCAGGCCTTTTGGTCGTTTATAGGCTCTACCTATGGGGATACAGTCATTATGCCACTGTTCATTGAGACAGCCAAGTATGGTTATGAGTATGCCATGCGCAGAGTGTTCGGATATGATGCACAGACGATGTCCACACTGTGGAAGAACACAATGGAAAATACCTATCGTAGTCTGAATAAGGATACAACCTCCAGGCCTATAGGTATATCTTTGATCAATTCATCCAATGCGGGACGAATGAACGTATCACCGACTATTTCGCCGGATGGCAGATATGTAGTGTATCTCTCTGAACAGGACTTGTTCAGTATAGATCTGTTTTTGGCGGATGCTACGACAGGGAAGACCATACGAAAGTTGGGGAGCCGGCTGACTAACAAGGATATTGACGAATTCAGCTTTTTGGAATCGGCCGGATCATTTTCGCCCGACAGTAAAAGGTTTGCGTTTTCTGTTTTTAGCGAAGGAAAGAACAAGTTGATGGGACTCGATGTGGCTACGGGCAAAACACTTTTTGTCGAAGCTATGGGGGATATTGTCGAATTTACCAATATCAATTGGGCTCCGGATGGGGATCATGTTGCTTTTTCGGGATTGAAAAACGGACACAGCGATATCTATCTTTATAATCTGAAAACGAAAACACTTACCCAGTTGACCAATGATATGTATTCGGACTTCCAACCCAGTTTTTCGAGAGATGGAAAATTCATTGTATTCAGCACCGATCGCGTAGCGTTACAGTCCAACTCCAAAGAGGTGGACATTCCGATGAACCTGGCCATCATCAATGTACAGACAAAGGAAATTCAAAATCTGGATATTTTTCCGGGAGCCAATAACCTGAATCCTCATTTTTCGGCAGATGGTACACAGGTCTATTTTCTGTCCAATGGCGATGGATTCCGCAATATGTTCAGATATACGTTGGCTACAGGGAGAGTAGAGCGTTTGACAGATTATTTTACCGGGATCAGTGGTATTACGGAGTATTCTCCTGCGATGAGCATTTCGAATGATGACGAAATTGTGTATTCCTACTTTAAGAAAAACCAATACACGGTCTATAAGGCCAAAAGCTCGGAGTTTACTCCTGAAGTCATCGATGCCTCTGTTTCCAATTTTGATGCGGCAATGTTGCCTCCAAATGTCAACAGAGGTGTGAATGTAGTCAATACGAACCTGCGAAACTTCAATGTCTTTGAGCGCATTTCAGATAGGCAGATCAGCAATATAGCATACAAGCCCAAGTTCAAGCTGGACTATCTGGCCAATAGTGGTGTGGGGATGTCGGTAGGGTCGCGCTATGGAGCTGGTATAGCAAGTGGTGTGCAGGGTATGTTCTCCGATATATTGGGATATAACCAGATCTTTGCGGCGCTGAATATCAACGGTGAGATCTATGATTTTGGTGGGCAGGTAGCCTATATCAATCAACGTAGCCGTTGGAATTGGGGAGGTGCGCTTTCGCATATTCCGTATATGACGGGATTCAGTACGTATGCTACAGAAAATTTTGGTTATGGCGATGAGTTGGCCATCAATACCTATATTATTCGTCAGTTTCAGACCCAAGCCGAAGCTTTTGTAGCTTATCCGTTCAACCGTCATCATAGGTTTGAATTCGGTGGAGCGATTTCTAGATATGGATTTAGGGTAGATAAATGGCGTCAAAGTTATTATGGTTACTATGGTGATCGCCAGCGAGTGTCCAATGAAGAAGCTTCTCAAATAGGCTTTGGTCGACTAGATCCGTTTACTATACAACAGGCCAATGCGGGTTTTGTAGGGGATAATGCTACTTTCGGCATTGCGGCACCGTTGCAAGGATTCAGGTATCGCTTAGGGGCAGAGCAATATTTCGGAGATTATAACTTTTCTGCAGTGAATGTTGATCTAAGAAAGTATAACCGATATAAACCGATTACAGTTGCTGGACGTGTCTACTCTTATATGCGTATGGGTAAAGATGAGGCGGCCTTGTATCCCTTGTATATTGGCTATCCTTATATGATACGGGGTTTTGAGACAGGCAACTTTGATAATTCGGGAAAATTATCTTATATGGATCTGATGGGATCGCGTATGGCTATTGCCAATTTTGAGATACGTTTGCCTTTTACAGGACCTGAAAAATTAGCTGTGGTCAAATCGGGGCTTTTGTTTTCGGATTTGAATTTTTTTATCGATGGCGGTTTGGCTTGGACCCAGGGAGATGTCATCAAATGGAATAAAACAGAAGGTGATAAGGTGCAGGCGGAATATGCAGACGGTACTCCTGTATTTAATGATGACGGTAGCCCGGTCATGGTGTACCCCTCCAATTTACGTATGCCGGTATTCAGTGCGGGCGTGTCGTTGCGTGTCAATCTGTTTGGTGCGATGATCTTGGAACCATATTATGCCATTCCTTTCAACAGTACAAGGTCTAAATTTGGTACATTCGGATTAAACTTTGCACCGGGATGGTAGTCTAATCGGTACATATATGGTATATGTTGAGGTTGTTAAGGCCGTTGCTTGCACTTAGGTGCGGGCAACGGTTTTTTATTGCCTGTGCTAGTCTGGACTTTTAGTTAGCGCACGCCCAATCATTAAGTTAAGGATATAACCTGTTTTATATTGTCATTCTGAGGCTTGCCGAAGAATCTGTTAGCCGGCTAATTTACAGATCCCTCCTATCGTCGGGATGACAAAAAACG
>Ga0182746_1000615_pt1 | contig 44587 bp, 37 predicted proteins | sample eDN3rd30CBELigOP_FD_128881 | JGI IMG/M metagenome (GOLD analysis project Ga0182746, IMG submission 128881) | Enriched Organic Plus compost microbial communities from Emeryville, California, USA - eDNA 3rd pass 30_C BE-Lig OP (version 2) (version 2) ...
AGATCCGGGTGATCGCTTCGGCACAAGCCTTGATCTCATGAGCGATGATTTCGAGAAAGGTCGCCCTCACCTCGCGACTGGTCCAGCCAGAGGGCCAAAACGCATCCTCAGCCGCCGGCACCACCTGATTGACCAGATCAACACTGCCTTGCGAAAACTCATGCACCGGACCATCAACCGGCGCGTTGTGAAAGCGCCGGTCCAAGCCAATCCTTTCCCCCGCGATCAGATCGCCTGCCATGGGCGAAAAGCCCATATCAATATCCTTAAAATTCAAATTCTTTCACGGAATTCCTGCGACCCAACATGAAGGCGTCAGCGACCAGAACCAGCGGTGACAGATCGACATCACACGCTGACCCGGCGACCAGTTCAGCCATATGGGCATATAGCGCGGGATATTCGCCCATGATGCTCATCTGCCCCCCGGCAGGCTGGCCGTTGATTTCAAGCACATTGCCGCCCATGCGTAGGGCGAGCGTACCGCTGTCAGTCTCGAATTCCATATCCCAGGTCTGCGGCCCCTCTTGCCGAAAGTCGAAATCGGCGGAAATTCCCTGAGACAAGCTTAGCCGTGCAGCGATGGGCGCCTGACGGTTGGCAGGAAAATCAAGCTCTGCGCTCAGCACCCTTGCCGGCTGCGGCAGGATTTCGGTCAGGATAGACAGTGCGTTGATTCCGGGATCGAAAACTCCCATGCCTCCTGCGGCAAAGATCCAGTCCTGACCGGGATGCCATTTGCGCACATCCTCGCGCCAGATGATGTGGCCGCCACGTATCTCGCGCCCGGAAAGCCAGACTTTTGCCGCCGCTACGGCCTGTGCCGCCCGCGAATGCCATGAGGCAAACAGCGTCACCCCTTGCGCAAGGGCTAGGTCGTGCAGCGCATGAACCTCGGCTATCGTCGCGCCCGGCGGCTTTTCCAGCATCACATGCCGGCCCGCGCGCAAGGCAGCGCAGGCCGCTGCAAAGCGCGGCACCGGAGGCAGGCAAAGCGACACCACCCCGATGTCCGGCCGGGCTGCAAGCAGATCCTCGATCTGTACGAAATTCTCGACCCCATCGACGCGGCCATGCCGTGAGACCGTGGCAGAAAGCCGCCACTCAGAAGATGAAGATATGGATGGAACATGCTGATCCTGAGCGATTTTTCCAATCCCGACAAGCGCGATCTTTCGCATCAATGGCTGTCCTTTCCAACCTCGCGGCCCCTGCAGCCGCGCAGGAAATCGAAATCAGCCCCGGTATCGGCTCCCCCGACATGCTCATGGAATAGCTGCGCATACCCGCCCTGCGGATGCGGCGCGGGGCTTTGCCAGACGGCCAGCCTGCGCTCGATCTCTTCCTGCGGGACGTCCAGATGCAGGCGACGGTTCGGCACATCAAGCTCGATCATGTCACCGTTGCGGACGATGGCCAAAGGCCCCCCCCGCGCCGCCTCGGGCGAAACATGCAGCACCACCGTACCATAGGCCGTACCCGACATGCGCGCGTCCGAAATCCGTACCATGTCCGTGATCCCCTTGCGCAGCACCTTGGGCGGCAGGCCCATGTTGCCAACCTCGGCCATGCCTGGATAGCCGCGCGGACCGCACATCTTCAGCACCATGACGCAGGTTTCGTCGATATCGAGTGCCTCGTCATTGATGCGCGCCTTGTAGTCGTCGATATCCTCAAAAACCACGGCGCGACCACGATGGCGCATCAGATGCGGACTGGCGGCCGAAGGTTTAAGCACCGCGCCATCCGGAGCAAGGTTGCCCCGCAGGACGGCGATGCCGCCCTGATCTGTCAGCGGGTGTTCAGCAGGCAAGATGACCTCTTCGTTCCAGTTCCGCACATCTTTGACCTCATCCCAGACTGAACGGCCCGAGACAGTCAGCGCCTCCTGATGCAACAGGCCAGCCTCTCCCAAACGCTTAAGAACTACAGGTAAACCACCGGCATAAAAGAATTCTTCCATCAAGTACTGGCCGGACGGCATCAGGTTCACGATGGTCGGAACGTCGCGGCCAAGCCGGTCCCAATCGTCCAGCGTCAGATCGACCCCGACCCGACCAGCCAGCGCCAGAAGGTGGATCACCGCATTGGTCGATCCACCAATCGCGCCATTGGTACGGATCGCGTTCTCAAAGGCCTCACGGGTCAGGATATCGCTGGGCTTAAGGTCGTCCTTGACCATCTGGACGATCCGACGCCCGGTCAGTTGCGCCATGACGCGGCGGCGCGAATCCACGGCGGGGATCGCAGCATTGCCCGAAAGGGCCATCCCCAGCGCCTCGGCCATACTGGCCATGGTCGAGGCTGTGCCCATGGTGTTGCAGGTCCCTGAGGAACGGCTCATCGCGGCCTCGGCCTCAAGGAATTCCTCCTGCGTCATCTCGCCGGCTTTGACCGCCTCGCTGAATTTCCACAGATGCGTGCCCGAGCCGATCCTCTCGCCCCGGAACCAGCCGTTCAGCATCGGCCCGCCGGTGACAACGATCGAGGGGATATCAGTCGAGGCAGCCCCCATCAGCAAGCTGGGCGTGGTCTTGTCACAACCGACCATCAGCACCGCGCCGTCGATGGGCTGGCCGCGCATCGCCTCTTCGACAGCCATGGCGGCAAGATTGCGATACATCATCGCGGTCGGACGATAGGTGTTTTCGCTTGCTGAAAAGACCGGAACCTCGACGGGAAAGCCCCCGGCCTCCCACACGCCGGCTTTCACCTTTTCGGCCAGATCGCGCAGGTGACCGTTACAGGGTGTCAGATCAGACCAGGTGTTGAGAATGCCAATGACCGGACGTCCGTCAAAAATATCATGGGGATAGCCCTGATTCTTTAACCAGCCGCGATGATAGATGGTGTCACGGGAATTGCCGCCATACCAATGTTGGGAACGCAGCCTACGCGGCCAGGGGGCGGGAGTGAAAGACTTGGACATCAAAGCACCTCGACACAGGTCAGGGGTTCGCTACGCTGATCCAGTGCCAGCGGATTGCGCAGCGCGAGACCAAGTGCCGGGGCCTCGATCTCGAACACATCGCCTGCGCGGCAGCGAATATCATCGGCGAAGGACAGGGTCGCAGTGCCAAAGAAATGCACATGCACATCACCCGGCTGACGGAAAAGCGCGTATTTAAAGTGATGATGTTCAAGGTTGGCGATGCTATGGGACATATTCGCCTCTCCTGACAGAAAGGGTTTTTCCCACAGGACCGAGCCGCCCCGCAGAATACGGCTCATGCCCTCGACATGCCGGGGCAGATCGCCAAGCAGGATCTCGGGACCAAAGCTGGCCGGGCGCAGTTTGGAATGGGCAAGCCACAGGTAATTCCCCCGCTCGGTCACATGGTCCGAGAATTCGTTGCCAAGCGCAAAGCCAAGGCGAAAGGGCCGGCCATCCGGACCGATCAGATAAAGGCCGGCAATCTCGGGCTCTTCGCCCGCGTCCAGCGCAAAGGCGGGCGCGGTCAGGGGCGCGCCAGGCACGGCCAGCGCATGGCCGTTGCCCTTGTAGAACCATTCAGGCTGCACCCCCGGTTCATCCGGCGCGGGCTTTCCGCCTTCCAGACCCATGCGGAACATCTTCATACTGTCCGTGATATCGGCTGCATCAATTGCCGCACCATGCATGGCATCGCGCGCCGCAGCCGAACCAAGATGCGTCAAGCCTGTGCCGCTGACATGCAAATGCGCCGGATCGGGATGGTCGAGCGGTAGCAGAACCCGCCCCTCGGCCAGCGCGGCAACCAGATCGACCGCAGCACCCTGTCCACGGCTTTCAGCTTCGGCCGCAAGGCTGTGTCTGGCAGCGATGGCGGCCAAGGCCAGATCGCGGGTGCTTTCCGCCCCCGGCACCAGATGTGCCTGATCCTGACGGCGCAGAGCAACGGCCCGGCTGCCATCAGGCAGAATTAGTTGAGACAGATACATGCTATGGCCCTCGCTGCGATCGGTCAGAGCGGGGTACCGCCGGCACTTTGCAAGGCATCTCCTCCCACCGGGCAACCGTTCCCCTCTGACGGCTTGCGAATGATCCAGCCATGAAATTACATAATGGTAAAATTACTTCGTCTTCCATTTGCATATCGGATCTGTTATGTCATTACCTCCTGCCCGCCTGATGTTGAAACCTGCCCAACTGCGGCTGATCCAGCAGATCGCCGAAACTGGCCAGCTACAGATGGCGGCCGAACGTATTGGCATGACCCAACCCGCCGCCTCGCGTATGCTGGCCGAGATCGAAAACCAGGTCGGTGCCCAGCTTTTCCTGCGCCAGCCCAAGGGCATGGAACCGACCGAGATCGGGCGCGCCGTCCTGCGCCGCGCACGCGTCATCCTGCGCGAGATGTTCAGCATGGCCTCGGACGTGCAGGCGCTGCGCAACGGCTTTGGCGGCGCCTTGCGGGTGGGCGCCGTGACCGGGCCTGCGGTCGGCTATCTCGTTTCGGCCATCCGCGAGATCAAGCAAGGTGCCCCCGATGCCGAGATCACCGTTGATGTCATGCCTTCGCGCGAGCTGTTGCAACATCTGGCGGCCGGAGAAATGGATTTCGTCCTTGCCCGTATCCTGCCGGAGTTCGACAGCCGCGACTTCAACATCCTGCCGATGCGGGATGAAAAGGTGGCTTTTCTGGTTCGCTCGACCCACCCGCTAAGCCGCGCCGCCCCGGTGACACTGACCGAGCTTTGCGAACAGGAATGGATCATGCAGCAACGCGGCGCACCGATCCGCGAGGCGACGCTTTCCGCCTTTGCCGATGTTGGCCTGCCCGAACCGCGCAATATCGTCAACAGCCCCTCGTTGCTGCTGACCATCGCCTATCTTGCGCAAAGCGACGCGGTCGCGCCCATGTCCGAAGAGATGGCCGAACTTCTGATCCGCCCTCCGGTCGGCGCGGGTTTTGCGGTCTTGCAGGTCCCGCATGAAATCCGGGTCTCGCCCTATTACCTGCTGGACCTCAGACGCCGCCCGCTGTCGCCTCTGGCGATGCGGCTACGAGAAAAGCTGGTCATGCTGTCAGAAAGCCCGGTGCGCGACACCTTTGGCCAAGGCGGCTAGTACCCTAAGCACTCTCGGCAGCAAGCTTCAGCCCCAGCCCTGCAAAACAGGCGGCAAAGGTGCGGCGCAGCCAGTTCATCGCCCTTTCGCTGTGCAAAAGGTGCTGCCTGCCCCGCGCCGCCAGTGCGGCATAGCCCAGAAAGACCACAAAGGTCATCAGCGTAAAGCCCAGCCCCAACTCGAACAGCAGGCTGATCGGGCTGCCTGCAGGGACGAATTGCGGGATGAAAGCTACAAAGAACAGCGGCAATTTCGGGTTAAGGATATTAAGCACCACCCCGCGCCAGACCAGCGCCCTACGCGACTGAGGCGCTGAGGGGCGCAGCGACAGCCCACCCCTATCCTTCAACACCGACCAGGCCGTCCACAGCAGATACGCAACGCCTGCATATTTGATCGTCTGAAAGATAACGGCGCTGGTGTGCAGGATCGCGGCAAGCCCCGCCATGGCGATGACCAGATGGATCACCGTGGTGATCGTGCATCCGGCCGCGGCCCAGAACCCTGCCCTCATCCCCCCTCCAAGGGTCGCGGACAGGGTATAGACCACGCCAATTCCCGGCGAAACGCAGATGACAAAGATGGTCAGAAGATATTCAAGGCTCACGCTTCAGGTTCCTCCACCCGGATTAAGCCGGGATTAAAGGAACTTCGGCCTCGCGCAAACACACAAGCACGCCGTTGCGCAAAGGTCCCGGCGCCGCGCTGTGGGTGCGGCACCGGGCAATAGTCAGGCGTTTTGCAGGCTGTGTTCGTCCCGGCTTTGCAAAACAGCCTTGTCGGTCTGGCCAAGGATCTGCGAGGTGACCGTGCCCGCCGTCATCGAACCCGAAACGTTCAGCGCCGTCCGGCCCATGTCGATCAGCGGTTCGACCGAGATCAGCAGCGCCACCAGCGTCACGGGCAGGCCCATGGCCGGCAGGACGATCAGCGCCGCCATGGTCGCACCCCCACCGACCCCGGCTACCCCGGCCGAGGACAAGGTGACAATGGCCAAAAGCGTCATGATCCAGCCCGGATCAAGCGGGTTGATCCCGACTGTCGGCGCCACCATCACAGCCAGCATGGCCGGATAAAGCCCGGCGCAGCCGTTCTGGCCAATGGTCGCCCCGAATGACGCCGAGAACGAGGCGATCGTTTGCGGCACGCCCAAACGGCGGGTCTGGATCTCGACGTTCAGCGGGATGGTCGCGGCACTTGACCGGCTGGAAAAGGCAAAGGTCAGCGCCGGCACGATCTTGCGGAAAAACACCAGCGGGTTCACCCCGGTCAGGCTCAGCAGCACAGCATGCACGACGAACATGATCCCCAGCCCCAGATAAGAGGCAACGACAAATTTGCCGAGGTTCAGGATGTCGCTGGCATTCGAGGTTGCCGCCATCTTGGTCATCAGGGCCATGACGCCATAGGGGGTCAGCACCATGATCAGCCGCACCAGCTGACCGATCCAGGCTTGCAGGATGTCGATCAGGTTCAGAAGGCTGCGTCCCTTTTCCTCGTCACGGCGCACCAGGCGGATCGCGGCGACGCCAAGGAAGGCCGCAAAAACCACCACCGCGATGATCGAGGTCGGGTTCGCCCCGGTCAGATCAGCAAAGGGGTTCTTGGGGATAAAGGACAGCAGCAGCTGCGGCACCGTCAGGTCGGCAACCTTGGGCGCATAGTTCGTCTCAAGCGCCGCCAGCCGGGCGGTTTCGGCCGCACCTTGCGTCAGCCCTTCGGCTGTCAGACCAAAGGCCAGCGCCATGACGACACCGACAAAGGCGGCGATCGCCGTGGTGATCAGAAGCGTGCCCAGCGTCAGGACCGAGATCCGCCCCAGCGCCGAGGCATCGTAAAGCCTCGACACCGCGCTGAGGATCGCGGCAAAGACCAGCGGCATCACCACCATCTGCAACAGCTGCACATAGCCGTTGCCGACCACGTTGATCCAGTCGATCGTGGTTTTCAGCACCGGTGTGCCGTTGCCATAGACAAGTTGCAGCCCGATCCCGAACAATGTGCCAAGGATAAGGCCGACAAAGACCCGCACCGACAGCGACAGCCGCCCGCCTTGCAGGCGGACCAGCACCACGATCAGCGCGGCAAAGATCAGTAGATTGACAAGAACGGTTGCCATCGCGTGTCTCCGGCAATTTCAGATTGAGTCATCAAGCCATAACCGAACCGCAACGTATAGAGACGACCGTTGCAAAACGGTCCTGCGTTGCCGACATGTCCCTGTCGCGGCGGTCGTCCGGGCCGGATCCGACAAGGGGGCAGCCATAGCCCGCCGCAGCACAATATTCAATCTGTTTTTGATTCTGTATATAGATATTGCAGATTATTACTTACTGCCCTGCCGGTTAATCTGCGCCCGCCGATGCCCTCTTTGAGATTTTTTCGCCCTATGGCTCGGCCCGTTTCCCGGTGATCCGGCCCATCGCAACAGCAAGGCAGGCCATGCACAAGCTTTCGCCCCAGATTGTCGCGCGCTTATTGCGCCAGCGGATGCATAGGCAATGACCAAAGACCGGAACGCAACCCTGCGACTGCTTATCGTGGTGGCATTGGTCGGGCTGGCGTTACGGCCCTTTCTGACCGGCGTCGGCCCCGTGACCGCGCCGATGCGGGCCGAAACCGGCCTGTCCCTGCAGGGACTGTCGGCGCTGACACTGGTGCCGATCCTGCTGATGGGCGCGGGGGCGTTCTTTGGTCCGGCCATACTGGCAAGGCTGGGGGCGAAACGCGCCACCGTTCTTGCGCTGGTCATTCTGGGCTTCGGCTCCGGGCTGCGGCTGGTGGCCCATTCGACCTTTGACCTTCTTGGCTCGGCAGTGCTGCTTGGCCTTGGCGCGGCGGGCGTGCAGGCTGCCTTTCCCGCCATCATCAAACGCGAATTCCAACAGGGGCTGAACCTCGCCATGGGGCTTTACGCCTCGATGATGATGGGCGGCGGCGCATTTGGCGCACAGGCCGCGCCGCTGATCGCGGCATGGTCTGGCAGCTGGAGGCTGGCGCTTGGCTGGCTTGCCGTGCCCGCCCTGATGACAGCCCTGCTGGCCGCGCTTGTCCTGCCGTCCGAAAAGCGCCAACCGCGAGAGGGTCGCCAACGGCTGGCCCATTGGCTGCGCCTGCCCCGGGTCTGGCTGCTTATGGCCTGTTTCGGGCTTATCAACGGGGGATACTCATCCTCGGTCGCGTGGATTTCGCCTACCTTTCAGGAACTAGGCTGGTCAGCCGGGGCAAGTGGCGGACTGCTCGCCCTGCTTGCCGTCGGACAGGCAGTTTCGGCGCTGCTGATCCCGGCACTCGCCAACCGCTCACGCGACCGCAGGCCGTGGCTGGCGCTTTGCCTTGCAATGCAGATCATCGGCTTTGCCATGCTGATCCTGCGCCCCGAGGCCGCGCCGCATATGGTCACCTTTATGCTGGGCGCGGGGCTTGGCGGGTGTTTCTCGCTGATGATGATTGTCGCGCTGGACCATCTGCCTGGTCCGGCCGAGGCCGGAACGTTGGCAGCCCTGATGCAGGGCGGAGGCTTTCTGCTCGCCGCGCTGCCACCATGGGTGCTGGCCCTGCTGCATGATTTGACGGGCAGCTTCACCGCTGGCTGGGCGCTGCATCTTGCCGCTGTGCTGGTGGTGTCGGTGCTGATCCTTGCCCTGTCGCCCGCAGACTATGGCAAGGCCATGCAGCGCCTTGACGTTCCGGCCGGCCCCGCCGGGGATGCCGCGCCCGCCGAATAAAAGTTTCAACAGGAGGAGAAACCCATGCAAACCATCACCAGGCTGGATCAAGCCGACGCGCGCCTGCTTGTCGAAGGGGCCGAGGCCCACGCCCGCACCATCGGCGTCCCCATGTGCATCGCCGTCACCGATGAAAGCGGCCAGCTTTTGGCTTTTTCGCGCATGGACGGGGGCAAGGTGACATCAGCCACCATTGCCGTAGACAAGGCCTTTACTGCCGCAGCGGCTCGTAAAGCCACCCATGAATATGGCGCAGCCAGCCAGCCCGGCGCGCCAGCCTGGGGCATTTTCTCGGCTATCGGCGGGCGGCTGACAGTCGTGGGCGGTGGGCTGCCAGTTGAACACGAAGGCCAGACGGTCGGCGGGATCGGCGTATCATCAGGGACGCCCGATCAGGATCAGTCTGTCGCCCAGGCCGGTATCGACCACTGGCGGGCCCATCGCGCCTAAGGTTGTGGAAGCGCATCCGCCCCGACCCTGCAGGATCGGGGCGGATGCAGGTTCGGTCCTAGCGCGGGCCGGGCTTACCCGAACGGGTCCCGGGCTTCGGACGGGCACGGAAGGGCTTATCTTCCCCCTTGCCCTGCCAGCCACCCTCGGCGCGGTGCGAGCGGAAACCGGCGGCGCGTCTGGGCCGTCCCTCGGCGCCGTCATCGCGGGCCGATCCGCCATGAGACTTGAAGCCCGCCGATTTGGAGCCAGCCTTGGGACCGGGTTTCGCGGAGGTCTTATGAGCCAGCTTCTTTTCACTGCTCCAGCGTGCCTTGCGCGGTGCCTCGGCTGCCTCGGCCTGCGGCGCAGGCGCATTGCGCGTAACTGGCTCCGACGCGACAGGTTCAGGACGAAGCGGCGGTTTTGCCCCGGCCTTAGCCTTGGCACGCGGGCGCAGTTCCTGCGGCTCGGCGTAGGGAGCGCGGGGGGAATGTGCCCGTTCTGGTCCTCGTTCCTGGCTGCGATCCTGTCCACGGTGCGGCTTTTTCACCCGGGCAGCAGGAGCATCGAAAACCGGCTCGCCCTCAATGCGGCGCATGGTCAGGCCGGGCTCAAGTTCGGTCCGTTCGCCAAAATTATCGGCGACAGCTGCCGCGATTTGTACAAAGGTCTGTTCGGTCTTGACCCGGATCGCGCCAATCGCGTCACGGGTGATATCCCCGGCCTCGCAGATCTTGGGCAACAACCAGCGCGCCTCGGCCCGACCGGAATGGCCGACCGAAAGCAGGAACCATACCGCCGGGCCAAACTCTCCACGCTCCCGCGGGGCCGAAGGCGCCGGCACGACGTTTTCCGACAGTTCCTCGGGCGCCGGACGCCCTTCGCGCCACAGTCTCACAAAGGCCGAGGCAACCTGTTCCGCACCAAACCGGTCAAGCAGCGCAGAGGCCAGCGCGGCTTCGTCGCCCGGCGCTTCGCCCAGGGCGGGATGATCCGTCATCCGCTCATCATCGCGCGCCTGCACTTCCTCGGCCGAAGGGGCCTTGCCCCATTCCGCGACCAGCCGCGCACGCTGCAACAGCCGCTGAGCGCGCTTGTATTCCGAAGACGGCACGATCAGCACCGAGGTCCCCTTGGCCCCAGCCCGTCCGGTCCGGCCCGAACGATGCAAAAGCGTGTCCGGGTTGGTTGGCAGATCGGCATGAATCACCAGTTCAAGCCCCGGCAGGTCGATGCCGCGCGCGGCAACATCGGTAGCGATACAGACCCGCGCCCGCCCGTCACGCAGCGCCTGCAAGGCGTGGCTGCGTTCCTGCTGGGACAGCTCGCCCGACAGTGCCACGACCTTGAAGCCGCGATTGCCCATCCGCGCCAGCAGATGGTTCACATTAGCCCGGGTCTTGCAAAAGATGATCGCGCGGCTCGCCTCATAATAGCGCAGCGTGTTAAAGATCGCGTGCTCACGGTCGCGAGCCGCCACGGACAGGGCGCGATATTCGATATCGCCGTGCTGGCGCGCCTCGCCCATGGCCTGAATGCGCAGCGCGTCGCGCTGGAAATCGCGCGCAAGCTGTTCAATAGCCGGAGGCACGGTTGCCGAAAACAGCAGCGTGCGGCGGCTGGCCGGCGCGCTGCCCAGGATAAATTCCAGGTCCTCGCGAAAGCCGAGGTCCAGCATCTCATCGGCCTCGTCCAGAACGCAGGCGGCAAGTCCGCTCAGATCCAGCGACCCGCGTTCGATATGATCGCGCAGGCGGCCGGGCGTGCCGACGACGATATGCGCGCCACGCTCAAGCGCCCGGCGCTCGGTGCGGTAATCCATCCCACCAACGCAAGTGGCGATCCGCGCCCCGGCCTGGGCATAAAGCCAGCCAAGTTCGCGCGCCACCTGCAAGGCCAGTTCACGCGTGGGGGCAATCGCCAAAGCCAACGGCTGGCTGACATCGGGAAGGCTGTCGCCGTCAAGAATATCGCCCGCCATGGCAAGGCCAAAGGCCACGGTCTTGCCCGACCCGGTCTGGGCCGAGACCAGCACATCGCGTCCCCGCGTCTCGGGCTCAAGCGCCGCTTGTTGTACAGAGGTAAGGCTGGCATAGCCCTTGGCCGCCAGCGCCGCGGCCAGAGGCGCGGCAATATCATGTTCGTTCATCTTCTTCGCCAGAAAGGGGATGCGCAGCATCCGGGTGAAAGGCACCATCCCCTTTGCGGTCAGACCCCAGCCTTGGGTCGCCGGCCCGGAATGCAGAGCCAAGCTGCCCCCATAGCCGCCCCTGCCCCGCAAGTCAAAGCGAAACTCGGAAGCCGGTCTTTGACGTCAGGGCAGCGGCGGCTCTTTTTGGGTCGGCACGCCCGGGTCGTGACCAAGACAGCGACGCACCTCGGTCAGAAACAGTTGCAGTGCCGGGACCGGGTCGCGATGGTGATAGACGATATAGACCTCGGACACCGGGGGGTTCGGCCGGATCGGCAGAAATGTCAGCGGCCCGGCCGTCAGCCGTGCAATTCCCGCCGGCACGATGCTGACACCAAAGCCCGCAACGATCAGGCTGGGGATTGATTGCGCGTCAACGACCTGTTGCGAAACCTGCGGCCGATAGCCCGAAGCGATGATGCAGGACATGACATAGGCCGCGAAATCCGAGCTTTCGGGTCGCAGCACCACATGCTGATCCTCGCGCAGATCGTCGATCGACACACAGGTGCGTCCGGCCAGCCTATGGTCGCTGCGCACCAGCGCCATCATCTCTTCCCGCCAGCCGTATTCATAGGCCAGCTCATCATCACGCGGCACCGAGCGGTTAAAGCTGACATCCGTGCGCCGGCTCAAAACCTCGGTCAATTGAGTCGCCGGCGTCTGCTCATGAACACGCAACGTGATTCGTGGATGCAGGCGCGCAAACTGGGCCAGAAGCTCGGACAGGCCGCCGCGTAAAATCGAACCAGTTGCCCCGATTTCCAGCAATCCGTCCTGGCCGCGTTGAATTTCCCGGATCTCATGCAGGCTGCGTTCATATTGATCCAGCATGTTGCGCGCACGCGGCAGAAACAGCTCTCCGGCACGTGTAAGCGCCACCTTGCGGCTGGTGCGGCTGATGAGCTCGGCGCCAACTTCACGCTCAAGTGTCTGAAGTTGCGTGCTTAATGGCGGCTGCGACATGTTCAGCCTACGGGCTGCCCGGGTAAAGTTCAGCTCTTCGGCCAGAACGACAAAGCAGCGGAGTTGGCGCATTCTCATAGCGTCACCGTATAGATCACTAATAAATCAATATTAGACACGGATGTGACATTCGCCAACTATTGATCAAATAGGGGGCCTGTCTCGGCCTGCATGTTGCCCGATGCGAGTGAGGACGCATCCGGCATGTGCTGGCCGCGGCGCACCTCTTCCGTCACAGGGGGGAACGGAAACACATGCCAAAATGGTCCAGGTCCTTGTTTGGACAGGTTTGCGTGGCGCTGGTGCTGGGGGTCATCGCCGGCTTTTTCGCGCCTGAATTCGCAGCCAAGATGAAGCCGCTCGGGGACGGGTTCATCAAACTTATCAAGATGCTGATCCCCGTCATCGTCTTTTGCGTCGTCGTGCATGGCATCGCCAGCGCGGGTGACCTGAAAAAAGTCGGCAAGGTCGGCATTCGCGCCATCATCTATTTCGAGGTCATCACCACGATCGCTCTCGCCCTTGGCATCGCGATTGCCTACCTCTTTGGTCCCGGTCACGGGATGAACATAGATGTGACCCAGCTCGACGCCTCGGCCCTGTCGTCCTATGTCGACCGCGCCAATGAAGTCAGCAGCGGCGGCACGGTCGAATTCCTGATGAAGCTGATCCCGACCACGATGGTCAGCGGCTTTGCTCAGGGCGACGTACTGCAGGTGCTGCTGGTCGCCGTGCTGTTTGGCTGCGCGCTGTCGCTGGTTGGCGAACGTGGCAAGCCGCTTTTGCACATGATCGAACTGACGGGCGACGTGACCTTCAAGATCATGGGCTTTATCGTCCGTCTGGCCCCGATCGGTGTCTTTGGCGCCATCGCCTTTACGGTCGGCAAATATGGCATCAGTTCACTGGCACAGCTGGGTTATCTGGTCGGGCTGTTCTACGTCACCATCGCCATCTTTGTCTTTGTCGTCCTGGGTTTCGTGATGCGCATGGCCGGGTTCAGCATCATCAAGCTGATCCGCTACCTGCGCACCGAGGTCAGCATCGTTGCAGGCACCGCATCAAGCGACTCGGTCCTGCCCCAGACCATGCGCAAGCTGGAAAAGCTGGGCATCAAGGACTCGACCGTGGGTCTGGTGGTGCCGACGGGTTACTCGTTCAACCTTGACGCCTTCTCGATCTACCTGACGCTGGCAGCGGTCTTTATCGCCCAGGCGACCAACACGCCGCTGTCCACCACTGACCTGCTGGCTATTCTGGGCGTGGCACTGATCACCTCCAAGGGGGCGCATGGGGTGCCGGGTTCGGCTATCGTGATCCTGGCTGCAACGCTGGCCGCGATCCCCGCGATCCCCGCCATCGGTCTGGTGCTGGTGCTGTCGGTGGACTGGTTCATGGGCATCGCCCGTGCGCTGGGGAACTATCTGGGCAACTGCGTCGCCACCGTGGTCGTCGCATCCTGGGTGGGCGATATCGACCGCGACCGCGCCCGCCGCATCCTGGATGGCGAAGATATCTCAGAGCCGGATCTGCTGGACGAAGATGCACCCATGACCCAGCTGCAGCACGGCTGACAAGGTCCCTCGCAGGGCTGACCGGGGCCCGCGTGACAAGACCCGGTCAGCCCTGCCGAGACGACGGCCTGCGCCCTCCCTCCCGATGGCGCAGGCCCTTTTATGTCGGAAAGGCCAGCCTCAGGGCAGCCCGGTCACGAAACCCTCATCCGTCAGAATATCAATCAACGCCTGCACTGCACGGGTGCGATAGCGCCGCGGATTGGTTAACAACGCAAATGGCCTCTCGGCCCCCGTCAGCGGCTGGGTAATGATCCAGCCCGATGCCTCCGGTCGTGCCACCGCCCGCTGAGACAGTGCCGCAAGGCATCGGCTGGAGGCAACCGCGCTCAGCACTGCCTCGTTCGAGGGTAACTCCAGCGCCACCGGCAGCGCCGCAACAGACAGGCCCTGCTCAGTCAGCCAGACCTCGAACTCGGATCGTGTACCTGATCCCGGTTCGCGCAAAATCCAGCTTTGCGTGGTAAGCTCGGCCACCGGCACCGTCTCGCGCCCGGCCCAGGGATGGGTGGCGGCCATAATCAGGACCAGCCGATCTCGTGCCACCACCTGCCGATGCAGATCGCCGTGACTGACCGCGCCTTCGACCAGACCCAGATCAGCGCCCCCCTCTTGCACCGCATCAGCGACCTGAGTGGTATTGCTGACCGTCAGGCGCAGCTCGATCCCCGGATGCATCTCGCGCAGCGCGACCAGCCGCGGCGGCAGCCAATAGCTCGCCACGGTCTGGCTGGAGTGCACCCGCAACCGGCCGCGCGGCTCACGCGCCAGATCCTCCAGCACCATCTCGGCGGTCTCGGCCCGGTCCAGCACCGCGCGGGCCTCGGTCATAAAGGCGGCGCCGGTGTCAGTCAGCACGATCCGCCGCCCGATCCGGTCAAAAAAGCGTACACCATGCCGGGCCTCAAGCGCCGAAATCGCTGCGCTGACCGCTGACTGCGTCAAGTTCAGCGCCTCGGCAGCACGGGTGACATGCTGACGTTCGGCCACGGCCAGAAAGATACGAAGCTGCTCAAGGGTCATGCTTAATTAATAAGAATTATCGAACAATATGGCAAATATAATGCGATAGATTGAACAGCAGTCAGGGACCATGTTCCGCCTTAAAGATAGAAAGGTACGAACATGTCCTCGACAGATCAGCGTTCGCAAAACCAGATCACCGCTGCTGGCTGGCGATTCCCTGTCTTGCCGGGGCTGGGACTGACCTTTGCGATCGCGGTCGCCGCAACAGCGGTGCAGCAGCTGTCGGGCATCGCGGCGCTTAGCCCTCTGGTGGTGGCGATGGTGCTGGGAATGGCGATTGGGAACCTGACCGGCACCCCCGAGGCTGCCCGCGCCGGGATCGGTTTTTCGCTGCGCCGTATCCTGCGTCTGGCTATCGTCCTGCTGGGCTTTCAACTGACGCTTGAGCAGCTGCGCGCTGTCGGCCTGCCAGGTCTTACCGTGATTGCCGTGACACTGGCCGTGACTTTCGTGTTTACCCGCTGGGTGGGCCGCGTGTTGGGGGTCGAGGCACGGCTGGCCGAACTGATCGCCGCCGGCACCTCGGTCTGCGGTGCATCTGCGGTAATCGCCACCAATACGGTGACGCGTGGGACGGACGAGGACGTCGCCTATGCCATCGCCTGCGTGACGGTTTTTGGCTCGCTGTCGATGCTGGCGATGCCGATCCTTGGCGGGATGATGGCGATGGGGCCGACCTCGTACGGCATCTGGGTCGGGGCGACCATCCATGAGGTAGCACAAGTCGTCGGCGCAGGTTTCCAGCACGGGGCCGAGGCCGGGCAGGCCGCCACAGTCGCCAAGCTTAGCCGCGTCATCATGCTCGCCCCCCTGATCCTGACGCTGGGTGCGCTTGCCCGTCGGCGGGGAGCCAAGGGCACGGGCAAAGCCCCGACGCCGTGGTTCGTATTAGGATTTATAGCTGTGGTGGTGCTGAACAGCGCCCTGCCCCTTCCCGAGGCGCTGCATGCCGAAGTCGCAGGCCTGACCGCCTTTCTGCTGACCATGGCACTTGCCGCGATGGGGCTGGAGACTGATCTGCGCAAGCTGCGCGCCAAAGGCATACGACCCCTGTTGCTGGGCGCAGTGGCCTGGCTGTTCATCTCGGCGCTCGGGCTGGGGTTGGTTGCGCTGACATGAGGATTGAGCGCAGCAGCGCCCGCCCCTAGATATGGGCCATGTTGCAGCCCGCCGACACCCGCCCGATGACCCGGCGCGAAACAGAGGTTCGCCGTTTTGTCCGCGCCCGCTACGGCTTGCGCGGCACCTTGGCGCTGCATCGCCATGCGCTTGGACTGGACCTGTTGCGCGCGCCGGTGAACGTCATGCTATCGCCACTGTTCCTGCTGGTGCGGCTGGGTGCACCAATCCTGCGGCGGTTAAGGCTGTTGCAGGCAGCAGACTGGCTGGCCGGGCGGCAGATATTCCTGAAATCCGATGTTGCCCGGCAGATCCGGGCCGATCTTGCGTATTTCATCGACGACCTTGCAGATAAGGATCTGGCCCCCAAGGCCCCGCCCGAAAGCATCGCCCGCGCAGTGGCCGATTATGCCGAGACCCGCAACGCCGTCGCTGAGATATCAACATCGCTCATCGTTCTGGTTGCGGGGCTGGTGCTTTTTCATCGCCCGACACCGGGGGTCATCTCGCTTGCCGGGCCGATCGCGCATCTGCAGGCGCAGGCACAGGCAGTGCGGGATTTCGCACTGGGAAGCTGGGCCGGCCGCATGTGGTACTGGGCCTTTCCGGCCGAGCTGTCGACGGCAAAGCTGGTACTGACCGGAATAGGTCTGGCCATGCTGGCCTCGGTCATGACCACCTTTGCCGGGTTGATCGCCGATCCTGTTCAGTTGTGGACCGGCATCCACAGGCGCCGGGTGATGCGATTGCTAAGACGGCTCGACCGCGCCGAGAACGCCCCGGCGCTTGAGCGTGAGCATATGCTTGCCCGGCTAGGCGATCTGTCCGATCTGGCGCTGAGCCTGTGGCGCAGCCTCAAGGGCTAGACCTTACAGATTGAATTGCCACCATCGGCCAGCATTGCAGAGCCGGTGATAAAGCTTGCATGGTCAGACAGCAGAAACAGCGCCGCCCGTGCGATCTCTGCGGGCTCAGCCATACGCTTCAGGGCATGCAGGCCCGAGATGAAACCTCCGGTTTCGGGGTTGGTCGCGGCATCTCCTGCCATCTCGGTCAGCGTGCCACCGGGCAGCAGGGCATTGGCGCGGATGCGTTGCGGGCCATAATCCACCGCCAGCGCCTGCACCAATCCGATCAACCCGGCCTTGGCCGCAGCATAGCTGCCCATGCCCGGCAGTACCGCAGTATGGCCGATGAAACTGCCGGTAAACACCAGTGCGCCCCCGCCCCGCGCCAACAGCGCCGGGACCTGCGCCCGCGCGGCCATAAATGCAGCAGTCAGGTTGGTGGCAATCAGTTGCTGCCATTCCGCATCAGCGATCTCATGCACCCGGGCGCCCGAGCCGGTCTGACCGGCATTGTTGAAAGCCCCATCAAGCCCGCCAAACCGGTCCTGCGCCAGCGTGACCAGCGCCTCGGCATGGCCCGGCGCCGTAACATCGCCCGCCAGTACCGCGATGCGACCCGCACCTTGATCGATTCGGGCAGCAAGATCGGTAAGCCGGTCTTCGCGCCGGGCCGAGATCACCAGCCGCGCGCCCTCGGCCGCGAATATCTGCGCTGCGGCGGCGCCGATTCCACTAGAGGCTCCGGTGATAATAATAGTCTTGTCCTTGAGCAGCATTCTGCCTCTCCCATGCTTGTTGCAGGGTCGGCATGGGCCAGGACAGGCACCGGAAAACCCGGTTTCTTGCTTTTGAACAGAATGGTTTCGTTAACATCCTGAATGCGGGCAATTACCCACAGGGACACTACATCTCTGTGGATAGCTTAGGAACCTGCACTATATCTAGTTGACGGCCCGAAGCTCTCATGGCTTACTGACGGGGTCATGGTGAATCCGGCCCCGGCCGGACGAAGAAGAGGGAAGCCGGTGAAAATCCGGCACTGCCCCCGCAGCTGTAAGCGGCGAGCGACGCTGGAACACCACTGAGGCCCTGGCTTCGGGAAGGTCAGCCAAGCCGGGACCCGCAAGTCAGAAGACCTGCCATGACACGAGATGACGTAACCGTGCGGCGGGCACGGGGCTGGATCAGGACCGGATGGCATCGCCATCGGCCCGGCCCCTTGTTGCCGACAACACTGAAGGAGCCGAGGCATGACCATCACCGTTTATTCCAAGCCCGCCTGCGTTCAATGCACCGCCACCACCCGGGCGCTTGACGCGCGTGGCCTGGCCTATCAGCTGGTCGACCTGACCGAGGACGAGGCGGCAATGGAGCTTGTGACCTCTCTTGGCTATCGTCAGGCCCCGGTGGTCATTGCTGGTGATGCGCATTGGGCCGGATTCCGCCCGGACATGATCGGCCGCCTGTCCTGACCAGCACGATGGGCGGGCTGATCTATTTCTCATCAGGCTCGGGGAACACGGCGCGTTTCGTGGACCAGCTTGGGCTGATTGCCGGGCGCATTCCGATTTCGCCCAAGGACGAGATACCGGCCCCTGCCCGCCCCTATGTGCTGATCTGCCCGACCTATGCCGATGGCGAGGGGCGCGGCGCGGTACCCAAACAGGTCATCCGCTTTCTCAACGATCCCGGCCGCCGGGCGCTGTTGCGCGGCGTCATCGCTGCGGGCAACCGCAACTTCGGCGCGACATATGCGCTGGCTGGCCGGGTAATCTCTGACAAATGCAAGGTGCCGGTTCTTTACCGTTTCGAACTGGCCGGCACCGTAATCGATATTTCCCGCGTCCGGGCGGGGTTAAAGAAATTCTGGGGGACGGAATGCTTGACAATGGCGTAAAGGCCGAACTGGACTATCACGCGCTGAACGCGATGCTGAACCTCTATGACGACGAGGGAAAGATCCGCTTTGACGCAGACCGCAAGGCCGCGCGGCAGTATTTCCTGCAGCACGTCAATCAGAACACCGTCTTCTTTCACTCTCTGGACGAAAAGCTGGGCTATCTGGTCGATGAGGGCTATTACGAGGCCGAGGTCCTTGACCAGTATCCGCGCGAGTTCCTGCACCGGATCTGGGAAGCCGCGTTCCGCCGCAAATTCCGCTTTCCGACCTTTCTTGGCGCCTTCAAATACTACACCAGCTACACGCTGAAGACCCGCGACGGCCAGCGCTATCTGGAACGTTACGAGGACCGGGTGGTCATGGTCGCGCTGGCACTGGCGCGCGGCGATGAGGTGCTGGCGATGCGCTTTATGGAGGAAATCCTTTCAGGCCGGTTCCAGCCTGCAACGCCGACATTCCTTAACGCCGGAAAAAAATCGCGGGGCGAGCTGATCTCGTGCTTCCTGCTGCGGGTCGAGGACAACATGGAATCGATCGGCCGCTCGATCAATTCGGCGCTGCAGCTCAGCAAGCGCGGCGGCGGGGTCGCACTGATGCTGACGAACCTGCGCGAGTCGGGTGCTCCGATCAAGGGGATCGAAAACCAGTCCTCTGGCGTCGTGCCGGTGATGAAGCTGCTTGAGGACAGCTTCAGCTATGCCAATCAGCTGGGCGCGCGTCAGGGTGCAGGTGCGGTCTATCTGCACGCCCATCACCCCGATATCATGCGCTTTCTGGACACCAAGCGCGAGAACGCAGACGAAAAGATCCGCATCAAGACGCTGAGCCTTGGCGTCGTTATCCCAGATGTGACCTTTGAGCTCGCCAAGCGTAATCAGGACATGTACCTGTTTTCGCCCCATGACGTTGAGCGGGTCTATGGCGTGCCCTTCTCGGAAATCCCGGTGTCCGAGAAATATGCCGAGATGGTGGACGACAAGCGCATCCGCAAGAAAAAGATCAACGCCCGGGCCTTTTTCCAGACCCTGGCCGAGATTCAGTTCGAAAGCGGCTATCCCTACATCATGTTCGAAGACACGGTGAACCGCGCCAACCCCGTCGCGGGCCGCATCAGCATGTCGAACCTGTGCAGCGAGATTTTGCAGGTCAATGAGGCCTCGGAATATAATGAGGACCTTAGCTACAGCCATCTGGGCACGGATATTTCCTGCAACCTCGGCTCGCTCAATATCGCGGCGACCATGGACGGGCCGGATTTCGGAGCAACCGTCGAGGCAGCGATCAGGGCCCTGACCGCAGTGTCAGAGATGTCGGCGATCAATGCCGTGCCCTCGATCCGGCGCGGCAATGACGAAGCCCATGCCGTCGGCCTTGGCCAGATGAACCTGCACGGCTATCTCGCACGCGAACACATCCATTATGGCAGCCCGGAAGGGGTCGAGTTCACCAGTGTCTATTTTGCCGCCATCGCCTATCACGCGATCCGTGCGTCGAACCTGCTGGCGCAGGAAAAGGGTCGCAGCTTTGCCGGATTCGAGAAATCAAAATATGCCGACGGCTCGTTCTTTGACAAATACCTGAGCCGCGACTGGCTGCCGACGACGCCCGAGGTCGAACGCCTGTTCCAGAACATCCCCCTGCCGCGGCGCGAGGACTGGGCCAGGCTGAAAGACGATGTGATGGCCCACGGCCTTTACAATCGCAACCTGCAGGCGGTACCGCCGACGGGCTCGATCAGCTATATCAACAACTCGACGAGTTCGATCCACCCCATCGTCGCCAAGATCGAGATCCGCAAGGAAGGCAAGATCGGCCGGGTCTATTACCCCGCGCCCTACATGACGAACGAAAATCTGGACTATTACCGCGATGCCTATGAAATCGGGCCCGAAGCGATCATAGACACCTATGCGGCGGCGACCGAACATGTCGACCAGGGCCTGTCCCTGACTTTGTTCTTTCCTGCCGAGGCGACGACGCGCGATATCAACCGCGCCCAGATCTACGCGTGGAAAAAAGGGATCAAGACGATCTACTATATCCGCCTGCGTCAGACCGCATTGGAAGGTACCGAAGTGCAGGGCTGTGTTTCTTGCACGCTCTGAGCGGGGGCTGTCTGCCCCCGCACCCCCGAGGATATTTGTACACGAAAGAAAGGCTCTTCGGATGAAGGACCAAGCGCCGCGCCTGCCTTTGCGGGCGATCAACTGGAACCGGCTGGAGGACGAGAAGGATCTGGAGGTCTGGAACCGTCTTACGGTGAATTTCTGGCTGCCTGAAAAGGTTCCGCTGTCAAACGACGTGCAAAGCTGGGCAACGCTGCGGCCCGAAGAGCGCGAACTGACCATTCGCGTCTTTACCGGGCTGACGCTTCTGGACACGATCCAGAACTCGGTCGGCGCGCCGGCGATGATGCCCGACGCCCTGACCCCCCATGAAGAGGCGGTGCTGTCGAATATCTCTTTCATGGAGGCGGTACACGCGCGCAGCTATTCTTCGATCTTTTCGACGCTCTGCCTGACGCCAGAGGTGGATGCAGCCTTTCGCTGGGCTGAGGAAAACCCGCATCTGCAGCAAAAGGCGCGGCTGGTGGTCGATGAGTACCAGGCCGGTTCCTCGCCACTGAAGCGCAAGATCGCCAGTGTCTTTCTGGAGAGCTTTCTGTTCTATTCCGGCTTTTACCTGCCGATGTATTGGTCAAGCCGCGCCAAGCTGACCAATACCGCCGACCTGATCCGGCTGATCATCCGCGACGAGGCCGTGCATGGCTATTACATCGGTTACAAATATCAGCGCGGTCTTGAACGGCTGGACGAGGGTGAGCGCGCCGCGCTTAAGGATTTCGCCTTTTCGCTGATGTTCGACCTGTATGACATCGAGGCGAAATATACCGCCGAGCTTTATGACGGCATCGGTCTGACCGAGGATGTCAAAGCCTTCCTGCATTACAATGCCAACAAGGCGTTACAAAACCTTGGCTATGAGGCTCTGTTCCCGCCCCAGGCCTGTGAGGTGAACCCGGCGATCCTTGCCGCCCTGTCGCCCGATAGCGAAAACCATGATTTCTTTAGCGGATCGGGGTCAAGCTATGTGATCGGCAAGGCTGTCGCCACTGAGGATGAGGACTGGGATTTCTGATCCCGGCCCTATCCGCGCGCCCGTCTTTGCGCGATGGCCGAGCAGACGAGCAGTTGCGTCATGTGATAGATCATCACCGGCAGCACGGTAGCCCCCACCGCTGCTGCCGGAAAGATTGCCGTGGCGATGGGCAACCCGCTTGCCAGGCTTTTGGTCGAACCACAAAAGAACAGCACGGCCTGATCTTGGGGTGGTAGGCGGAAGAGCCGTCCCGCACCCGCCATGATCCCCATGGCCAGCGCCAAAAGCAGCGCCGTGACCAGAAAACACAGGATCAGCCCCGGAGCAGGGATCGCCGACCAGATCCCCGCGACCGTTCCTGCGCCAAAGGCTGAATAGACGATTAGCAGGATCGAGCCCCGGTCGACCACCATGGTCAGTAACCGGTGACGCTGAACAAAACCTCCGATCCAGCGACGGGTAAGTTGCCCTATAGCAAAAGGCAGCAGGATCTGGACCGCGACTTTCTGGATCGCGTCGAGGCTTGCGCCTCCGCCTTCCTGATGCAGAAGATGGGTGACGAGCAGCGGGGTCAGCACCACGCCTACAAGGTTCGACAGAGAAGCCGCGCAGATCGCCGCCGGCACATTGCCATTGGCAATCGAGGTGAAGGCGATCGAGCTTTGTACCGTCGAGGGCAGCACGGCAAGAAACATCAGGCCCATGGTCAGTTCAGGCCCCAGCACCTGGCCAAACAGTGCCGCCAGCCCGAGCCCGAGCAACGGAAACAGCACATAGGTCGCGGCAAAGGTCAGTCCCTGCAGGCGCAGGTTCAGCAGCCCTGCCTTGACCGATGCCGGATCCAACCGCGCTCCGTACAGAAAGAAGAGCAGCGTTACAGCCCAGAAGGTCGCCCCTGACAGCAGATCCGCCGCCGTGCCGCGCGCAGGCAGGAACAAGCCCAGCAACACCATGCCAAGCAAGAGCAGCATGTAGGTGTCGATGCCGATCCGTTTCAATGCGTTCATCCCTGACCTCCTGACGCGGATGCCCCCTGTCTCATACAGATCGGCGGCGGGCACAAGGCGGGGATCACGGATCATGCCGTTGCGCCCTGAACGCAGGGGCAGCATACCGCCAGGGGCTGTTGCCGCGATGGCGCTTGACAGCTGATGCTGCTGTGCGGCAATGCAAAGCCGCTACGGTTCCGGCGCTTCAGCCGGATGAAAAGGGAACGCCGGTACGCCTTATGGTCCGCGAAGGACCGGGGCAAGTCCGGGGCTGCCCCCGCAACTGTATGCGGAGAGCGATGGTCGATGATGCCACTGGGATAAAATCCGGGAAGGCCGGCCCGAGCAATGATCCGCAAGCCAGGAGACCTGCCGCAGCGATCACCCATTTCCGGCGCGGGGTGCGCCAGGAAAGCGGCCATCCCGCAGAGGTGACATTCACCATCCCGCAGGCTCTGCCCAGAGCCTTTACGGGATATTCTGCAATTCGCGGGTCAGTGACCCGCACTGGAAAGGCCAGGTCGGAATGTTCAGAACCACCGTTTCCCTTATCGCCATTACCGCCGCGCTGCTGCCTGTGATCGTGAGCGCCGAGGAGGTCCCCGAAACCGTGATCCTTGATCAGGTCGTATTGTCGGGCGGCCTCTCTCCGGTCGTCGAAAGCGCCTATGGCCGCGCCTATACCGTCCTGACCGCCGAAGATCTGCAACAGCGCCGCGTCACCACGGTTCAGGACGCGCTGCGCACCGTCCCCGGCCTGTCTGTCACCTCGACCGGAGAGTCGCTGACCAGTATCCGTATTCGCGGCGGTGAGACCAACCATGTCTTGGTGCTGATCGACGGGGTCGAGGCCAACTCTCCCGGTAGCGGGGATTATACCTTCAGCGGAATGCTTGCCGAGGATATCGAGCGCATCGAGGTGCTGCGCGGGCCACAATCGACCATCCACGGCGCCAATGCCGCATCGGGCGTGATCTCGATCACCACCCGCCAGGCCCGCACCCCCGGCCTTCACTATGGCGGAACGGTCGAGGTCGGCGGGCTCGGGACCCGCACGGCCAGTGCCTATGTGCAGGCGCGGGGTGAGCGCGGCGGCATCAGCCTGTCGGCGGTGTCACGGCGCAGCGATGGCGAGGATACGTCCCGCACCCCGGGCGGGGATACCGACTTCAACGACCACGACACACTGGGCCTGACCGGCTCGTACGAATTGACCGATGGGATAAGCGCGGGCTTTACCCTGCGCCGCCGCTGGCAGGAATATGGCTATGACGGGACGAGCTGGACCGCCGTAGACTCTCCCGATGATTATGTGATTGATACGCCCTTTACCGCCAAACGCAACGAAACCTATGGTTCGCTCTGGTTAGAGGCAGAGGCGCTGGAGGGGCGGTTTCTGCACCGCTTCGTTCTGTCCGGCTCGAACCAGACGGCAGATCATTTCAACGCAGGTGTCCCGGATTACGACGATGCCTCGCGGCTGCGGGATATCAAATATACCGGCAGTTGGGCACTGGACGGCGGCCATGTCCGCGATGCTCAGCAAAAACTAAGCGTGGCGCTGCAAGCAAAGCGCGAGACTTACGAAACTTCGAACGCTTACGGGGCGAACCGTTACGAGCGCGACAGCAAATCGGTGGCGCTGGAATATCAGGGCCAGTTCGACAACGGCCTTGGCATTCAAGCCGGGCTACGCCGCAGTTTCAACGACGTTTTCCGCGATGCCACCACCTGGAGCATCGCCGGCGCCTGGGCCCTGCCCGACCGCGACTTGAGGCTGCGCGCAGCAGCGGGCAAGGCAACCGTCAACCCGACCATGTTTGAACTTTATGGCTATACCTCAGGCACCTATCGGGGCAATCCGGACCTACGCCCCGAGACCAGCCACAGCTATGAACTGGGCGTGGACTGGACCTTTGCCGAGGGGCGGGCAAATCTGGGCGCGACACTTTTTACCAGCAAGATCGAGGATATGATCACCGGCGCTGGCACCACCTCACAAAACATCTCTGGCACCAGCACCCGCAAGGGATTCGAGCTTGAGCTCGACTATGATGCGACCGACTGGCTGCGCCTGGGCGCAACCTATACCTATATGGACGCCCGGACCGAGGACGGAAAGCCGGTTCCCCGCCAGCCGCGCCATCAGCTGGGCCTGCGCGCCACGGCCGATTTTGCACAGGGTCGAGGCTCGGTTACCGCCGATCTGCGCTATGTTGCGGACAATTATGGGCAGGAATGGTTCAACACCGTATGGCCCGCAATTCCCGCCACGACCAAGCTGCCCGACTTTGTGACCGTGAACCTTGCTGCGCAATATGATCTGACCGACAATCTGCGCCTGACCGGACGGGTGGTGAATCTCTTTGACGAAGATTACTCAGAGGCTTGGGGATATTACGGTCAGGGCCGCACGGCCTATGTGGGGCTGACGGCGCAATGGTAGCACGGCTGGGGCTGATCCTTGGCCTGATCGTCGGCCTGGCCCAGCACGCGGCGGCACAGCCACCGCGTCGGGTCCTGTCGATGAATCTTTGCACCGACCAGCTGGCGCTGATGCTGGCTGCGCCAGGGCAGCTCGTCTCGGTCTCGGCCCTAGCAGCGGACCCCAGCTCGTCGGCCATGGCGAAAGAGGCTGCTCCTCTGCCCGCCAATCACGGTCTGACCGAGGAAATCTATCTCATGCAGCCCGATCTGGTGGTGGCCGGGGCTTGGTCCTCGCCCGAGACGATCCGGCTGTTGCAGCGCCTGAACATCCCGGTCGAGGTCTTTCCGGTTGAAAACGACCTTGCCGGCATCCGCGCCAATATCCTGCGCATGGGCAAGGTGCTGGGCCGCGATGCCGAGGCACAGCGCCTGATCGCGCGTTTCGACGCGGATCTGGCGTTACTGTCCGATCCCGCCCCGGGCCCGCGCCCACGCGCGGCGCTATATGCGGTGAACGGCTACAGTTCGGGCCACAACAGCCTTGCCGGGCAGATCATCGCGCTGGCCGGTTTTGACAATATTGCTGATGAACTCGGTCTGCCTGCGGGCGGGATACTGGCGCTTGAGCGGCTACTGATCGCGGACCCCGACCTGCTGGTCGAGGGGCGGCGTTATCCCGGGGCCGCCCGTGGGCAAGAGCTGCTTGAGCATCCCGCGCTGAAGGCGCTTGGTCAGGACAAGTCGACGGTGGTCATGTCAGACCCCGACTGGGTCTGCGGGACGCCCTATATCCTGCGCGCCGTCGCCCAGATGCGCGAGGCACGCCTCGCCTTGCAGGAGGGGCCATGACTCAAAGCCGCTATTCGCTGACCATCGCGGGTCTGGTTGCGCTGGTCGCAGTGCTGTTTCTGGCCTCGCTGCTGACCGGACCGGCCGCAATGGGCGCTGGCCAAAGCCTTGCCGCGCTATTTGGCCGGGGCGATGAAATGCTGGTGCTGATCATGCGCGAATTGCGCCTGCCCCGGGCCATTCTGGGACTGTTTGTCGGCGCCGCGCTTGGCATGTCAGGGGCGGTGATGCAGGGTTTCCTGCGCAACCCTCTGGCCGAGCCGGGGCTGATCGGCACCAGCGCCTCTGCCTCTCTTGGCGCGGTGCTGGCGATCCACACCGGACTGTCGGCGGCATGGGCGCTGGCCCTGCCCGTTGCGGCATTGGCCGGGGCTGCCTTGTCGGTGGTGCTGGTCCTGATGCTGGCCGGGCCGCGTGGCGGGGCGCTGGCACTGATCCTTGCCGGGATCGCCATTTCGGCTTTGGCCGGGGCCTGCACCTCGCTGGTGCTGAACCTGTCGCCCAATCCCTTTGCCGCCAATGAGATCGTGTTCTGGATGCTCGGCTCGCTCGCTGATCGCTCGATGCTGCATGTCTGGATCGCGGCACCGCTGATGGCGCTGGGGTTTGCGGCCCTGTGGCCCACACGGCGCGCGCTTGAGGCGTTGACGCTGGGCGAGGACGCGGCCGCCTCGGTAGGGGTACATATGGGCCGGTTGCGGCTGATGCTGATCGCCGGCATCGCCGCGCTGATCGGGGGCGCAACCGCCGTCGCCGGCTCTGTCGGCTTTGTCGGGCTGGTGGTGCCGCATGTGCTGCGCCGCGCAGTTGATGCAAGCCCGGCGCGGCTGGTCCCCGCATCGGCCCTTGGCGGCGCGGCGGTCGTGCTTGCCGCCGATATCGCGGTGCGGGTGATCGCACCCGGTCGTGACCTTAAGCTTGGGGTGCTGACGGCGCTGGTCGGAGCGCCATTCTTTCTGCACCTGATCCTGAAAACCCGGCGCGAGGGGTTGTGACATGCTGGAACTGCGCGCCCTTTCCTTTCGCCGCGCCGGACGGGTGGTGCTGGACGGGATAGACCTGCGCATTGGCGCTGGCGAGTTCGTCGGCCTGCTTGGTCCGAATGGCGTGGGCAAGACCACGCTTTTGCGTGCGGCACTGGGGCTGATACCTGTGCAAGGGCATTCCTCACTCGCAGCGCTGCCGGTTCATGAACGCGCCCGCGCTGCCGCCTATATGCCTCAGGGACGACAGATCGCGTGGCCGATGCCGGTCGAGGCGCTGGTCGCGCTTGGCCGCATCGCCCATCCCCGTGCTGCTGGATTAGACGACCGGGCCGCCATCGAACGCGCCATCGCGGCGCTGCATCTGGAACCTTTGCGCCACCGCCGGGCGACTGAACTGTCGGGGGGTGAGCAGGCCCGGACCCTGATCGCCCGCGCGCTGGCACAGGAGACGCCATTGCTGATCGCGGACGAACCCATTGCCGGGTTGGACCCCGCCGCACAAATCGAGGTGATGAGGCTATTTCGTCACCTTGCCGATCAGGGACGGGGCGTGCTGGCCTCGCTTCACGATCTGGGGCTTGCGGCGCGGCATTGCACCCGGCTCATCCTGCTGGGTCAGGGCCGTATCGCCGCAGACGGACCACCCGAGACGGTGCTGACTGCCGAAAACCTTGCCCGTATTTTTGGCATCACCGCGCATCTGACCCATGGGCCCGGGGGACTGCTGTTCCAGCCCCTCGACACCATTCCGCGCGACTGAGCAGGCGTCAGCCGGCAAGGCTCATCGTGGCCTCGACGGCCTTTTTCCAGCGCCGGTAACGCCCTTCACGCTCATCCTCAGCCATGTCGGGATCAAAGCGGCGATCAAGCGCCCAATCGCGGGCGAACTCGTCAGGTTCGGGGCACAGCCCCGCCTGAAGCCCGGCAAGATAGCCCGCACCAAGGGCCGTCGTCTCGGTCACCACCGGACGATCAACCGGCGCGCCCAGAAGATCGGCCAGAAACTGCATGGTCCAGTCACTGACCGCCATGCCGCCATCGACGCGCAGCACGCCCTGGGCCGCGCCAGGCCAGTCGGCCCGCATCGCCTCCCACAAATCGCGGGTCTGGAAGCCGACGCTTTCCAGTGCCGCCCGTACCAGTTCAGCTGGACCCGAGTTGCGCGTCAGCCCATAGATGGCGCCACGGCAGTCAGGCCGCCAATAGGGTGCGCCAAGCCCGGTAAAGGCCGGGACCAAAACCAGTTCCTGTCCCCGGTCTGCCTTTTCAGCCAGCCCTTGGGTTTCCGAGGCATGGCGAATGATCCCCAGCCCGTCGCGCAGCCATTGCACCACTGCACCGGCGATAAAGATCGAGCCCTCCAGCGCATAGCTTGTCTGCCCCTTCAGCCGATAGGCGATGGTGGTCAGCAGCCGGTTTTGCGAGACAACACATTCGGCCCCGGTGTTCAGCAGCGCAAAGCAACCCGTGCCATAGGTCGATTTCATCATTCCCGGTGCGAAACACGCCTGACCAACAGTCGCGGCCTGCTGGTCACCCGCAACGCCAAGGATCGGGATTTCGCGACCGAACAGATCCGCACGGGTCACGCCGTAATCGTCGGCACAGTCACGCACCTCGGGCAAAACCTGCATCGGGATGTCGAGAAGCGCGCAGATCTCATCATCCCAGCGGTTCTCGGCGAGGTTGTAAAGCAGGGTCCGGGCCGCGTTGGTCGCGTCGGTTGCATGAACCCTACCCCCGGTCAGGTTCCAGATCAGCCAGCTGTCGACAGTGCCAAAACACAGCTCGCCCCGCCGCGCACGCTCACGCGCGCCGTCGATCGTGTCGAGCAGCCATTTCAGCTTGGTGCCCGAGAAATAGGGATCAAGCAGCAGACCGGTGCGGGCAGAGATCATCTTTTCATGGCCCTGCGCCTTTAGCGCCTCGCACATCCCGGCCGTGCGGCGATCCTGCCAGACGATGGCGCGATGCAGGGGCTGGCCGGTCCTGCGGTCCCACAAAACCGTCGTCTCACGCTGATTGGTGATGCCGATGGCGGCAATGTCGCTGGCATGCAGCCCGGCCTTTTCGACTGCCTCGCGCGCCACGCCAGCAACGGTCACCCACAGATCCGACGCGTCATGTTCGACCCACCCGGACGAGGGGTAGTGCTGGGTAAATTCGCGCTGCGCGCTGGCAATCGCCCGCAAGCCGGGCCCAAAAACGATAGCGCGCGACGAAGTCGTGCCCTGGTCAATCGAAAGAATATGCGACATGGCCTAATCCGGTGCCTCGGTTATCAGATTTCCCGACCATGGCGGGATCGAAGACCGGGGGGCAAGGCCCTGCCCCGCCCCCCGGCAATTGGCATTACTGCCAGGACTTGATCAGTTCGTCATACGAGATCGTCTCGCCCTGCGGCTTTTCGTTCTCGATCGGGCCAACGGGGGCGCCTTCGGCGTCCAGCCATTCCTGCGGGTCTTTTTCCTCATTCAGTTTCGGACCCAGATCGCCCTGCACGCCCGAACGCTCAAGCCGGGCCAGCACTTTTTCTTGCTCGGCGCACAGCGCATCAAGCGCCTCTTGCGGGGTCTTGGCACCCGACAGCGCATCGCCGATGTTCTGCCACCACAGCTGGGCAAGCTTGGGATAATCGGGAATGTTCGTGCCGGTCGGCGACCACTGCACCCGGGCAGGTGAGCGATAGAATTCGACCAGACCGCCAAGTTTCGGCGCCCGCTCGGTAAAGGACTTGTCCTGCACCGTCGATTCACGAATGAAGGTCAGCCCAACATGGGATTTTTTCACATCGACAGTCTTGGAGGTCACGAATTGCGCGTAAAGCCATGCGGCCTGCGCACGATCCACCGGGGTCGATTTCATCAGCGTCCATGAACCCACATCCTGATAGCCGATCTTGGTCCCTTCGGACCAATAGGCGCCATGCGGGCTGGGGGCCATGCGCCATTTCGGCGTGCCGTCCTCGTTCACGACCGGGGTGCCGGGCTTGACCATATCGGCGGTAAAGGCCGTGTACCAGAACATCTGCTGGGCGATATCGCCGCGCGCCGGGACCGGGCCTGCCTCGCCAAAAGTCATGCCCATCGCCTCGGGCGGGGTATATTTGTTCAGCCAGTCGATGGCCTTGGTCACTGCATAGACCGCCGCCGCGTCGTTGGTTGCACCGCCGCGCGCCACGCAAGAACCGACGGGACGCGAGTTCTCGTCAACGCGGATACCCCATTCGTCTACCGGCAGCCCGTTCGGGTCGCCCTTGTCGCCCATACCGGCCATCGACATCCAGGCGTCGGTATAGCGCCAGCCAAGCGAGGGGTCTTTCTTGCCGTAGTCCATGTTGCCCCAGGCTTTGGTGGGGCCGCCCTCGATATAGGACATGTCACGACCGGTGAAGAATTCGGCAATGTCTTCATAGGCCGACCAGTTCACCGGGACACCCAGATCATAGCCGTATCTGGCCTTGAAATCGTCCTTGGTTTTTTGATCGTTGAACCAGTCGTAGCGGAACCAGTAAAGGTTGGCGAACTGCTGATCGGGCAGCTGATACAGCTCTCCGTCCGGGGCGGTGGTAAACTTGATGCCAAGGAAGTCATCAAGGTCAAGCGTAGGACTGGTAAAGTCCTTCCCCTCTTCAGCCATCCATTTGGTCAGGCTGCGGGCCTGCTGATAGCGCCAATGGGTGCCGATCAGGTCACTGTCGTTGACATAGGCGTCATAGATATTCTCGCCGGTCTGCATCTGCGTTTGCAGCTTTTCAACGACGTCGCCTTCGCCGATCAGATCATGGGTGACCTTGATACCGGTGATGGCCGTAAAGGCCGGGGCCAGAACCTTGGCCTCATATTCATGGGTGGCGATGGTTTCCGAGACGACCTTGATCTCCATCCCCGCCAGAGGCTTGGCGGCGTCGATGAACCATTGCATCTCTTTTTCCTGATCTTCGCGTGAAAGCGAAGAGAGATCGCTGATCTCGGAATCCAGGAATTTCTTCGCGGCCTCCATATCCGCCCATGCGGGCATCCCCAGAACCATGAGCGCAAGCGCCATGGCCGTGGTTCTTTGCATCGGTCTCATGTTTTCCTCCCTATGGAATGAGACGTTGAACCTATCGCGCCCCAGGCCAGCCGCAGCCGCCCCGGAGCCCTGTTCCAGCCCGGTCAAACCCAGCGAAACACCGCTGCGGCATAGGCCAGGCAAATGACGAGCCCCCACCATAACGGCGAGCCGGCAAAGAACAGCCAGCCCAGACAGATGAAGGCCGAACCAAGAAGCGAGATGAACAACCGGTCCCCACGCGTCGTCTCGATACGCAGAATGCCGCGGCGCGGTGTCTCGGGGAAACGGATGGCAAGGATGGTGAACAGAACCAAAAGGCTGGCAATCACCCAGAAAAACAGCGCAACCGGAAAGGTCCAGGCCATCCATCCGCCGGGGACCATGGGGGCAAACCAATCCTTGGCACCATCCCTGACCGGCGTTGCCCAGACCAGAAAGGCAAGGGCAGCGGCCAGAATAACAGCAGCAAGGGTATAGATCGCGCCCCAGCCCCGGGGCTTGTGCGTCGCAATCGCAGCGTTCGACATCATACCCTCCCCAGGGCAAAGCCCTTGGCGATGTAGTTGCGGACAAACCAGATCACCAGCGCGCCGGGAATGATGGTCAGAACCCCGGCAGCCGCCAGCACCCCCCAATCCATCCCCGAGGCCGAGACGGTGCGCGTCATCGTCGCGGCAATGGGTTTGGCATTCACTGAGGTCAGGGTGCGCGACAAAAGCAGCTCGACCCAGCTGAACATGAAGCAGAAGAAAGCCGCGACCCCGATGCCACTGGCGATCAGCGGCATAAAGATGCGCACGAAAAAGCGCGGAAAGCTGTAGCCGTCGATATAGGCGGTCTCGTCGATCTCTTTGGGCACGCCACGCATGAAACCTTCCAGGATCCAGACTGCCAGCGGCACGTTGAAAAGGCAGTGCGCCAGGGCGACCGCGATATGGGTGTCAAACAGCCCTACCGAGGAATAAAGCTGGAAAAAGGGCAACGCAAAGACCGCCGGCGGCGACATGCGGTTGGTCAGCAGCCAAAAGAACAGATGCTTGTCACCCATAAAGCTGTAGCGGCTGAAAGCATAGGCCGCGGGCAGCGCCACAGCGACGGAAATCACCGTATTCATCACCACATAGATGATCGAGTTGACATAACCCATGTACCAGCTGGGATCCGTCAGGATTACCCGGTAATTGCGCAAGGTCAGCTCATGCGGATAAAGGCTGAAGGTGCCGGTGATCTCGGCATTGGTCTTCAGGCTCATGTTTACCAGCCAGTAGATCGGCAGCATCAGGAACAGCAGATACAGAACCATCACCACGGTCGGGGTCTTGATGCGCATCACATGGCCTCCGGAATGTCGGTCTGGCTGCGGTCCAGATTGGTCATCACGGTGTAGAACACCCAGCTGACAAGCAAGATCACAAGGAAATACATGATCGAGAAGGCAGCAGCGGGGCCAAGGTCGAACTGTCCGACCGCCATCTTGACCAGATCAATCGACAGGAAGGTCGTCGAGTTGCCCGGCCCGCCGCCGGTTACGACAAAGGGCTCGGTATAGATCATGAAACTGTCCATGAAGCGCAAAAGCACAGCGATCAGCAGCACCCCCTTCATCTTGGGCAGTTCGATATAGCGAAACACCGCCCAGCGGCTGGCCTGATCAATCCGCGCCGCCTGATAATAGGCCTGCGGGATGGATTGCAGGCCGGCATAACACAGCAGCGCAACCAGGCTGGTCCAGTGCCAGACGTCCATGACAATCACAGTGATCCATGCGTCCAACGGATCGCTGGTGTAGTTATAGTCAAGCCCCAGCGCCTTGAGCCCGCGACCGAGCAGGCCGATATCGGTGCGCCCGAAAATCTGCCAGATCGTCCCCACGACGTTAAACGGAATAAGCAGCGGCAACGCCATCAGCACGAGGACAAGGCTGGCCCAGAAGCCCTTTTTGGGCATGTTCAGCGCCACGAAGATCCCCAGCGGCACCTCGATCGCCAGAATGATGGCCGAGAACAGCGTCTGCCGCCCCAGCGCCTCATGCAGGCGCGAACTGTGGACCATTTCGTCAAACCATTCGAGCCCGGCCCAGAAGAATTCATTATTGCCGAAAGTGTCGTTAACCGAATAATTCACTACCGTCATCAGCGGGATCACCGCCGAAAAGGCGACGATGACCAGCACCGGCAGGACCAGAAACCACGCCTTGTTGTTTTGGGTCTTTTCCATCAGGCCGCCCCTTCTTCCTGCGGCACCACGCGCCAGTCATCAGCATAGACGTTGATTTTTTGCGGGGCGAAGGCGACCTGTGGCAGCCCTTCGACCGGCATCCCTTCGGGCATGACAACGTTAAGCGGGCGGCCCATCACCTCGCCCCGGACAAGGCGGTGGCGCCCGACATCTTCGATCCGCCGGATGGTCAGCGGCAGCCCGCCGCTTGCAACCAGCGTCGCATGTTCGGGACGAATGCCTATCTGAACCCGACCTGCCACGGGCCCATAATGCGCCCCCAGCATCACCGTCTCGCCCCCAGGCAACAGGGCACGGTCGCCCTGAACATCAGCCTCAAGGAAATTCATACCCGGAGAGCCGATAAAATAGCCGACAAAGGTATGTGCCGGACGTTCGAACAGTTCTTCGGGGGTGCCCATCTGCACAACGCGGCCTTCGTACATGACCACGACCTTCTGGGCAAAGGTCAGTGCTTCGGTCTGATCGTGGGTGACATAGATCATCGTATGACCGAACTGGCGGTGCAGCTCCTTGAGCTGGGTACGCAGCTCCCATTTCATATGCGGGTCGATGACGGTCAGCGGTTCGTCAAAAAGGATCGCGTTCACGTCCTCACGAACCATGCCCCGGCCAAGGCTGATCTTTTGCTTGGCATCGGCGGTCAGGCCCTGTGCCTTGCGGTCCAGCCAGGCCTCCATGCCGATCATGCGGGCGATCTGGTCCACCCGTGCCTTGATATAGGCCGCATCCTTGCCCCGGTTCTTTAGCGGAAAGGCAAGGTTATCGCGCACGCTCATCGTGTCATAGACGACCGGGAACTGGAACACCTGGGCGATATTGCGCTCGGCCGTCGTCGCGTCGGTCACGTCGCGGTCGCCAAACAGCACCCGCCCGTGGCTGGGCGTCAGCAGGCCCGAGATGATGTTCAAAAGCGTGGTCTTGCCACAGCCCGAGGACCCGAGCAGCGCATAGGCGCCGCCGTCCTGCCAGACGTGATCCATCTCTTTCAGCGCATAATCCGCCTCGGACTGAGGATTAGGCAGATAGCTGTGGGCAAGGTTCTTTAGCGTGATCTGTGCCATGATCCCCTCATCCCGCCAGCGCATAGGCGGCAGGCACCACCAGCCGCTCGGACGCGTCAAACAGATAGACATGCGCCGGATCCAGCCAGACCGAAAGCGGCTGGCCGGGCGTCAAAAGATGCACCCCCTCGACCAGACCCACCCAGCGATCAGCGCCATGCTCGACATGAACAAAGGTCTCAGAGCCGGTAATCTCGGTCGCGGCCAGAGTACAGGTGAACTCGACCGCGGCGGGGCCGGGACGGGTCAGCGACAGGTGGTTGGCGCGGAAACCCGCAAGACAGGCGCCATCGGGCAGGTCAGAGAAACTGCCCGCCGGCAGTTGACTATCACCCAAGGTCACAGCCCCATCTTGCTTACGCGCAGCGACGAAATTCATTGGCGGATCGCTGAAGACCCGCGCCGTCGTCGCATCGACCGGCTGGCGATAGACAATCGGCGTCGGCCCGAATTGCGTTATCCGCCCCTGCCATAGCGTCGCGGTATTGCCGCCCAGCAACAGCGCCTCTTCAGGTTCGGTGGTCGCATAGACAAAGATCGCGCCCGACGCCTCAAAGATACGCGGAATCTCGACCCGCAACTCTTCGCGCAGTTTGTAGTCAAGGTTCGCCAGCGGCTCATCCAGCAGGACAAGCCCCGCGCCCTTGACCAGCGCCCGCGCCAATGCGCAACGCTGCTGCTGGCCGCCCGACAGCTCAAGCGGCTTACGCCCGAGCATCGGCGTCAGATGCAGCATATCGGCAGTTTCGCGGACCTTGCGGTCAATCTCGTCCCGGGGCCGGCCAAGAATGCGCAGCGGCGAGGCGATGTTTTCATAGACCGTCAGGCCGGGATAGTTGATGAATTGCTGATAGACCATGGCGACGCCACGATCCTGAACCCGCTGGCCGGTGACGTCGCTGCCATCCCAAAGGATGCGGCCGGTCGTCGGCTGGTCCAGCCCGGCCATCAGCCGCATCAGGCTGGTCTTGCCAGCCAGTGTCGGGCCCAGCAGCACATTCATGCTGCCTTTTTGCAAGGTCAGGTTGGTGGGATGGATATGCACCTTCCCCCCGACCGACCGGGATATGCCCTGCAGTTCCAGCAAAGCGGTCCTCCCCCTAATACTCCGCCCCTGGTTCAGGCGATACGATACTGCTCCACGAACGCCTCCAGTTCGTGGCGCTGCGCCTCATTCATGTGCAGTCCCAGCTTGGTACGACGCCAAAGGATATCCTCGGCGGTCTGGGCAAACTCGTGACGGATCAGCCACATCACCTCAGCCTCGGTCAGACCGGCGCCGAAATCACGACCCAGCGCGGCCATGCTGTCGGCACCGTTCAGCAACAAGAACGCCTCGGTACCGTAGGTACGCACCAACCTGCGGGCAAGACGCCCGGACAGGAACGGATGGCTGGCCTGAAGCTGCGCGATCAGGTCCGAAACCCCGTCCACGGGAAAATCCCCGCCGGGCAGCGCCACCCGAGCTGTCCAGTCCCCACCCGCCTGCGGAAAGAATGGCACAAGCTTTGCCATCGCGCTTTCCGCCAACCGGCGATAGGTGGTGATCTTGCCGCCAAAGACATTGAGCAGCGGCGCGTCCTCATCATGCAGGCTAAGCACATAGTCCCGCGTCGCCGCAGTCGCCGATTTTGCGCCGTCATTGTAAAGCGGACGCACCCCAGAATAGGTCCAGACCACCTGATCCGCCGTCACGGGACGCGCAAAATACTGGCTGGCAAAAGCGCAAAGATAATCCCGCTCTTCGTCCGAACAGCGCGCCTCACCGGGGGCGCCGCGATGGTCCATATCGGTGGTGCCGATCAGGGTGAAATCTTCCTCAAAGGGAATGGAAAAGATGATCCGCCCATCCGTACCCTGGAAGAAATAGCAGCGATCGTGATCATAAAGACGCGGCACGACAATATGGCTGCCTCGCACCAGACGCACACCTTCGGTCGAGGGGATATGCGCGACATTGCGGATCACATCCTCGACCCACGGCCCGCCAGCATTGACCAGCGCGCGGGCGTGATGAATGCGTGTACCCTCGGGACCTTCGGTGGTGATGCGCCACAGCCCCTCGGCACGCTCGGCGTGGGTGACGCGGGTCCGGGTCATGATCGTCGCGCCCCGCGCCGCAGCATCGCGCGCGTTCAGCACCACAAGCCGCGCATCCTGCACCCAGCAATCGGAATATTCCCAGCCCAGGCTGAAGCCGGGCCTAAGCGGCTGACCAACAGCATCACGCGACAAATCCAGCCGTTTCGTGCCCGGCAGGATCTGACGCCCGCCCATATTGTCATAAAGAAACAGCCCCAGCCTGATCAGCCATGCCGGCCGACGCCCACGCAGCCACGGCATCGTCACCGACAAAAGCCGCGATGTCGGCGTATCGCTTTCAAACCGCATCTGCGGCGAATAGGGCAGCACAAAACGCATCGGCCATGAGATATGCGGCATGGCGGTCAGCAGCGTCTCGCGCTCTTCCAGCGCCTCACGGACCAGGCGGAACTCAAAGAATTCAAGGTAGCGCAAGCCGCCATGAAAAAGCTTGGTCGAGGCCGAAGAGGTCGCCTGCGCCAGATCGCCCATCTCGGCCAGCGTCACCGAGAGGCCACGCCCCACCGCGTCCCGCGCGATGCCGCAACCGTTGATTCCACCGCCAATGATGAAAAGGTCAGCCTCGGGCCGTGCTGGTGTTGACACGCCGATTCCTTTCCGTCGTTTCGCACCGCTTTTGATAGCCGAAAGATGTAACGGTGATGTAATACCAGTCAAGCGAGAATTTTCGTTTATGATCGTTTTTATACACAAACGAATGTTTGTGCGCGGCATTGCTGCATGATTCGCTGCATAATGCAGCAATTGCAGTGCATAACAGCATGGCATGTGCGCGGTTTCCGTGGCGTAATGGTACGTCGCTGTCCGCGGATCAGCGGCAAACCGCGTTTAAACGAAGATTCCCGGGCCGGATCGCACAACTCAAGGAAGAGTATTTAAAATTATGATCAACCCAAAGAAATTTCAGGCCCTCTGCTGCCGCAACGCGGCAACAAAACCGATGATTTACAGGCGCAGGCAGCGTTAACCATCGCTCGGGCTTGGTATTCCCGAGAAAATCTGGCAAAGGACGGCGCATCCTAAGAAGGGCCATGCAGATGAACAGCCAATCCGTCATCAACACCGGGGGTCAGGCCGATACCCTGACCCATCTTCAGAGGCTTGAGGCCGAAAGCATCCAGATCATGCGCGAGGTCGTGGCCACTGCCGACAACCCGGTGATGCTGTATTCTATCGGCAAGGATTCGGCCTGTATGCTGCATCTGGCGAAAAAGGCTTTCTACCCTGCCCCGCCGCCCTTCCCGCTGTTGCATGTGGACACGACCTGGAAATTCCGGGCCATGTATGATCTGCGCGACCGCGCCGCACAGGCAGCGGGAATGGAGCTGATCGTACACCATAACCCCGAGGCGCTGGAAAAGGGTATCAACCCCTTTGACCATGGCAGCCTGCATACCGACATGTGGAAGACCGACGGTCTGAAACAGGCCCTGACCAAATACAATTTCGATGTCGCCTTTGGCGGTGCCCGCCGCGACGAGGAAAAATCGCGTGCCAAAGAGCGGGTGTTCTCGTTCCGCTCGGCCAATCACCGTTGGGACCCCAAGAACCAGCGCCCCGAGCTGTGGAAGCTTTATAACACCCGCAAGGGCAAGGGTGAGTCGATCCGCGTATTCCCGCTGTCGAACTGGACCGAACTCGACATCTGGCAATACATTCACCTTGAGAACATCGAGATCGTCCCGCTGTATTTCTCGGAACCGCGCCCGGTGGTCGAGCGTGACGGCCTGCTGATCATGGTCGATGACGACCGTTTCCCGCTGCGCGAAGGCGAAGAGCCGATGATCAAATCGGTCCGCTTCCGTACGCTGGGTTGCTATCCGCTGACCGGCGCAGTGGAATCCAACGCCCGTACCCTGCCCGAGGTGATTCAGGAAATGCTGCTGACCACCACTTCGGAACGTCAGGGCCGCGCCATCGACCACGACCAGTCCGCTTCGATGGAAAAGAAGAAACAAGAGGGGTATTTCTGAGATGAACAACGAAATGAAAGACCCCGCCTACATCGCCGATGCGCTGATCGCGCAAGACATCGACGCCTATCTGCTGAAACATCAGCACAAGACCATGCTGCGCTTCATCACCTGCGGCTCGGTCGATGATGGCAAGTCGACGCTGATCGGCCGCCTGCTTTATGACAGCAAGATGATCTTTGAAGACCAGCTTGCGAGCCTTGAAAGCGATTCAAAGGTCGTCGGCACTCAGGGTGGCGAGATCGACTTTGCGCTGCTTGTCGATGGTCTTGCAGCCGAGCGCGAACAGGGCATCACCATCGACGTTGCCTATCGTTTCTTTGCTACGGACAAGCGCAAGTTCATCGTCGCCGACACCCCCGGGCACGAACAGTACACCCGTAACATGGTTACCGGCGCCTCGACCGCCGACCTTGCGGTGATCCTGATCGACGCGCGCCAGGGCGTGCTGACCCAGACGCGGCGGCACAGCTATCTGGTAAACCTGCTTGGCATCAAAAACGTGGTGCTGGCAGTGAACAAGATGGACCTTGTCGATTACTCGGCAGAGCGGTTCTACGACATCGTCGCGGATTATTCGCATTTTGCCAAACAGATCGGCATGGACAGCTTTCTGCCGATCCCGATTTCGGGTCTCAAGGGCGACAATATCGTCGAGAAAAGCGCGAACATGCCCTGGTACCAGGGGCCGACATTGCTTGGCCACCTGGAGGAAGCACCGGTCAGCGACCAGCAGATGCTTGAACATCCGTTCCGCATGGCGGTGCAATGGGTGAACCGGCCGAACCTCGACTTCCGCGGCTTTGCCGGACAGATCAGCGCGGGCGTCGTGCGGCCGGGCGATGCGATCCGGGTGCTGCCTTCGGGCAAGACGACCACGGTCAAATCCATCGTCACCTATGACGGCGAGCTGGAAAAGGCTGTCGCTGGTCAGTCGATCACCCTGACCTTTGCTGATGAGATCGACTGTTCGCGCGGCGATGTCATCGTCCAATCCGACGAGCCCTGCGAGGTTGCCGACCAGTTCGAGGCGACGCTGGTCTGGACGGCCGAGCAAGAGATGCTGCCGGGCCGTCCCTACCTGCTGAAAATCGGTACCCAGATGGTCACCGCGACCGTCACCGAGCCGAAATATGAAGTTAACGTCAACACGCTGGACCATCTGGCCAGCAAGACGCTGGGGCTGAACGCAATCGGCGTGGTCAATATCTCGACCGACCGTCCGATCCCCTTTGAGGCCTATGCCCAGAACGTCGATCTTGGCGGTTTCATCCTGATCGACCGCATGACCAATGCAACGGTCGCAGCGGGGATGATCCATTTCGCCCTGCGCCGGTCGCAAAACATCCACTGGCAGGCACTGGACGTCAACCGCGAGGCACACGCCGCGCTGAAAAACCAAAAGCCCGCAGTGATCTGGTTCACCGGTCTTTCGGGCTCGGGCAAGTCGACCATTGCCAACATCGTCGAGAAAAAGCTGCATGCCCTTGGCAAGCACACCTTCCTGCTGGATGGCGACAACATCCGCCACGGGCTGAACCGCGACCTTGGCTTTACCGATGCCGACCGGGTTGAAAACATCCGCCGCGTGGGTGAGGTCGCCAAACTGATGGCCGATGCCGGGCTGATCGTGCTGACAGCCTTCATCTCGCCCTTCCGGTCCGAACGGCAGATGGTACGTGACCTGATGTTGCCGGGCGAATTCGTCGAGGTCTTTGTTGATACGCCTCTGGAGGTTGCCGAGGCGCGCGACGTCAAGGGCCTGTATAAAAAAGCGCGGTCGGGCCAGCTGAAGAACTTTACCGGTATCGACAGCCCCTATGAGCAGCCGCAGCAGGCCGAGCTGACCGTAAACACGGTCGATCTGACGCCCGAAGAGGCTGCCGAGCGCATCGTTCAATATGTGCTGCGCGAAATGAGCTAAGGCCCCCGATCAGGGCGAGCCTTGAGAAATTGAACGGGCGGCGACTGTGATCCAGTTGCCGCCCGTTTCATTTGCACAAAGGCCGCGACAGGCCATAAGAAAGGGCCGGAGCACAGATCCTATGCCCCGACCCTGCGTTTGCCCCTGGTGCCTAAAGTCCGGTCAGGGGAAATCCGGTGATCCGCTTGGGCCGGGGCGGGGCATAGGTTCGCACTTTCGAGGTCTTGAGGCCCAACCGCACCAGCGACTCGGCAATGGTGACGGCGGCGGCAACACCATCCACCACAGGCACCCCGGTCCGTTCGCGGACTTTTTGCTCAAGCTCAGCCATGCCACCACAACCAAGGCAGATCACCTCGGCATGATCATTGGTGACGGCGGCGGCAGCCTGTTCGACGATGGCCTCTACCGCGCGCTCGGGCTGTGTTTCCAGTTCAAGAACCGCCATGCCGCTGGCCCGGACCGAGGCGCAGCGCGCATCTAGCCCGGCCAGCTTCAGCCGATCCTCGATCAGCGGAACAGCGCGATCCAGCGTCGTTACCACGGAATATTTATGGCCAAGGAACATGGCCGTTGAAGCAGCCGCCTCGGTGATATCGACGACCGGAACTTCAAGCAGTTCTTGCAGCCCTTCGCGGCCATGTTCGCCATACCCCGCCTGAATGACCGCATCAAAGGGCTGATCGTAGCGCATGACCGCATCCATGACGCCGACGGCGGCAAGGTAGCTTTCAAAATTGCCCTCGACTGACTCCGCGCCAAAGCGCGGGGTCAGGGCGACGATCTCGGTCCCCGGCGCAGCAGCCTTTTGGGCCTGCACGCCGATGCCATGGGTCATCGTCTCGGTCGTGTTCACGTTCACTACAAGAATACGCATGTCTTCTCCGTCTCGGGTCAGTGGTTGGTCGCCACGGCAATGGCCTCGCCATCCCGGTCGACATAGCTCAGCCCCTTGGGCGCGATGAGCCAGTAAAACAGCGCGCCCAGCCCCGCAGCGATGAACCACGAGAATTGCGAAAGCGCATGCAGCGCCGGCAGGAAGGCAATCAGCAACGAGATCGCAGCCGAGGGGATCAGCGCCTTGATGGCAGCCGGATTAAAGCCACCCACATAGTGATAGGGGCCGCTGGCGTCGTCGATGTAAAGCGACGGCACATCCACCTGCTGTTTGCGGATCAACCAGTAATCCGCCATCACGATCCCGAAAAGCGGCCCAAGGAAGGCTCCAAGCCCGCCGAGGAAATAGACGATGACGATCGGCGAGTTATAAAGGTTCCAGGGCAGGATCGCAAAGCCGATGATCGCGCTGACCACCGCAGCGCGGCGAAAGTCCAGATGGCGCGGCAGCAGGTTCGCCAGCGCAAAGGCCGGAGCGACAAAGTTCGCCATCAGGTTCACCGCGATGGTCAGGATCAGCAGCGACAGGCTGGCGATGATCAGCAGCGGCTTGCTGGGGATCTTTTGCACGACATCGGTCGGGCTTTGGATCAGGGTACCATCTATCACCAACTGGCCGCCGGTCAGGATCACCACGATCATGCCAAAGATCAGCATGTTGATCGGGATGCCCCAGAAATTGCCCATGACCACGGCCCGGCGCGAAACGGCCCCGCGGGTAAAGTCACAAAAGTTCAGAACGAAGGTGCCATAGATCGCCACCCAAAGCGAAGCAGCACCCAGGATCTGTGCCCACATCGCCCCGCCACTCAGCGCATTCGGCGGCGACCAGCGCAGCTCTCCGCCCGCGCTGTAGAGTACCCAGCCCGCCAGCGCGACAAAGGTCACAAGAATGACCGGGCCGGCGCAGGCTTCGTATTTGCGGATGCTCTCCATCCCGTAACAGGCGATGATGACCTGAACCACCCAAAGAATGCTGAAGCTGATCCAGCCCAGCACCGACAGGCCCAGCACCATCTGCTGCGCCAGAGGCGCAAGGCCGGGGATCAGCGCGATCAACAGCACATCCAGCACCATCGAGGCCAGATAGGTCTGGATCCCGAACCAGACGATGGCGACACCACCACGAATCAGGGCCGGGATCTGCGCGCCACGGGTACCAAAGCTGATGCGGCTCATCACCGGGAAAGGCACCCCGGTCTTGATGCCCATATAGCCCGACATGGTCAGCAGGATGAACAGAAACAGCGCGCCAAAGCTAAGCGCGGTCAGGATCTGCCAGCCGCCAAGGCCAAGCGCGAAAAGCCCGATGGCAAAAGAGTAATTGCCAAGGCTGTGCACGTCATTGGCCCAGAGGGCAAAGATGTTATACGCGCTCCACGTACGGCCTTGCTGCTGGGTGGGCGCAAGGTCACGGTTGTAAAGCCCGGGCGACACGTCGGGCGGAATGGTTTCGGACAGCGTGACGCCCTGCAGGGGATCATGGCCGGTCTCGGCGGTCTTGATACTGGCCATTACTGCCCCTTCCATTTCGGGCAGAAGCATCCCCGCGCCGTAATCCGTTGATCCGCAAGATTGCGCCCGTTGATCGGCCGACGCAAAAGCCCCTTTGCGGGGCGCGTCGCCATGCGACGCCCCTCAGTCACAGTTGGTGCCATGGTTCCCTCCCGTTCCTCTGGCAGCCGGCCTTACCCGGTACGACAAGCTTCCCGCATTGAGCTTGCACCTGAAATGTTAGATGATATCTTTACTAAGCGTCTATTTAGCATGTCGCATAACACCATATCGGAATTATTGAAAATTCTCCGTAGCTGAATCAGACAGACTGGCGCCAACGGGGGGACTGAATGGATGGAATGCTTAATACGCGCGCACAGGTCGCGCTGGCCGAAGCTTTGCGCCACGGCGAATTGCATGCCGGCCAATTCCTGTCGATGCCTCAGCTGGTCGATATCCTGAAACTGCCATTGGCCGCGGTGCGCGAGGCCGCGCGCCATGCCAGCAGCTCGGGTTGGCTTGAGATTATTCCCAAGCGGGGAGTCCAGATCATGGACGCCCGGCCCGGGACGATCCGCGACAGTCTCGACATGCGCATGGTGCTGGATCAAGAGGGTGCGCGGCGCCGCATTCTGGACGGTGACGAGCTCGCCCCGCTGGGCGCACTACGTCAGGCGCATGAGCAGATGCTGGCTGCCGCCCGTGGCGCGGCCACACCAGAGCTGTCACCGAATGCGATTGCAGTCGATCTGTCGCTGCATGACTTTCTGGCCGGAGGGCTGAATAATCCGCTGCTGCGCAGTTGCTATGACAGCAACCGGATCCGCATCGCGATACTTCAGCGCGTGCGCCCCTTTGTGCAAGAGCGTATCCTTTCGGCCATGGAAGAACATCTGGCGATCATTGATGCGGTCGAGCGCCGCGATATATCCGCTGCGGTCGAGGCCATCGCCTATCACTGCGAACGCACCCAGCATTGGTGGGGCGTGCCGGCCTATCACCGCGGCCGCTAAAGCGCCTCGGCCCCGCAACCCACACCTGCTAGCCGGCACATCGCCTCATGCTGGCTCAGAAACACCTGCCCGGTCAGATGGTCAAGGAACCGGCTGCGCTGCAGCCGGTCCATTACCGGCCCCTTCACCTCTGAAAGGTGGAAATGGATGCCTGTCTCGGCAAGCCGACGGTTGATCTCTTCGAGGCTTTCCAGCGCGCTGGCATCAATGTCATTCACCGCCGGACACATCAGGACCACATGGCGCAGCCCAGAACGGTCGGCCACCAATGCGGCGATGCGATCTTCAAGAAAGCGGGCATTGGCGAAATACAGGCTTTCATCCACCCGCAGGGACAGGATCCGGGGATGGGTGATAACACGGTGACGCTCAATATTGCGGTAATGCTCGGTCCCAGGCACCTGCCCGACGACAGCGGAATGCGGGTGTGAACTACGCCATTGCTGCAAGATCAGCGACAAAAGCACCCCGGCGGTGATACCCTCTTCGACGCCAAGGGTCAGGGTGACAAGGATCGTTGTGAGCATCGCCGCCCCGTCCGAGCGGCAATAGCGCAAGGTACGGATCACCGCGCCGAAATCGACCAGTGTCAGCACCGCAAGGATGATGGTCGCGGCCAGCGTCGCCTGTGGCAGATC
>Ga0182746_1000618_pt1 | contig 44460 bp, 33 predicted proteins | sample eDN3rd30CBELigOP_FD_128881 | JGI IMG/M metagenome (GOLD analysis project Ga0182746, IMG submission 128881) | Enriched Organic Plus compost microbial communities from Emeryville, California, USA - eDNA 3rd pass 30_C BE-Lig OP (version 2) (version 2) ...
ATCCTCAACGCAAACGAAGCCGAGGCGGCTGGCCCCACTGATGTCGCCTATTTCGTCCATACTCCCAGCGGCGGCCAGCACGACAACCATCCCGTACACGATCAGGACTGCATGCACGTGCATGCGCATTGCTGCGTTGCGACGGCGCTGCTCGCGTCCAGCGGATTCGTACCGCCCAGCGCCGATGCGGCGCAGGCTCACCTGGAGCGCAACGGTGCACTGCCCTACGGCCAGCTCCCCTATCCTCCCCTGCGTCCCCCAAGGCTGACGGCGTGATCCGGGCCGGACTGCTCGCGCGGTCTGCCTTCGACGATCAGCGCTGCGATTGAACGGGCAAGGCGCCGCGAGCGCCGCATCCGGCATACCGCCGACACAGCAACGTTCCTTTCCGCGCTGCCACGATGCCCTTCGAGCTTCGGGACGCCGCCATGACTCGCGTTATCGCGCTACTGCTTTCTTTTTTCACGATCTCCGCCGTTGCACTCGCCCACGGCGACCATGACCACGACGAGCCCGCCCCCGCGGTGGGACGCGCCGTGCCGCAGATCGAGATCGCCGGTAAAGAGCTCGAACTCGTCGGCGAAGTGGCCGATCGTGCCTTGAAGATCTACCTCGACCGCAAGGCAACGAACGCGCCGGTCGAAGGCGCGACCGTCACGCTCACGGTCGACGGCATTCCCGGAGGAACCGCCACGGCGGCGAACCCCGGCACGTACGAGATCGCCGCGCCCTGGGCGGATGATCCCGGCGTCAAGCCGCTGAAGTTCATCGTCACCGTTGACGGCGCAACGACCGAGCTTTCCGGCGATCTGACCATCCCGGAAGCCGAGCATGCGGACGCGGCGGCGCCTGCCACCTGGGCGGCGGCACTGGCGAACATCTACACCTGGATCATCGCGGGACTCGCGGCGCTGTTCGGATTCGTTCTCGCCTTCGCATTCCGCCCCGTCGCGCTGTCCGCGGCTATCGAGGACGGCAACCGCGATACGCACGTTCCCGCCGTGTCCCAGCGCATCTTGCCGATGCTTCTGCTGCTGGGGGTGACAATCGCGATGGCCGCGCGTCCGCAAACCGCGCGCGCGCATGAAGGCCACGATCACGCCGAGGAGCCCGCACCCGCGGCCGGCACGCAGACCGCTGTGCCGCGCAGGCTGCCCAATGGCGACGTATACCTGCCGAAGCCCTCGCAGCGCCTGCTCAACGTGCGCACGGTGATCGCGGAACGGAAGCCGACGCGCCGCAGCCGCGAACTGATCGGCACGGTGGTGTCCGATCCGTCGTCGTTCGGCCAGGTGCAGGCGCCGATGGATGGACGCATCGAGCTGTCCGAGCGCGGCATCTCCCACGTTGGCCAGCGCGTCGAAGCCGGCGAGGTGCTGGCGTACCTGTCGCCCAGCATTCCCATCGCCGACCTTGGAACGATGCAGCAGCTCACCGCCGAGGTGGCGGGCAAGCTCAAGATCGCCGAGCAGAAGCTCGCGCGCCTCAGCCGCATCGCCGGCGTCGTTGCGCAAAAGGAAATCGACGATACGCGCGCCGAGCTCGAAGCCCTGCGCGAGCAGCAGCGTGTGCTGGTGCAGAAGGACAGCGAGCTGATTCCACTGAAGGCGCCCGTCGCCGGGATCATTTCGGTCGCCAACGTGCGCGCCGGCCAGGTTGTAACGACGCGCGATACGCTGTTCGAGATCGTCGATCCGCACCGGCTGTGGATCGAAGCCATCGGCGGCGCGGAGCATGCCGATCCGGACATCGCCGCCGCCCACGCACTCGATCCTGAGAACCATTCGATCAAGCTCGCCTTCGTCGGGCGCGCGCCTTCACTGCGCCAGCAGACACAACCGCTGCAGTTCAAGGTGGACGAGACGCACGAAGGGCTCACCATCGGTTCGGCGGTGAAAGTGCTCATCCAGCAGGGCAAGCTCATCGACGGCATCGTGCTACCGGATGCTGCGGTGGTGCGCGCCCCGAACGGTCTGCCGCGGGTGTGGGCGAAGGAAGGACCGCAGCTCTTCAAGCCGCTGCCGGTGCACGTTGCGCCGCTCGACGGCGAGCACGTGGTGATCCTCGACGGCGTAGAGGCGGGCGAGCGCATCGTCGTCGACGGCGCCGAGCTCATCAACCAGGTGCGGTGAGGCAGCCATGTTCGATGCAATCATCCGCGCCAGCCTCAACAATCGGCTGCTTGTCATCATCGGCGCCCTGGCGCTGGCGCTTTACGGGCTCGTGACCCTGCGCGCGCTGCCGGTCGACGTCTTCCCTGATCTCAACAGGCCCACCGTCACGCTGATGGCGGAGGTGGAAGGCCTTGCGCCCGAGGAGGTCGAGCTTCTCGTCACCTATCCCATCGAGACGGCGATGAACGGCATGCCCGGCGTCAGCCGCGTGCGCTCCGTCTCCAGCGCCGGCCTCTCCATCGTCTATGTCGAGTTCGACTGGTCGGTGGAAATTTACCGCGCCCGCCAGCAGGTGGCTGAGCGCTTGCAGCTCGTGCGCGAGCAGTTGCCGCGCAACGTCGCGGCGCAGATGGGGCCGATCTCCTCGGTGATGGGCGAGATCATGCTCATCGCCATGTCGAGCACGACGGTCGATGCGATGACGCTGCGCGAGCTGGCGGACTTCACCGTGCGCCCGCAACTGCTGACGGTACCCGGCGTCGCCCAGGTCATTCCCCTCGGGGGCGAGGTGCGCCAATACCGCGTCGTACCCGATCCGCGGCGCATGACCAGCCTCGACATCGGATACGATGCGATCGAAAAGGCGATCAAGCAGTTTGGGGCCAATACCGGGGGCGGCTTCGTCGACCTCAAGGCGCGCGAATACCTCATCCGCAACATCGCGCGCACGACCCGCATCGAGGACTTGCGCAACCTTGCCGTCGCCTACCGCGACGGGCACGTCATCGCGCTGCACCAGGTGGCCGACGTCGATTTCGCCGCGCGCACGAAACGGGGCGAGGCCGGGTTCAACGGCCAGCCCGGCGTGATCCTCGCCGTGCAGAAGCAGCCCGGCGCCGATACGGTGCGCATCACGCGGCAGATCGAGGAGATGCTGCCGGAGTTGCAGCGGATCATGCCCGAGGGCGTGCGCACCACGGACATCCAGTTCCGGCAGGCGGGGTTCATCGAGACCTCGATCGCCAACCTGCTGCGAGTGTTGGTGGAGGCGCTGATCTGCGTGGCGATCGTCCTCTTCCTGTTCCTCCTCAACTGGCAGACGACCTTCATATCGCTGCTGGCGATCCCGCTTTCCGTGCTGACGACGCTGCTCGTCTTCCAGCTCATGGGCATGTCGATCAACACCATGACGCTGGGCGGCCTCGCCATCGCCATCGGTGCGCTGGTCGACGACGCGGTGGTGGACGTGGAAAACATCTATCGGCGCCTCGGCCTGCACCGGGCCGCCGGCGGGCGGGACAGACGCTCCATCATCGAGGTGATCGCACAGGCGGCGATGGAGGTGCGGTCCGGCATCGTCTACGCCACCGTCATCATCGTGCTGGTGTTCATGCCCGTGTTCGCGCTGTCCGGTATCGAAGGGCGGCTGTTCACGCCGCTCGGCATCGCGTTCATCGTCTCCATCCTTGCCAGTCTCGTCGTCTCGCTGACGGTCACGCCGGTCTTGAGCTACTGGCTCCTGCCGCGGATGCGCAGTCTCTCCGAGCACGACGGGCTGCTCGTGCGCGTCCTGAAGCGCTGGCAGGCGTCTGCACTCGGCTGGTGCTTCGCACGGCCGGGCTTCGTGATCGGCCTGCCGGTGGTGGCGATCATTGCCGCGGTGGCGGCCGGGCTCGCATTGCCACGCGCGTTCCTCCCCGCCTTCAACGAGGGCACGGTGCTGGTGAGCGTCGTGCTGCAGCCAGGCATCAGCCTCGCTGAATCGGACCGCGTCGGACGGCTCGCGGAAGAGATCGTCGCCGGCGTGCCGGAGGTGCGGTCCGTTGGCCGGCGCACCGGCCGCGCCGAGCTCGATGAACATGCCGAGGGCGTGCACAACAGCGAGCTCGACGTGGACCTCGTGAAATCGGAGCGCAGCCGCGAGGAGGTACTGGCCGATATCCGCGGGCGGCTGTCGGCGCTGCCCGCGAGCATCACGGTCGGCCAGCCCATTGCGCACCGGCTCGACCACATGCTGTCGGGCGTGCGCGCGCAGCTCGCGCTCAAGATTTATGGCGACGACTACGACACGCTGCGTGGCCTTGCTGCGGAGCTGGAAGAGCGCATGCGCAGCATCCCCGGCGTCGTCGATTTGCAAACGGAAAAGCAGGTGCGCATTCCACAGCTCCAGGTGCGGGTCGATTATGCCAAGGCGGCGCTCTACGGGCTCAATCCCAACCAGGTGACGGAGGCCCTGGAGGCGCTCTCGAACGGACAGGTGGTGTCTCAGATCGCCGATGGGCAGAAGCGCTTCGACGTCGTCGTGCGGCTATCGGATGCCGACCGCAGCACCCGCGCGCTCGGCGAGATGCTGATCGAAAGCCCCGCGGGGCGCATTCCGCTGGCGGCCATCGCCGACATCAGCGAAACCGACGGCCCCAACCAGATCCAGCGCGAGAACGGGCGTAGGCGCATCGCCGTCTTCGCCAACACCGACGGCTCGGACATGGCACGCATCGTTGCGGATATACGCACCGCGATATCGAGCACCACCCTGCCCCAAGGCTATTTCGCCAGCTTGGAGGGCCAGTTCCAGGCGCAGGAGGAGGCCTCGCGCATGATCGGACTGCTGTCGGCCGCGTCGCTGGTCCTGATCTTCGTGGTGCTCTACACGCGGTATAGATCCAGCGTGCTCGCGCTGATCATCATGGGGAATGTGCCGCTGGCGCTGATCGGCAGCGTCGCTGCGCTCTGGATCGCAGGCCAGCCGTTCTCGGTGGCGAGCGCCATCGGCTTCATCACGCTCGCCGGCATCGCGACGCGCAACGGCATCCTGAAGATCAGCCACTACATCAATCTCGTGCTCTTCGAAGGAGAGCACTTCGGCCGCGAGATGGTGGTGCGTGGAACGCTGGAGCGGCTGCGCCCCGTGCTGATGACGGCGCTCGCCGCGGGCATTGCGCTCGTGCCGCTGCTCATCGGCGCCGACGAGCCCGGCAAGGAGATCCTGCATCCGGTTGCCGTGACCATCTTCGGCGGCCTCATATCGGCGACGCTGCTCGATGCGTTCCTGACGCCGACGCTGTTCCTGATGTTCGGCCGCAAGCCGCTGGAACGGCTCGCGACGCCGGATGCCGAGACGGCGGTGCGGGAGGCATTCTAGCGCGCGGCAATGCAGGGGGGCGGGATTTCCATCCCGATCCCCTAGTCGCTGACGGAGCGCAGAACATCCGCCATGATGCCGATCAGCTCGTCGATCTCCTCCTTCGAGATGATGAGCGGCGGCGCCAGCGCGATCACGTCGCCGGTCGCGCGCACCAGCAAACCGCGCTGAAAGGCTTCGAGGAAACGCGCATGAGCGCGGCGGCCGGGCGCGCCTTCGATGGGCTCGAACTCGATGGCGCCGATGAGACCGATATTGCGAATATCGATGACGTGCGGAAGCCCCGCGAGAGCGTGCACGCGCTCCTCCCAGTACGGCGCGAGCGCGGCGGCGCGGGTGAGCAGCCTCTCCTCCTGCAGCGTTTCGAGGGTTGCGAGTGCCGCGGCGCAGGCCAGCGGATGGCCCGAATAGGTGTAGCCATGGAACAGCTCGATCGCCGTTTCGGGGCCTTGCATGAAGGCATCGTGGATTTTTCCGCGCACGAACACCGCGCCCATCGGCACCGCCCCGTTGGTGATGCCCTTCGCGGTGGTGATGATGTCCGGCTCGACGCCGAAGTATTCCGCCGCAAAGGGCGCGCCGAGGCGGCCGAACGCGGTGATGACCTCGTCGAAAATGAGAAGGATGTCGTGCCTGGCGCAGATCGCGGCGAGCCGCTGCAGATAGCCCTGGGGCGGAACGTAGACGCCGGCGGAGCAAGCCACCGGCTCGACGATGACGGCGGCGATGGTGGAAGCGTCATGCAATGCAACGAGCCGTTCCAGATCGTCGGCCAGCTCCGCGCCATGCAACGGCTGTCCGCGGCTGAAGGCATTGCGTTCCGGATCGTGCGTGTGGCGCAGATGGTCGGTGCCGGCGAGCAGCGGGCCGAACATCTTGCGGTTGGCCGCGATGCCGCCCACCGAGGTGCCGCCGACGTTACTGCCGTGATAGCCGCGCTCGCGTCCGATCAGCCGCGTCTTGCCGGCGTTGCCGTTCGCGCGGTGATAGCCGAGTGCAATCTTGAGCGCTGAATCGACCGCCTCGGAACCCGAATTGGTGAAGAAGACGTGGTCGAACCCGGGCGGCGCGATGTTGACGAGGCGCGAGGCACATTCGAACGCCTTCGTGTGCCCCATCTGGAATGTACCGGCGAAGTCCAATTCGCCCGCCTGGCGGCGGATGGCATCGACGATGCGCGGACGGCAGTGCCCGGCGTTGACGCACCACAGCCCCGACGTGCCATCCAGCACGCGGCGCCCGTCCGCGGTCACGTAATGCATGCGCTCGGCCGCCGCGAACAGCCGGGGCGCCCGCTTGAAATCGCGGTTGGCCGTGAATGGCATCCAGAAGGCGTCGAGGTCGTTCGGCTGAACTTCGGCGGCAGACGGCATCTTCTTGCTCATGCGCTCGTGCTTCTCAAAATCCGGTCCCATCCGTGTCTGCCATGCAGGCCGGTTCTAAACCATGCAGCACGGACGGGCAGTCCGGCATCGCCCGGCCGGCCTCCAATGTCGACACGAATAATGCCCCACCACATGTCACCATCGACCAGCGGTCCGCTGTTTCCACCGCACGGGTCGATCCTGCCCTGCCCATCTGCCGCCGTTATTTAACCATAAGCCGGTGGCGCGAGTTGGTATGGGTACGGTGTAAAAAATGACAGTCGTGGTCGCGTTCGTAAGCCGCAAGGGCGGTGTCGGCAAATCCACTCTCGCCCGCGGACTCTGTGCCGTTGCCGCCCGGCGCGGCCTCAACACCTCTCTGGCCGATCTCGACGAAGGCCAGCGAACCGTCAGCCGCTGGCAGCATCAGCGCGAGCAGCATCGCGTATTTCCGCCGCTCAACGTCGCCGCCTACGGCAATGTCGATTCCGCCATAGCCAGCGAATCCGATGTCGACCTGCTCATTGTCGACGGGCCGGGCCGCGACCCCGAGCTGACGATGGAAATCGCGAGCGTCGCCCATTTCGTGGTGCAGCCGACGGGGGCCTGCTTCGACGATCTCCAGCCCGCAGCGGAGCTGTTCTACGGCTTGCGCGCCTCGGGCATTCCCAAGTCGCGGCTTTATGCGGCTCTGTCACGGTTGCTCGACCCCGGAGAGGAAGAAGCGGCGCGGGCCTATCTCGAGGTGAGCGACTTCAATCTGCTGCCCGGCGCGATCTGCGAGCAGGCCCGCTACCGGGAAGCCCACAACCGTGGGCTCGCCTTCATCGAATGTCCGGGTGAGAATTTGTCCGCGCCCGGCGGCGTTCTGCTCGGCGCGCTCCTCGCCCGCATCGTCGAGAAGCACAAAATGCTGCGGCATATTCCAATACGCCCGCCGGAGCAGCAGAAGCTGCTCTCTTCCCTGGCGGCGCGCTGACGCTTCTGCCACGGGACCGCGCACCTGACGCTGCGGGATTGAGCGATCATCTTCCTGCGGGAGCACCGATAAAAAAGGCCGCTCCCACCCTGGGGGTATGGGAGCGGCTCAGCGTCGGGAGACGCTTTCAGTCGGATCAGAACTTGTAGGAGAACCCGGTCCAGACGGTGCGGCCAAGTCCCGGCTTCATGCCGTCCTCGCGGTCGGTGAGATAGAACTTGTCGAGCAGGTTGTCGCCGGCCACGAATATGCTGGCACCGGTATCACCGAGCTCGAGGTTGAAGCGAGCCGACAGCAGCCACACGGATGGCACACCGCCGCCTTCGCCGGCCTCCTCGATCTCGCACTCGCCGCCGGAGCAGTCGTATTCTCCGCCCAGGCCGTACGGCGTGTTGGCGGCGTCGGTGAAGAACGAGCCGCGGTAGGTCCACGTCGCACTGGCGTTCCAGCGCCAGCCCGTGGTGCCTTCGACGCCCAGCGTGAGCGCAGCGACGTGCCACGGCGTCTCGGGAACACGATTGCCGTTATAGACGTCCTCGATACTGCCGGTGTCGTCGTAGGTGTAGGCGTTCTTCAGGATGCTGCGCGCGTAGGTGTAGTTACCGGCGGCGAAGAAGTTGAGCGGACCTCCGGTGAACGGCTGTGAGTTGAGACGGCCGTAAAGCTCGACGCCGCTGACCTCGACTTTATCGGCGCGGCCGAACTCGCGGTCGCCAGTGATGGCCGAGAACGATTCGCCGTACTGGAAGTTCTCGAACAGCTGGTAGAAGCCGGCGACTTCGAAGTTGAAGCCTTTGATGGCCGAGCTACGCAGGCCGATGTTGAAGTTGTCACCGATCTCATCCGGCGCCGGGAAGTCCTCGTTGCGCAGGACGGACGTCGTCAGACCGCGGTGGTAGCCGCCATAGACGGTCGTGCTCCTGAGTCCGGTATAGGCGAACGCGATACCCGGCAGGGCGTTGAAGCTCGAGGTGCTCTCGCGCGCCGGATTGGGGTTCGACAGAATTTCCTCGATCTCGAGGCACGTGGTTGCCCCCGGCACGCCGTTACAATTCCTGGCGCCCTCCGCTTCGCCTTCCTCGGCAGCAACCACGCGGTTGCTGCGGCTGACATCGTACCACTCGAAGCGGATGCCCGGCAGCACGTTGAAGTCTTTCGCCACGTAGATGTTCGACTGCATGAACGCGGAGACCGTGTTGGCATCGAGGGAGCGGTCGAAGAAGTCGACGACGCCCTTATTGCCGTTCTTCATGATCTCGTTGTTGCGGCCCAGGACGTTCTTGTTCGTCATGTCCTGGTATTCGTAGCGGATGCCCGCCTGGAAATCCTGGCGGAAGCCGAGCAGATCGCGGTTTGCCCACTCGCCGCGCACTTCACCGCCGAGGTGGCGGAACGTGCGCAGACGGCCGAACATGCTGTCGATGCCGAGCTTGATCTCCTGCTCGCCATCGGGATCCGTCTCAACGTCGGGCGGAGAGCCCGGAATGCCGCTCGGCATCGATTCCGTCGAAACGAGCTGGTAGCGGTCACGACGGTGATAGCCCGCATAGAAGCGGCTGGTGATCGTGGTGTCTTCGTCCAGGTACGCGTTGTGGACCACCTGGCCGCGCCAGATTTCACCCGTGTAGGTGTTGAGCCCGGCGGCCGGAGCAAAACAGGTTTTGCAGTGCTTCAGCATGTTGAACTGCTGCTCTGCCAGACCGCCGGCAATCCGCGCCGCGTTCGCCTTGGTGGCCATGGCGGGATCTTCGAAGTCGATCTCCAGCTCGCTGCCGAGGAAGTTCTGCTCGTCGTAGTTGTCCTTTTGCCGGGCATGGATGGCGGAGACCACGAGGTCGGACGATGAGCCCTTCCAGCCGACGGCGCCGTAGAAATCGTTGACCCGCAGCCGCTCGGTATCCCAGGCGCCCTGCACGTCGGCACCGGTGTAAGAGGCGACGAGCCCGACGTTGTCGACCGACTGCCGCGTGTGCACGTGCCAGCGGGCGGAGATGTCGGTGTCGGACTTGCCGTGCACGGTATCGCCGTACTTTATCTTCACCTCGCCGTCGTCCTCGACTTCGATCTCATTGATGGGCGTATACGACCCTGCCTTGGTGCGGGTGAAGCCGATTGCCGAGCTGATCACCGTCTCGTCGGGTCCGAAGGGCGACAGGTTGCGCGAGTTGATGACGCCGAAGTTGTTGTTCGGGCCATGGGTGATGACGGTGCCGCGGATCACCTCGACGCCTTCGGTGCGCTCAACGGGCGCCCAATAGTGCACCGACGGATCGAGCCACAGCGCCAGGTTGACGGTATGGCCGTCCTCCATCACGAGCATCTTGCGCGAGCGGCGCGGTGGAGAGCCGCGCATACCGATGCCGCCGTGGTGGGCCATCGCGTCGTCGTTCACGACGATCACGCCGGGAATGCGGGTCAGCGCCTCGTTGAGGTTGCGCGGACGCTCCTCGGCGATGTCCTGCGGCGTGATGTGCGACGCCGAGCTCGAGAAGCCGTGGAGGTTCGTCGGAATGAGCTGAGCCGGATTGACGGGCGTGCTCGCACTTTCATACGCACGCTCCGCGGCACCGGCGCTGGCGGGCGAGCCATATACCGAGTTGGGGTTCTGCACCTCCTCGATGGGCGCGGCCACAGCGGCGGACGGCGCCTGCGGAGCCGGCGAAACCTGCTTCTTCTTGGCGGCGGACTTCTTCTTGGCTGCAGGCGCAGGCGCGGCCTGCTGCTGGATTACTTCCACCGGGGGAAGCTGTTCAGCGCCCGGCTCCGTTGTTTCCTGTGCGGTCGCAGACGTGGACAACACGGCAATTATTGCGGCTGCGGACGCAGCTGTGACGCGAACGAAACGCATTACTTTTTACTCCCCCCAACCACAGGCGACGACAGCCGCCTGCGGCTAACTCACGCTACGGGGTGAAATCAGCGAAGCGCGCGCAACTCATTGGCAGCATCGCTTTCCCCCTCATCCATTGGTAAGGGAGGGCTTCGGCATCTTGAACGTGAGAGATTGAGAAACGGACTTCCAAACTTGCGCGCACGCGCACGGCAATCTCACGTTGCGGTGTGCCCATTTGGCGACAGAGCCCAGCGCATACCTTTTTGGACGCGGGGAGCGCTGAAAGCTGCAAAACAAAGCGCAATCCGTCGAGAAACGCCGTGCGGAGCGTGGGCTCTAACGGTGGGAAGGACCACCGGATCGTCACGACCGGTGCGGGCGATCGTCCATTGGGGATTGCCTTTCCGCAGATGGACGATTGCGCCGAAAATACGCGCTATTCCTCTTGCGTATTTGCCATCAGGCAGCGGTGACGATGGGAATCCATGCGTCCAAAGTGAGCCCGCCGCCCGGACGGCTGCTCATCCGCATCTCTCCCCCCGTAGCCCAAACACGCTCGCTCATGCCGGCGATGCCGTAGTTGGTTTTGGCGCCTTCCGGCAGGCCGCGCCCGTTGTCGGTGACGATCACATGCACCACGGGCCGCGACGGCTGGCGCAGTGCCGGCGGCGTTTCGTCGGAAAGCGCCGTGCCGACGGAAATATCGATCACGGTTGCGCCAGCGTGGCGCAGGGCATTGGTCAGCCCCTCCTGCACCAGGCGGTAGATGGTGAGCGTGCTCGTTTCATCGCCGGCCGGCAGGTCGTCGTCGACGGCGAGGTTGATCTCCACATCGGCATGGCTCTCGCGCAGCATGGCGATGAGCGATTTCAGCTTCGACTTGAGGCCGTATTCCTCGAGCCCGAGGGGGCGCAGCTTCTGCAGCACGCCACGGTTTATGCGCTGGATGGTCTCCATGCGCTCGACGAGCGTATCGCAGTTCTGAAGCAGCTGCGCACGGTCGTCGGATCCGCGCTGCAGCTCGCCCTTGTGGGCGCGGATGGCGGCGCGGATCGCAAAGAGGTATGGCCCCAGCTCGTCGTGCAGCTCGCGGGCGAGGTCTTTCCGCTCCTCGTCCTGCACGCGAATGATCCGCTGCGCGAGCCGCCGATTTTCGGCAACCGTCGTCTCCAGCGTCGCCGCGAGCCGGTTGAGCTTGCGGCAGATGTCGGAGATTTCCGGCGGCCCGCTCTCGGGAACTGCAACGGCGTAACGGCCAGCCTCCAGAACCATGAGCGCATCGCCGATGCTTTTGATGGGCTTCAGCAGGTGTGCGATCATGATGCTGATGAGGAGTACGGCGGCGACGCCAATGGCCACGCCGCCAAAAGTGAAGCTGAGGATGGAATCCCAGATCTCGGTGGCTTCGTCGGAAAAGCGCGGGGCGATGACGAGGGTGCCGAAATCGTGGCCGTTCACCACCACGGGCACCTCGACGACGGACGACGAGCGTCCGAGCCGCTCCAGCCATGCCGGAGCGTCGCTATGCTCGGTTTCGTCCTCCAGTGCGTGCGGGTGGGTCGGATCGTCGATGCTGTAGATATGGACGTGCCGCAGCTCGCGCAGGCCGTCGAGCAGCACCTTGAGACGCGCGCCCGGGTCCGGCGTGCCCTGCAGGCTCTCGATCGTCGTTTCGACGAACTCCTTGGCCAGCCGCATGATGCTGTCGTTCTCGGCCCGGATGCGCGGCCCGGCCCCCACGATCATCGCCCCGACCAGGATCACCAGCCCCAGGGCCGTCACGGCCACGATCAGCGCATTCAGTCGGAACCGTATTGACATGGCCACCCTTCCCGGCGATCGCTCCCACGGTGGCCAGATTTTCTTCCCGTAATTTGACCGCCGAACTTCCCGCGGCTATTTGTTACAATATATCAGTCTCTGGACAAAGACGAACCATTGCCGTGAAAGTCCTGATCGTTGACGACCATCCCATCGTGTTGTCCGGCTGCCGCGCCCTGCTGGCCGAGGCCGGAGACATGATCATGCTCGAAGCGCGAAACGCCGCGATGGCACAGGATGTTTTTGCCGCCCACAAGCCTGATGTGGCAGTCATCGATATCAACCTTCCCGACGTCTCCGGCTTCGAGCTTGCCCGCCGCATCATGGTGCGCGAGCCCCGCGCCCGCATCATCATGTTCAGCATGAACGACGACCCGATGTTCGCGGCACAGGCGATCGAGGGCGGCGCGAAGGGTTACGTCAGCAAGAGCGACGATCCGCAGACCTTTCTCGATGCCATACGCGAAGTCCATGCCGGGAGGCATTCCCTGCCCCAGGACATGGCCCAGAAGATCGCCTTCCTTCGTAATCAGGGGGATTCGGTGGTGCTCAGCACCCGCGAGCGCGAGGTGCTGCGCCTGCTTGCCAAAGGCAAGAGCATGTCGGAGATCGCAGCGCTCATAAACGTCTCCTACAAGACGGTGGCGACGACGTGCTCGGCACTGCGGGCCAAGTTCAGCGCCCGCACGCCGATGCAGCTCATCCGCATCGCGGTGGAGCAGAAGATCGTCTGATCGGTCGGACATGCCGCATTGAAGCGGCCGGTCGGTTAAGCCTAGAGCTTGATTAAGCTTATGACCCGCCGGTGAATGGATTAGCACCGCTGCAGGGACAGCGGATGGGTGATCTTGGCGTGACCGACAACCTGCAAACTCCATCACAGGGCGGCTCCGGCTTCGGGGCGGCAGTCTCTTCCGGCGAAGCGGGGGGCGCCGCGGCCCAGCCCGGCTACGCGCGGTACGACATCATCACGCTCGCCCGCCTGCGCGATTATCAGTCCGAAATCGAGCGCGCCTCGGCGCTCCTGTGCAAAGTGCAGCCCGATCTCATCGCGGGCGAGACGCTGCCCGTCAATGCCGTGGAAAGGCCGCGCTCCCGCTGGCCATTCATCCTCACCGTCAGCGCCACGGTGCTGTTCTGGGTCAGCCTCGCGTGGGGCCTCGCGACGCTGTTCTGAAGGACCTGGACTATTTCGAAGGACGCCGTTCGGCGGGACGCGCCCACGCACAGCGCGCGCAAGCCGCACGCAATCTATTGCCGCACACCCGCGAAGTGGTGCTAGCCTTCCGGCAACATTCCAGGAGGCCCGAGATGTTCACCCGGCGGCAGGCAATAGGCACTATCGGCTCAGCGGCGGTATCCTTCGCGGCACCCGCAGCCTTCGCGCATACCTATCCCACCGTGACGCTACACAAGGACCCCAGTTGCGGCTGCTGCACCGACTGGGGCAAGCACATCGAAGCGGCCGGCTTTCCCGTTACCGTCATCAATTCACCGAACGTCAAGGCGCTGAAGCGGCAGGTGGGCGTGCCGCAGGACCTTGCCGGGTGCCATACCGCAGAGGTCTCCGGCTACATCCTCGAAGGGCATGTGCCCGTCGCCGCGTTGCAGCGCCTCATCGATGAGCGCCCCGACGCCATCGGTCTTGCCGTTGCCGGCATGCCGGCCGGATCGCCGGGCATGGGCGGCAAGCCCGAAGCTTACGATGTCGTGCTGTTCACACCTACATCGCGCTCGGTCTACGGACGCTTCAAAGGTGCCGAGAGGATCGGCTGACGCGTCGACGCTGGCGCGCCGATGCACGCAGTCAGAGGTCAGTGCGCGTTGCGGTAAGCCGTGGGTGAGAGCACCGTCCACAACAGGATGATGAAGTCGCGCGAAAGCGACCAGTGCTCGATGTAGAACAGGTCGTACTCGACGCGCTTTTGCATCTTGTCCTGCGTGTCGGTCTCGCCGCGCACACCGTGCACCTGCGCCCATCCCGTGATACCCGGCTTGACGTTATGGCGCCGCGCATAGCGGGCGATGATGTGCTCGTATTCGCGGTTGTGGGATAGCGCGTGCGGGCGCGGCCCCACGAGCGACATCTCACCTTTCAGCACATTGAAAAGCTGCGGCAGCTCATCGAGGTTCGAGGCCCGCAGCCAGCGCCCGACGCGCGTGACGCGCGGATCGCCCCGGGTCGCCTGCTTCACGACGGGCCCGTCGTCGAGCGTTACCATGGTGCGGAATTTGATGATGCGGAACGGATTCTGGTTGAAGCCGTAGCGCCGCTGCAGGAAGAACACCGGCCCGGGACTGTCGAGCTTGATCAGCAGTGCGATGACGAGCAGCAGCGGCGCGAGCAGCACGAGCCCCACAGTCGACAGCACCACGTCGAAAAGGCGCTTCTGCACCAGCTCGAGGCGCGACAGCGGCAGGCGCACGAGCTGCAGGCTCGCGATCGGCCCCAGGCGTGCGAGCTGCGCGTTGCTGTATTTCTCGAAGACATACCCCGGCAACAGGTGGATTTCCGCCGGCAGACTCAGCAGCGCCTCGATGCAACCGTCGACGACGGACTGCTCCGACCACGGCGTCACGATGAAGACCGCATCGGGCTCGAGCTGGCGAATGCTGGGAATGACAGAAGCCAGCTCCCGCTGCAGCGCGCGCTGGCGTTCCCCGGTCGAGCCCGACAGCACACCGGCGCTCAGGAAACGGCAGCCGACAATCTCGATGCCGCCGCGGCGCGGCCGGTGCTCGGAGAGAAAGCGTTCGATCTGCCCGGCGTTGCCGATGAGAAAGACGCGCTTCGTCGCGATCATGTTCTTGCCGGTGGAGCGGCGCACGATCTTGACGGCGAGGTACCGCAGGAACAGCAGCGCCAGCAGGCCGGAAGCGTAATAGAGCAATAGCCAGCCGCGTGAGTAGACCTCCGTCACCTTGCCGATGAAGGCGACGAGCAGCAGACAGATGAAGGTGACGTTCCAGAGCTGAAGCGTGCGCCGCGCATGGGGGGCGACGCTCAAGAAATGACTGAGCTGATATTCGCCGCGGAACAGGTTGGAGATCACAACCACCGTCGCGATGACGCCGCCGATCCTCAGGAACGACGGCACATCGCCCGGCGCACCGTATACGAGCTGATGGTAAACGACGCCGGTCACCACCGACAGCGCGACGATGCACAGCACGTCGCCGATGACGATAGCGATCGACATCGCCTCGCCGATGAGCCGCTTACGCCGCCGCAACTGGCTGTCTGCACCGGAACGGGAAATAAGAGTGTGGCTCATTTCGGCAAGCGCTGTCCCCTACGCCCTCCATTCCGTCGTCCGGAAGGGAGGCGCACCTATTGGAGCGCTATGTGAAGCAAGGATCGTGCCGGTAGAGCGCGCAAATGCCGGCATCTGCCGCCGGTGTCTAACCGATCTGTGCGGCAGCGACGGTAAGGTTAAAGCGGCAGTGGAAGGCGAGCACGTGGTCGGAGGCGCGCCGGCCCTCGCCCCGTTCTCAAGCGGCTTGCAGGGCCTGGGCGACCGTGGCGAGGATGGTGTCGGCGCAATAGGGTTTGTCCACGCGCAGGTGGCCGCGATCGGCGGTTCGCAAGCCCATCTCCCCATAGCCCGTGGCGAAGATGAAGGGCGTGCCGGCGCTCTTGAGGGAATCCGCGACGGCAGCCGACGTGCGGCCCGAGCCGAGGTTCACGTCCAGCACCGCGACGTCGATCTCGTTGCCCGCAATGAGCGAGGCCGCCTGATCGGCATCGTGCGCCGGGCCGATCACCGTGCAGCCGGCCTCCTCGAGGATGTCCACCAGCACCATGGCGATCAGCGGCTCGTCCTCGAGCACCAGCACCCGCTTGCCTGCCAGTACGTCGATCATGCTCTCATCATTTCTAACGGAAGTGCCAGCTCGCATTTGAAACCCGTGCGCAGATATTCGCAGGTGTAAGCGGCGCCCGACTGCGCCGCCAGCGAAGACAAAAGGCGCGAGCCGAAACCCTTGTGGTTCGGCTTGCTGACCGGCGGCCCCCCCTGCTCGCTCCAGGCGAGCCGGAGTCGCGCCGTGGGTGTCGACGGCTCGACCTGCCAGGAAAGATCGACCCGTCCATCGCTGTTCGCGAAGGCTCCGTGCTTGACGGCGTTGGTGACGAGCTCGTGCAGGGCCAACGTCACCGAGAGCGCATCGCGGGACGACAGTAGCGCATCCTGTCCGGAGAGCGATATACGCTGCGAGGCCTGCAGCCCCCGGTGGGGTGCAAAAGTGCTTTCCAGGATATCGCGCAGGTTGGCGCCTTCCCAGCTCGTGCGCGTCAGAAGATTGTGACAGGTCGCAAGCGCCTGGATGCGTGACAGAAAACGCTCCCGGTCGGTGCCGTGGCCGCTATTGAGGCTTTGCATCGCGATCGCCTGCACGGTCGTCAGCATATTCTTGACGCGGTGGTTGAGCTCCTGGATCAGCAGCGCCTGGGCTTCCTCGGCGCGCTTGCGCTCCGTGATGTCCAGGGTGAGCCCGGCGAGGCAGTCGGCGTGTCCGTCCGAACCGGCGATGAAGCGTCCCTGGTCGCGCACCCAGCGCACCGCGCCATCGGGGCGCCGGATGCGGAACTCGGCTTCATAGACGCCGCGCGTCTCCACCGCCTTGCGCCATGCTGCGGTCACGGCTTCGCGGTCGTCCGGATAAATCTCGTGCAGGCGCTCCTCCACCGAAGCGGTGGATTCTTCCGCCTCCAGCCCCATGATGGCATTGAAGCTCGCATCCCGCTGGCTGATCTGGGTCGACAGATCACGCCGCCACGTACCCATGCGCGCCGCGCTCAGCGCCTGGCGCAGCCGGTCCTCGCTCTCGCGCAGCCGCTCGGTCGAATGCTCCAGCTCAGCGGTACGCTCCGCGACGCGACGCTCCAGATCGGCTGCAAGCTCCTCGAGCTGCCGGTTCTTGCGGTAGAGGTCGGTGAAGATGCGCACCTTCGCGCGCAGGATCTCCGGGATCACCGGTACGGGAACATAGTCTACCGCGCCGGTCTTGTAGCCGCGGATACGGTCGAAGTCCGTCACCTGGATCGCGGAGATGAAGATGATGGCCATCTTCTCATAGCGTGGATGGCCGCGGATCATTTCCGCGAGCTGGAAGCCATCGAGGTCCGGCATGCAAACATCGATCAGCACCACCGCCACGTCGTTTTTCAGGAGCGCGGACAGCGCCTCCCCGGCGGAGTTGGCCTTGATCAGATTCTCGCCCAGCTCCCCGAGGATCACCTCGTAGCTCAGAAGCTTTGCGGGCTGATCGTCGACCAGCAGAATGTTAACGGGTTCCCGTGCGCCCATCGCCACCCCCTTCTAGCGATGCAGCCAGGTCCGCAGCGCGGCCAGCAGCTGCTCGGTATTGACAGGCTTGGCGAGGTAGTCGGTGGCGCCCGCCTGCAGGCATTTCTCGCGGTCACCTTTCATCGCTTTCGCCGTCAGCGCAACGATGGGCAGGCGGCCCCAGCGCCCGTCGGCGCGGATGGCCTGCATCGTCTCGTATCCATCCATGTCTGGCATCATAATGTCCATGAGAACGATGGAGACGTCGGGCGATGCCGATAGGCTTTCGATCGCCTCCTTGCCGGTGGTTGCGGTCAGAACGCGCATACCCCGTCGCTCCAGAACGCTGCTAAGGGCGAAAATGTTGCGCGCATCGTCGTCGACCAGCAGTACGGTTCGATCGACGAGGTCGTCGTCGCAGGCATGCAGGCGCTCCAGCATGCGCTGTTTCTCCCGCGGCAGATCCCCCACGACCCGGTGCAGGAACAGCGCCGTTTCATCGAGCAGCCGCTCCGGCGACTCGACACCTTTAACCACGACGCTGCGTGCCATGTTGTGGAGGCGGGCGTCTTCCTCGGCGGAAAGCTCCCGCCCGGTGAAAACGACCACGGGAATGCCGACCAGGGTCTCGTCCCGCGCCATCGCGTCGAGCACCGCGAAGCCCGTCATATCCGGCAGCTTGAGATCGAGCACGACGCAGTCAACGGGGTTGGCGCGCATGTAGTTGAGCGCCTCCTGACCGTAAGAGACGGTGACGATATCGATGTCGTCGTGCCCCAGCAGCTCGCGGATGCTCATTTGCTCCGCTTCGTTGTCCTCCACCACGAGCAGCTGGCGCCGGCGCGGTAGCGCGAACGTCTTGAGGCGCGCCAACGCCTCGCGCAGCCCATCGACGCTGGTCGGCTTGGTGTGGAAGGCGAAGGCACCCTGCGCCAGTCCGTGCTGCCGGTTCTCATCGACCGTGACCATCTGCACCGGGATGTGCCGCGTCACCGGGTTCTGCTTCAGCTGGCTCAAGACGCTCCAGCCGAGCATGTCGGGCAGGAACACGTCGAGCGACACGGCATCGGGATTGAACTCGGTCGCCAGTGTCAGCGCGTCCGCGCCGCGCTGTGCGACAACCACCTTGAAGCCGTTGTCGTGCGCCAGCTCCATGATGGTGCGCACATAGTGCGGATCGTCCTCCACGACGAGCAACACGGCCTCACCGGGGTTGAGATTGTCGCGGTCGTCGGCAATCCGCTCGGGAATGCGCTCCGGCGGACGGATGGCCTGGGTCTCCCCTGTGGCCGTCGCGGGCAACGCCAGCTCGGGGCCGTCCTCCTTCGCCACCGTCAGGGCGCCAATGTACTTCTGCGGCAGGAAGAGCGTGAACGTGGAGCCGACCCCGGGCGTCGAACGCAACTGGATCTCGCCGCCGAGCAGCGCGGCCAGCTCGCGGCTGATCGCAAGCCCGAGGCCCGTGCCGCCGTATTTGCGGCTGGTCGAAGCGTCCGCCTGTTGGAAGGCCTCGAAGATGATCTTCTGCTTCTCCGGCAGAATGCCGATGCCCGTATCGGAGACCTCGAAGGCGACGACGCTCGATGCGTGGCTGAGGATCGGGTGCTCGGGGTTCCACCCGCTGGTGGCGACCGACGCGGAAAGGCGCACACCGCCTTCGGTGGTGAACTTGAACGCGTTCGAGAGCAGGTTCTTCAGAACCTGCTGCAGGCGCTTTGAATCGGTGACGATGGTCGATTCCAGCAGCGGATCGATCGAGAGCGTGAAATCGAGCTCGCGCGTATCCGCCATGTGCCGGAAGGGCCGTCCCACGGTGTCGAGCAGGTTCGAGACATAGAGCTCCTCGGCATCGACCGACACGGTTCCGGATTCGATCTTCGACAGGTCGAGAATGTCGGAGATGAGATTGAGCAGATCGCTGCCCGCGCCGTGAATGGTGCGCGCGAACTCCACCTGCCGGTCGGAGAGGTTGCCGTCGGCGTTCTCGCTGAGCTGCTGGCCGAGGATGAGGATCGAATTGAGCGGCGTGCGCAGCTCGTGGCTCATGTTGGCGAGAAATTCCGACTTGTATTTCGAAGTGAGCGCCAGCTCCGTCGCCTTCTCTTCCAGCGCGCGGCGGGCGTGCTCGATCTCCTGGTTCTTCGCCTCCACCTCGACGTTGCGCTCGGCGAGCTGCTGCGCCTTCTGCTCGAGCTGCTCGTTCGTCTTCTGCAGCTCGCGCTGCTGCGCCTGCAGCTCGGCGGCCAGCTCCTGGCTCTGCTTGAGCAGGCCTTCCGTCTGCATCGTCGCCTCGATCGAGTTGAGCACGATGCCGATGCTGGCCGTGATCTGCTCCAAGAGGCTCAGGTGCGCCTTGTCGAACTCATAGAGCGAGGCAACGGCGATCACCGCCTTGAGATTGTCTTCGAAGGTGACTGGCAGCACCACGATATTACGCGGCAGGGCTTCCACCAGCGACGGCCCGACGCGCACAGCGTTCTGCGGGATGTCGGTGATGAGGATGCGCCGCTTCTCCACGGCGCACTGGCCGATGAAGCCGTCGCCGAGCTCGATCCGCTTCGGGTAGCCGCGCTCGGGGTGGTCAGCGTACTTGCCGAGCAACTTCAGGTGCGGATCGCCGTCATTCACCATCTGGTAGATGACGCCCTGGTGGCCGCGCACCAGCGGCACCAGCTCGGACAGAAGCACGCTGCCGACGGTCGAAAGATTGCGCTGGCCCTGCAGCATGCCGGTGAAGCGGGCGAGGTTCGTTTTCAGCCAGTCCTGATCGGTATTACGCTCCGTCGTGAGGCGCAGGTTGTCGATCATGGTGTTGATGTAATCTTTCAGCTCCGCCACCTCGCCGCGGGCATCGACCTGGATCGAACGCGTCAGGTCGCCCTTGGTCACGGCGGTCGTCACCTCGGCGATCGCGCGCACCTGGTTGGTGAGGTTGTCGGCGAGGAGGTTCACGTTGCCGGTGAGGTCCTTCCACGTGCCTGCAGCACCCGGCACGTTGGCCTGGCCGCCGAGACGGCCCTCGACACCCACCTCGCGCGCCACCGTCGTCACCTGATCGGCGAAGATGGCGAGGGTGTCGGTCATGTCGTTGATCGTCTCGGCGAGCGCCGCCACCTCGCCCTTCGACTTCACCGTGAGCTTTTGCTTCAGGTCGCCGTTGGCGACGGCCGTCACGACCTTGACGATGCCGCGCACCTGCTCGGTGAGGTTGGCGGCCATGACATTCACGGTGTCGGTGAGGTCTTTCCACGTGCCGGCGACACCCGGCACCTGCGCCTGACCGCCGAGCTTGCCTTCCGTGCCCACCTCGCGCGCGACGCGCGTCACCTCCGAGGCGAACGCGTTGAGCTGGTCCACCATGGTGTTGATGGTGTTCTTCAGCTCGAGGATTTCGCCCTTCACGTCGACAGTGATCTTGCGCGAAAGGTCGCCGCGCGCCACGGCCGTCGTCACCTCGGCGATGTTGCGCACCTGCCCGGTGAGGTTGCCGGCCATGGAATTGACCGAGTCCGTAAGGTCTTTCCACGTACCCGCCGCGCCCGGCACGATGGCCTGGCCGCCGAGCTTGCCTTCCGTGCCCACCTCGCGCGCCACGCGCGTCACCTCGGCCGCGAAGGAGCGCAACTGCTCCGTCGTCGTGTTCAGCGTTTCCTTCAGCAGCAGAAGCTCGCCGCGCACGTCGACGGTGATCTTCTTCGAGAGATCGCCGCCGGCGATGGCGGTCGCCACCTCGGAAATATTACGCACCTGCGCGGTGAGGTTCGACGCCATCAGGTTGACGTTGTCGGTGAGGTCCTTCCAGGTACCCGCAGCGCCCGGCACCTGCGCCTGACCGCCGAGCTTGCCTTCCGTGCCCACCTCGCGCGCCACGCGCGTCACCTCGGAGGCGAAGCCGTTGAGCTGATCGACCATGGTGTTGATGGTCGCCTTCAGCTCGAGGATCTCGCCCTTCACGTCGACGGTAATGCGTTTCGAAAGGTCACCGCGCGCAACGGCCGTCGTCACGTCGGCGATGTTGCGGACCTGCGTCGTGAGATTGCCGGCGAGCAGGTTCACGTTGTCGGTGAGATCTTTCCACGTACCGGCGACGCCCGGCACGTTGGCCTGACCGCCGAGCCTGCCTTCGGTGCCCACCTCGCGCGCGACGCGCGTCACCTCCCCCGCGAAGCGGTTGAGCTGATCGACCATCGTGTTGAGCGTTTCCTTGAGCTGCAGAATCTCGCCGCGCACGTCGACGGTGATCTTGCGCGAAAGGTCGCCGCCCGCGATGGCAGTCGCCACCTCGGCGATGTTGCGCACCTGGTCCGTGAGGTTGCCGGCCATGGAGTTGACCGAGTCCGTGAGGTCCTTCCACGTACCCGCAACGCCCGGCACCTGCGCCTGACCGCCGAGCTTGCCTTCGGTGCCGACCTCGCGCGCCACGCGCGTCACCTCGGCGGCGAAGGCGTTGAGCTGATCGACCATCGTGTTGATGGTCTCCTTCAGCTGCAGGATCTCGCCGGAGACGTTGACCGAAACCTTTTTCGACAGATCACCTTGCGCGACGGCGGTGGCCACCTCGGCGATGTTGCGCACCTGCCCGGTGAGGTTCGACGCCATCGAGTTGACGCTGTCGGTGAGGTCCTTCCACGTGCCGGCGACGCCGCGCACCTCGGCCTGACCGCCGAGCCTGCCTTCGGTGCCCACCTCGCGCGCCACACGCGTCACCTCCGAGGCGAACGCGTTGAGCTGATCCACCATCGTGTTGATGGTTTCCTTCAGTTCCAGCACCTCGCCGCGCACATCGACGGCGATCTTCTTCGAAAGGTCGCCACCGGCGATGGCGGTCGCCACCTCGGCGATGTTGCGCACCTGCGTCGTGAGGTTCGACGCCATCGAGTTGACGCTGTCGGTGAGATCTTTCCACGTGCCGGCAACGCCGCGCACCTCGGCCTGGCCGCCGAGCTTGCCCTCGGTGCCGACCTCGCGCGCCACGCGCGTCACCTCGCCTGCGAAGCGGTTGAGCTGATCGACCATCGTGTTGATGGTCTCTTTGAGCTGCAGGATCTCGCCCGAGACGTTGACGGTGATCTTCTTCGAAAGATCGCCGCCGGCGATGGCGGTCGCAACGTCGGCGATGTTGCGCACCTGGGCGGTGAGGTTCGACGCCATCGAGTTGACGTTGTCGGTGAGGTCTTTCCACGTGCCGGCGACGCCCGGCACCTGCGCCTGTCCGCCGAGCTTGCCCTCGGTGCCCACCTCGCGCGCCACACGCGTCACCTCGCCGGCAAAGCCGTTGAGCTGATCCACCATGGTGTTGATGGTGTTCTTCAGCTCGAGAATTTCGCCCTTCACGTCGACGGTGATCTTGCGGGAAAGGTCGCCGCGCGCCACCGCGGTCGTCACCTCGGCGATGTTGCGCACCTGGGTGGTGAGGTTCGCGGCGAGAAGGTTCACGTTGTCGGTGAGGTCTTTCCAGGTGCCGGCAACGCCCGGCACCACGGCCTGACCGCCGAGGCGTCCTTCGGTGCCCACCTCGCGCGCCACGCGCGTCACCTCGGCCGCGAAGGAGCGCAGCTGATCCACCATCGTATTGATGGCTTCCTTCAGCTGCAGGATCTCGCCACGCACGTCGACCGTGATTTTCTTCGACAGGTCGCCGTTGGCCACCGCGATCGTCACGTCGGCGATGTTGCGCACCTGGGCGGTGAGGTTCGACGCCATCGAGTTCACGCTCTCGGTGAGGTCCTTCCAGACGCCGGTCACCTCGCTCACCTGCGCCTGGCCGCCGAGCTTGCCGTCGGTGCCGACCTCGCGCGCGACGCGCGTCACCTCGGACGTGAACACGGACAGCTGCTTGATCATCGCGTTAACGATGGTCGCAGATCGCAGGAACTCGCCCTGCAGCGGGCGGCCGTCCACATCGAGGCGCATGGTCTGCAGGAGGTCGCCCTGGGCGACGGCGCTGATGGTGCGGGTGAACTCGCTGGTGGGCCAGAGCAGGTCGTCGATGAGCTGGTTGATGGAAGACTCCATTCCGCCCCAGGCGCCGGCTGCCGTGCCCATCCGCAGCCGCTGCTTGGTCTTGCCTTCGCGGCCGACCATCTGCCCGACCTGATCGAGTTGCTGCGACATACGCTCGTTGGCGGCGACGATATCGTTGAACGTGTCGGCGACTTTGCCCCACAGGCCCTGCCAGTCCCCCGGCAGACGCACGGAGAAATCGCCCGCGCGCATGGCCACCAGGGTTGCGAGCAGCTCGCGAATTTCGCCCGCTCCAACGCCGTTTGCCGCCGCAGGTGGCCCCTGCTGCGGATATGCGTCCTCGTGTTCAGCGAGCAACTCGTCGTCCATCAGGCCCCTCCCAGAGCGGCGACACGGCCGGGCGCGCGCGTGGCGCCTACTCACCCTGCACCACAACGGACAGGCGGCCGATGCGTTCCCGCGCGCGATGAAAAAAGGGATGTTGCCGAAGCGCCCACCGCAGATGCCGGAAACAAGCCGGCCGCGGATGGCATCGGTGTGGCGCAGACACCACCGGAGGCAATTTAAGGTAGGACGGGCGACGCCCCGGCGCGTCGTGTCAGCCTGCTGTCAGCCGCGTAAACCTAAACCGGATTGCAACAGCCCGTTGCCGTCTGCCGGGTGCAGACTGCGGAGTCTTCTTGCATCGGCGCTGCGATCTGTCCTTAGTTACAGAAACTGAAAAAGAAAAATCCGGCCACCCGAAGATGGTGGCTCAGTAGAGCGTGGCATGAAGGCAATTCGTTGGGGCCGCAGGTTGCTGGTCGCCCTGACTGGCGCTGCTTTGCTTGCAGGCATAGCAGCCCTGGTCATCGCGGGGTTCGTGGAGGGGCGTGAGGACGCCGCTCACGAGACCGAGCTTGATGAGCCGATCAAGCCGCCGCTGCGGGTAACCCTGCCCGAGCGGGGCGAACCTGTCCTCACCCTCGATGAGGAAGCACGAGAAGCCATCGGCCTGCAAATGGCCGCCCTGCGTGCCGCCAAGTATCAGGATCAGGTGCGCGCTTACGGCAGCGTGCTGGACCTCACGGCACTCACGACCCTCAACACGAACTACGTCACCGCCGTTTCGCAGCTCAACACCGCGCGGGCGCGACTTGCCGCCTCCCTGCCCGCTTTCACGCGCGCTAAGGCACTCTACGCCAAAGATTTTGGCAATCTCGTCCAGGTGCAGGCGACGGAGGCGGCCGTCGCCGCGGACCGGGCGGCGATCGATGCAGCGCAGTCGCTGGTGAAGACGTTACGGGCCACCGCCATGCAGGAATGGGGCCCCGTGATCGGCAATGCGATGGTGGTCGACGGAGGGCTCATCACGCGGCTCATCGAGCGGGTCGAGTTCCTGTTGCAGATCACGCTCCCGCCGGGCGTGCACATCGAGGACATTCCCGCCGTCGCGTCGGTCGAGGTGGGCGGCAGCTCGGAGAGGGCGGAGGTGCGCTACATCTCGCCGGCGACGCGCGCCGATCCGCGTATCCAGGGTGTCAGCTATTTCTATGCCGCCCCGGCCAATTCCGGAGTTCTGCCGGGAATGAACGTGCGCGCATTCCTCGCCAGCGGTGAGCCGGTGGACGGCGTCATCATCCCGTCCTCCTCCGTCGTGTGGTGGGCCGGCCGGGCGTGGGTCTATCGCCGGCTGAGCGAAGACACGTTCAGCCGCATGGAGATCCCGACGGAGATGCCGGCGGAGAAGGATGCCGGATTCGTCGTGCCGGCCTCCCTGTTCGGGGCCGATACCCAGATCGTCACGACCGGCGCTCAGATGCTGCTGTCGGAAGAATTCCGATCGCAGATCCAAGTCGGCGATGACGACTGATGCCGCTCCCCAGCCAGACGCCTGACCAGCACCGCGGCCTGCAGGCCGCCATCATCCGCTTCGCCGTCCGCTTCCGCGGTATCGTCGTGGCGCTCGCATTCCTGATGCTGGGCTACGGCGCCCTTTCGCTGATGCACGCGAAATACGACGTCTTCCCCGAGTTCGCGCCACCGCAGGTCGGCATTCAGGCCGAGGCGCCGGGGCTGACCGCCGAGCAGGTCGAGGTGCTCGTCACGCAACCCATCGAGAACGCGGTCAACGGGGTGCCGGGCGTCGAGCAACTCCGCTCGGTTTCGATCCAGGGGCTGTCGGTCATCACCATCATCTTCAAGGCGGGAAGCGACATCTACCGCGACCGGCAGGTGGTGTCGGAGCGGCTGGCGGAAGCCGCCCAGCGCCTGCCGCAGAACATTCCGCCGCCGACGATCACGCCGCTGAGCTCCTCGTCGAGCACGGTGCTGGTGATCGGCCTGACGTCCAAGACCCGTTCGCTGATGGATGTGCGCACCCTCGCCGACTGGACGCTGCGCCAGCGCCTGCTCGCGGTGCCCGGCGTCTCGAAGGTCGCCGTGTTCGGGCGCGACGTGCGCTCGTTACAGGTGCAGATCCGCCCCGACGACCTGTTGCGCTTCAACCTCTCCATCAACGACGTGCTGGAGGCGGCGCGCCGCGCGACCGCCATTACCGGTGCCGGCTTCATCGAGACCGCCAACCAGCGCATCGTCTTCCAGTCGGAAGGCCAGTCCATCGATCCCGCGGAGCTGGGCCGCACGGTCGTCACCAGCGTCAACGGCGCGAGCGTGCTCCTGAAGGACGTTGCCAACGTGCTCAACGCGCCCGAGCCCCCCATCGGCGGCGCGACGATCATGGGTGAGCCCGGCGTGGTGCTCCTCGTCTCCGGGCAGCTCGGGGCCAACACCATCGACGTCACCGAGGGCGTGGAACGCGTGCTCGACAGCCTGCGCCCCTCGATCGAGAAGGAAGGCGTCGAAATGCGCGCCGACCTTTTTCGCCCGGCCGACTTCATCGCCATATCGACCCGCAACGTGCAGTATTCGCTCATCCTGGGCGGCGTGCTCGTGATCGTGGTGCTGTTCCTGTTCCTCTACGATCTGCGCACCGCGACGATCTCCTCCGTCGCCATTCCCCTGTCGCTTCTCGCAGCGGTCGTCGTTCTCAACGCGCTCGGGGTAACCCTCAACGCGATGACGCTCGGCGGTCTTGCCATCGCCATCGGCGAGGTTGTGGACGATGCGGTCATCGACGTGGAGAACATCGCGCGCCGGCTGCGCGAGAACCGGCGCAGCGACCATCCGCTGCCGGTAGGCGACGTGATCCTCAACGCCTCACTGGAGGTGCGCGGCTCCGTGGTCTACGCGACCTTCGCGGTGATCCTCGTGTTCCTGCCGGTCGTGATGCTGCCCGGCCTCGCGGGCCGCTTCTTCGCGCCGCTCGGCCTTGCATACGTGCTTGCCATCCTCGCTTCCCTCGCCGTCGCGATGACGGTGACGCCCGCCCTCTGCATGCTGCTGTTTCCGAAGGCGCCGGCAACAGACGACCATCGATCCGATGACCCGCCGGTCACGCGCTGGCTGCGCCGCCGCTACGAACGCGTCTTGCGCACCATCATTTTTCATCCGCGTCTCACCCTATCCGCCGCGGTCCTCGTAACGCTGGCAGGTTGCTCGGCCATTCCGTTTTTCGGCGGCGGTTTTTTACCCGAGCTGAAGGAAGGCCACTTCACGCTGCACATGGCGGCGGTGCCTGGCACGTCCATCGCGGAATCGGAGCGTATCGGCGCGCGCGTCACCGAAGCGCTCCTGAAGCTGCCGTGCGTGCGCATCGTCTCCCAGCGCATCGGCCGCGCCGAGCAGGCCGACGATACGTGGGGCAGCAACTACAGCGAGTTCGAGGTCGATCTTCAGCCGGGGCTGTCGGGCGAAGAATCCGAAGAGGCGCAGGTGGAGATGCGCAAGGTTCTGGCCGGCTTTGCGGGGGTCAATTTCGCCTTAAAGCCGTTCCTCACCGAGCGCGTGGAGGAATCTCTTTCCGGCTATACCGCAGCCGTGATCGTCAACATCTACGGCAACGATCTCAACGTCCTCGACGAGACGGCACAGCAGGTCGCCCAGGAGCTCAACACCATCCGGGGTGCAAACGAGGTGCAGCTCCAGTCTCCGCCCGGCCTGCCGCAACTCACCATACGGCCGCGCAGGGCGGACCTCGAACGGTGGGGCCTCGACACCGTCGAAGTGCTGAACGTGCTGCGCACCGCCTACCAGGGCGATGTGGTCGGCCAGGCCTACGAGGGTAGCCGCGTATTCAACGTGATCGCTATTCTCGACCGGGAGACGCGCGAGAACGTGGGCAACGTCGCCGAGCTGCCCATCCGTACGCGCAACGGTAACTTCGTGCACCTGAAGCAGATCGCCGACGTGTTCCAGATCGCGGGGCGCTATCAGGTCGATCACCTCGGCGGACAGCGCCTGCAGGTGGTGACCGCGAACGTCATCGGCCGCGACGTGACATCCTTCGTCGAGGAAGCCGAGGAAACTCTGCACCGCCGGCTGCAGCTTCCCGCGGGCGTGCATATCGAGTTCGCCGGCTCCGCCCAGGCGCAAGCCGCGGCCCAGCGCGACCTGATGATGAACGCGGCCATCGCCGGGCTCGGCATTCTCATCCTGCTCGCCATCGTCACCGGCAGCACGCGCAACGTGCTGCTGGTTCTCGCCAACATGCCGTTTGCGCTCGTTGGCGGTGTGCTTGCGGTCTTCGCCACCGGAGGAACGATGACCATCGGCTCGATGGTGGGCTTCGTAACGCTGTTCGGCATCACGCTGCGCAACTCGATCATGATGGTCTCGCACTACGAGCACATCGTTACCCACGAGGGCGCGCGGTGGGGAGCGGAGACGGCGATCACCGGCGCGGGCGACCGCCTCGCCCCCATTCTGATGACATCCATCGTGACCGCGCTCGGCCTGCTGCCGCTTGCGGTCGGCATGAACGAGCCGGGGCGCGAAATCGAAGGCCCCATGGCGCTGGTCATCGTCGGCGGGCTCGTGAGCTCGATGGCGCTCAACCTTTTGGTGCTGCCGACGCTCGCGCTGCAATTCGGGCGCTTCGGCCCCAGGGGCGAGGACGTCCTTATCGGCGACGCTGCGCCGGCACAGAACAGCGCCGAGCCCGCCGAGTAGCGCGGGTCAACGGCAAGCGGCGATGCGGCTCCGTGCTTCCTATTCGGCCGCGATCCGCATCACCCGCGGCGTCTGCTGCAAGCGCTGGCGCACCAGATTGATGTGCAGGCGCAGATGATAGAACTGGTCCGAGAAATTGAGCGGATAGCGGATGCGCCGCACGCCGGCATCGATGCGCTCGATGTCCGCCTGATAGCCCGTCAGCTCCACGGCGGATGCGGGCTGGTCGAGGTTCTTCTCCAGTGCTTTGAGCTGGCGATACCAGTAGAGCAGCCGCCGCCGGATGGTCCACGAATAGACGCTCGGCAGAATGCGGAGCAGCGGCAGCAGGATGACCAGCGAGGGAATGAGCAGCAGGACCGTCTGCGCCCCGTGGTCGGCGACGAACGCCGTCACAGAGAACGGCAGGCCCGCCTCCTTCACAGCCGGTGCGATGCTTCGCAGCGCGACCGGCAGCTCACCCGTCTTGTAGATGAGCCGCGTCTCATGCGGCACCTGGTACTCAGGATCGGAAACGTTCGGGAACATGCCCGGCCGATGGAACAGCACCGGATCGCCCGCCTTGTCGAAGGCCGAGCGCGGGTTGTTGAGAACGGCGTGCGACAGGAGATTGATGAGGGACGGCTCGAGATCGGCGCGCACCACGAGCGCGGTGCTCGTCGCCAATAGGGTGATGTCGTCGGGCGGCGTCAACGGCTCGAACTCCACCGCGCCGCGGTCGAGCCTCACCTTGGCGAGCGCGGGAAAGCGGTTGGCGTAGGCGTCGGCCTCGAGGGCAAAGTTCATCAGCCGGATGCCCTGCACGTGCAGCAGCTTCTGGATCGTCTCGGAATCTGCGGGAAGGATCAGGAAGGCCGCATCCGCCTTGCCGGAAAGCAGCTGGGCGCCGTCGGGCGAAAGATCCTCGGCGATGAGCAGCGGAGAATTCCGTGTCGCCTCGACACCGTTGGCGCGCAGAAGCTGCGAAGCGATGCGCCGGGTGCCGCTCTCGCGCGTTCCGGTGAGGACGTGCTTGCCCTTGAGATCGCGCAGGCTGACGCCGGAAAAGTCCGAGCGCACGAAGACCCAGATGGGCTCGTAGAAGAGCCGTCCCAGCGAGCGCAGCTTGCCGAGTTCCTTGCTCTGCCATTCCTGCGCTTTGGAGCGCGCGAGCCGCCCCTGCATGCTGCCGACGAGCCCGCCCTTGACGAAGGCGGCATCAAATTGGGGAGGATCGGAGACCAGCCCGCGCAGGGTCCGGAAGCCCTCAACGCCGGGCTGCAGCTCGACGGTTGCGCCGAACGGGGCGAGCGTTTTCTGATAGGCCGCGCCCAGCTCCTGGTAGTGGGCGAGGCCGCCGGTCGCCAGCACGATCCGCCCGCCGGGCCCCTTCGTGCCCGTCAGCGTGTAATAGCCTGCCGAGAGAGCGCCGACGACGCCCAAGGCGATGATCGTGACCACCTTCGGTAAGTTCGACATGGCGTCCCCCTGCGATCCCCTGCCCGTTTTAGCAGCTCGGCAAATGGATGGGGTCATCCTTCGGTGACATCCCGATGGCAAATGCGGTCCATGCCCGAGGGAAATCGCCGGCCAAGTCCGGGCCGATGCTCCCGCATGCAACGCTGGGCACCCATCCAGGCGCTGCCGCCTATTTTTAGCCCCCAACGAATCAGCTAGCGAAATTGACCCATATTCACTTTCGCGCCATTGGAGGGCCTTCTCGCACATGCCGACGTTCAAAACCGATCGGAGCGTCCTGGCATCTCTCCTGCTCTCCGGTCTTACGTGGACGTCCGCGCAAGCACAGACAGTGGTGGATGCCGAGTTCGATGCTCAATGGGGACTGGCGGCCATCGGCGCGCAGTACGCGCTGGAGCGAGGCATCACCGGCGCGGGTGTCACCGTCGGCGTCGTCGACGGCATTTTCCAGAAGGACCATCCAGAATTCGCCGGCCGCGTCGGCTCCTTCGAATTCAATCCCAATAACCTGGGGCCCGACAGCCACGGCACGCACGTCGCCGGGATCATCGGCGCGGGGCGCAACGGTTTTGGCATGGAGGGCGTCGCACCCGGCGTGACCCTCGCGCCAATCTGGGCCTTCGCCGCCGATGACGATCTCGCGGTTGCCTATCTCAACGCCGTCTCGGCAGGGATCAAGGTTTTCAACAACTCGTGGGGCCTTACCCACGAGGTCGATGTGAGTACACAAACTCAAGCCGACGCGCTTTCAAGGATAGGCGCCCCGCTCATCGAGGCTCTCCATAGCACCCTGCAGTCGGGCGCTGTCCAGGTCTGGGCTGCGGGCAATGCCGGATTGGCCAATCCGGATCTTTATGCCGGCCTCCCGTATCTCTTTCCCCAGCTGGTCCCGGGTTGGATCGTCGTCACCTCGGTCAATCAAAGCCTGCAGTCCTCCGGTTACAACAACTGCGGTGTCACGGCCAATTTCTGCATCGCCGCTCCGGGAACGGACATCTATTCGACACTCCCCGGCAGCACGTACGGCCTGATGAGCGGCACGTCGATGGCGGCGCCACATGTGACGGGCGCGGTGGCGCTCGCCAAGGAGATGTTCCCCAACGCGCACGGCTCGCAACTTGCGGCCCTCGTGCTGCGCACCGCGACCGACATCGGCGACCCAGGTATCGATCCGGTATTCGGCTGGGGCCTGCTCAACGTCGGCAACCTCGTCGCCGTCCTCGACCAGGATGACGACCCCGACGACGGCGACGACAACGGCGCGCTGTTCGTCAACGCCAACTACGCCCGCTTCGCGGCCGTCGATACGCTCATCACCACGCTGTGGAACCGCAGCGCGCAGCGCATTGCCGGAAGCGTTGGCGGCGCACCGTCCACCACCGTTGCCCAGGCGATGGCAAACTCGCAGCCGGTGCCTCCGATGGCCCTTGGCGGCCCGCCGCCGCGCGACGACATCGACACCGCCGTCATGCTCACCAACGGACGCGGGCCTGCGATCTGGGCACAGGGTCTCGGCGCCTACGCGCGCGTCGATGGATCGCCACGGGCCAGCGCCTCGCTCGGCGGTGTCGTCGGCGGCTATGACCTCATCGACAACGGAACGGTCTCCGCCGGCATTGCCATCGCCTTTACGTCAACGAACCTCGATACGCGCGGAACCGGCGACGACAGCTCATCGCAGGGCTGGCATGGGTTTGCCTACGCGACGTGGGTCGATAACGGGTGGTTCGTCGATGGCGTTATCGGCGGCAACCGCTTCGACAACAGCTACAAGCGCTCTGGCATCGGCGGCACCAGCGGCACGGTGCTCGGCAATGCCGGCATCGCCGGACATTCCTCGAACGACACGAGCGGCTTTGCGGCGCGTCTCACGGGCGGCCATGTCTATCAATGGGGCGCGGGCACCGTTGCGCCCTATGCCTACCTCACCTTCCTGCACCAGCGCACGGGCGGCAGCACGGAGGTCGGCGCGGATCTCTTCTCCCTGGCAATCAACGCGACGCGGCTCGATCAGGTCGAGGGTGGCGTCGGCATGCGCGCGCAGGCGGGCGGCACGACGTGGGGAATCTTCAACATCACGCCGTCGGTCGACCTCGGATACGGCCGTCTCGGCGGCGATGTTTCCCTGCCGGTCGGCTTCGAGCTGCTCGGCAACGAGCTGTCGGCGAACGCTGCAAACATCGGCCGCAACGTGTTCCGTGTCGGCGCGCAGCTCGATGTGCTGCGGTTCGACGAGCTGGCCGGCGGCTTCGTCGCCTACGATGGCCGCTTCCAGGAAAACGCGCAGAACAACACGTTTTCCGGCGGCGCTTTCATCAGGTTTTGAAGACGGCGCAATTGCGCCCCAAGCCACGCGCGGCACCTTCGCGGTGTCCGCGCGTTCGCGGCTGCAGCGAAAGCGACGCTGCTGGTATGGCGTCAATGACATGATGGGAAAGATGGTGGAGGGGGTTGGATTCGAACCAACGTAGGCGAAGCCAACGGATTTACAGTCCGTCCCCTTTAGCCACTCGGGCACCCCTCCACACTTCTGTTTCATCTCAGACCGCGTGCGGCCTTAAATGAAATCGCCCCGCGCAAGGGGCGGCAGGGCGGGAGGCTTTATCCGCACCAGCCCCTTGGATGTCAAATGGAAAAGCGGCAGGATGCGCTTCCTTTTCTGATCCGGTCCCCATGAAATCCTCATCCCCTCGCCGCCCTGCGGGAAAACGCCCGCCCCACCGCCACAACGAACGGCGCTTCCAGCAGCGAAATCGCGGCCCGCAGGGACGATCCGCCGTGGCCGACGACGGTCGTGTACGGCTCTTCGGCGTGCACGCCGTGGAAGCTGCGCTTCGCAATGCAGAGCGGCCGGTTCAGCGCCTCCTGATGACGGAGAACGCGGAGAACCGCCTCGCCGAGGCGGTTGCTGCGCGTCAGGTCGCGCCGGAGCGCGTGAGCCCGCGCGATCTCGACCGGCTGCTGGGAGAAGACACGGTTCACCAGGGCGTGATGCTCGAGACCGAGCCACTCCCGGAGCCCGATGTCGCGGAGCTGCTCGCCCGCCCCGGATCCGGTCCGCTGATCGTGCTCGACCAGGTCACCGATCCCCACAACGTCGGCGCCATTCTGCGCTCAGCCGCGGTCTTCGGCGCCGCGGGGCTCGTCATGACGCGCCGGCACAGTCCGCCGCTCGATGGCACGCTGGCGAAATCGGCATCGGGTGCGCTGGAGCTCGTGCCGGTGGCGCTGGTGCAAAATCTCGCCCGCTCGATTGCCGAGTTGAAGGAGCACGGCTGCACGACGCTCGGTCTCGAAGGCACCGCCGAGGCCCTGCTGGAGGACGAGCCGCTGACGGAACGCGTCGCATTCGTGCTCGGCGCGGAAGGCAAAGGGCTGCGTGAGCTGACGCGCCAAAGCTGCGAAAAGCTGGTGCGCATCGCAACGGACGGCGCAATCGGCAGCCTCAACGTTTCGAATGCGGCTGCCGTTGCGCTCCACCATGCGGCGTGGAAGCGCGCGCAACGGGCCTAGCCTGCGGCCAAGCACCGACACACTGTCCCCACAAACAACAAGGGCGACCGGTTTGCCGATCGCCCGTGTTGTCGTGCGTGACTGCGGCGCCGATCAGTCGCAAATCATCGGACGCCGGCAGACGTAATCGCCGCCGCGGCACACCATGTCGCCATAACGGTTTTCGAAGCACCGCTGGTTCTCCCAGTGGCAGCGCCGCGGACCGCGATAGCAGGCGGGCTCGTAGTCGTCGTAATAGCCTCCGCGGCCGCGTGCGCTTGCGGCTGCGCCGAGAATGCCCAGCCCGATGATGCCGGCGGCGACGCCCGCCGCAACGCCGCTGCCGCGGCCGGCCTCGGCTTCCTGCACGGTTGCCGCCGCCAAACCCGCCGCCAGCACGAGCGCCATCACCGGTTGGAGGATTTTCTTCATCATGCAGATGTCTCCACAATTCACTGCCGCCATCGGGCGGCAACACGTCGCGAGAAGAAGCATGGCGAGGGGAAGCCACGCGCCTTCGTCGCTGCCCGTTAGCCACGCCATACGAACATGGCTTGATCGCGGACGAGATCGCGGCGGATTTGCGGCCGACGGCTTCGAGCGCTCACTTCAGGTACCGGCCTTCGCAACATCCGGCTGCAGCGACCGGAGCCGCAACGTAGGCCGGTGCATAGGCGCGGCGCGGCTGCCAGAAGCGACGCGCGTATTGCCGATAGGGCCGGCGGTAGCGATCGACATAGCCGCGCGGCATGTAGGCATAGGCGCCCGGATAGGGAGCAAGCGTTGCCCAGTAGTAGACGTTCGAATAGCGCGGGTAATAGACGAAGTGGCTGACGGGCTGGGGCCCGCAGAAGCCGCCTGGCGCCCGGCACCAGCCATGGGCTTCGGCAGGCAGAGCGGCGAAGCCGAGGGTGACGGCGACGCCGATGAGTGACAATGACTTGAAACGCATGCGCAATACCTCGACTGACATTCAACGCGCGGGGGTCTCACCCGCAGGACTGACGCAACTGCGTTCACCATCTCAGGATATGGATAATGAAGGGCTAATTGCCGCCCCGCAGCGGAGCAGGCCGCTGCCGTCGGGTGACTGGCGGCGGCTTGCGGAGCGCGATATAAGGCTCGCGCACGGACGCCGAGGCCGGCTTAGCTCAGTTGGTAGAGCACCTGATTTGTAATCAGGGGGTCGGGGGTTCGAGTCCCTCAGCCGGCACCAGAATATTTCGATATTTCAGTATTTTATCGACATGCGCCACGATGGATTGCGGCAGCCCTTTTCAGGCGGGCAGGCTGGCACCAATTGCGGCCGTGGTTTTCATCGGATCCGGCCTACACCCTACGCGGCCTTATCTCCTGCGCCCGATCGGGGCTCCCTCTCTCCCTCGCGCCCAATCCGGGCCTCCCAGTGGTCCGCCGCATGCAAGGCGGCAACGGCCCGTCACTGCACGATAAAGCCGCAACATGCTTAAAAATAAAGCATTAGGGGATTGCAGTGTGGGCTTCTCCGCGTCATTAGCAGTGGGTTCGCAAACATCGATACGCTGCCTCGCCGAACTCATCGACCCCACGCGATCAATCCGGCCCTGAGTGTCGCCACTGTCCGCGGACGTCACCCCGACGGCCCAGGGGAGCCCTTGGCCGTTTCGAAGTCAGTCTTTCAGGCTTGGGACCAAGAACAAATGCTCGATGAGAAACTGGAGCCGATCTACGCCGAAGTACTGCGCCGCAATCCCGGAGAGGGAGAATTCCACCAAGCGGTCCGTGAAGTGCTGGATAGCCTGGGCCGCGTCATCGCCAAGCATCCCCACTATGCCCATGGCGCTCTCATCGAGCGCATTTGCGAGCCCGAGCGGCAGATCATCTTCCGCGTGCCGTGGGTCGACGATAAGGGCCAGGTGCACATCAACCGCGGCTTCCGCGTACAGTTCAACTCCGCGCTCGGACCTTACAAGGGCGGCTTGCGCTTCCATCCGAGCGTGATGCTCGGCACCATCAAGTTCCTCGGCTTCGAGCAGACGTTCAAGAACGCCCTCACCGGCATGCCGATCGGCGGCGGCAAAGGCGGCTCGGACTTCGATCCGAAGGGCCGCAGCGAAAACGAGATCATGCGCTTCTGTCAGTCGTTCATGACGGAGCTCGGCCGCCACCTCGGCGAATATACCGACGTCCCCGCTGGCGACATCGGCGTCGGCCAGCGCGAGATCGGCTACATGTTCGGCCAGTACAAGCGCATCACCAACCGGTACGAGTCCGGTGTGCTCACCGGCAAGGGCCTCATCTGGGGCGGCTCGCGCGTGCGCACGGAAGCAACGGGCTACGGCGCAACCTACTTCGTGCAGCGTATGCTGCAGACGCGCGGTCAGGATTTCGCCGGGCGCCGCGTTTCGGTTTCCGGCGCCGGCAATGTTGCGGTCTACACCATCGAGAAGGTCGAGGAGCTGGGCGGCCGCGTGATCGCCTGCTCCGATTCCGACGGCTACGTGGTGGAGCAGGAGCGCATCGATCTCGATCTCCTGAAGGAGATCAAGGAAGTGCGCCGCGGACGCATCGCCGACTACGCGGCAGCACGCGGACCTTCCGCCACGTACGTTTCCGGCGGACGCATCTGGGACGTGCCGGTCGACATCGCCATGCCGTCCGCGACGCAGAACGAGCTCACCGGGCAGGACGCGGTGAACCTGATCCGCAACGGCGTCATCGCCGTCGGTGAAGGCGCCAACATGCCCTGCACGCCCGAAGCCATCCGCGCCTTCATCGAGGCGCGCGTGCTGTTCGGACCGGGTAAGGCGGCCAATGCCGGCGGCGTCGCGACGAGCGCGCTCGAAATGCAGCAGAACGCCTCGCGCGACTCCTGGAGCTTCGAGACCACCGAGGCTCGCCTCGCGAACATCATGCACAGCATCCACGACGAGTGCGCACGCACCGCCGAGGAGTACGGCGATCCCGGCAACTACGTGATCGGCGCCAACGTCGCCGGCTTCATTCGCGTTGCAGAGGCCATGCGCGCGCTCGGCGTCATTTGACGCAACGCAGCACGCATCGACACGCACATGAGGAACGCGCCCGCTCCGGCGGGCGCGTTTTTTCGTTTCTGCCGCGCATGCTACGCCGGCCGCCGATAATTATCTCAAAGTCACGCATCGCGTGCTGCAACGCACCGTCACCGCGCATTTGATTTTGCGCCGCACTACTACCCGCCACCCTTCCACGTGCCATCGAGGTTCCGCCATTGCTGCCCGCCCGATCCGACGCCATAAAGGTGGCGACGGGGTGCTAACCGGTAGGTGGGTGAATGGCGATCTCGTGGACTCTCGAGAAAGAGCTGTGCGGTCTGGTCGACGCGAGCTCAACGGGCGAGGCCCTCTGGCGCCTCGGACTTGCGGAGAGTCCCGCCGTTGCACCGGTGCTGGAAGAACAGCACGGCTGGCGCCGCGGAGGCGCGGAAACCTTCGTCTACCATTTCAAGGTCATCGGCTCGGATGCCGCGCACGATGTCGTACTGAAAGCCGTCACCGCGTTCTCACTGACGCGCACGCTCAACCAGCTCAGCAACGAATGGCTGAAGCGCCGGCGGCTGCTGGCTGAAGCGGGCATCAACACGCCGACGCTCTATCACGCCGGACGGGCGCTGCTCGTCGAACAGCATGTGGGCACGAAACTCGCCACCTGGCTGCTCGGCGAACCCGGCAACGGCCATCACCTCGCCGACCAGGTGATGCACATCGCGGCGGTGATGGACCGCCACGGCTTCGCGCCCATCAATCCGTTCGGCGGGCTGCGTACGGACGGCGAGAAGGTTTACGTCGTCGACTTCGGACAGGATCTGGGGCCACCCGGCGTGCGGCAGCGCCGGGGCAAGCCGCTCCTGAACGAAGCGAAACGCTGGCTTGCTACCGCGGGCCAGAGCATCGACCGGCGGCGCGCGGAAGCCATCTACGCCTTCCACCTCGATGGCGGGGCCAAGGCTTGCCATGAGCAACGATCGTCTTAAACGCGACATCGTCAAAGCGGTCGGCCGCCTTCGCGTGGCGGAAGAGGCGGCCGACGCGTGGATCGTGCCGCTGGGGGCGCATCCGCCGCGCGGACAAAATCACTTCGTGCTGTTCCTGAAACCGGAGCTTCTCGCCGTGCGTCCGGCAGCGCGGCTCGGTCCGATCCTCGATCTGGTGTTCGATGCGTTGCGCCGCTACGGCGTCGAGATCGGCGCCGTGCGGGTGCTGAACGGGCCCTATCTCGCGCGGCACCGGATCATGGAGGCGCATTACGGCGTCATCAATCGCGCTTCGCGCCTGGGCTTGGCGGCGCTTTCCACCGCAACGCGCGCGCGGCTCGAAGCCGAACACCCCGAAGTGCGCGCGGTGCTCGGTGCCCATCAGCTTCTCGAGCGCTATCCGGAGATCTCCCCGTTTGCGCTCAACGTCATCGTCGACACGGTCGGATCAAAGAAGATCGCGGGCGGCAAGTACGCGACAGTGCTCAACATCGAAGGCGAGAAAGTTGCGGTGCTCAACGCCTTTCACCCGCAGCAGCTCCTGCACTACACGCGCCCGGGGCGTGCGCTCGTCGTCTTCGAATGCGCGAGCGACACCGACTGGAAGGATCTGCGTCACGCGATGACGGGCGCGACAAATCCCGCAAACGCGGCGGAGGGTTCGATCCGGCGCACGCTACGGGAGAACGCCCACGGTCTGGGATTGCCGGAAGTCACGACGGCCACCAACGGCGTCCACTGCTCGGCGGGGCCGCTCGAAGCGATGCTCGAATATTGCCGCTTCTTCTCCGACCATGGGGGAGAGGCGGTCGTGCGCCCCAGCGCGACGCCGTTCGGCCAGCTCCTGCGCAACCACGGGCTGCGGCAGAAAGAAATCGCCGCGCTGGCAAAAAACCCGCTCGTCGGCGAGGGGAAAGCGGCGGACTACGTCTTCAATCGCACGGAAGAGAAGAACGCGGACGTCGCGGCGGAGCTGCTCGCAAAAGCGGTCCGGGAGGCGGCTTGAAGTCGGGTGCCGCGTCGCAGGACTTGCCGCTCGCCGGAGGGCGTGGCACTCAATCCGCATAGCGACCGACCTCGCAGGAGACCACCATGGACGCAAAGACGCTGATCATCGCCGTGCTGGCCGTAGCCGTCGCCGTGCTCGGCTACCTCTATTACGAGCACTCGCGGCACGGCATCACCATCGACACGCCGGCTGTGAGGATCGACGCGAAGTAGTAGCGGTCGCCGGCGAGGCAGATGAATTCGCCGGAACGCGCGAAAGGCACGCGGTGCACTGCGATCGGCACCCTGTGCGATCCGTCACACGGCGGATGCACCGCGTCCTTGAATTTTCCGGGCGACGGCCACCAGTATCAGCTCGACGAGCAGGAATGCGACGACCAACGCAACGATGTTCGCGCCGACGCGCGCATAGCCCAACTCGCTCACGTCGATGAAGGGGTAGGGATACCAGCCGCTCGCGGCGCCATAGACGAGAATCCACGCGGCGTAAGCGAGCGGAAAGACGAGCGCGACAAGCCCCACGCGCCAGCCGATGCCGGCCTTCGGCACGAGCAGCGCCCAATCGATAACGAACAGCACGGGTGTCACGGAGTGCAGGACGTGCTCGACCGCGAGCGACAGCCCATGCCGATGACTGAGGCCCAGCAGCAGCAGGTAATAGACGGCGCCGACCATGACGATGTAGCCGGCAATGGCCGTGCGCACCGAGGCGCGCGAAAGAAAACGAACTGCCGCATTTTCCGGACGGAGCAGCGGCAATAGCAGCGCCGCCGCGGCCAGCAGGTTGGTCAGGATCGTGAAGAAACTGAAGAACCGTAGCGACGAGATCAGGACGTCGCCGGAGGGGCTCGCCAAAACGCTCAGCCAATATTGGAGCGCGACCGCGAGTGCGATGAACGCGCCCGCCATCGCGCGGTAGACCGTGCTCGCCATCGATCCCCTGCCCCGCTCGAATTCCAGAGAGCGAATATAGAGCGCGTCGGCGGCGGGGTTCCAGCTTCGCCGTTCAGAGGCCTTCCGGATTGCGTGCATCGCGACGCCGCTCGATCAGGCGGCCATCCTCCGTGCCTTCGCCGCGTTGCGGATCGGCGATCTCGTCGGCTTTCGGCGCACTACCCTTACGCTGACGTCGCGGCGCGCCTTCTCCTTCCGTCCGGCGTGGCCCCTTCTCCTTTTGCGGCTGCTTGTGCCGGTCCATGGCCCGCTCCGTTGCTATTCCTTGGCTTTCATGGTCTCAGAACGTATCGAGACCCCTTTCGGTTCGCGCCCCCTCAATCACGCCGAGTGTCGCCCACGCTATGCCCCGCACTTCCGCCCTCCCGCCTGTCCTCGGCCACGCCGGCCCCCTGCTCTCCAACTACGACGTCGTCTTTTGCGACGTTTGGGGGGTGCTGCACGACGGCCAACACGCATTCGAGGCCGCGTGCGACGCCCTGCTGCGCTTTCGCGCCGGCGGCGGAACGGTGGTGCTGGTCTCGAATGCCCCCGTGCCGGCCGAACGTGTCGCGGTGATGCTCGATGCCCGCGGCGTGCCGCGCGAAACCTGGGACGACATCGTCGCCTCCGGCGAGATCGCCCTGCGCCACATCGCCGAGAAAGGATACCGGCGCCTCCATTGCATCGGCCCGTCGGATCGCGATGCCGCCACCTTCTCGCGGCTGCGGGCGGAACGCACGGAGCTGGAGACGGCCGATGCGATCCTGTGCACCGGGCTCAACGACGATATGACCGAGACGGCCGACGACTATCGCCCGCTGCTGGAGCGCGCCCGGGCGCGCGGCCTGCCGTTCGTATGCGCCAATCCCGATCTCGTGGTCGATGTGGGCGGCACCCAATTTCTCTGCGCCGGCGCCATCGCCGATCTCTATGAGCGCATGGACGGCACGGTGTTCTGGGCCGGGAAGCCGCACGCGAACGCCTACGAAACGGCGCGCGCCAGTGCGACCGGGCTGCGCGGTGCGGAGGTTCCGAAGGCACGGATCATTGCCGTGGGCGACAGCCTGCGCACGGACCTCAAGGGCGCCGAAGCGTTCGGGATCGACGCCATATTCGTCGCCTCGGGCATCCACCGCGACGAGACGATGGGCACCGACACGCTCTCGCCGGAGAAGCTCGCGGTCCTTTTCGCCCCACCCGCGCCGCGTCCGATCGCGGTGATGGAGCGGCTCACCTGGTAGCGGCCTATCCCGCTGAAGATCGCGTGACCATTGGTGGGCTTATCCGAGCGTCGCAAGGCTTGCCGAATTCTTTCCATTTACCGGGCGGTTACCTTAACGGTCCATGCTCTCGGCCAGACGCCTCAACCATCTAGCAACGGTCCCGACCATCCACGCTGCGGGCGCAGAGCCAGTCTCGGGTTCTGCGCTGAGCGCCAGCGTGCCCGCGCCCCGCGTCGGCGCAACCGGTGAGGCGAGGACCCCGTAAAGGAAGTAGGGCTATGTTCGTAACGTCCACCGGCCTCCAGTTGCATGCCTACCGCGCCGGGCTCATCGCCGCCGTGTCGTTGATCGCGACGCTGGCCGCGATTCCGCACGTCCACGCCGTGAGCCCGCAAGTGCGCAATGCCTGCGCCAACGACTATTTCAGCAACTGCAGCGCCTATGCGCCCAACAGTCCGCAGACCCGCAAGTGCATGCGCGCGGTCGGCTACCGGCTGTCGAAGAATTGTATCTCCGCCCTTGTCGCATCGGGTGAGGTCTCGAAGGCCGAGATCGCGCGCCGTTCCGCCAGCACCCGCCGCTGAGACATCTTTTCTTCCGCCGGAAACCGAGGGCCGCGCACCGTCAAGGGCGCGGCCCTTCGCTGTTCGGCAATCGCCCCGGAGCCCGCTCGGCCTTAACCCATCCGTAAGCGGACTCAGCGTGACTGGAGCATCGGCGCTGCATTCCCGCAGCTCACGGAGACGTCGATGACCCGCCTCTTGTACGATATCGAGGATTATCTGGACGACGCCGCCGAGGCCGGTGGCCTGCCGCGCTGGATGCGCCGCCTCGTCCGCTCCCTCGGCCGCACCGTCGGCGAGGCCGGGGATCTCATCGTCCGGCATCTCGGCCGGACCTGAACCGGCGCCGAGCGCCCCCTCTGCACGCCGTGCTCCACTGCGCCCTATGTCGCTGCGCTGAGCGGTAGCAGCCGGGCCAGCGACCTGCTAATGAGCGCTCCGTACCGCAAATATCTGGAGCTGCCATGAGCGAGGCCGAAAGCAAGGCGCGGAGCGAAACCGCTGCCCTCATCCGCCGCTATTACGATGCGTTCAATTCCGGCGACAGCAATGGCATGATTGCCTGTCTCGCCGATGACGTCATTCACGACGTCAATCAGGGCGAGCGCCGCGTTGGCCTCGACAAGTTCAAGGCGTTCAACGCGCGGATGGATCACCACTATCAGGAGAAGCTCGAGAACATCGCCGTGATGGTGAGCAAGGACGGCACGCGTGCCGCCGCCGAGTTCAACGTCCACGGGGTCTACAAGGCGACCGACAGCGGTCTTCCCGAGGCCAAGGGCCAGACCTATATCCTGCCCGCCGGCACGTTCTTCGCCATTCGCGACGGCAAGATCGCGCGTGTGACCACCTATTACAACCTGACCGACTGGATCGCGCAGGTTTCCGGCTGATAGCCGCTCCCACAGGACCAACGCCAATGCTCGTCACCATGCTGAGGTGCAAACTGCACCGGGCGACAGTCACCGAATGCGACCTGCACTATCAGGGCTCGCTGAAGATCGATTCCGACCTCGTCAAGGCCGCCGGCTTTCTGCCGAATGAGTATATCGAGGTCTACAACATCGATAACGGTGAACGCTTCGCGACCTACGTGATCGAGGGCCCGCCGGGCAGCGGCGTCATCGGTCTCAACGGCGCGGCGGCGCGCCGTGCGTGCCTCGGCGATCGCATCATCATCTGCGCCTACGCGCAGATGGAGCTCGCCGAGGCTAAGCTGCACAAGCCGACGATCGTCCTGCTGGGCGATGGTAACGCGATCCAGAGCATCACCGACAAGCCGACGGTCGAGTGACGGTTCGAGGAATACCGATGGCGCTCGAAGTCAAATCGCTGACGGGTGAGGAGATCAATGCGGTGCTGCCGGCGCTGGCGCGCCTGCGCATCGCCGTCTTCCGCGACTGGCCCTATCTCTACGACGGCACGCTCGACTACGAGGAGAAGTACCTCGCGACGTTCGCTGCCGCGCCCGGCGCCGTCTGCATCATCGCCAAGGATGGCGACGACATCGTTGGCGCTTCTACCGCTGCTCCGATGATCGAGCATGCCGACGAGTTCGCCGAGCCATTCGAGAAAGCGGGCTTCGACCTCAACAGGATCTTCTACTGCGGCGAATCCGTGCTGCTGAAATCGCACCGCGGCCATGGCCTCGGGCATGCGTTTTTCGATGGCCGCGAGGCACACGCGAGGAAGCTCGGCGGTTTCACACACTCGACGTTCTGCCGCGTCGTGCGCCCCGACGACCATCCGCTGAAGCCGGCCGACTACGTTCCGCTCGACGGCTTCTGGAAGAAGCGCGGGTATGCGCCCGTCGAAGGGCTTATCGCCACCTACGACTGGAAGGACATCGACCAGCCGGGCGAGACCACGCATCAGATGCAGTTCTGGATGAAGCCGCTCGACGGCACCCGGTAAGGCGCCCAAGAGTTCCGACATGAGCCAACGCAACACTCTCAAGGTCGCGGTCGCACAGTACCCGATCGATCAGCCGGCTACGCTCGATGTGTGGCGGGACAAGATCGCCCGCTGGGTTGCGGAGGGCGCGGCAACGGGTGCGGAAGTGCTCGTGTTCCCCGAGTACGCCGCCATCGAGCAGGCTGCCGCGCTCGGCGAGAAGGTCTATGGCGATCTCGAAGCCACGCTGGAGGCGGTTGCCGAGCTGGAAGCGAGCCGCGTCGCGCTCCATAGCGAGCTTGCCGCGCGCCATAACGTCTACATTCTCGTCGGCAGCGGGCCATCGCGTCAGGGGGAAGGCCGCTACGTCAACTCGGCCCAGCTCGTGACGCCGAAGGGCAGCGTCGGCGTGCAGGAAAAGCTCATCATGACGCCCTTCGAGACGGACTGGGGGATTTCGGCGGGCGCGCAGGCGCGTGTGTTCGATACGCCGCTCGGTCTCATCGGCATCAACATCTGCTACGACAGCGAGTTCCCGCTGCTTGCCCGCGCCATGGCCGAGGCCGGTGCGGAGCTGCTGCTCGTGCCCTCGTGCACGGAGCGCCTCTCGGGCTATCACCGCGTGCGCACCGGCTCGCTCGCCCGCGCTCTGGAAAACCAGATCGCCGCTATCGTCAGCCCCACCGTCGGCGATGCGCTGTGGTCGCCGGCCGTCGACCACAACACCGGCTCGGCCGGCATCTACGTTCCGGCTGAGCAGACGATCTCGGATACGGGTGTATTGGCCCAAGGTACGCTCAATGCGGCCCAATGGGTGGCGGCCGAGGTCGACCTTGCGCGTCTTCGCCATCTGCGTACGTCCGGCGAGATGCGCAACTTCGTCGACTGGCCGAACCAGGCCGGCGCCGCCAAGCTCGCCGATAAGGTCGAGGTCGTCACGCTGGCCTAGCGCCGTTCCGACTTTCGTGGAACCACGGAACGACGCTACGCTTTTGTGTCAGCGAGCCTCTCATCGGAAAACCGGTTCGCGCTTTTCCGGAAGCACTCTCTATCTACCCGTGCCTCTCATCGGAAAACCGGTTCGCACTTTTCCAGAAGCACTCATTTTGACATCGTGCTTCTCATCGGAAAACCGGTGCCCACTTTTCCGGAAGCACTCATTTTGACATCGTGCTTCTCATCGGAAAACCGGTGCCCACTTTTCCGGAAGCACTCTAGTGCGGCGCTTACCTACTTCAGCGCCCATGTGATCGTGACGCTCGCTTCCAGCGTTTCCGTCCCGCGCTCTATCGGAGCCGCCTGCGCCTTCATTGCGCGGGCCGCGAAAATCGGACGCGGCGGC
>Ga0182746_1000619_pt1 | contig 44459 bp, 39 predicted proteins | sample eDN3rd30CBELigOP_FD_128881 | JGI IMG/M metagenome (GOLD analysis project Ga0182746, IMG submission 128881) | Enriched Organic Plus compost microbial communities from Emeryville, California, USA - eDNA 3rd pass 30_C BE-Lig OP (version 2) (version 2) ...
CATCAGGTCCAGCTCCACCTCGCTCTTGTAGCGCTCCAGGTCGGCCACGCGGCGCATGCCTATGCCCTGCTCGGCGCTGATCGAGCCGCCGGCGGCGTGCACGCGGTCGTGGACCAGGCGCTGTATGTCGTCCTCCCGGGCGCGCACGTCCGCGTCGGACACGCCTTCGGGGCCGAGCAGGTTGTAGTGCAGGTTGCCGTCGCCCAGGTGGCCGAAGACCATCATGCGCACGCCCGGCCAGGCCGCTTCCAGCACGCGGTCGGTATCGCGCACGAAATCCGGCAGCGTCGAGACGGGCAGCGAGATGTCGTGCTTGATGCAGGGGCCGCTCTGCGCCAGCGCCAGGGTGATGCTTTCGCGCAGGTGCCAGAAGTCGCGGCTCTGGGACTGGGACGAAGCCACGGCCGCGTCCTGGATCAGGCCTTGCTCCAGCGCGTCGGCCAGCACGGCTTCGAAGCGCGCCTGGGCGTGGTCCTCGCCTTCGCTGTCGGACAGCTCCAGCAAGGCGTACCAGGCGGGCTCGGCGTCGCGGCCGAAGGGCAGGCGCTGCTGCGGGAAGACGTCGGCGACGCGGCGCAGGCAGGCGCGCGACATGACTTCGAAGCCGGTCAGCGCGGCGCCGAAGCCGGCGCGCGCCAGGGCGAGCACGGCGGCGGCCTCGCGCAGGCCGGGCAGGGCCAGCATGGCGGTGCGCTGCGCGCGCGGCAGGGGGAAGAGCTTGAGCGTGGCGGCGGTGATCAGGCCCAGCGTGCCTTCGCTGCCCAGGTAGAGGTCGCGCAGCGAGTAGCCGGTGTTGTCCTTGCGCAGGCCGCGCAGGCCGTCCCACAGCCGGCCTTCGGCGGTGACGACCTCCAGGCCCAGGCACAGCTCGCGCGCGTTGCCGTAGCGCAGCACCTGGGTGCCGCCGGCGTTGGTGGCGAGGTTGCCGCCCACCATGCAGCTGCCCTGCGCGCCCAGCGACAGCGGGAACAGGCGATCCGCGGCGCGGGCCGCGTCCTGCACGGCCTGCAGGATGCAGCCGGCCTCGACGGTGATGGTGTCGTTGGCGGTGTCGATGGCGCGGATGCGGTTCATGCGCTGCAGGCTGACGACCACGGCCCGGCCGCTGCCGTCGGGCGTGGCGGCGGCCACCTGGCCGGTGTTGCCGCCCTGGGGGACGATGGGCGCGCCGGCGGCGGCGCACAGGGCCACGGTGGCGGCGGCCTCGGCGCTGCTGCCCGGGCGCGCGACGGCGAGCGCGCGGCCGGTGGCGTGCCTGCGCCAGTCGGTCAGGTAGGGCTCGGCGTCGGCGCCGGCCAGGACGTTGGCCTCGCCCAGCAGGGCGCGCAGGTCGGCGAGCAGGGTCATTGCGGTTGCGGGTTTCGGCCGGCAGGATCGGCAAGCGTTGCAGCTGCGGCGCTTCGGATGCCGGGGTTGGCGGGCAAGATCATCGCGGCTGCGGCGTTTCCGCCACGGGGGTAAGCAGGCGGCCATGCTCCAGGAAGGACTCGGCGTTGTCGAACACCAGGTCGGCCATGGCGGCGCGGGTCTCGCGGGTGGCGCTGCCGACGTGGGGCATGAGCGCGACCTGGTCCATGTCGCGCAGCGCGGCGGGCACGGCGGGCTCGTGCTCGAGCACGTCCAGGCCCGCCGCGCCGAGCTCGCCGGACGACAGAGCCGCGACCAGCGCCGCCTCGTCCACCACGCTGCCGCGCGCGATGTTGACCAGGATGCCGCGCGGGCCCAATGCGCGCAGCACCGTGGCGTCGACCAGGTGGCGCGTGGCGGGGCCGCCGGGGCAGGCCACGACCAGGAAGTCGGCCCATTGCGCCAGCGCGGCCAGGTCGGCCTCGTAGCCGTAGGGCGCGCCGGGTACGGGCCGGCGGCCGTGGTAGCGCACGTCCATGTCGAAGCCCTGGCCGCGGCGGGCGATGGCCGAGCCGATGCGGCCCAGGCCCAGCACGCCCAGGCGCTTGCCGGAGACGCGGGTGGACAGGGGGAATTCGCCCAGGGCGCGCCAGTGGCCGCCCTTGGCGTAGCGGTCGCCCGGCCCGGTGCGCCGTGCCGCGGCCAGCAGCAGCGCCCAGGCCAGGTCGGCCACGCAGTCGTCCAGCACGCCGGGAGTGTTGCTGACGCAAACGCCGCGCTCGCGGGCGGCGGCGACGTCCAGGGTCTCGTAGCCGACGCCCCAGCTGCAGATGGCGCGCAGCGCGGGCAACTGGTCGAACAGGCCGGCCTGGAAGCCGCGGCGCACGGTAGTCACCGCGACCCGGGCGCCGGCGGCACGCTGCGCCAGGTCTGCCGGCGCGGCGGCGCCCTTGCCGGAACGGCCGTTGCCGGTCCGGCCCTCGCCTGTGCCCTCTTCCCACGCGCGCAGCACGCGCCAGCGCGCCGCCAGCCGGTTGTCGAAATCAGGCCCGAGGCTGGCCAACTGCACGATGTCGAACATATTTGGCGCCCATCAGCTACGCGCAGGGATATATCCCGCCGCGGCCGCGGCCTCGGCGAAGGGAGTGCCGGCGCGCACGGCCTTCTCCACCCTGTCGTCCACCTCCAGCGCCCGCCGGGCGGCGGCCAGCGCGTCCTGCACCAGCGCGCGCGGCACGACCACTAGGCCGGTGTCGTCGCCCACCACCAGGTCGCCCTCGCGCACGGCCACGCCGCCCACGGTGACGGGCTCGCCCATGGCCTGCAGGCGCAGGCGGGTCTTGCCGGTCAGCGGCGTGACGCTGCGGCTGGCCAGCCACAGGCCGGTGGCCTGGATCTCGTCGACGTCGCGGCAGGCGCCGTCTATCACCACGCCGGTGGCGCCGCGCAGCGATGCCGCCAGCGAGGCGATGCCGCCGAAGGTGGAGATGGGCGCGCCGCCCGCGTCCACCATCAGCACGCGGCCCGGGCCGGTGGCGGCGACCAGCCGGCCGACGGCGAAGTCGCTGCGGTCGAAGTCGCCCAGCCCGCCGGCCACGTGGCGGGCGGTGGCCGCGAAGCCGGCGATGCGGCCGCTGCCGGCGCGCTGCGCGATGCCCTGCAGCACGCCGGCCACGCCCAGCTCGTCCAGCGCGTCGGCCCAGGTGCTGGTGGCGATGCCCGCGCACTGCGCGAGCAGGCCCTGTTCGTCCTGTGTCATGGCTCGTGTCCCGATCAGTCGATCTGCGCGCCGGACAGCTTCACGCCTTCGGCCCACTGCTTGGCCTCGGCCTGCACGAAGGCGGTGAAGTCGGCCGGCGAACTATTGTTGACCTCGCCGCCCATGTCCTGCAGGCGCTTGGTCAGCTCGGGCTGGGCGACGATGGCCGAGACGTCCTTGTAGATGCGCTCGCGCAGGTCCTGCGGCATGCTGGCCGGCGCGAACAGGCCGAACCAGGTGGCCGCCTGGAAGCCGGGCATGCCGGCCTCGTCGAAGGTGGGCACCTGGGAGATGGCCGGCACGCGCGAGGCGTGCGCCAGGGCGATGGCCTTGAGCTTGCCGCTCTGGATGTGCGGCAGCGCCGCCGACAGCGTGACGAAGGCCATCTGCACCTGGCCGCCGATCAGGTCGGTGATCATGGGCGAGTCGCCCCGGTAGGGCACGTGCACGAGCTTGGCGCCGGTGCGGGCCTTGAACAGCTCGCCGGTCAGGTGCTGGGGCGTGCCGTTGCCGGTGGAGGCCATGGTCAGGCCCTGGCCCTGCTTGGCCAGCTCGATCAGGCCCGGCAGGTCCTTGGCCGGCAGGCCGGGGGTGGTGACCAGCACCAGGGGGATGGTGGAGGTCAGCGTCACCGGCGCGAAGTCGCCGATGGGGTCGTAGTTGAGTTTCTTGTACAGGCTGGCGCTGATGGTGTGGGCGGCGGTGGTCATGTACAGCGTGTAGCCGTCGCCGGGCGCGCGCGACACCTGCTCGGCGGCGATGGTGGTGCCGGCGCCGGGGCGGTTGTCGATGACCACCGACTGCTTCCAGACCGAGGGCAGCTTTTCGGCGACCAGGCGGGCGATCACGTCGGTGGCCCCGCCCGCCGGGTAGGGCACGACGATGGTCACGGTCTTGTCGGGCCAGGCCCAGGCGGCGGTGGCGGCCAGGGCCAGGCAGGCCGCGGCGGCGGCCTGCGTGCAGCGGTGCAGCAGTTTCATGGTGCGTCTCCTCTCGGGTTATCGATGTAATGCGTCGTTCTCGCCCGCGCGATACGGCGCCTGTGCCGCCCTGCGCCGCGCGGCGCAGGACCGCGGGGTCAGTCCGGCACCGCCGGGCGGCCCCAGTCGGCCCACAGGCGCGCAATGGCGGCATAGTCATCGCGGCCGTAGCCGGCCGCCGCGGCGATCTCGTATACCGTGTGCGAGCCCTGGATGGCGAACAGCGGCACGCCCAGCGACTGCGCCAGCTGCAGCGCCAGCGTCGAGTCCTTGCGGGCCGCGTCCAGCGGCATGCCGCCCGCGTAGTTGCCTTGCATCACGCGCTCGGCATAGCGGTGCGTCAGCGGGCGATGCAGGCCCATCTGCGGGTCCGACAGCAGGCCGACCAGCTTGTCGCAGCTGACGCCGGCGGCGGTGGCCAGCGAGCCGGCCTCGGCCACCACGACCATCACGGCGTGCGCCACGGCGTTGTTGATGACCTTGGCCGCCGCGCCGGCGCCGGCCGGGCCGAAGTGGATCTGCCTGGGAGCGATGGCGTCGAGCACGTCGCGGCAGTCGGCAATGGCCGCCTCGTCGCCGCCGAGCAGCAGCATGGCGGCGCCGGCCTGCATCTGGCTGACCCCCGCCATGATCGAGGCGTCGATCAGGCGCGCGCCGTGCGGCGCCAGCATCTGCGCGCCGGCCCGCACGTCGTCGGGATTGACGGTGCCGGTCTCGATGACCACCGTGCCTGCCGCCAGGTGCGGGCCGATCTGCTCCAGCACGGCGCGCGAGGCCGCCGGGCTGGGCAGGCACAGCACCACCGCATCGGCCTGCGCCGCGTCCTGCGGGCCGCCGATCGGCGCGGCGCCCAGTTCGGCGCCGGCGCGGCGCACCCGGTCCGGGTCGAGGTCGGACACCCGCAGGGAACATTGGCGCGCGATGCGTTCGGCCACCAGATAGCCCATGTTGCCCAGGCCGTACATTGCGACTTGCTTGCGGCTCATTGAAATCTTCCGTGCGTGGATGGGGAAGGCGTGGCGGCGGTCCCGCTCACAGCCCCAGGGGCTTGTCGTGCATGCCCCAGTACAGGCTCTTGACCTGGCTGTACAGGCGCAGCCCGTGCAGCCCCTTCTCGCGGCCGATGCCGCTGTCCTTGAAGCCGCCGAAGGGCGTGGCGATGTGCGACTGCTTGTAGGTGTTGATCCACACCGAGCCCGCTTCCAGCTCGCGCGCCACGCGCCAGGCGCGCGCGTAGTCGGCCGTCCACATGCCCGCGGCCAGGCCGAAGGCGGTGTCGTTGCCCTGCGCGATCACGTCGTCCTCGTCGTCGAAGGGCAGCGCCACCAGCACGGGGCCGAAGATCTCTTCCTGGCAGGCGCGTGCGCGGTTGCCCAGGCCGTCGATCACGGTGGGCAGGTAGAACCAGCCGCGCGCCAGCGCCGGGTCGGCGGGCAGGTCGCCGCCCACCAGCACCTTGCCGCCCTCGCCGCGCGCGATATCCACGTAGCCGGCCACCTTGTCGCGGTGGGCGCGCGAGACCAGCGGGCCCATCTGCGTGGCCGGGTCGTCGGGCAGGCCGACGCGGATCTCGCGCGTGCGCGCCACCAGCTCCTTCAGGAAGCGGCCGTACAAACTCTTGTGCACGAACAGGCGCGAGCCGGCCACGCAGCTCTGGCCGGCCGAGCCGAAGATGCCCGAGATCACGCCGGCCACCGCCTTGTCGAAATCGGCGTCCTCGAAGACGATGTGGGGCGACTTGCCGCCCAGCTCCAGGCCGACCGGGATCAGCCGCTGGCCGGCGATGGCGCCGATCGCCCGGCCGGTCTCGGTGCCGCCGGTGAAGGACACCATGCGCACGCCCGGGTGCCGGACCAGCGCCGCGCCGGTGTCCTCGCCCAGGCCGGGCAGCGCGGTCAGCAGGCCTTCGGGCAGGCCGGCCTCGCTGCAGATGCGCGCCAGCTCCAGCGCCAGCTGCGGGGTTTCCTCGGACGGCTTGAGCAGCACGGCGTTGCCGGCGGCCAGCGCGGGCGCGGCCTTCTGCGCCTCGTTCATGATGGGCGAGTTCCACGGCGTGATCGCCGCGACCACGCCGAAGGGCTCGGCCAGCGCCATCGAGAAGTAGTCGCCGCGCGGCGAGGTCAGCTCGTTCTGCCAGGTCTCGCACACGGCGGCGTAGTAGCGGAAGTGCCCGGCGGCGCTGTCCACCATGTTCAGGCATTCCTTCCAGGGCTTGCCGCTGTCGGCCATCTGCAGGCGGGCCAGCGGCTCGCGCTCGGCCTTGAGCCGGCGGCCGATCTCGTACAGCGTGGCGGCGCGCTGGTCGGGGCGCAGCCGGCGCCAGGGCTGGGTGCGGAAGGCCTGCCAGGCCGCCGCCACCGCCTCGTCCACGTCGGCCGGCATGGCGCGCGCCACGGTGCCGGCGACGCTGCCGTCGGCGGGGTTGATGGAGGTGATGCTCGCCGCGCCGCCGTCGCCGGTGCGCCAGGCGCCGCCGATGCGGAAGGGCCTGACCGAATTCGCGTCCATGGATGCCGTCCTGCAAACCGAATGAGGACGCCATCTTGGCCTTGATAATTCATAGGCACAAATCGGAATTTATCCAAGATAATTCAAATATGGCTATGAATATCAAGTACCGGCCGCTCAAGGCCTTCCTGCTGGCGGTGGAGGCCGGCTCCTTCACCCACGCGGCCGACCGCCTGGGCGTGACGCAGCCTTCGCTGACCGCGCTGATCCAGGACCTGGAGGACGTGCTGGGCATGCGCCTGTTCGAGCGCACCACGCGCGCCATCGCGCTGACCACGGCGGGGCAGGACTTCCTGGCGCGCATCCGCCGGCCGGTGGCGGACCTGGAAGAGGCCTACCGCAGCATGCAGGACCTGGCCGCCGCGCGGCGCGGCGCCATCGTGCTGGGCGCCCTGCCCTCCACCTCGCTGACCCTGGTGCCGCCCACCCTGGGCGCGCTGCGCCAGTTGCACCCGGCGCTGCAGATCCGCGTGGTCGAGGCGCACAACGACGAACTGATATCCATGCTGCGCACCAACCAGATCGAGTTCGCCCTGGCCACCGTGCTGGAAGCCGCGGCCGACCTGGACTTCGAGCCCGTGCTGGCCGACGCCTTCTTCGCCGTCTACCCGCCGGGGCACCCGGTGGGGGACATTCCCAGCCTGTCCTGGGTGGACCTGGCGCCGCTGGACCTGATCCTGCTGTCGCAGGGCTCCAGCGCCCGCTCGCAGTTCGACCGGGCGATCCGCGACACCGGCGCGCCGGCCGGGCTGCGCTACGACGTCACCCATATGACCACCGCCACCCACCTGGTGCACCAGGGCCTGGGCATCACGCTGCTGCCGCGGCTGGCGCTGCCCGCCCTGCCGCTGAACGGCCTGCTGAGCCGGCCGCTGGCCGAGGACAGCGCGCGGCGCACCATCGGCCTGCTGCACCGGCGCGACCGCCACCTGTCGCCGGCCGCGCGCGCCTTCGCCGAGCAGCTGCGCCCGGTGGCGCGGCGCGTGGAAGCGGCGCTGCCGCCGCTGTACGCGGCCGGCGAGCCCGCGGGCCGGCCGCCGGGAAGGCGGCGCGCGAAGCGCGAGGGATAGCGGACCGCAGGTATCAGGCGCGCCGCAAATACTTGGGCGCGACCGCTTCCAGCGGGGTCGGCACCAGGCCCAGTTCCGGCGCGATCGGCCCGCTGGCGACGCTGTCCACCGACAGCGAGGCCAGGTTGTCGCGGCTGAGCAGGGGCTCGCCCGGCAGGCATTCCAGCACGGCGGCCTGCAGGCGCGCCACCCCGTCGGGCAGGGCCAGCACCGGCCGCGGGTGGCCGCTCCAGTCGGCGGCCAGGCGCACCAGCTCGCGCAGCGTGTAGACGTTGGGGCCGGCCAGTTCGTAGACGGCGCCGTCCACCGTGCCGGCCGGCAGGGCCAGCGCGCGCGCCAGGGCGTCGGCCACGTCGCCCACGTAGACCGGCTGCATGCGCGCGCCGGCCCCGGCCAGCGGCAGCACCGGCAGCACGCGCGCCATGCGCGCGAACAGGTTGAGGAAGCGGTCTTCCGGGCCGAACACCACCGAGGGCCGGAACAGCGTCAGGGCGCCTGCGTCCGGGGCGGCGAATTCGGCGCGCAGCGTGGCCTCGCCGGCGGCCTTGGAGCGCAGGTACATGCTGGGCGCGTCGGGCGCGGCGCCCAGGGCGCTGACGTGCAGCAGGCGCTCCACGCCGCGGGCCCGGCAGATGTGCGCGAGGCGGCGCGGCAGCTGCACGTGGGCACGGTCGAAGTCGGGGCCGTAGGGCCTGCCCGGCCGGCTGTGCAGGATGCCGACCAGGTTGACCACGGCGTCGCAGCCGGCCGCCATGCGGTCGAGCGCGGCGTCGTCGTGGACGTCTTCCTGCAGCAGGGTGACGGTGGGGTGGACCAGCAGGTCGCGCCCGTGCTTGTACAGGCGCGTGGGCACGAAGACCTGGTGGCCGCCCGCCGACAGGCGGGCCACCAGGTGGCGGCCGATGAAACCCGTGCCGCCGATGACCAGGATGCGCATGGCTGGACTCCGCGAATGGGGGCGTGGCGAACAGGATGCAATGTGCCGATTCTGCCCGCCCGGAGGCCGCGCCGCAAGACTGGCCGGACAGGCTGGCCGGCCCGCCGGCGGCAGGCCGCGGCGCATGGGCGCGCCCGCGAGGCCGGGCCCGGGCCGTTCGTCGCGCGCTGCTGCGCGCTATTCCTCGAACAGCCCGCTCTGCGCCCGCGGCGGCGGCGCCAGCCCCAGGTGGCGCCAGGTGGTCTGGGTGGCCATGCGCCCGCGCGGCGTGCGCTGCAGGTAGCCGTGCTGGATCAGGTAGGGCTCGATCACGTCCTCGATGGTGTCGCGCTCCTCGCCGATGGCCGCGGCCAGGCTGTCCACGCCCACCGGCCCGCCGTCGAACTTGTGCACGACGGCCTCCAGCAGCTTGCGGTCCATCAGGTCCAGGCCCTGTGGGTCGACTTCCAGCATGGCCAGCGCGGCCTCGGCGACCTGGGCGTCGATGACGCCGCCGGCCTTGACCTCGGCGTAGTCGCGCACCCGGCGCAGCAGCCGGTTGGCGATGCGCGGCGTGCCGCGCGCGCGGCGCGCGACCTCGGCCGCGCCGTCGGCGGTGGCCGTGGTGTTGAGCAGCCGGGCGCTGCGCGCGACGATGCGGGCCAGCTCGTCGGGCGTGTAGAACTCCAGCCGCGCGACGATGCCGAAGCGGTCGCGCAGCGGGTTGGTCAGCATGCCGGCGCGGGTGGTGGCGCCCACCAGGGTGAAGGGCTGCAGGTCGAGCTTGACGCTGCGCGCGGCCGGGCCTTCGCCGATCAGGATGTCGATCTGGAAGTCCTCCAGCGCGGGGTAGAGGATTTCCTCGACCACCGGCGACAGGCGGTGGATCTCGTCGATGAAGAGGACGTCGTTGCGTTCCAGGTTGGTGAGAAGCGCCGCCAGGTCGCCGGGGCGCTCAAGCACGGGGCCGGAGGTCTGGCGCAGCTGCACGCCCATTTCGCGCGCGACGATGTGCGCCAGCGTGGTCTTGCCCAGCCCGGGCGGGCCGAACAGCAGCACGTGGTCGAGCGATTCGGCGCGGCCGCGGGCGGCCTGGATGAAGATTTCCAGCTGCTCGCGCACGCGCTGCTGGCCGACGTATTCGTCCAGGGCGCGCGGGCGCAGGGCGCGCTCGATGGACTCCTCGCTGGGCGAGGCGGGCTGCGGCGCCACCAGGCGCGTGGCGTCGGCGCGCGGGGTAAGGGAATCGGACTGGATGGCCATGGGGGAAGGTCAAGCGTAAGCGGCCCATCGTACACCAGCGCCGGGACCCGCGCCCCTTGCGCACGGGGCGATCCGCGGGCCCGGCTGCGGCTGCCGGCGCCTTGGCCCGCCACGCCCCTTGCGCGCAGGCCGCCGCGTACCCCGATTGCGCGGCCGGCTGCCCCTTCCTTGATTATCATGACGCCTTCGCCGCATCCGGCATCATCGCGTCCCTTCCATGGCCCAGCACCTGCCCACCTACGACGACGTCGCGCGCGCGCGCCGCACCCTGCAAGGCATCGCCCACCGCACGCCCGTGCTGACCTCGGCCACGGCCAATGCGGCCACCGGCGCGAGCATCTTCTTCAAGTGCGAGAACTTCCAGCGCATGGGCGCGTTCAAGTTCCGCGGCGCCTACAACGCCATCGCCGGCCTGTCGGACGCGGAGCGCCGCGCCGGGGTGCTGACTTTCTCGTCGGGCAACCATGCGCAGGCGATCGCGCTGGCCGCGCGCCTGCAGGGCGTGCAGGCCACCATCATCATGCCGCACGACGCCCCCGCGGCCAAGCGCGCCGCCACCGAAGGGTACGGCGGCCAGGTGGTTACTTACGACCGCTACGCCGAGGACCGCGAGGAAATCGCCCGCCGCCTGCAGCAGGAAAAAGGCCTGGCGCTGATCCCGCCCTACGACCACGCCGGCGTGATCGCCGGCCAGGGCACGGCCGCGGCCGAGCTGTTCGAGGAAACCGGCGACCTGGACTACCTGTTCGTCTGCCTGGGCGGCGGCGGCCTGCTGGCCGGCAGCGCCCTGGCCGCCCACGCGGCCAGCCCCGCCTGCCGGGTCTACGGCGTCGAGCCCGAGGCGGGCAACGACGGCCAGCAGTCGCTGCGCAAGGGCGAGATCGTGCGCATCGCGCCGCCGCGCTCGATCGCCGACGGCGCGCTGACGGCGTACCTGGGCCAGCTGACCTTCCCCATCATCCGGCGCGAGGTGGCCGACATCGTCACCGCCAGCGACGAGCAACTGGTGCAGACGATGCGCTTCTTCGCCGAGCGCATGAAGATGGTGGTCGAGCCCACCGGCTGCCTGGGCGCGGCCGCGGTGCTGCAGCGCCCGGGGCCGCTGGCGGGCGCCCGGGTGGGCGTGATCGTCAGCGGCGGCAACGTCGACCTGGCCGCCTATGCGCGGCTGATCGGGCAGGGGCTGCCGCAGGCCTGAGGCCGGCGGCGCGCGAGGGCCGCCACGGCGGCCCTGCGCACGAGGGGCCGTGCCGGCGCCCCTACAGCGAAGACGCCGAGAACGTATCGCAGTCGCGCAGGTTGCCGCCGTCCAGCCCGCGTCGGAACCACTTCACGCGCTGGGCCGAGCTGCCGTGGGTGAAGGAGTCCGGCACCACGTAGCCCTGGGCCTCGCGCTGCAGGCGGTCGTCGCCGACCGCGCTGGCCGCGCCCATGGCTTCCTCGATGTCGCCGTCCTCCAGGATGCCGCGCGCCGAATCGGCGTGCTTCGCCCACACGCCGGCGTAGCAGTCGGCCTGCAGCTCCAGGCGCACCGACAGCTGGTTGGCCAGCGCCGGCGCCGACTGCGCGCGCTGGCGGTTGACCCGGTCCAGCGTGCCCAGCTGGTTCTGCACGTGGTGGCCGATCTCGTGGGCGATCACGTAGGCCTGGGCGAAGTCGCCCGGCGCGCCCAGCTTGCGGCCCATTTCCTCGAAGAAGGCCAGGTCCAGGTAGACGCTGGCGTCCCGCGAGCAGTAGAACGGCCCCATGGCGGACTGGCCGGTGCCGCAGGCGGTGGCGGTGGCGCCGCGGAACAGCACCAGCTTGGCGTCGCGGTAGGCGCCGTCGGTCTGGGTGCGGAAGACCTCGCGCCAGGTGTCCTCGGTCTCGCCCAGCACCGCGGCGACGAACTGCGCCTGCGGGTCGTCGGCGGGGATGGGGCCGCCGGACGAGGCCGGCGCGCTCTGCTGCTGCTCGGCCATCTGCAGGACCACCGAGGGGTCCACCCCGAAGTACATGGCTACCAGGGCCAGCACGATGGTGCCCAGGCCGATGCCGCCCTTGCCGCCCAGGCGCGGCCCGGCGCCGCGCCGGTCTTCTACGTTGCTGCTTCTGCGCGAATTGCCCAGCTTCATGTCGCTCTCCGGACCGCCCCGGCGGGGCGGGTGCCCGCCGGGCGGGCCGGCGCGCGCCGGCAAGGCCCGCGCCGAGGCCGCCCCGGAGGGCGCGCCGCCATGCCCGGCGGCATCGCCGCCATTATGCCTCTTGCCGGGCGACGGCGGCGAGGATGTCGGCCCCGTAGGCCTCCAGCTTGCGCGCGCCCACGCCGCTGATGTGGCCCAGGTCGTCCAGGGACTCGGGCCGCGCCAGGGCGATCTCGCGCAGCGTGGCGTCGTGGAAGATGACGTAGGCGGGCACGCCGTGGCTGCGCGCGATCTCGCCGCGCCAGGCGCGCAGCGCCTCGAACAGGCCCTGGGATTCGGCCGGCAGCTCGACCGCGGCGGCCGGCTTGCGCGGGGCGGCGCCGCGCCCGCGCGCCGGGCGCTCGGGCTCGCGGCGCAGCATCAGCGTGCGCTCGCCCTTGAGCACGGCGCGGCTGTCCTCGGTCAGCGCCAGGGTGCCGTAGCCGTCGTTGTCGACGGCCAGCAGGCCGTTGGCCAGCAGCTGGCGCAGCACGCCGCGCCAGGCCTTCTCGGACAGGTCCTGGCCCACGCCGAACACGCTCAGCGCGTCGTGGCGGTACTGGGTGACGCGCTCGGTGACCTTGCCGCGCAGCACGTCGATGATGTGGCCGGCGCCGAAGCGCTGGCCGCGCTCCTTCCAGAGGCGGTAGACGGCCGACAGGACTTTCTGCGCGGCCACCGTGCCGTCCCAGGCCTGGGGCGGCTCCAGGCAGGTGTCGCAGTTGCCGCAGGGCTCGATGCGCTGGCCGAAGTAGGCCAGCAGGCGCTGGCGCCGGCAGTCGACGGTTTCGCACAGGCCCAGCATGGCGTCCAGGTGGGCGCCCAGGCGGCGGCGGAAGGCGTCGTCGCCGGGGGATTCGTCGATCATGCGGCGCTGCTGCACCACGTCCTGCAGGCCGTAGGCCAGCCAGGCCGTAGCGGGCAGGCCGTCGCGCCCGGCCCGGCCGGTTTCCTGGTAGTAGCCCTCGACCGACTTGGGCAGGTCGATGTGGGCGACGAAGCGCACGTCGGGCTTGTCTATGCCCATGCCGAAGGCGATGGTGGCGACCATGACCAGGCCGTCCTCGCGCAGGAAGCGGGCCTGGTTCTGGGCGCGCACCGAGGCGCTCAGCCCGGCGTGGTAGGGCAGCGCCTGCACGCCGTTCTGGCACAGGAATTCGGCGGTGTCCTCGACCCGGGCGCGCGACAGGCAGTAGACGATGCCCGCGTCGCCCGCGTGCTCGGCGCGGATCAGGTCCAGCAGCTGGCGGCGCGCCTCGTTCTTCTCGACGATGCGGTAGCGGATGTTGGGGCGGTCGAAGCTCGCCACGAAATGGCGCGCCTCGCCCAGCGCCAGGCGCTCGGCGATCTCGGCCCGGGTGGCGGCGGTGGCGGTGGCGGTGAGCGCGATGCGCGGCACGTCCGGCCAGCGCTCGTGCAGCATGGACAGGCCCAGGTATTCCGGGCGGAAGTCGTGGCCCCACTGCGACACGCAGTGCGCCTCGTCGATGGCGAAGAGCGCGATGCGGCCGCGCTCGAGCAGCGCCAGGCAGCGGTCGGTGAGCAGGCGCTCGGGCGCGACGTAGAGCAGGTCCAGCTCGCCGTTGACGAAGGCCTGCTCGACCTCGCGGGCGGTCTGCCAGTCCTGCGTGGAATTGAGGAAGGCGGCGCGCACGCCCAGCTCGGTGAGCGCGTCGACCTGGTCCTGCATGAGGGCGATGAGCGGCGAGACCACCACGCCGACGCCGTCGCGCACCAGGGACGGGATCTGGTAGCACAGGGACTTGCCGCCGCCGGTGGGCATGAGCACCAGCGCGTCGCCGCCGCCGACGACGTGCTCGACGATGGCCTGCTGCTCGCCGCGGAAGGATTCGTAGCCGAATACCCGCTGCAGCACTTCCAGGGCGCGCGGCTCAGACATGGGGAAAGGCGGAAAGCGTCATGGCGGGATTGTAAACACCGCGACGCCGGCCGGCATGGGAGCATGCCGGTTTCGTCACGCACCCGGAGGGGCGTAGACAGCAGGCCGCCCCGTCCTGCCTGCGGCCGTCCGGACGGACCGCCGCAGGGCCCGCCGGACCGGCATGCGCGGCGCGCTGCCGTGCCGGCGGTCGACGGGCTCAGTTGCCCGACAGCAGGTTGGCTTCCTTGACCAGCTTGGAGACGCGGTCGACGTCGCGCTGCAGGATGGTGGCCAGGCCCTTGGGGCCGCGCTCGGCGTCGGGCGGCACCTGGGCGGCCATGTCGTCCAGGCGCTTGCGGAATTCCGGGCTGTCGACCACTTGCTGCAGGGCCGCGGCCAGCTTCTCCATTACGGGCGCGGGCGTGTCCTTGGGCGCGACCAGGGCGTTCCAGATCGCCAGGTCGAACTGGGGCAGGCCGCCCTCGGCGAAGGTGGGGATGTCCGGGTTCTGCGGCAGGCGCCTGTTGCCGGTCACGGCGATGGCCTTGACGCGCTTGTCGGCGTGCAGCGGCAGCATGGTCACGGTCTGGTCGATGATGGCGTCGATCATGCCGCTCATCAGGTCGGTCAGGGCGGGGCCCGTGCCGCGGTAGGGGATCAGCTCGCCCGGCGCCTGGGCGAAGTTCAGGAACATCGCCTCGGCCAGGTGGGCCGTGCTGCCGGGGCCGCCCGAGCCCAGGTTGAGCTTGGCCGCGCCCGGCTCGCGCATGCGCTTGAGCATGTCGGGCAGGTCCTGGATGCCGCTCTTGTTGCTGACCGACAGCACCATGGGCACGTTGGCGACGATGCCGACCGGGGCCAGTTCCTTGACCGGGTCGTAGTTGGCCTTGGGATGCAGGTGCGGCAGGATGGCCAGCGACATGTTGTTGAAGGCCAGGGTATAGCCGTCGGGCGCGCTCTTCTGCAGCTTCTGCATGCCGATCAGGCCGCCGGCGCCGGCCGCGGTCTCGACCACCACGGTCTGGCCGAGCTTTTCGGCCAGCGACGAGGCGACCAGCCTGGCCATCGTGTCGGTGGTGCCGCCCGGCGCGAAAGGCACGATGACGGTGATGGCCCGGCTGGGGTAGTCCTGCGCCAGCGCGGGCGCGGCGGCCGACATCGACAGCAGCGCTGCGCACAGCAGCAGCGGCGTGGTTCGCTTCATGATAAAGGTCTCCTCTACATGGAACTCAGGGTTGCCGCGCGGTTCGCGGCGGGGGCCGCTCCGCGGTGCGGGGCGGCGGGTGGCTCGGGCCCGCCCGGCCGATCGGCCGGGCGGGCGGCAGCGGCTAGCCGGCCAGTTGCCGGCAGACCGCCTCGGTCATCTCGGTGCACGAAGCCGTGCCGCCGATGTCGCGCGGGACGGATTCGCCCTTCTCCAGCACGCGCTCGACGGCCTGCTCCACGCGGTCGGCGGCGGCGCCCAGGGCCGCGTCGGCGTGGCGGTCGCCCAGCCAGCGCAGCATCAGGGCGCCCGACAGGATGGTCGCCAGCGGGCTGGCGACGTTCTGGCCGGCGATGTCGGGGGCCGAGCCGTGCGCGCCCTGGAACAGGCCGCGCTCGTCGCCCAGCTCGGCCGAGGCCGACAGCCCCATGCCGCCGATGGTGGCCGCGCCCAGGTCGGAGATGATGTCGCCGAACATGTTCTCGGCCACGATCACGTCGTAGAAGTCGGGGCGCTTGACCAGGTGCACGGTGATCGCGTCGGCGTAGGCGTAGTCGATCTCGACGTCGGGGTAGCCGGCGGCCACGTCGTTGCAGACGGCGCGGAAGAAGGCGTAGCTGCGCAGGATGTTGGCCTTGTCGCAGACCGTCACGCGGCGCTTGCCGTCGCGCGGGGCGCCCTTGCGCCGGCGCGACAGGTCGAAGGAGAAGCGCGCCACGCGCTCGACGCCCTTGCGGGTGACGACGATGGTGTCGGTGGAGACCTCGTCGCGCAGGACGATGCCGCCGCCGCGGCTGGCGTACAGGCCTTCGGTGTTCTCGCGCACGATGACGTAGTCGATCTGGCCCGGCTGCCAGCCGGCCAGCGGCGATTTCGCGCCCGGGTACAGGCGGATGGGCCGCACGTTGGCGTACAGGTCCAGCTTGAAGCGCAGCTGCAGGTGCAGGTCGTTGCCGACCTCGGTGCCGTCGGGGTAGGTGATGCCCGGCAGGCCGGCCGCGCCGTGCAGGATGGCGTGGGCGGCGCGGCAGGCCTGGAAGGTGTCCTCCGGCAGCACCGCGCCGGACTTGGCGTAGTGCGCGGCGCCGCCGTCGTACTGCGAGAAGGACAGCAGGTCGCTGCCGCAGGCTTCCTTCAGGACGGCGACTGCCGAGCGGCAGACCTCCGGCCCGATGCCGTCGCCTTCGATGGTTGCAATTTCGTAACGTGCCATGCCGGCCGATCTCCTGTGCTGGAGACCCGCATGCGGAACCGTGCCGGCATGCTGTCTCCGTGGCTGCGGCCGGATGCGCTCGGCCGCTTCATGATTTGTATGATGAATATATCACACAAAATGACAAAAGCATGCAGGCCTTGGCAAGGAGGCCCCGCACAGGCCGCGCAGGCACCGCGAAAGCGGCCGGCGAGGCGGGAACGAACGGCCGCGGAAGCAAAGGCGCGGCGGGCCCGGCAAGAAGCCGCGCTAGGGCCACCAGCCGGGGCCGCCGCCGAAGAGGTCCGCCGGCAGCGACAGCTGCATCTGCATGGCGTAGTCGCCGCTGACCACGTCGCGGTCGGCGCCCAGCGACAGGCTCACGCGCGGCGCCAGGTTCACGGTGTGCAGCAGGCCGAAGCGCTGCTCGGCCTGGGCGCTGCCGGCCCGCAGGCCGGCGTAGGTCCCGGCCAGCGTCCCCAGCCCGCCCAGCGGCACGCCGGCGGTGACCGTGCTGCGCATCCGGGATACGCCCGGGTAGCCGGCGCCGTACTGCGACAGGTCGCTGTAGCGCGGGCCCATCATCTCGTTGCCCAGCGCCAGCGTGGCGCCCTCGCCCAGGTCGACGCTGTAGCCCAGCTGGTAGCGCCAGCCGGCCGCGTCGTTGTAGCGGCTCTGCACCGCCGCGGCCTGCAGCGTGCCCCAGCCGCCGACGGCGTAGCGCCCGCCCAGGCCCATGGCGGTCAGTGCGGGCGCGGCCTGGACCTGGCTTTCCAGGGTCAGGTCCGGCGTCAGGCCGTAGCGCACCGTGCCGGCCCCGGCCGAGTCGCCGTAGACCAGGCTGCCCGCGGTGGCCGCAGGGTCGGAATAGTCCAGCCGGCCCAGCGTGGACGAATAGCCCAGGGAGCCCTCGGGCAGCATGTCCCCGGCGGCGCCGTCCGACACCTGCAGCCCGGCCAGCCGCGGCGCGGCGCCCCAGGCCGGCGCGGCTGGCGTCACGCTGCCCACCGCCCAGGTCGGGCCCGCGGCCTGCCGGTAGGCCCAGTTCGCCGCGCCGCGGCTCAGGCCGGTGCGCCCGGCCACCGGGCCCAGCCGGGCGGGCCGGCTGCTGCCCAGGGAGCCGACCAGGGCCGCCCCGCCGCCGGCGCCGGGCGTGCGGCCGGCCTGCGCGTAGCCCCAGTCGTAGGACGGCCCGGGGGGCGGCGGCAATTCGCCCCGGCTTTCGCGGTCCAGCACGGGCCCGCCGGCGGTGGCGATGCCGTCCAGCGCCCCGGCCGGCACCTCGAAGCCGCGCACGGCCTGGGCCGGCTCCACCGGGAAGGCCTGAGCGGGCGCGAGCACGGATATGCCGGGTCGCTCGGGCGTGATGGCGAACTGGCGCGCCTGGCCGGCCCCGCAGCCGACCGCCGCGGCCAGGCCCAGCCAGGCGGCCGCCCGGCGGGCCGCCTGCCGCGGGTCCGGCGCATGGGGCCGGCATGCTGGCCTGGCGCGCATGATGGATCGGGCTCCTTCAGAACCCCGATCCCGGCTACGCCAGGAAGGCGGTCTCCTGGGGCGTGCCGGCACGCCCCAGGATGCGGTTGCGATGGGGAAAGCGGCCGAAGCGGGCGATCACGTCGCGGTGGCGCACGGCGTAGTCCAGGTTGCCCGCGGTTTCCGGGGCTTGCCCGGCCAGCTCGCGGAACAGCGCGACGGCGCGCTCCTGCATGGCCAGGTCCTCGGCGTGCTCCAGCGGCAGGTAGGCGAACACCCGCTGCATCGGCGCGAGCGCGCGGTCGCCGCCGCGCTCCAGCAGCCGCAGCGCCGCCGCCAGGGCCTCGCCGTCCAGCGAGAAGGCGCGCGGGGTGTCGCGCCAGATGTTGCGCGGGAACTGGTCCAGCAGGACGATGCGGGCCAGCGCGCCCTCGGGCCCGGCCTCCCAGTCGGTCAGGCCGCCCGCGCCGGCCCGTTCGACCAGGCCGGTCCAGCGCTCGGCCACCAGGGCGTCGAAGGCCGGGTTCTTCTCGAACCACTCGCGCCGCGCGCGCAGGTGCCCCGCTTCGCCGGGGGGCAGGAACCAGAAATCGAGGACGTCTTGCCAGGGAGTGTGCGCCATACTCGCGATTCTAATAAGCTCGCGCGTTTCAGACCGTTTCCGGCCCCTTGCCGGGACGCCCCCGCATCGCGAAACTTGCGCCATGGAAAACTCGCCCCACACCAAGGTCCTGGTGGTCGACGACGACCCGGCCCTGCGCCAGTTGCTGGCGGACTATCTCAACCGCCACGGCTACGACACGCTGCTGGCGCCCGACGCGACCGACCTGCCGGCCCGCATCGCCCGCTACAGCCCCGACCTGCTGGTGCTCGACCGCATGCTGCCGGGCGGCGACGGCGCCGACGCCTGTCGCAAGCTGCGCGACCAGGGCGAGGACATCCCGGTGGTGCTGCTGACCGCGCGCGACGAGACCGTCGACCGCATCATCGGCCTGGAGGCCGGCGCCGACGACTACCTCGGCAAGCCCTTCGACCCGCGCGAGCTGCTCGCGCGCATCGAGGCCGTGCTGCGCCGCAAGCGCGGCCCCTCGGCCCTGACCAAGGACCAGCCGGTCAGCTTCGGCCCCTTCGTGTTCGACCCTTCCCTGCGCCAGCTCCTGCGCGACGGCGAGGCCGTGCGCCTGACCGGCGGCGAGATCAACCTGCTGGAGGCGCTGGTGCGCAACGCCGGCAAGCCGCTGTCGCGCGAGCGCCTGCTGGCCCTGGCGCGCGACGACGACGGCGGCGAGCGCAACGACCGCGCCATCGACATCGCCATCCTGCGCCTGCGCCGCGCCATCGAGGACGACCCCAAGCAGCCGCGCTGGATCCAGACCGTCTGGGGCATCGGCTACCGGTTCGCGCCATGAGCATCGCGGACCTCCCCGAGCGCGGATTCCTCCCGGGAACGGCGCGCGGCGCCCTGGGGGCGCGCCGATGAAATTCCGCCTGGGGGCGCTGCTGCCCAGTTCCCTGCGCCCGCGCCTGATCCTGCTGGTGCTGGCCACCGCCCTGCTGGCCCAGGCCGCCACCCTGTCGGCGGTGGGCCACTACCAGCGCAAGTACGTGGACGACGTGGCGGTGGGCCTGATCGCCACCACCATCAGCACGCTGCGCGCCGCGCTGGCCCACGTGCCGCCCGAGGAGCGCGCCGAGTTCGTGCGCCTGGCCTCCGGCAACCAATGGCGCCTGTACGCCCGCCCCATGCCCGTCACGGCCGCGGAGCTCGCCGCCATCGAGGCGCGCCGCGCGGCCCGCGCGCGCGAATTCCAGCGCGAATTCCAGATGAACGCCGACACCGGCCTCAGCCTGCGCCACGTCGTCCGCCAGCTCAACGACCAATTGGGGGAAGGCACGCGCGTGGGCCTGTCGCGCGGGCCGCGGCCCGAGCTCTACATCTCGCTGTCGGGCAACGCGGCGGGCACGGCCCTGCCGCAGGTGCGCGAATGGCTGGTGGTGCCGCTGGACCGCATCGACCCGCCGCTGTCGCCGCCGCTGGTGGCCGTCTGGCTGGGCAGCCTGGGCCTGGTGCTGCTGGTGGCGGTGGGCTTTTCCTGGCACATCTCGCGCCCGATCACCCGGCTGGCCCAGGCCGCCGACCGCCTCGCCGCCGGCCGGCCCGAGCGCGTGGACCCGGCCGGCCCGCGCGAGACCCGCCTGCTGGGCGAGCGCTTCAACGCCATGCTGGACGCCCTGGCCGAATCCGACACCGTGCGCCGCACCCTGCTGGCCGGCCTGCCGCACGACCTGAAGGGGCCGCTGTCGCGCATGTGGCTGCGCGTGGAAATGACCGACGACGCGCCGCTGCGCACCGGCCTGCGCAAGGACCTGCAGGAAATGCAGCACATGGTGGACCAGTTCATCGGCTTCGTGCGCGGCACCGATCCCGGCGCCTACCGCTTCGCGCCGCTGGCGCTCAACGACTGGCTGGCCGAGCGCGTGGGCTCCTGGACCGAGGCGGGCAGCCCGGTGGCCCTGGCCGCCGCGCCGTCCGAGCCGCTGGCGGTGCGGGCCGACCCGGTCGCGCTGGGCCGCCTGCTGGACAACCTGATCGGCAATGCCCTGCACCACGGCGCGCCGCCGGTGGAGGTGAGCCTGGCCCTGCGCGACGGCGCGGCGGTGCTGCAAGTGTCCGACCACGGCCCGGGCATCGCGCCCGAGCGCCGCGCCGACGCGATCCGGCCCTTCATGCGGCTGGACGATGCGCGCACGCGCACCGGCAACGTCGGGCTGGGGCTGGCGCTGGCCGATGCCATCGCCCGCGCCCACGGCGGGGAGCTGTCGCTGGGTCAGGCCGACTCGGGCGGCCTGCTGGTCTCGGTCAGGCTGCCGCTGGCCGAGGCGCCGCCGGCGTAGCCGGCCGCGCCGCCTGCCGCCGGAACACCGGCAGCAGGAATGCCGGCCACCGAAACGCTGGTCGCCGGAGCGCCGGCCATATAGGACGGCAGCTTTTCCTTGCCGAACAGGCTGCGGTAGACCAGCAGGTTGAAGACCAGCAGCACCGGCACGGCCACCACGGTGGCGGCCAGCACCAGGCGCAGCGAATCCACCGCCGCCGCGCCGTCCCAGACCGTCATGTCGTCCAGGATCAGGTAGGGGAAGAGGCTGTAGGCCAGCCCGGCCAGCATCAGCAGGAAGACCAGCACGGTCAACAGGAAGGGCACGGCGCTCAAGCGCGCGTAGCGCGGCCGCGGCAGGCGCGCGAGCAGCAGCTCGATAAGCACGAAGCACCCCAGCATGGCCAGCCACAGCGCGGCGGCCATGCGCAGGTCGGACAGCGCGGTCCATTTCTGGAAGATGCCGGCGTTGGCCAGGCCCAGGGCCACCGACACGGCCACCATGCCGGCCGCGGCCCAGCGGATGGCGTGGCGCGCCCAGGCCACGGCCAGCGCCTGCAGCGCGCCCTCGACCCGCATCACCAGCCAGGTCGCGCCCAGCAGGGCGTAGGCCGATACGGCGCACAGCCCGACGAAGACGGCGAACAGGTGGTAGACCGCGTCGCCGCGGTAGCCGGTGACGATGTGGCCCAGCACCACGCCCTGGGCCAGCGCGCTGGCCAGCGACCCCAGCCAGAAGGCGGCGATCCAGCGCGGGCGCATGGCCATGCTGGATCGCAGGCGGAACTCGAAGGCCACGCTGCGCAGCACCGCCCCGGCCGTCATCACGGCCAGCGGCAGGAACAGGTGGCCCAGCACCGCCCCCCAGGCGAAGGGGAAGGCGGCGGCGAACAGTCCCGCGCCCAGCAGCAGCCAGAACTCGTTGGCGTCGCGCCAGGGGCTGAGCAGGGTCATCAGCCGGGCCCGCTGCGAGGACGGCGCGGCGCGCAGCAGCAGGCCCACGCCCAGGTCGAAGCCGTCCAGCACCACGCCGCCGGCGATCAGCGCGTACAGCAGCGCCGTGAACAGCAGCGGCATCCAGAACGCCGGATCGCCGGGCGCCATGCCCATGGAGGCGGCGAGCTGGCCGATCACGCGTGCCGCCCCGGGATGCGCACCGGCACGACGCCGTAGCGGGCGGCGTGGAACAGCATGCGCACGAAGGACGCGAACAGGAAGACGTAGAGAACCCCTTGCAGCGCCAGCCCGAAGGACAGGGCGTTGCGGTCCAGGTCGCCGGCCACCTCGGTCTGGGTGACCGTGCCCGCCACGGCGTAGGGCTGCAGGCCCAGGTGCACGGCCAGCCAGCCGGACAGCACGACCAGCGCGCCCAGGAAGGTGGTGCCGGCCAGCGCCCGCAGCCACCAGCGCGGCAGCCGGGCCGGCTCCAGGCCCCGGCCTATGCGTACCAGGGTCACGACAGCCACCGCCAGGAGGATGAAAGCCAGCAGGCTCATCACCCGCACCGCCCAGAACACCGCCGCCACCGGCGGCTGCATGCCGGAATACTTGTCCAGGCCGATCAGCGTGCCGTTGGGGGTGCGGCCCAGCCAGCGGTCGCCCGAGGCGGCCACGGCGAGCTCGGCCCGGTTGCGCTGCGATTCGGCGTCCGGCCAGCCGAACAGGACCAGCCGGGCCGGCTCGCCGCTCTTCCAGTAGCCGGCGGCCGCGGCCGCGTAGGCCGGCAGGTGCAGGGCGGCCATGCGGCCGGCGCCCGCGGCCACCGGGAACTGCAGCACCAGCGCCGCCGAGGCCAGCACCATGGCGGTGCGAAAGGCCGAGCGCTCGCCGTCGTCCAGCGGCCGGCTCAGGGCCTGCCAGGCCGTCACGCCGAGGATCAGGAAGGACACCGCCAGCGCCGCGCCCAGGCACAGCATGGCCAGGTGCCAGGGCATGGCGGGGTTGAGCAGGACGGCGCGCCAGTCGTAGGGGACGAAGCGGCCGTCCACCAGGGTGGCGCCGGTGGGGGTGTAGGTCCAGGACAGCAGCGAGACCAGCCAGAACATCAGCAGCAGCAGCCCCAGCGCCACCATGAGCACCGACAGGGTGTGGGCGAGGTCCGACACCCGGCGCTGGCCGAACAGCATGACGCCCAGGAAACAGGACTTCAGCACGAAGACGGTGACCACGGCGAAGCCCAGCAGGGGGCCGGCGACGTTGCCGATGCGCTCCATCAGCAGCGGCCAGACGGTGCCCAGCTGGAACAGCACCGGCAGCGCGGCGGCCAGCGCCAGCACGAAGGCCAGCGCGAAGACCCGCACCCAGAAGCGGTAGGCGGCCATCCAGCCGCCCTGCGCCTGGCCGCGCGCGCGCAGCTTGAAGTACAGCAGCACCCAGGCCAGGGCCAGGGCGATCGCGGCGAACAGCACGAGAAAACCCGTGCTGGCGGCGAACATCGCGCGCGCCAGCTGCAGGGGCGAAATATCCATGATGGCGCGTAGTGTAGAGCGTGTTGCGAACTGTGTCGCGGGTAGGTCCCCCCCGAAGCGCCTTCGGCGCCTCCCCCCAGGGGGCGACGCTGGCGGACCGGCAAAGCCGGCTCCGCGGCGTCCCGGATCGAGCGGCGCCGGTTTCATGCGGCGGGAGCCGTGCGTGGCGTCATGGGCGAGCGGCATGCGCTGCCCCGGCAGGCCGTCCTCCCAGCCAGATCGTTACGCATGGCAAAATTGACGTTTCGACGCACACCGGCTGCCTTCCCCTCCAGCATGACAACCGAATCCACGGCCGCGCCCGCCGCGAACTTCCTGCGCAACATCATCGAAGCCGACCTGGCGGCAGGCCGCTACGAGGGCAAGCGCTGGGCCGGCCGGCCCGGCCCGGCCCCGGTCCAGGCCGCCGGCGGGCCCGACCCCGCCCGCATCCGCACCCGCTTCCCGCCCGAGCCCAACGGCTACCTGCACATCGGCCACGCCAAGAGCATCTGCCTGAACTTCGGCCTGGCGCGCGACTACGGCGGCGTCTGCCACCTGCGCTTCGACGACACCAACCCCGAGAAGGAAGACCAGGAATACGTCGATTCCATCATCGACAGCGTGCGCTGGCTGGGCTTCGACTGGACTTCGGGCGGCGCCGAGCACCTGTACTACGCCAGCGACTACTTCGAATATATGTACGAGTTCGCCGAGGCGCTGGTGCAGGCCGGCCACGCCTACGTGGACGAGCAGAGCGCCGAGCAGATGCGCGCCACCCGCGGCACGCTGACCGAGCCGGGCAGCGATTCGCCCTGGCGCGACCGCCCGGCCGGCGAATCCCTGCGGCTGCTGCGCGAAATGCGCGACGGCGCCCATCCGGACGGCAGCATGGTCCTGCGCGCGCGCATCGACATGGCCTCGCCCAACATCAACCTGCGCGACCCGGTGCTCTACCGCATCCGCCACGCCGACCACCACCGCACGGGCGACCGCTGGCGCATCTACCCCATGTACAGCTGGGCCCACCCGGTCGAGGACGCGCTGGAAGGCATCACCCACAGCATCTGCACGCTGGAGTTCGAAGACCAGCGGCCCTTCTACGACTGGATCCTGGCCCGCCTGGCCGAGCTGGGCAAGCTGGCCGCCCCCCTGCCCCGCCAGCACGAGTTCGCCCGCCTGAACCTGAGCTACATCGTCACCAGCAAGCGCAAGCTGCTGCAGCTGGTGCGCGAAGGCCACGTGGAGGGCTGGGACGACCCGCGCATGCCCACCCTGGCCGGCCTGCGCCGGCGCGGCTACACGCCCTCGGCCATCCGCCTGTTCTGCGACCGCACCGGCGTGTCCAAGGCCAACTCGCGCATCGACTACGCCCTGCTGGAGCAGGCCCTGCGCGACGACCTGGACCCGGTGGCGCCCCGCTCGGTGGCGGTGCTGCAGCCGCTCAAGCTGGTCATCGCCAACTACCCTGCGGGGCAGTCCGAGACGTGCACCGCCCCGCTCAACCCGCACGACCCGGACGCCGGCCAGCGGGAATTCCCGCTGTCGCGCGAGCTGTGGATCGAGCGGGACGACTTCCGCATCGAGCCGCCCAAGAAGTATTTCCGCCTCTTCCCGGGCAACCTGGTGCGCCTGAAGTACGCCTACGTGATCCGCTGCACCGGCTACACCCTGGACGACGACGGCAACGTGGTCGAGGTCCAGGCCGAATACCTGCCCGAGACCCGCAGCGGCACGCCGGGGGCGGACAGCGTCAAGGTCAAGGGCAACATCACCTGGGTCAGCGCCGCGCACGCCGTGCCGGCCGCCATCCGCCTGTACGACCGGCTGTTCGCCGACCCGCACCCGGATGCCGGCGACAAGGACTTCCTGGCCGCGCTCAACCCGCATTCCATGCAGGTGGTGCAGGGCTGGCTGGAGCCGGGCACGCAGGCCGGGCCGGGCGCCACCTGGCAGTTCGAGCGGCTGGGGTACTTCACCGCCGACACGAAGCTGTCCACCCCGCAGGCGCCGGTGCTCAACCGCATCGCCACCCTGCGCGACTCGTGGGGGCAGCAATGAGCGCGGTGGAGAAGGCGCGCAGCGCCAAGGGGGCCCTATGACCGCAGCGGAACGGGACGAAGGCGAGGCGCTGGCCCTGGACTTCAAGAGCGCCACGCTGTACGCGGTGCGCGTGGTGCTGCACAGCGCCGACACCGCCAGCCTGGAGCAGGCGCTGGCGCAGCGCATGGCCGAGGCCGGCAGCTTCTTCGAGAACGAGCCGGTGGTGATCGACGCTGGCCGGCTGGAATCCTCGCCCGACTGGCCGGCCCTGGTCGCCGCCCTGCGCGCGCGCAGCCTGCCGCCCATCGGCGTGGCGGCCTCCGGCGCAGTGCTGGAAGCCGCCGTGGCGGCCGGACTGACGCCGGTGGAGCTGTCCGCGCCGGCGCCGCGGCAGGCGGCTGCCGGGGCCGGCGCGTCGGCCGGGGCCGACGCGAAGCCCGCCCCCGGCGCAGGGGCCGCAGCCGCGTCCGCGCCGGGCCGGGATGCCGCGCAGCCGTCCGGCCCCGCCGCCCCGGCCGTCGCGCCCCAGGCGCTGGCCGAGCCGGCGCGCGCGCTGGACGCTTCCGTTTCCCCCCAGCCGGCCGACGAGGAAGGCGACGCGCCGGCGCCGGCCGCGCCGCCCTCCGAAGCCCCGGCCGTACCGGCCATGGTGGTCAACCGCCCGCTGCGTTCGGGCCAGCGCGTCTATGCGCGCGGCGCCGACCTGATCGTGATCGGCATGGTCAGCCAGGGCGCGGAAGTGATCGCCGACGGCAACATCCACGTCTACGGCCCGCTGCGCGGCAAGGCCATGGCCGGCGCGCGCGGCGACGCATCGGCGCGCATCTTCACCACCCAGCTCGACGCCGAGCTGCTGGCCGTGGCCGGCATCTACCGCGTGGTGGAGGACAAGCTGCCCGCCGCCCTGCACAACCTCCCCGTCCAGGTGCGGCTGGAGGGCGACACGCTCAAGGTGGAGCCGCTGCAGGGCTGAATCCCGCCGGGCGCCGGGCGGGCCGCGGCCATCCACCCCATGCGCCGCCAGGCCGCCTTGCGGACCCTGCCGGGCCGCCGCGGGCGAGCCGGGGCGGCGCACGGCCCGCAGGCCTGCCATCGCCTACAACTGGTAAAGCTCCCCCAGGGGTGTTTTGCTTTACGATACTGCGATTTTGTACACACATAAGGGTTCTAGCGTCATGACACGTATCGTTGTGGTGACTTCCGGCAAGGGCGGCGTGGGCAAGACCACCACCAGCGCCAGCTTTTCATCCGGCCTGGCGATGCAAGGGCACAAGACGGCGGTCATCGACTTCGACGTCGGGCTGCGCAACCTGGACCTCATCATGGGCTGCGAGCGCCGGGTGGTCTACGACTTCGTCAACGTGATCCAGGGCGAGGCCAACCTGAAGCAGGCGCTGATCCGCGACAAGCAGCTGGACAACCTCTACGTGCTGCCGGCGTCGCAGACGCGCGACAAGGACGCGCTGACCCAGGAGGGCGTCGAGAAGGTCCTGGAAGAGCTGAAATCCATGGACTTCGAATACATCGTCTGCGATTCGCCGGCGGGCATCGAGACGGGCGCGCTGATGGCGGCCTATTTCGCCGACGACGCGCTGGTGGTGACCAACCCCGAGGTCTCGTCCGTGCGCGACTCGGACCGCATCCTGGGCATCCTGTCGGCCAAGTCGCGCCGCGCGGTGCAGGGCGACGAGCCGGTCAAGGAATACCTGCTGCTCACGCGCTACAACCCCAAGCGGGTGTCGGAGGGCGAGATGCTGTCGCTCAAGGACATCGAGGACATCCTGCGCATCAAGCTGATCGGGGTGATCCCGGAATCGGAAACGGTGCTGCAGGCGTCCAACCAGGGCGTGCCGGCGATCCACCTGAAGGGCTCGGACGTGTCCGAGGCCTACCAGGACGTGGTGGCGCGCTACCTGGGCGCCGACAAGCCGCTGCGCTTCACGGACTACGAGAAGCCCGGTTTCATCAAGCGGCTGTTCGGGGGGAAGTGAGCAATGTCTTTCCTGTCGTTTTTGCTCGGGCAGAAGAAAGCCTCTGCCACCGTGGCCAAGGAAAGGCTGCAGATCATCCTGGCCCACGAACGCAGCGGGCGCGGCGCGTCGCCCGACTACCTGCCGCAGCTGCAGCAGGAACTGGTGGCGGTGATTTCCAAGTACGTGAAGATCGATCCCGAGGACATCAAGGTGCACCTGGAGCGCCAGGATACGCTGGAGGTGCTGGAAGTGAAGATCGAGATGCCGCAGAAGCCGGGCGCGGAAGGCTGACCGCCGGCGCGCGACGGCTGCGCCGGCCCCGGCGCCCGTCGCAATCCCCCTGGGGCTTCTTGCCTTGGGGCGGCCAACGATAAAAAACGGGCACGCACGATGATCGTGCGTGCCCGTTTTCTTCACCCCCGCCGGCGAACCGGCCCAGGTCAGCGGTGCTTGCCGATCTGGTCGCCCACGACGCCGCCGATGGCCGCGCCGCCCACGGTGCCCAGGATGCCGCCGTTGGTGATGACGGCGCCCGCCAGGCCGCCGACGCCGGCGCCGGTGACGGTGGATTTCTGGCGGCTGCTCATGCTGTCCCACGACGAGCAGCCGGCCGCCGACACGGCGAGCAGTGCAGCGGCCACAGACAGTGAAGCAGTTCTGAATTTCATGGAAGGACTCCTGTTGTTCTGCCGAACAGATGTTTGGAGTTCCCAGAATCGCAAATAGTGCCGGGGGCTGTTGTTAGGTTTGCCCAACAGGTGTGTCAAGACATTGGGTATATGCGCCGGGCGGGCCGCCGCCCCGGGGAGGCCCGATGCGGCTTTGACGCAGGTTTTACCGGATGCTACGGCAGAACCGGCCGGGGGCGCAGGATCGATGCGCCACTGCAACAGCAGGATGACCGAGGAAGCCGCTACGGATATGTCCGAGGAAACCGCTGCGCACGTCGGCCGGATACCGGTGCCGGCCAGCCGGCGCGGCTCACTCCTGCATGCAGCGGCCTATCATCTGCGCCGATACCCGCGAAACCAGGCTGCCCCAGCGATACGCGATGAAGGCGCACACGGCCGACGCATGCACGGCGCTACCCTCGCAAGGGAATCCCAGGGGCAGCCGGTCGTCGATCGCCTGGGCGATGCTTGCGCGGCCCCGGCCGTCGCTCTGGTTGGCCGTGGCCGCCGCCTCGGCCGCGCCCCTGTCGTATTCCAGCGCCTGCTCGCGCGACAGCGCGATGGCCTGGGCCTTGCCCAGGCCCATCGCCCGGATCTGGGCGATCATGCCGGGCATGCTCTGGGCGACCGCGGCTTCGCGCACTTGCCGCAGCGTCGGCGAGGCATAGGCCCGCAGCTGCGGCGCCAGGAAACCGAAAGCGCCCTCGCAGCTGGCCTGGGCCGTTTCCGCAGGCACGGGCATGAGCGGCTGGGCAGGCGCCGTTGCGCCGATTCCGCCAGCGCCTGCGCCGGCCCCCCGGCCATGGGCGGCGCCCCCCATGCCCGGCTCGTTGCCGCGCAACTGGCCGGCCAGCCTCGCTACCGTGCCCGCCTCCCGGTATTGCCCCCGGCTGCGCAGGGCGGCCGAACCGATGTCCAGCGCCATGGCGCCCAGGGCGCGCGCAGGGTCCTCCACGCCGATGCCGCCCAGCGCCTGCGTATCGACCTCGGGCACCTCGGCCTGGGCGAGCGCCGCGCCGGCATGCCTGGCGCTCTCGTCCCGGCTCGCCCGGTACCAGCGCTTGCCCAGGGCCGCTATCTGCGCCTGCTGCCGGGCGTCCGGCAGGCGCTCCTCCCCCAGGCCGGCAGCCAGTATCTCAAGACACTGGCCGGGCAATTCGCGATACTTGGCCGCGCTCTCCCCGGCCATGTCCATTTCCGACAGGAAGGCGAACTCCTGCAGATCCTCCCGGCAGCCCGCCCACGCGCCGGCGGCCACGCCCAGCGACAGGAGGGGAAGCAGCAGCCGGCGCTTCATGGCTTCCCGGCGGCGAGCCTGTCGTAGATCTTCTGCAGCTGCGCGTGGATCTCGCCATCGGTCTCGCCCTGGAGCTTGACCCGGATGCCCTCCACGCTGGCCTCGACGACCTGGGCGCGGATTTCCGCCGCGGGCGCCACCGCCGCGAGCGTGGCCTGCTGTATCTGGTCGAGCGTCTGGTCGTGCATGGCCTGGTTCTGCAATGTCTGGGTCATCAGCGACATGGGGTTGTACGCCGCGCCGCCGGCGAACAGCCCCGAGCTGAATCCGCTCGCCAGCGTGGCGCCGGCCATCAGCCAGCTGGCCGTCTGGTTCTTGCGCCGGGTCTCGGCCAGCAGCACGCGCGTCTGGCGAAAGCTCTTGCCGTAGCCGCCGTTGAGTATCCCTTCCGTGATGACCTCGTTCTGGTTGGCGAGCCAATCGTTCTCGACCTGCAGCAGCTTGCGCAGCACCTCCAGCCTGCGCGCGTCGGCCGGCTGCGCCTGCCCCGCCCGCAGCCGGCCCGCCAGCCCGGGGTCGTAGCTTTCCGCGTAGGACGCGAACCCGGCGTCGAACGCCTTGGCCATGTCTATCCGGCGCAAGGCATCGACGGCGATGCGGGCGATCACGTCGGCCAGGTCGTTGCGGATCGTCTCCGCATCCGCCTTGTGTTCCGGCTGCGCGCTTTCCTGCAGATAGGCCTTTTCATGCCACTGGATCAATGCCCCCGTGACGCGGACCGCGCCGGGCGCCACCGGCTTGTCGCTGCGTGCCGGCAAAGGCACGGCCTCGGGCGGGTTCTCCGAGAAATACCTCAGCGGCATGATGCCGGGCACGGCCCGCGCATCCTTCCCCGCGCAGTTCTCGACCGCGGTTTTCTCGAACTTGAAATGCCCGGACGACGCCAGCAGGTTGCCGCAGGTCTCCGGCGAAGCGTCGCTCGCCGTGCGCATGCCCACCTTCGGCATGAAAATAGGCCCCACTCCCGCCACCACCGCCGACTGGAAGTCGTAGAGGTCGACGACCAGGACGCTGGGGCTGAAGGCGCGCAGGGCGGGCGTGAGCCTGAAGTCCCCGTCCAGGTAATCGACGACCATGGGCTCCAGGCGCACGGCGCGCTCGTCGACGTAGCGCCCCATCATGCGGCGCAGTTCGGCGGCATAGTAGGTCGACTGGTCGAACAGCATGGGGGCGTACTCCCCCGTCCAGCCGCTGCTGCTCAAGGGGCATCCCCCCATCGGATGGCCGATGAGGTCGTTGTACCCGCAGATATAGCGATCGACCAGCGTCCGGCGGGCCGCCGGGGTGCCGATCATGGGATAGCGGATGCTGACGACCGCCCCGGCCGGCAGGCCGACTTCGCCCTTGGCCAGTTCCGGCTTCAGTTCCGCGGGCAGCTCGGCCACCGTATGCGCGCAACCCGCCAGAAGCAGGGCGGCGGCCAGACCTGGAAACGTGCGCAATCGCCGAATCATCGTGAGTTCCCGTGCAGGCATCGTTGACGATGCCGCGCGGTCCCTCCAGCGTCGGGCCCGCGCGGCCCGGCGCGAATATTCCATCGCGCCGGGCCGCGCCGCATCCCCCATATGGGGGATGGCGCAGGCCTACTTCAGCGCCTTGTAGCGCAGGCGCTTGGGCTTGGCGCCCTCCTCGCCCAGCCGGCGCTTCTTGTCGGCCTCGTATTCCTGGTAGTTGCCGTCGAAGAACACGACTTGCGAATCGCCCTCGAAGGCCAGGATGTGGGTGGCGATGCGGTCCAGGAACCAGCGGTCGTGGCTGATGACCATGACGCTGCCGGCGAATTCCAGCAGGGCGTCCTCCAGCGCGCGCAGCGTTTCCACGTCCAGGTCGTTGGACGGCTCGTCGAGCAGCAGCAGGTTGCCGCCGGCGATCAGCGTCTTGGCCAGGTGCAGGCGGCCGCGCTCGCCGCCGGACAGCTGGCCGACGAACTTGTTCTGGTCGCCGCCCTTGAAGTTGAAGCGGCCCAGGTAGGCGCGCGCCGGCATTTCGAACTTGCCGACGGTGAGCAGGTCGGCGCCGCCGGAGATGGCGTCGAACACGGTCTTGTCGTCCGGCAGCGCATCGCGCGACTGGTCGACGTGGGCGACCCGCACGGTCTGGCCGATGCGGACCTCGCCGCCGTCGGGCTGCTCGCGCCCGGCGATCATGCGGAACAGCGTCGACTTGCCGGCGCCGTTGGCGCCGATGATGCCGACGATGGCGCCGGGCGGCACCCGGAAGCTCAGGTCGTCGATCAGCAGGCGGTCGCCGTAGCCCTTGCGCACGTTGACGAACTCGACCACCTCATTGCCCAGGCGCTCGGCCACGGGGATGAAGATTTCCTGGGTCTCGTTGCGCTTCTGGTATTCGTGCGAGGACAGCTCCTCGAAGCGGGCCATGCGCGCCTTGGCCTTGGCCTGGCGGCCCTTGGGGTTCTGGCGCACCCATTCCAGCTCTTTGCGGATGGTCTTCTGGCGGGCGGATTCGCTGGCCTCTTCCTGCTTCAGGCGGGCGTCCTTCTGCTCCAGCCAGGAGCTGTAGTTGCCCTTCCAGGGGATGCCGTGGCCGCGGTCCAGTTCCAGTATCCATTCGGCCGCGTTGTCCAGGAAGTAGCGGTCGTGGGTGACGGCCACCACGGTGCCGGGGAACTTCTGCAGGAACTGCTCCAGCCAGTCCACGCTTTCGGCGTCCAGGTGGTTGGTGGGTTCGTCCAGCAGCAGCATGTCGGGCTTGGACAGCAGCAGGCGGCACAGCGCGACGCGGCGCTTCTCGCCGCCGGACAGGTTGCCGATCACGGCGTCCCAGGGCGGCAGGCGCAGGGCGTCGGCGGCGATCTCCATCTGGGTCTCGATGTCGTCCGAGCCGCTGGAGGCGGCCGCGGCGATGACCGCTTCCAGCTCGGCCTGCTCGGCGGCCAGCTTGTCGAAATCGGCGTCGGGCTCGGCGTAGGCGGCGTAGACCTCCTCCAGGCGCTGGCGCGCCGAGAACAGCGCGCCCAGGCCGGCCTCGACCGACTGGCGCACGGTGTGCGCCGGATCGAGCTGCGGCTCCTGCGGCAGGTAGCCGATGTTCAGGCCGGGCATGGGGATGGCCTCGCCCTCGATGTCCTTGTCGACGCCGGCCATGATCTTCAGCAGCGTGGACTTGCCCGCGCCGTTCAGGCCGAGCACGCCGATCTTGGCGCCGGGGAAGAAGGACAGGGAGATGTCGCGCAGGATCTGGCGCTTGGGCGGCACGATCTTGCCGACCCGGTTCATGGTGTAGACGTATTGGGCCATGTCAGCGGATGAGGCGGTGCAAGGGAAACAATCCGGCATTGTAGGGGGCAACGCCCGCCCCTGCAGCGGCCGCGCCCGCCGCGGCGCTGGCATACACTGGCCCCCTCGATGCCGCAGGAAACACGCATGACGAACCTACCCCGCGACCCCGCCGAGGACGGCGGCGCGCCGGCCGGCGCCGGCCGCTTCACCCACGACGAGCTGGCCATGCTGGGCAAGACCGCCGACGCCCTGACCGCCTACGTCGGCCGGCCGGTGCTGGCCGAGGTCGGCATCGCCGAGAACGGCCTGGAATGGGTAGCCTTCGCCCGGCCGCTGGAGCCGGGCGCCAAGCTCGAGGACGACGACGTGCGCATGCAGATGGGCGGGCCCGGCGCGCGCTGGGTGGGCAGCCGCGGCGGCCTGGGCGGCGGCGCCGACGAGGTCTACGACTGCCTGTACCTGTGGGCCGTCCAGTTGTCGCCCGCGCCCGGCGAGCGCTACGTCAAGCTGGACCACCAGGGCGAGGAAGCCGGCTGGTCCGACCGCCTGGCCGACCTCCTGCCCTTCGACCTGACGGACGAGGCGCCGCCGGAAGACGACGACGACTGAACCGGGAACGGCCCTGCCCTGCTGCGGCAGGCTGCGCGGCGGCCGCGCCCTCAAGCCGCCAGGCCCGCCGGCGCGGCCTTGGGGAACAGGGCGATGAAGTCCAGCAGCTTTTCCCCCAGCAGGTTGACGTGGCCGCGCATGGCCGCGGCGGCGGCCTCCTCGTCGCCGGCGACGATGCAGCGCAGGACTTCGGCGTGCTCGTCCAGCGTGCCGGCGCGCCGGCTGGGGCGGTGCGTGACCAGGCGGCGGTAGGCGCCGACGCGGTTGCGCAGCGCGCGCGTCTGCTCGGCCAGGAACTCGTTCTGCGAGGCCTCGTAGATCAGTTCGTGAAAGCGCCGGTTGACTTCGTAGAAGTCGTCCACGCGGTCGGTGCGCGCCAGTTCGGTCAATTCCTGGTGCAGCGCGCTCAGCCCGGCGATCTGCGCCGGCGTGATGCGGCGCGCGGCCATGCGCGCGCACAGGCCTTCCAGCTCGGCCATCACCTGGAACATCTCCACCAGCTTGTGGGCGGACAGCTCGACCACCTGGGCGGGCTGGCGGCTGCGCATGCGGATCAGCCCGGCCGAGGCCAGGTGGCGCAGGGCCTCGCGCACCGGCGTGCGCGACACCTGGAAGCGCGCGGCCAGCTCCACCTCGTCCAGGCGGGCGCCCGGCGCCAGCCGGCCGGAGAAGATTTCCGCCTCCAGCGCCTGCTGGATCCGTTCCGAGCGGCTGGCGGCGGGGGGCGGGAGCGGCGAATCGGGCTTCATCGGGGGTTCTCTCAAGGTCCGGCACAGCCCGGACCGGGGTTGCCGTCGCAATTATAAATCTTCTTGCATACATTAATCCACTTCAATGTATGCACCATGGCCTTGCACGCATGCATCAATGAATGCACCGTTACCGGGCCTGCCCGATCCAGACAGGTCAAGGCTTCCCAGGCAACGAGGCTGGCACGGAGGTTGCTTACAGAGGCATCGTGAACGGCCGGACCAGACGCCCGGCCTGCCCCGGAAGGCAGGATGCGGCGGCATCAGGCATACATTGCATATCTGTTTGCATACATACAAGCTGAAGGAATCGCTACCCATGGATCTCGGGCTTCAAGGCAAGTCGGCGCTGGTGACGGGCGCTTCCAAGGGCATCGGGCTGGCCACCGCGCACAGCTTCGCCCGCGAGCACATCAAGACGCTGCACCTGGCGGCCCGCTCGGCCGACGCCCTGGAAGCGGCCCGGCAGGACCTGTCGGCGCGCTACGACGTCGCCGTGCACGTCCACCCCATGGACCTGTCGCGCACCGAGAACGCCCTGGCGCTGGCCGAGCGCTGCGCCGACGTGGACGTGCTGGTCAACAACGCCGCCGACTCGTCGGCCGGGCCGCTGGACCAGTTGTCCGACCAGGCCTGGCGCGACAGCCTGGACATGAAGATCTTCTCCTACGTGACGCTCACGCGCGAGCTCTACGCCCACATGAAGCGGCGCGGCGGCGGCGTGATCGTCAACGACATCGGCAACTCCGGCGAGAACTACGACGCCAACTACATCGTCGGCACCACCGGCAACGCAGCCATGATGGCCTTCACCCGCGCGGTGGGCGGGCGCAGCCTGGACGAGGGCGTGCGCGTGGTGGGCGTCAACCCGGGGCCGGTGGCCACCGACCGCATGATCAAGCTGATGAAGCGCCGCGCCACCGACTGGTACGGCGACGAAAGCCGCTGGGAGGAGCTGTTCGACAAATACCCCGCCAAGCGCCCCGCCCGGCCCGAGGAGGTCGCCGACCTGATCGTCTGGCTGGCCTCGGAGCGCGCCGGCTACATCACCGGCACCATCGTCACCATAGACGGCGGCATCGCCTCGCGCGGCTCCATCATCTGAGGCCGGCCGACATGCGCAAGTTCGAGCAACGCAACGCCTACTTCGACCGGCTGTGCAACACGCCCGGCCTGATGTGGCTGGGCCAGAACACCAACCACTTCGATCCGCACCCCTCGGTGGTCGAGGCGGCGACGCAGGCGCTGTCGCAGGGCGGCTACCACGCCTACGCGCCGCCGGCCGGCTTCGAGGAGCTGCGCGGGCTGATCCTGCAGGACGCCGGCCTGCCCGAGGCCTGCGCCTTCGTCACCGACGGCGCGGTGCAGGCGCTCTATACGGTCTGCCGCGCCCTGTGCGAGCCGGGGCGCGACTTCGTCACCACCGACCCGAGCTGGGCCTGGCCCATGCACTTCGCACGCCAGGCCGGCTCGCGCGTGGTCGAGCTGCCCATCTACGACCCCGCGCAGGGCTACAAGCTCACCGCGGCGCAGCTGCGCGCGGCCGTGGGGCCGGACACCGGCGTCATCTACCTGGTGGACCCCAACAACCCGCTGGGCACCTGCCACAGCGAAGCGGAGATCCGCGAGATCGCCGGCATCGCGCGATCGGTCGGCGCCTGGCTGGTCCAGGACGCCACCTATTCGCAGTTCGCCGACGCCTTCGCGCCCGCCTACCGCCACTACCCGGAAAAGACCGTCATGACCTACAGCTTCTCCAAGTGGCTGGGGCTGGCGGGCATGCGGCTGGGCGCGGCGATCGCCCACCCGGACACGATCGAGCGCCTGGCCGCCGCCCCGCCCAACAACCTGGGCAGCAACGTGCTGTCGCAGCGCGCGGCCATCGCCGGCCTGAAGAGCAAGGCCGAGTGGTTCCCGGACATCCAGCGCCGCCAGCGCCGCAACCAGGCCCGCGTGGCCGAGGCCGCGCAGGCCGTGCCGGGCCTGCACGTGCCCGTCTACCCCTCGCAGGCCAACCTGCTGATCGTGGAAACCGTGGACGCGGGCATACGGCCGGAGGCCCTGGTGGCCGCGTACCAGCAGGAAGGCATCATGATCCGCCAGGGCCGCTACCACACCGAGCGCTTCGGCGACCGCTTCGTCAAGGTCAGCCTGACCGTGCCCGAGGCCTGGGCCGACCGCTTCTGCGAGCTGCTGCCCGCCATGGTCGAGCGCGCCCGCGGCCTGCCCGCCGAAGCCGGCCTTTTCTAGGAAGGAGACCCGCATGCCCACCTTGACCGCCCGCGACGGCGCCCGGCTCTACTACGAGGAAGCCGGCTCGGGCACGCCCATCCTGTTCGTGCACGAGTTCGGCGGCGACTGGCGCAGCTGGGAGCCGCAGATGCGCTATTTCACGCGGCGCTACCGCTGCATCACCTACAGCGCGCGCGGCTATCCGCCGTCGGACGTGCCCGAGGACCCGGCGCGCTATTCGCAGCAGATCGCCGTCGACGACATGGCCGACGTGCTGGACGGCCTGGGCCTGGAGCGCGCCCACGTGGTCGGCCTGTCCATGGGCGGCTTCGCCACCCTGCACTTCGGCCTGCGCCACCCGCAGCGCGCGCTGTCGCTGGTGGTGGCCGGCGCGGGCTACGGCGCCGAGAAGCAGTACGAGGATTACTTCCGCCAGGTCTCGCTGGCGGTGGCCGACCAGTTCGAGGCCCAGGGCGCGCAGGAATACGCCAAGACCTATTCGCAGGCGGCCTCGCGCATCGTCTTCCAGGTCAAGGACCCGCGCGGCTGGCAGGAGTTCGCCGCGCAGCTGGGCGAGCATTCCTCGCTGGGCTCGGCCCTGACCATGCGCGGCGTGCAGGCCCGCCGGCCGTCCATCTACGACCTGGAGGACGAGCTGAAGCGGATGCGCGTGCCCACGCTGGTGGTGGTCGGCGACGAGGACGACCACTGCCTGCAGCCGGGCATCTTCCTGAAGAAGACCGTGCCGGCCAGCGGCCTGCTGGTGCTGCCCAGGACCGGCCACACGCTGAACATCGAGGAGCCCGCGCTGTTCAACCAGTTCGTGTCGGACTTCCTGGCCACCGTCGAACAGGGCAAGTGGCTGGCACGCGACCCGCGCTCGGCGCCCGCCGAGATCATGAAGACATCATGACGCGGCGGCCTTCCTCCTTCGCCAACGCGCAGCGGCCCCCGGCCCTGGCGGATGCGCCGCGGCCTTCGGCCTTCGTGGACGAGGACCGGCTGGCCGGGCGCATCCAGGCCCTGGCCCGCATCGGCGCGACCGCGGGCGGCGGCGTGGACCGCCAGGCCCTGAGCGAAGGCGACGCGCAGGCCCAGGCCCTGCTGGCCGAATGGGGCGCGTCGCTGGGCCTGCTGGCCAGCCGCGACGCCGCGGGCAACCTGTTCCTGCGCATGGCGGGACAGGAGGACGGCCCCGCCGTGCTGAGCGGCTCGCACCTGGACACGCAGCCCTCGGGCGGCCGCTACGACGGCGCCTACGGCGTGCTGGCCGCGCTGGAGGCCGTGCAGGCCATGCGCGAGGCCGGCTTCGCGCCGCGCCGGGCCGTCGACGTGGTCGCCTGGATGAACGAGGAAGGCTCGCGCTTCGCCCCCGGCATGATGGGCTCGGCGGCGCACGCGGGTGCGCGCGGCCTGGACGAGATCCTGGCCGTGCGCGACGCGGCCGGCGTCAGCGTGGCGCAGGCCCTGGCCGAGACGGCGGCGCGCCTGCCCGGCATCCCGCTACGCGCGCTGGGCGAGCCGGCGCACGCCTACGTCGAGGCCCACATCGAGCAGGGCCCCGTGCTGGAACGCGAAGGCATCCCGGTGGGCGTGGTGACGGGCATACAGGGCAAGCACACCTTCCGCGTCACGGTGGAGGGCGAGGCGGCGCACGCCGGCACCTCGCGGCGCGGCGAGCGGCGCGACGCGCTGCTGGCCGCCTGCGCCATGGTGTGCGCGCTGGCGGCCGCGCTGCACGACGACGAGGACGTGGCCAAGTTCACCGTGGGGCGCTTCGAGGTATCGCCCGGCGCGCCGTCGGTGGTGGCCAGCCGCGTGGTGTTCTCCATCGACCTGCGCCATCCGGACAGCGCGCGGCTGCGCGAGCTGTCGGCGCGCGTGGCGCCTGCCTGCGAAGCCCATGCCGGCCCCTGCGCGGTGCGGGTGGAGCGCCTGTCGGCGGCCGATTCGCTGGCCTTTCCCGAGGCCATGCGGCAGCGGCTGCGCGAGGCGGCGGACGCCCTGGGCGTCGCCCGGCGGGATCTGCCCTCGGCCGCGGGCCACGACGCGCGCTTCCTGAACGAGGTCTGCCCCTCGGCCATGCTGTTCATCCCTTGCCGCGGCGGCATCACCCACAACGAAGCCGAATACGCCTCGCCGGCCGACATGGCCGCGGGCGCCCGCGTGCTGGCCGACGTGCTGGCCGGCCTGTCCCTGGAGGAAGCGGCATGACGCTGCAGCAACTGTTAAGGCCTTCCCTGATGGCGTCGCTGCGGGCGGCGGAAAAGCGGCCTGGAAAGGCCGATGCCGCATCCGCCGCGACCGCCATGCCAGCGCCGGATGCGGCCCCGGCGAACGGTGCGCAGGCAGCCGCAGCGCATCGCCGGCAGCCCCTGCTGGCGCTGTCGGGCATCGCCAAGACCTTCGGGGCCGTGCGCGCCCTGGACGGGCTGGGCGTGTCCATCGCCCCGGGCGAGTTCGTCACCGTGGTGGGCCCCAGCGGCTGCGGCAAGAGCACGCTCTTCAACATCGTCGCCGGCCTGGAGGAGCCCGACGCGGGCGGCGGCATCGAGTTCCTGGGCAAGCCCTGCCGCGCCCGCGACCTGCTCGGCAAGGTGTCCTTCATGCCGCAGCGCGACCTGCTGCTGCCCTGGCGCACCGTGATCGACAACGCCATCCTGGCGGTGGAAATCGAAGGCGCCCGGCGCAGCGACGCACGCCGCGCCGCCCTGGACATGCTGGGCGAATTCGGCCTGGCCGGCTTCGAGGAACAGTACCCGCACCAGCTGTCCGGCGGCATGCGCCAGCGCGTCGCGCTGATGCGCACCTTCCTGTTCAAGCGCGACCTGATGCTGCTGGACGAGCCCTTCGGCGCGCTCGACGCGCTGACCCGCACCATGATGCAGCGCTGGCTGCTGGACGTGTGGCAGAAGCACCGGCGCACCATCCTGTTCATCACCCACGACGTGGACGAGGCGCTGTTCCTGGGGGACCGCGTGCTGGTCATGACCGCGCGCCCGGGCCGCGTCAAGCTGGAGCAGCCGGTATCGCTGCCGCGGCCGCGCCGGCCCGACATCGTCACCACGCCGGAATTCATCGCGCTCAAGCGCACGCTGCTCGACGCGATCGAGGAGGAAAGCATGAAGTCCTTCACCTCGTCGCAGAAGCAGGAAGGACAGCCATGAACGCGGTCGACCGCGCCGGCGCGGCCCGCTACGGCGAAGCGCAATGGCAGGCCCGCGTGGCCCTGGCCGCCTGCTACCGCCTGGTCGCCCGGCTGGGCCTGGACGACCTCATCTACAACCACATCTCGCTGCGCGTGCCGGGCAGCGACGACCAGTTCCTCATCAACCCCTACGGCCTGCTGTTCGAGGAAATCACCGCCTCCAGCCTGGTGCGCATCGACGTGCGCGGCAACAAGCTGTGCGACTCGCCGCATCAGGTCAACGTGGCCGGCTTCGTCATCCACGGCGCCATCCACCAGGGCCGGCACGACGCCGCCTGCGTGCTGCACACGCATTCCGACGCCAGCATCGCCGTATCCGCGCAGGAGCAGGGCCTGCTGCCGCTGTCGCAGTTCGCCATGCGCTTCTACCGGCGCCAGGCCTTCCACGACTACGAGGGCGTGGCGCTGGACCTGGACGAGCGCCGGCGCCTGGTCGCCCACCTGGGCGGCCACCCGGTCATGCTGATGCGCAACCACGGCGTGCTGACCGTCGGCCGCACGCCGGGCGAGGCCTTCATGCTGCTGTACTACTTCGAGCGCGCCGCGCGCATCCAGCTGTCCATGCAGGCAGCGGCCGCCGCCGGGGCCGGCCCCATCATCGCGCCCCCGCACGAAGTCTGCGAGAAAGCCGCCCGCCAGTTCTGGCGCAACGAGGGCGACATCCTCATCCCGGGCGAGCGCGAATGGCCCGCCTTCATCCGCCAACTCGACCGCTCGGACCCTTCCTACCGGAGCTGACCATGCCTACTGCCTCGCCCGCCTTCGCCGCGCAGCCCGTCGCGCTCAAGACCCGCCCCCTGCATCCCGGCTTCGGCATCGAAGTGCTGGACCTGGACCTGTCCGACCCGTCCAGCGACGCGGCCGTCGACGCCCTGGTCGACGAGCTGAACGTCCATTCGCTGATCCTGGTGCGCGGCCAGAAGCTGAGCAACGCGCGCCACGTGGAGATCAGCCGGCGCTTCGGCCCGCTGATGACGCACGTGCTCAAGCAGTTCCTGACCACCGGCCTGCCCGAGATCTACGTGCTGTCCAACGTCAGCGAGAACGGCAAGCCCATCGGCAACCACAAGGAGGGCTGGAACTGGCATTCCGACCTGTCCTACGTGGCCGAGCCCAGCATGGGCTCGCTGCTCTACGCGGTGGAAGTGCCGCCCGAGGGCGCCGACACCCTGTTCGCCAGCATGCACCTGGCCTGGGAAGCCCTGCCGGCGACGACCCAGGCGCGCATCCGCGAGCTGACGGCCACGCACTCCTATGCCGGCTACTACGGCAAGGCCTTCGCCGACCGCGCGCCGCTGAGCGAGGAGCAGAAGGCGCGCACGCCCGACGTGGTGCACCCGGTGGTGCGCACCCACCCGATCACCGGCCGCCTGTCGCTCTACGTGGGGCAGGACATCGTCAAGCGGATCGACGGCCTGCCCGCCGACGAAAGCGAGGCCCTGCTGGCGGAACTGAACGCCCACGCCATCCGCGACGAGTTCGTGTTCCGCCACCGCTGGCGGCAAGGCGACCTGATCCTGTGGGACAACCGCTGCACCATGCACCGCGCCACGCCCTACGACGACGCCAAATACCGGCGAGTCATGCACCGCACGACGGTGGCCGGCTCCCGGCCCTTCTGAACGCCCGCGCGCCGGTCGCCGGCCCGGCGGCCGCCCGCTTTCCGATTGCCCGCTTTCCGTTCCCGCACGCCAACCCGATCAAGGAAACCGAGATGAGCACACGACGATTCCTCGCCCTCCTGGCCTGGGCCGCCGCCACCGCCATGGCCGCCGCGGCGCCCGTCGCCGCGCAGGCCAAGGACCCGGTGCCGGCCACGCTGCGCCTGAAGTGGCTGCCGCAGACCCAGTTCGCCGGCTTCTACTACGCGCTGGCCAAGGGCTACTACAAGGAAGAGGGCATAGACCTCAAGATCAACCCCGGCGGCCCCAACCTGCTGCCGGAGAACCTGGTGGCCACCGGCGCCGACACCTTCGGCCTGTCGGGCGGCACCGACAGCGTCATGGCCGCCATCGACAAGGGCATGCCCATCGTCTCGATAGGCGTGGCGCACCAGGTCACGCCCTTCGTCTTCGTCACGCGCAAGGACGGCCCGGTCAAGACCATGAAGGACCTGGAAGGCCGCAAGGCCACCGCCTGGTTCACCGGCGCCCAGTACGTGCTGTTCGGCATGCTGGCCAGCCAGGGCGTGGACCGCGCCAAGGTGGACATCCAGCCGCAGCAGGTCAGCGTCACGCCTTTCGTCAACGGCGAGGTCGATGTCATCACCGCCACCTGGTACAACGAGCTCTACACCGTCAGGCAGCGCATGGGCGAGGACGCGCTGCGCACCTTCGTGGCCGAGGACTACGGCATCACCTTCCCGCGCGACACGCTCATCGTCGCGAAGAAGACGGCGCAGGAAAATCCCGGACTGGTCACCGCCTTCCTGCGCGCCTCCATCCGCGGCTGGCGCGAGGCCATGGCCCATCCCCAGGAAGCCGTGGACGCCGTCATGAAGGTCGCGCCGACGCTGGACCGCGCCCACCAGGAATTCATGCTGGCCGAGGCCTACCGGCTGATGACCGCCGGCAAGGCCAAGGAAGAGGGCCTGTTCTGGATCGACCCGCCGGCCATGCAGGCCGCGCACGACTTCCTGCTCAAGAACCAGGTCATCGGCAAGCCGGTGGACCTGGCCGCCACCTTCGACGCCAGCTTCCTGAAGGCCATCCCGGTCGAGGAGCGCCGCCCGTGAGCCGCGCGGCCGCCTCGCTGCGGCCGGCGGCGCTGGCCGCGCTGCGCGGCGCGGCCGCCCTGCTGGCCGCCGCCGCGCTGTGGGAAGGCGTGGTGGTGCTGGCCGGCATCCGGCCGCACTACCTGCCCCGACTCAGCCACATCCTGGGGCTCATCGCCGCCCTGCCCCAGCCCTACATCGACGGCTTCCTGCGCACCCTGAGCGAGACCGTGCTGGGCTTCGCGCTGGGCGCGCTGGTTGGCGTGGCCAACGGCGTGCTGTTCAAGCAGTCGCGCCTGCTGCGCGAACTGGTCTTCCCGCTGTTCGTGATCTCGCAGACCATACCGGTGATCGCCTTCGGCGCGGTGGTGGTGCTGTGGTTCGGCAACACCGTGCTGGCCAAGGCCTTGATCGCCTTCTACCTGACCTTCTTCCCCGTCACCGTCAACACCCTGCACGGCCTGGAGGCGGTGGACCCGCGCCAGGTGGACCTGCTGCGCAGCTTCGGCGCGTCGCGCCTGCAGCTGCTGCTGCGCCTGGAACTGCCGGCCGCGCTGCCGCAGATCTTCGTGGCGCTGCGCCTGGCCAGCACGCTCAGCCTGCTGGGCGCCATCGCCGGCGAGTGGTTCGGCGACACCGTCGGCCTGGGCGTGCTGCTGCTGCAGGCCATGTACAACGAGCAGGTGCCGGCGCTGTGGGCCGCCATCCTGGTCTGCGGCCTGCTGGGCACGTCCTTCTACGGCCTGATCGCGCTGGCCGAGCGCCGCGCCGTGTTCTGGAGGAGCGAACTGTGAAGCCGCCGCGCACCCTGCTCAATCGCCCGGCGCGCCGCGCATTGGCCGGCCTGGCCGGCTTCGCCCTGCTGTGGGAGCTGGCCGCGCGCGGCCTGGACCTGCCGGCCTACGTGCTGCCCAGCGTCAGCAGCATCCTGCAGGCCATCGCCGACCAGCGCGCCATGCTCGGCCAGGCGGCCTGGATCACGCTCATGGAAGCCGTGTGCGGCTTCGCCCTGGGCTCGGCGGGCGGCATCGTGCTGGCCGTCGCGCTCACCATGATGCCGCCGGCGCGGCGCGTGCTGCTGCCGGCCGCCACCGCGCTCAATTCCGTGCCGGTGGTGGCCTACGCGCCGCTCATCCTGCTGTGGCTGGGCATGGGGCCGGCCTCCAAGATCGCCATGGTCGCGCTGGCCGTGGGCTTCACCGTCTTCCTGCACGCCCTGGCCGGCCTGGACCGCGTCGACCGGCGCGCCGTGGACCTGATGCGCAGCTTCGGCGCCGACCGCGCCGCCATCCTGTGGCGCCTGCGCATCCCCGCCGCGATTCCGCTCACCGCCGCCGGCATGCGCGTATCCACGGTGCGCAGCATGATCGTGGCCATCGTCACCGAAATGCTGGGCGCGCGGGGCGGCCTGGGCTGGACCATCTACCAGGCCGTGCTGCAGATCGACTTCGTGCAGGTATGGTCGGCGATCTTCGTCGCATCGGCGGCCAGCCTGCTCTTCTTCGGTGCGGTCAGCCTGGTGGAGAAGCGGTACGTGTTCTGGAAGTAGGGGAAACGGCGCTAGTGCTGCAAGGGCCGGGCCGGCGGAGCGGGCGGCGGCTGCGATGCGCCGGGCGGCGCGGCCCGCCGCCCGCGGCGGGCGCGCAGGCGGTCGCGCAGATACATCGCCACGCCCAGCGGCCACGCCAGGACCACCAGCGCATGGGCGAGCACGCCGGCCCCGGCCAGCCCCGACAATTCCGCCGGCAGCCGCACCCCGCCGGCGCGCAAGTGCAGGCCGAAGCGGGTATAGCGCGCCGCCGCCATCAGCACCGCGCCCGGCCGCCGGCGCAGCCAGGGCAGGCCGTTGAGCAGCGCGTCGCGCGCCAGCAGGTACAGCCCCGCGGCATGCACGCCGGCATCGCCCGCCCCCTGGCGGCTGAGCGAATCGCCACTGTCGTGGTAGATGCGCAGCACCTCGTTGACGAAGCGCGTCAGGTAGCCGGCGCGAGAAATCGCCGACCACACCAGGCTTTCCGGCACGAAGCCCTGCACGTCCTCGGGATAGGGGAAACGGCGCAGCACGTCGGTGCGCTGGAAGCCGAACTTCTCGCCGCGCACCCGCCAGCGGTAGGTCATCTCCAGCGGGCTGGCGTCGAACACGTCGCGCGGATAGCGGTCGCCCACGATGCCGCCGTCGGGCCGCGCGCACAGCCCGGTCACCGCGGAATAGCGCTCGCGCTCGCCGGCCGGGATGCCCTGCCAGACGCGGTGCATGATCGCCAGCGCGTCGTCGGGCATGGCGTCGTCGCTGTCCAGCGCCACGAACAACTCGCCCCGCGCCTCGCGCACCCCGCGGTTGAAGGCCGCCTTCTTGTGGCCATGCCCCTGGCGCACGTAGCGCACCGGGAACGGCGCCTGCGCGCGCCAGCCCGCCACCAGCCCCGGCGTGCCGTCCGACGAGCCGTCGTCGACGATCAGCCACTCGAAATCGCGAAAGGTCTGGCGCCGCAGGCAGTCGTAGACGCGCGGCAGGGTATGCGCCCGGTTGTAGGTGGGCGTGAAGACGGTGAAGACGTAGCCGGGTTGCGGCATGGCGACGCAGCCGCGCCGTGCGCGGCCCCTCGCTGGCAACAGGGGAAACCTAGTATAGGGAGGCCGGGGCCG
>Ga0182746_1000621_pt1 | contig 44306 bp, 39 predicted proteins | sample eDN3rd30CBELigOP_FD_128881 | JGI IMG/M metagenome (GOLD analysis project Ga0182746, IMG submission 128881) | Enriched Organic Plus compost microbial communities from Emeryville, California, USA - eDNA 3rd pass 30_C BE-Lig OP (version 2) (version 2) ...
CGGATCAGCCTGGTGACCGGCAGCACAGGATTTGAATTGAACGATGATTTCATCCATTTCCTGGAAAACAAACCGGAACTTGGCGTACAGGTGATGGCTGGTTAAACATTGATGCTGAGCGGGCTATAAGCAAAGACAATCGTTAAAGGATTTAACAAACTGGTAGTCAGTTATTTAAACCAGCAAAATGGCAGAAGTAAACCAGAAGTAATGACAATTTTTGCACAACTTTCTGCCAGTTCTGTCTGTTATGGTTATCGGACTTAAATTTGCACCCCTATCGAAATCGCAATTAAAATTAAAATCATATACAATGGCAAAAGAATTCAATGATTCCAACTTCCAGTCTGATGTACTGGCTTCTGATAAACTGACCGTAGTGGACTTTTGGGCTGAATGGTGCGGACCTTGCCGTGCTATCGGACCGGTGATCGAAGAACTGTCTAAAGAGTACGAAGGCAAAGTGAATGTAGGAAAAGTGAATGTGGACAATAACCCGCAGGTGTCTATGAACTACGGTATTACTTCCATCCCTGCCATCCTTTTTATCAAAGGCGGCCAGGTGGTTGACAAACTGGTAGGTGCACAACCTAAAGGCAACTTCGTGAAGAAGATCGAAGCGCATATTTAATGCTCTTCCATTAAAAGATTAAAAAGGCTGTCTCAAAGAATGAGACAGCCTTTTTATTAATGGGTAAAATGAACTTCTCCCGGCTTATGCCTGTACCGGAATAGTAAGGGAAATAAGACCGCCAGCACCAGTGCATATCCTGCAAAAATGAACCAGACGGTCCGCCAGTCGGTAACATCATTGACGGTATAATGCTGGACCACCCAACCGCTTCCATAGCTTCCCATGATGGCGCCTAGGCCATTTGTCATAAGCATGAATAGTCCCTGTGCGCTTCCCCGTATGGCTTTTGGCGCCTCATTCTCCACAAAAAGGGACCCGGAAATATTAAAGAAATCAAATGCCATTCCGTAAACGATCATTGAAAGTACCAGCAGCCATAGGCCGCTGCCCGGATCTCCGATGCCAAATAATCCAAAGCGGAAAACCCAGGCAATGATACTCATCAGCATTACTTTCTTTATTCCAAACCTGCCAAGGAAAAACGGGATCGTCAGGATAAATAATGTTTCTGATATCTGTGAGATAGAGATCAGGATATTGGGTTGCTTCACGCCAAAAGTGTCTTTATATACTTCCGTAAACTTAAAATGATCAAGGAAAGGGACTCCCCATTGATTGGTGATCTGCAATGCACCTCCGAGGAACATGGCAAAGATGAAAAACACCAGCATTTTCTGTTGCTTGAACAGTACAAATGCGTCCAGCCCCAGGGAAGCAGCGAATGATTTTTTGGTTTTATCTCGGGAAGGAGGACAAGGCGGTACGGTAAAAGCATAAAGCCCCATAATAAGAGAAGCTATTGCAGACACGACCAATTGTGTAGGGCTAAGTGTCCAATGCATCAGGTCCACAAACCACATTGCGCAAATAAAACCAACGGTGCCCCAAACACGTATGGGAGGGAACACTTTTTGCGCATCGAAATTTCTTTTGTGCAATACTATATAAGAAACAGTGTTGTTAAGCGCGATCGTTGGCATATAAGCCATGCTCACCAGCAGCATTCCCCAGAACATCATCTTGGGGTCGGTGATAGTGGATGTCCAGTACAAAGCACAGGCCCCTGCAATATGACTTAGCCCCAATACCCTTTCGGCATTCATCCACCTGTCAGCAATGATCCCCAGCAATGTCGGCATAAAAATGGACGCAATACCCATTGTCATAAAAACAAGACCGATCTCTTCACCTTTAAAATGGAGCGTGCCATACATATATCCACCCAGGGAGGTGAGATAGGAGCCCCAAACAAAAAATTGCAGGAAATTCAGAATAATAAGCCGGAATTTAATACTCATCAAACAGTTATTTAATGGACGATAAAGAACGACAGGGAAAGATAGTTAATTTCCTATTTCAATCATCTTCCTGTTGATACGGGGATATAATTTCTGCTGAACCATCTCCTGTCCATCACTGTTATTGCACTGGCACAGTCCTCGTGTATCTGCCGTATCTTTGCCTTACTAAACAACGCCCTATGCAGGAGATCACACTCACTGACACAATACAGACCCAGGCCGGCCTTGATCAGTCGCTGAAAGCTATTGCCGCAAAAGTGCAGCGGAAAGAAAGGATAACCGATGAAGATGCCCTACTCCTCTTTGAAAAAGGCAGCCTCGCTTTCGTGGGCGCTCTTGCAAATATGGTGCGGGAACGCCTTCATGGAGATACCACTTATTTCAACCGCAATTTCCATATCGAGCCAACAAATGTGTGCGTGTATTCCTGTCATTTTTGTTCCTACAGCCGTGTGTATGCCCACCGGGACGAGGGCTGGGAACTGAGCCTGCAGCAGATGATGGACATTGTAAAAAGCTACGATGGCAAACCCGTTACAGAAGTACATATTGTAGGTGGTGTTCATCCAAAAATGAACCTGGAATTTTTTGCAGAACTGATGCGCACTATCAAGGCCCACCGGCCAGAACTGCATATCAAAGGCTTCACTGCAGTGGAGCTCGATTATATGTTCCGCAAAGCGAAAAAGAGTGTGGAAGAAGGGATGCGTTACCTGCATGAAGCAGGGCTTGATTCCCTTCCGGGCGGCGGTGCTGAAATATTCCATCCCGAGGTCCGCGAACAGATCTGTGCAGATAAAGTGGATGGTACCGGCTGGTTGCATATCCATGAAACAGCGCATAAACTGGGCATGCATACCAATGCCACCATGCTGTATGGTCATATTGAAAACTATCACCACCGGGTAGACCACATGAGCCGTCTCCGTGAATTGCAGAACAAAACCGGCGGGTTCAATACTTTCATACCGCTCAAGTTCCGTAACAAGGAGAATGATATGAGCCATGTCCCGGAATCATCCGTAGTGGAAGACATGAAAATGTATGCCATAGCCAGGATTTATCTGGACAATTTCCCTCATTTGAAAGCCTACTGGCCAATGCTGGGACGGCAGAATGCGCAGCTAACACTTTCATTTGGCGTAAATGATATAGACGGAACAATTGATGATACCACCAAGATCTATTCAATGGCAGGTGCGGAGGAACAAACCCCGTCCATGAACACGGCGCAACTGGTAACGCTTATCAAACAGGCGCGGCGCAGACCGGTGGAGAGAGGAACGCTTTATAATGTTATCCGGGATTATAGCGAGATGGATATAAAGGAGATTGAGACAAATCTCCTCTTGAACTGACCTTAATCGGGGAAATAAGTATCGCAAAGTACGCAACGGTTACGCAAAGCACGCAACGTTGCGCTCCTGGCGGTTCTTTGCGTACTTTGCGATACCATCACCTGTCAACAAATATATTTTTCCAGGCTTCCCTTTTTTAGTATATTCCTATACTAAAACTTGTCATTATGAATACCATCTCATCTATTCTTGCCCGCAAGGGCACTGACACGATCAGTGTACCCCCGCAAACAACTGTACTGGATGCCCTTCGGATAATGGCTGAAAAGAATATCGGATCTGTGCTGGTAATGGAAAATGGCAAATACCTCGGCCTCGTTTCTGAAAGGGACTATTCCCGTAAAGTGATACTGAAAGGAAAACATTCAGATGATACTACAGTAGCTGAGATCATGTCGTCTGACCTGCCGTCTGTTACGCCCAAAGACAGCCTGGAACACTGCATGTCACTCATGACAAAAAATAATATCCGCTACGTACCTGTATTTGAAAATGAAAAACTCGCCGGACTCATCTCCATGAGCGATGTAGTGAAAGAAACCATATTAAACCAGAAAGAAACGATCAATCATCTCGAGAGTTATATTCACGGCCAGGGATGATCCGCAAAGTCGATCAATGCGTTTCAGACCGGCTCAACTAACATTCCGGCAAACTCAACGGCACATTCACGGCAAGCCCTCCGTCTGCAGTTTCCTTGTATTTATAATTCATATCCTGTGCTGTATCCCACATGGTCTTGATCACTGCGTCCAAAGAAACCTTGGCAAAATCAGGCGTGCTTTGTAATGCCAGTTGCGACGCAGTAATGGCTTTGATCGCCCCCATCGTATTCCTCTCGATACAGGGCACCTGCACCAGTCCTGCAATAGGATCGCAGGTCATGCCAAGATGATGTTCCATCGCAATCTCTGCTGCCATCATTGCCTGTCGCTGACTTCCGCCACTGGCTTCAGTAAGCGCCGCTGCTGCCATAGCAGAAGAAACACCGATCTCCGCCTGGCATCCTCCCATAGCTGCTGAAATGGTAGCACCTTTTTTAAAGATGCTGCCGATCTCGGCTGCGGTCAGCAGGAACCGGATCACTTTATCTTCCTCCTCTCCTTCTGTAAATAATATATAATACATCAGCACCGCAGGGACCACTCCCGCTGCCCCATTCGTAGGCGCCGTTACCACCCTGCCAAAAGAAGCATTCTCTTCATTCACTGCCAACGCAAAACAACTTACCCAATCCAGCACATAGTTGAACCCCATGCCTCCCTGCCTGATCGCTTTTACCCAGGATTCATAATCGGTAGTGGTTACTCCTTTCAGCAATTTCTTATTCAATCCTGCTGCCCTTCTTCTCACATTCAATCCTCCGGGTAAAAAACCTTCGGTATGGCAGCCGCGGTAAATGCAGTCGCGCATCACCCGCCATATATTCAATACACCTTCCCTGGTCTGTGCCTCAGGGCGCCAAGCATTTTCATTTTCCAGTACGATCTCATAAATGGCCAATCCTGTTTTAATGGACCAACGCAACAGATCATTAGCCGTATTCACAGGAAAAGGCAATTGCACACCGGCAGACTGGCCGGATGCCTGCTCACCTTCTTTTACCACAAACCCTCCGCCAATTGAATAATATGTTTCAGCCATTGATTGCCCATTATGCAGCTTCACTAAAAAGCTAAGGGCATTGGAATGAAAAGGAAGTGTTTCAGAACTGAGAAAGCCTATATCCGTTTCAGGATCGAAAGCAATTTCATACTTACCATCCAGCTTTATCTTTTTCTGCGTAGCGATCTCTTTTATCCTGGGCTGAATCGTATCTACCGGTATAGTAACAGGATCATTTCCCGCCAATCCCAATTGCACGGCAATATCAGTACCATGACCAATACCGGTTTTAGCAAGCGAGCCATACAATAAAACCTGTATGGACTCCACTTCAGACAGATTACCGCTTTGCTCCAGGCTCTTAAGGAAACGCTGCGCTGCCCGCCATGGACCAAGCGTATGAGAACTCGATGGGCCAACGCCTATTTTAAAAATATCAAAAACTGAAATGGGTTCGTATGACAAGTCTTATAGTTTTAATACCCCAAAATTACAATAAACGCGAATGGCACGAATAAGTCGTTTGAAATTGAGGGGGTGAATGATTGACACGAATGGTGCGAATGGTAGCTCACAGAAGGGGAAACGCCAGTTTTATACGGAAAGGAGAAACAACTGCTTTAAGCGAATGGCACGGCACCCAAACTATAGGGTACCATTCGCACAATTCGCGTCAATCACTTACCCCCATCCTCCACTCCAACTCATTCGCATCATTCGCGCTAAAAAAAGCCTCGCACGCTCATCACGTACAAGGCTAATATGCAGGCGGTATTGGTTGACGATTATTGCACAGCTACCAGGTCCACTTCAAACACCAGGATGGAATTGGCAGGGATCGAGCCATTGGCCTGGCTGCCATAACCGAGGCTTGGCGGTATATAGATCACCATCCGGCCACCGGCTTTCAGCAAGGGTAACACATTTCTCCAGCCGGGAACAACTCCGCCCAGGTTAAAATCCACCGGTGTTGTTTTCTGATCAAACACCATATCATTGGTAAGATACCCTTTGTATTTTACAGATATATTAGAGCAGGGCGTTGGGTTTTTGCCTGTTCCGGGGCTTTCGATCGTATAAAAAACGCCGCTGCAGTGCTGAACAGCAGTTATATTTTTGGCTGCGATATGATCAGCCACAGCCTGGATCTCGGATTGGGGCGCTTTATTGGCACATTCATCATATTCACATTTATTATTATCTTTACTACAGGCAGAGAATAACAGGGTAACAGCAAGAGCCCAAACCGAAATTTTCTTCATATTCAAATAGATTAGCGCAAATATATAGGTACTTGTGATATAAAGACCAATTTAAAGGGCAAATGCTGCAAGGAAATAAAAAAATCAGGGCCTGTTCTGTTTGGCCTTCAGTTCCTGGTAACGCTGCTCATTCAAATCCCATTTGTGCCTTACGGAAAATACGGTCGTAAAAACAACAATCAGCAAAGCGGCAATTACCAGCACCAGGATCAGTGAGGAATTGGAACGTATCTCCATATCGGCCCGCTTATACCAGCCGGAAAAGAAATTAAGGAAAATGGCGATCACCAATACAACAGATAATGGCAGTCCCACTGAAAGTTGCCGCAGCAGTTTTTTCTTACGAAGGCGCTCTGTTTCCCAGGAAGCAATGAATCTCTTTTCTTCTTCTGTTAGCATAACAGACCAAAATTAAAACTTATGCCGTTCCGATGCTTGGAACAGCCAGTTGAATTATTTATATTGTGCTGATAAATCCAAAGGCCGTGAAAATAACATCCTTACTAACTCAATACCTCTACAACCACCATCGGCTCGATTTACCTGGTATTGGTACTTTCCTGTTAGACCCTTCCGCGATAAATGCACTGGAAAACAGCAAACAACGTTCCGCTGTGCTGGAAGGCATCAGTTTTGAAAACAATCCCCATCTCAAAGAGTCTCCTGATCTTGTTGCCTATATTTCTGCACAAACAGGCAAGATGAAACCGCTGGCCGCAGCCGACCTGGAATCCTATATTGAAGTAGCGCAGCAATTCCTCAATATCGGCAAGCCTTTCACTTTTGAAGGCATCGGTACGCTGGTAAAAGTGAACCTGAAAGAATGTGAGTTTGTGCCTATTTCCATTTCTACAGACAAGGTACGGGAGCAACTGAACACTAAAGAAACGCCTAAAGCTGCAGCCCGTGAGGAAGCTGCTCCTCAATATGAGTCCTTCCTTTCTGAACCTGCGCTGAAACGGAGCTGGAAAAAACCGGTGATCGCACTCGCACTTATCTGCGGGCTTGGCCTCACTATCTGGGGAGGATACGCGATCTCTAAAAAAGCTACGGCAAAGGTTGCTGATTCAGGCATTATCAGTGATACTCCTGTAGTGGACACCACCATCAAACAGGAACCACAACCAGACAGTCTTGAAAAAGCTGCTGCACTGGCCAGTGCCAATTATAAATATGTGCTGGAAGAAGCAAACCAGCAAAGAGCAATGAAGCGTTATAAACAACTCCGCACCAATCTCTGGGATGTAAAGCTGGAGACATCCGATTCTGTTCGCTACAAGCTCTATCTCTTATTGCCTTCACAAAATGCAGACACTACCAGGGTACTTGATTCACTCACTGTAATGACAGGGAGAAGAGTGTATATCGAGCATCAAAACTGATAACATTCTTGTGTACCGTTCCTCTTACACTTCTCCGCCCATTGCAGGATCTGTGCGACTCATCTTTCCTGTTTCCACATGGCCGGCATAACGTTTCATGAACCTATCATTTCCTGCAATGCTGACCGTAAAATCATACCAGCCATAGCTTTTTGCAAGATTGAGCTTGAGCTGGTTTTTTGATGAGCTAAGTTTTACGCTGCGTGGTGCATTCTTGTACGCATTATCTTTTATCAATACCTCATGTATTTTACCTGGATCATTATTCATCAAGTTGATGGATATATCCCCTGCGGGCAGGTATTCGATTTTTACTGATACACCCGGATCAGCTTTGTCTCCGGCAAATTCACGGAAAAAGCCATTCGGGCCATGCACTTTTAAATGATAACGGCCTCCATCAAACTGATCAAGCGGCCAGCTATCTTTCAATGTATCACCGGCAATGACGGTATAGTTCCAGTTACGCCCCAATTCTTTTGCAGTTCCATATTTTCCCGCAGCATACACTGTAAACGGACTGCCGGCAGCCGCTTCTTTAAACATATCCTTACTCGAACTGAAATATAATTCGACAGCATTCTTCTCCTTATTCAATCCGCCTTCTGCATATAATTGATATGGCAATGGACAGGCTGGCCTTGTTCCCTTCTCCTGCCTGGGCATAGCAGATGAAGCAGCCTTTTCATTGATCTGTGCGATCTCCTCCTTGCTCATGGGCCTGTAACCAAAAGGATCTTTTTTGAACTGTGCTTTATGAATGGATTCGATCACTCCATGCTGCTCCAGGAAAGCAGGCAGTGTTGTTTTTTCTCCATTGTATGGGCGGAACACCGAACTAAGATCACCACACACCGCCCTTCTCCAGGAACTGATATTGGTTTCTTTGATCTGCTTGCCCGTTTTGCGGCTGAAAACATTTTCCAGCAATTGTAAAATAGATGTATGATCAAATACCTGGGAGCAAACTACTCCTCCCCTGCTCCAGGGGGAAGCAATGACCAGGGGCACACGATAACCAAGACCGATAGCACTTCCCCTTGCATATTCCGGCTTGCGGTCTTTCAGATCCTGCTCCAAGGTTACATGCTCTACGGCAGTATCAATACCTGCTGATGTAAGACCAGTGCCGGCTTTTTTGGGATCATGCGGCACGAAAGGGGGAACATGATCAAAGTACCCGTCATTCTCATCATAACAAAGAATGAAAATGGTTTTCTTCCACACTTCCGGGTCCTGTGTTAAAATATCCATTACTTCAGAAACATACCATGCACCATACCAGGGAGCACCGGGATGATCAGAAAAATTTTCTGGCGCCACGATCCAGGAAACAGCAGGCAGTGCCCCGCTTTGTACATCCTTTCGGAATTGATATAAAACATCTCCTTTAGGCAGCTTCACTTCACGCTTCACGCCATCATCTTCATACTCCAGGGTATCAAGCTGACGATAGAAAGGATCATTGATATTAGTGGTGAATGCTTTTGAATGAAGGTTCTTTTCACGTTGAGACAGCTTTGCAAAATTCTCCTCTGTCCAAACAGTTACTTCTTTCTTTATTTTTTCCAGCCATTCCTTTTTGTGATTAAGGTCCTTTGTTGCTTTTTCCAGCGCCGCTTTATCTTCAATGCCTTCTTTTATTTTTGCTTCCAGTGCATTGATCTCAGCAGGAAGCCGCTCCTGCATTTTTTGTATATACTCCCGGTGCGTTTTGGAGAACCGCACATTGTATTGCGAGAACCATTCAATGGGATTGTCTGTAAAATTAGCCAGCCAGGAATCTTCTTCTCCTTCAAAGCCGGAAGCAAGACTGATCTCGTTCTGGTATATTTTCCAGGAAACGCCATTGTCTTCCAGCCGTTCGGGGAAGCTTGTCCAGTTCACTTCTTTTTCATAATCCACATTTTCATTGCGCACATTGGCCCTCACCTCACCACTGTTTTTTTCCCTTATGGTGCCTGTCCACAGATACAGCCTGTTGGGCGTTGTACCGGTAAGCGATGAGCAGAAGTTCTGATCACAAACAGTGAAAGCGTCTGCAAGGGCATAATAAAAAGGAATGTCTTCCCGGTTATAATAACCCATGGTCAATGGAGCATTGGCATAGGGCTTATTGCCTGATGGTTTTGCGATCAGCCATTTATCGTATTTGCCTCCATTCCTTGCATCAACCTGGTCGGTCCAGGAATGAGGCAGGGAACCGATCCAGGTGGATTTGGTGCCTTTTATATCCAAACGGAAAGGGATATATGCTTCGCCTGCAGCATTTTTTTGCAACCATACAAGATCACCATCGGGCAGGTTGATCGCTCTCGGATCATTGAAACCTCTTACACCCTGCAATGATCCATAACAATGATCAAAGGAGCGGTTTTCCTGCATCAGGATCACCACGTGTTCTGCATCGAGATAAGTAGTGCCTTTTACAGGATCGATCGCAAAGGCTTTCCGGATAGAAGGCGGGAACGCATAGGCAAAGCCCATTCCTCCGGCGAGTGCTGTAGCTTTTTTGATAAACTCTCTTCTTGAATCCATCTTATAGAGTGATTGGTAAGATACGTGCAACTTACATAAATAAGTATATCCAACCGCTTTGTTGCAGCAGCACCAGATTAATATTTTATTATTAAAATCCGGCCGCAGTATCTTTGTGTACAATGAGAACGCATTACCTGCAGCATGTCTCTTTTGAGGGATTAGGTCATATACAGGATTGGTTAATGGCCAATGGCCATTCAATCAGCAGTACACGGCTTTATGAAAAACAGTCTATACTGCCTTCCATACAGGACTTCGATGCATTGATCATCATGGGTGGCCCCATGAATGTAAATGAAGAAGAAAAATATCCCTGGCTTGCGGCTGAAAAAGAACTGATCCGCCAGGCAATAAAAGCCCATAAAAAAATACTGGGCATCTGCCTCGGTGCACAACTTATTGCCACAGCAGCGGGAGCCCGGGTTTTCCCGAATGCGGTTAAAGAAATTGGCTGGTTCCCCGTTACATTTCATGAAGGATTTGCAAAATGGCTGGGCAGAGATACTCCTGCCACACAAACATTCTTCCACTGGCATGGTGATACGTATACGCTTCCGGAAGGATTTATCAATTATGCCAGCACTGAAGCCTGCGGCCAGCAGCTCTACACATCAGGTAATAATATTGTGGGCATCCAATTCCATCCTGAAATGAAACCTGAAGGTGTAGAAGCTTTGGTAGAAAATGATGGGGACGAACTGCAGGAGAAGCCATTTATTCAAACAAAGGAAACCATTTTGTTTACACAGCAGCATTTTGGAGGAGCTCATGCGGTGATGGACAGTATTCTTGACCGGTTGTTTGGTTAAGCTAAGGTTGGGGAGACCCCGGATCTTAGCGAACTATAGTCGTAAGCTTACTAAACCTGGTCCGGGGTGACAATGGAAACGGAACTATTCGCCCGGCTTGCGTATCCCTCCAGTTCCGAACACAAAACGCCCGACTATCGACGACCGACTTATACCTTAAAGATTCCCTCTCTGATCGCCATCACCACGATCCCTGCTGTATTCCTGACTTTCATTTTTTCCTGGATGCGTTCGCGGTGGCCTTCCACGGTGCGCATGCTGATGCCGAGTTTGGCAGCGATCTCCTTATTGGACAATTCTTCGCAGATAAGCCGGATGATGGCTTTTTCTTTTTCTGTAAAACCAGGTCTTGCAAAGCGGCCTCGTGCACCGGGCCGGCTGCGTGCAATGATCCTGGCCATTTGCACCGTTGTTTGAGAACAGTAGTAAGTTTTGCCATCGCAAACAGCCTGGATAGCGTCGAGTATTTCCTGGCGGGAAGAACTTTTAAGAAGATAGCCCAGCGCGCCGGCTTCCAGCATTTCTCCTACCAGTTCTTCTTCATTGAATAAAGTAAAAGCGATGATGCCGGTGGCCGGCAGTTCTTCTGTAAGAATGCGGGTCGCTTCCACTCCGTCCATCAGTGGCATTTTTATATCCGTGATAATGATATCGGGTTTAAGTTCCAGTGCCATACTCACCAGTTCTTTTCCATTTTCTGCTTCTCCAACAATTTGCATTTTCGGCAACCGTTCGATCATGGTATGAAAACCTTCCCGTACGATCGCATGATCATCGGCGATCAGTATTCTCGTAATGCGCGTGTTTGCTGTTGTCATAAAACTAGATTGGTATTTCAATCCGGTATTTCGTCCCCTTACCCGGTTTACTGTCTACATATAATTCGCCATCCAGCATTTCTGTCCGGTTGTGCAGGTTCACCAGCCCGTGACCACGCCCCTGCGAAGAAGATTTCCGGTGATCAAATCCTTTTCCATCGTCTACTGTTACCAGCACCAGTTTGTTTTCTATCCGTTGCAGGTGAATGGACAATTCTTTTGCTTCAGCATGCTTGATGGTATTGGTCATAATTTCCCGGCAGATGCGGTAAAGGTTGATCATGACCGGCTGCGAGAGTTCAGGAAGTTTTCCTGAAGAGAACATTACATGCAATCCGCTATTGTGATTGATCTTATCCGCGGCCTGGTCAATAGCTTTTACAAGGCCTTTTTTGATCAGCACTACCGGCATAAGATCATTGGAAATGTCCTGCATCCGGTTGAGCAATCCTATGATATCCGAATGCACGTTGTCCAATATTGTCTGATCTTCTTTATTCAACCCGTCAAGACTGTTCAATTTCAGCTTAACTCCTACCAGCACAGGGCCCAGTTCATCATGCAGGTCTTCAGCCATCCTGGTCCTTTCTTTTTCCAGGGTGGTGATCTCTGCTGCCAGCTTTTCTTTGTATAATGCAAGGTTTCTTCGCTGATAGCGGATCATCGTTGCCGTAAAAAAGACAATCAGTACCAGGACGATCAGACAGGCTATCAATATGGCAACGAATAACGAAGGCGAGAGGGCATGCATAATACAGCTACAGCATAAATAAGGTTAACAATAAGATTCATATAGATCATGATCCCCTGCACCTGCCTTCTGAAAGCAATATTGCCGCCATAACCATACAGGTCAAACACGCCTGCTATTACTACAATGGTATAATAAAGCAGGTAACCGGTACAGATCAGGAATACGGGGCTTTTCAACAGAAATGTTCTTTGTACAGAAAGTTCTTTACCAAGCAGCAGGATACTGAGCAATACGGTAATAAAAGAATGCAGGAGCCGGAACCAGGTCATATTGCGATTCATCCCTTCAAAAAAGATGACCTCAGTTAGCCAGGCAAGCAGGTAAAAAACGATCAGTGGGGCAAACAAATAAGGCCTGCGGTCAAACACACCCAGTTCCCGGAACAGCCAGGTGATCAACAGACTTTCAACAATACTGTAAATACCGTAGGGAATAAAAGTATAATTCCCCTGATAGATCAGGAAGTAACAGATCGTTTCTGTTGCAAGTGCTGCCCAGCATACAAAAAGAAATGGCCGGAAGCCGGGATAAATACGTTTGTACCTGACTATAGCGATAATAGCTGCAATGGCGATACTAAAACTGTAAAGGTCATAAACTGTAAACCTCATATCGTGTTGCTAAAGCGGCGGATCAGGGCAATAATCAGGGCAGGGTCTTCCATATTCCACTATGCCTTTACCTCCGTCACCCGTAGCCGACGCTGCTGATGACGAAGGTAGGATGTCTTTGTTATCACTCGTTACGCCAACGGCGATAAGTTTTACCTTAAGTTCTTCTGTCATACCGAAATAAAAACGAAGACCTACACATCCTTCCTGTGCAAGTATAAAATCAAATTCAGCACGGTTAAAGGTTTCACAGATAGACAGTATATCCTGCCCTTTACAATCAGGAGCCAGGATATTTTCTTTTTCAGCGCGGTAGCGGGCTGTCATGATCTTCGCTTCATCCAATGAAATAAAGCTGCCAGCATCTGGCGGAAGGATAGATATGGACATATGAAGGCGGTTTGGTTACTTAAGATATTATACCAGGCAAATTGTAGCTTTCTGGCCGCTTATGATCAGGTATTAACACGGAGCAACATTGAGTGATTACCGCAGTCCATATATTTTAGATAAACGAAAGCCGGAAGAATGATCTCCCGGCTTTTATAATATTGAAATGCTGACCAACTTTATTTAATCCCTTCCATCCAATAAATTTCCCAGTCCTCCCAGTATGCTTCCTTCCTCTTTCCGTTTCCAGGTGCCATACTCTACCATCTTTCCGGCAAGCCGGCTGATCGGCAGTGATTGGATCCATACCCTTCCCGGCCCCTGCAATCGCGCAAAGAAAAGACCTTCACCTCCAAATATAAAATTGCGGACACCACGGACGAATTCAATATCAAAATCCACGGATGGCGTATATGCTACCAGGCAACCCGTATCCACTTTCAATACTTCACCAGGCACCAGCACTTTTTCCACGATATAGCCGCCTGCATGCATAAAAGCATAGCCATCCCCTTCTATTTTTTCCATGATGAATCCTTCACCACCAAAAATGCCGGTACCCAGCCTGCGTTGGAAATGGATGCCGATGCCCACACCTTTGGCCGCACAAAGAAAAGCGTCTTTCTGTGCAATGACAGTTCCACCCAGTTCCAGCAGGTCCATCGGAATGATCTTACCGGTATAAGGAGCAGCGAAACTTACTTTTCTCTTGCCCTGCCCCACATTGGTAAAAGCCGTCATGAACAGGCTTTCACCTGTCAGCACCCTTTTACCTGCGCTCATCAGCTTTCCCAATAAACCGCTGCCTTGTGGTTGTTGTGATCCATCGCCGAAAATGGTTTGCATGGCAATGCCATCTTCCATCATCATCATGGCGCCGCTTTCGGCAACAGCCGTTTCAGAAGGGTCTAATTCGATCTCTACGAACTGGAGCTCTTCTCCATATATTTTATAATCTATTTCGTGGTTGTTCCTTTGAGAATAAGACATGTTTTATTTTTTCCCAAAGATAATTGGTGATCGCTTATCCTGTATAATCAGGATACATGTCCAGTACTGATTCCAGCAGGTCCTGGTCAAACTCATCATTTTTGCGGAAGTCTTCGATCACCGGTCTGGCCTTGTCGTAATCTTTTGCATCGAGATAATTGGCCACCAGTTCCAGTATACCGGTTTCGAAAGTGGGATAGTTCTGTACCAGGGTTTCGAGATGCTCCCGTGCTTTCACCGGCTCTTTCATGAGGTTATACATTAATGCACGGTAAAAATCCAGGAATTTGTCTTTATTGATCAGTGAATCGAGGTGATTGATATTGTCCAGCGCTTTTTGATAATCATTATTCAGAATGGCTGCATCCAGGGTCATCAGATACGTATTGGGATCATTGGGGTAGCGGGCTTGAAAGTCGTTCAGTTGCTGCAGGTATGTTTCATTGTCCATTTGTGAAGTGATCTGTATGCCGAGGATCTGGATCGTTTTCTGATTGCGGAATTTCTCCGGCAATTCATCAAATATTTCTTTGGCAGCTTCATACTTTCCTTCAGTCATGAGCTTTTTGACCTGCTGGATCCTCTCCAGTGTTCTATCGTCCTCATTCTTTCCATTACCGGTTGGTTTCTCCAGTACGCTTAGCAGGTTGGCAAGCATGGAACTGAAATTTTCACCGGCGATATAAATATAAAAATCTGCAATGCCTACTTTGCCGTTCTTTTTCACCAATTCAAAATCGTGGTAGTTCAATCCCTGTTCAGAATACATGCGGTATACCAGGTGCTGCACTCCATCTTTTTCATAATGCTTCACCAGTTCATAAGAGCCTCTTTTTTCTATTGCCTGGATGATCTGTGTCCCCATATTGGCTCTTTCAAGCCCCACTCCCACACCTTTTTCCATAGCAGAAGTTATTTTCTCTGAGGAATTCTTCCGTATGCGTTTTCCCAGTTCTTTTATATTGATCAGGGTATTGAAATATTTGGGATTACGATCGTGGATGGCAGAATCGATCTGCTTGCTGAAGTTTTCCGCTTCTTCATAGGTAACAGGCTTATCGGGACTGCTGCAAGCTCCAAAAAGAAAAGCAGTGAACAAAGCAGCAATAAATATGATGTGGCGCATCGGGGGTAATTTGGAGTAAAATACAACTTAAACAATAAAAGGGCGATTTTTCGCCCTTTTATATTGATAGAAGTTAAAATCGCTTTATTCTGTACGCAGGCTTTCCACGGGATTTGACAGTGCTGCCCTTACTGCCTGGTAACTGACCGTAGCCAGTGCGATAAGCATCGACAACAAGCCGGCGCCGGCAAATACCCACCATTGAATGGTGACGCGATAGGGATAATCGCTCAGCCATTCATGCATGGCCCACCACGCAATAGGTGTTGCTATCAGGAAAGCAATACCTACCAGCTTCAGAAAATCTTTTGACAATAAAGCGACAAGTCCGCCAACAGAAGCACCCAGCACTTTACGCACGCCAATTTCTTTTATTCTTGCTTCCGCCATATAGATGGCCAATCCCAATAAGCCCAGGCAGGAAATAAAAATAGTGAGGCCGGAAAACAAGGCAGCCAATGTACCCACCCGTTGCTCGCCTCTGAATTTATTGGCATACTCTTCATCCACAAATTTGTAGGCAAAAGGATATTCGGGATTATATTTTTTAAAGATCTTTTCCATCTGTTGCAGCAGTTGCGCAGTTGGCCTGGTTTCATTCATCCTGATCATTATTACATTGAACCAGGCTTTTGCACCGGCGATCAGCATGGGCCTTGTTGGCGTGTACGGAGAAGTAAGGATAAAATCCTTGATCACCCCAACGATATGCCATTCGGTCCCGTTATCCTTTACGATCTTGCCGATCGGGTCTTTGAACTTCATTACTTTCAGCGCCGATTCATTAATGATCATACCGGTTGAATCGGTCGGGAACTGGCGCAGATCAAAATCGCGGCCTATTACAAATTGCAGGCCGGCTGTTTTGCCCAGGCCTTCATCCTGGTTATAGCGGTAGAAATCTGTTTTATCATTCGGGTCTTTGCCTTCCCATTCCTGCCCCCATCCATCACTCCAGCTTTGTGTAATGGGTGCACTGGTCTTGGTCACGGAAGTAGCAATACCCTGTGAGAGCAATTCATTTTTGATTAGCGGGTAATTCTTTTCTACATCACCGGTGAAATGATGATACACCAGGTTGTTTTTATTGTAACCGGTCTGCCGGCTTTGGGCATAATCGATTTGCTGTTTTACGATAATGGTACAGATGATCAGTATGATGGCAAAAGTGAATTGCAATATCACCAGTATTTTACGTGGGGTAACCGGCGACTGTGATTTTTTAAAGGCGCCTTTCAGCACTTTCACCGGTTGAAAAGAAGAAAGGAAGAAGGCGGGATAACTGCCGGCCAGAAAACCCGTGAACACGACAAATGCAAGCCCGCACAACCAGAAGCCTGCACTTGCATATGGTATATAAAGTTGTTTATCAGTAAGCCGGTTGAACCCACTGAGACTCAGTTGCACAACTGCTATGGCAAACAACCCGGCAATAAGCGCAAGCAGGATGGACTCCCCGATGAATTGTGCTATTAATGAAAATTTCCTGGCGCCAACCACTTTGCGGATACCGACTTCCTTAGCACGCTTTTCGCTGCGGGCCGTGCCCAGGTTCATAAAATTGATACAGGCGATCAGGAGAATGAAAGCCGCCACGATGGCAAACAAACGGACAAAAGTGATACGCCCGCTGCCATCTTCCTTGCCATTGGTAAAATTGGAATAGAGGTGCCAGTGGCTGAGAGGATACAGGAACATTTCCCATTTAGGCTCGTCAGGATCATACTTTGGCTTAAACACTTTCATTTTAGCATTGGCAGAAGCGATGCTGGCATGGGGCTTAAGCAAAACATAGGTGCGGGTGCTGTTGTTTCCCCAGTTCTGATCATCATTTCCCATTGAGCGTAAATATGACCAGGGCATCAGGTATTCAAAATTGAAGCGGGTATTATTAGGCAGGTCTTTCAGAATACCTGTTACTGTGAAATTATCCTTGTTATCGATCTTGATCACTTTACCCATCGGGTCTTCATTGCCATATAATTTCTTTGCCAGTTTCTCCGTCAGCACAATGGAATACATGTCTTTCAGCACCTGGGAAGGATCACCTTTCAACAAAGGGAAACTGAACACCTGGAGGAAATTGGAATCTGCCATTGTGCCCTGCACTGTTATCCGCTTATCTCCTATGCTGAACAAGAAATTACTGCCCCAATCCACTCTTACAGCGGCTTCCACTTCCGGAAGGTCTTTTTCCAGTGTCCTTGCCAGCACCTTGGGAGTGGTGTTCCAGCAATTCAGTTCCCCGCTGAAACTGGCCCTGTTCCAGGCTTCATAAATGCGGTCTTTCTTTTCATGGAACTGGTCATAGCTCACTTCGTTCTGTATCCATAATAAAATAAGGATGGCGCTGGCCATTCCAACGATCAATCCTGTAATATTAATAAGGGTAAACCCCTTGCTGCGAAGCATATTGCGCCAGGCGATTTTGAAGAAGTTCTTTAGCATAACAGTGATTAATTATCCCAGAAGTACGATTCAAATCGTAAAAGGTTACAGCAAAGAATATATTTTTTTTTGAGAAAGCGAAAAGTATCGTAAAGGGCGCCAGGTATACGCAAAGAGCGCTACGTTGCGTTCTTTGCGTATACCTGGCGCCCTTTGCGATACATGCTACGGTTGGGCAGCGTTAATTATTTCAGATCATAAAACCTCCAGCTCGTTTTATAATCAGGCTTCAGCGGTTGGTTGATCAGTATGGCTCTCAGCATCTCGATAGGTAATGCATTTTCCCGGAAGATGGCATCATGGAATTGTTTATAGGTCATCTTCTTGGTATCAACCAGTTCTTTTTTCAAACTGTACAGTTGCATACCACCGATCATATAGGCCAGTTGATATAAAGGAGGATAACCACCCACGAATGAACGGCGCACTTCACCCTCTGCATTGGCACGCTCATGCCCTACCCGGTCTACCAGGAAATCGATACACTGCTGAGGCGTCCATGTTCCTAAATGGTAGTTCAATGAGAAGATGATGCGTGCACAACGGTGCATCCGCCAGAACAGCATCCCCATGCGGTCTTCTGCAGAGCGGGGGAATTTAAGGTCCCACAGCAACAGTTCCCAGTAAAGTGAATTGCCTTCGGTCCAGAATGGAGTGCCAAAATTGCGGTAGGTCTTATTGCGGCTTGTCATGTACTGCTGCAAATGGTGACCGGCAATCAATTCATGATGCACAGTGGCACGGGAGAAAAATGGATTATTACCCCGCATGCTCATCAGCTTGTCCTCATATTCCATTGTGTTGGTGGGGTAAGATATGATCAGCGATTCGCCACCCAGGAAAAACGGTGCCACCAGTTGGCGCTCCGGCGACATCATATACATGCGCCAGCTTTCTTCTGCCAGCGGCGGTATGGTAACGAGATCATGCTTTTTCAGGAACTCTACCGATTGCAGGTAAAGATCATACATGGCTGCAGGCTGCTGACCGGCCGGCACATAAGAATTTTTGAGTTTTTCCTGTGCAGCTTTCCAGTCATTGCCAAATCCCATTTCCTTTGAAGCTTTCAGCAATTCAGCATCGCACCAGGCAAATTCCTTATTGGCAATATCTACCAGCTCTTCCGGTGTATAAGGAATGAATTCTTTTTTCAACTGGCGGATCAGTTCCTCACGTCCTGCCCTCTTCCCGATAATGCCGCTGCCATCATCTTTTTGCTCCACTGTTTCTTTGCCTTTTGATCTAAAATCACTGGCATAAGAACCCAGCAGGCTGTCTACAGAAGTATAGGTCCTGGGCACCCACCAGGTAAACATTGGATCATAGCCATTATAAAAACTGAAATAGTTCTTCAATACACCTTGCAGGTCCCTTACAGCTCCGGAAGCGGCAGTAGCCAGTGAAACTTCCATGGAAGGCCCTTTTTTCAGTTCAGCTTTGGCTTTTTCGATCTGGTGATAGATATCATTCAGTTCTTTTGCCACTGCCTGGCCGTCAACATTCGCTCCGCGGCGGCGTGGCTTTTCCAATGCATAAATGCGGGTGGCAAAAGGAATGTATTTCACGATCTGGTCGTAAACCTTTCCATCTTCCAGCATTCTTTCTTTTTCATCTTCGAGGTTGCGGTGGAAAAGGATATAATCCACTTTTCCATTTATGCTCATTTTATCAAAGCCGGACCTCTCCATTATTTTTTCATAGTCATCTATCAGTTTCAGCAAGCGTTGTCTCCGCTCGGGAGAACTCGTATTCTGCCCTTCACGCATTCCACGTCCTTCAAATGCAGAAGCAGTGGTGGAATAAAAACGTGTCAGGCTACCACGGTCCGCATTATACTGCACCATGATATTGGTCATTTCGCTGGCCTGTGCGTAAAGGTCAGTGCTTACCTGTGTTTGTGATTGACCGGGAATGCTAAGGGTGATCAGGCAGCCCGTTATAAAGCTTGCCAGAAGGAAGATTTTTCTCATATGCCTTAATCCTGTTTTAGTTTGCACCTAAGGTAATTCACGAAAGAGAAAACCTGATCAACAGATATTAACTTTTTCCAGCAGGAAATTAACTATTGGGCGTATTCCTGTTTTTGAATCGATACATTTGTTTAGCAACAAACCGGTTCAGCAACTAAATAACCTTCCATGTTTTCAAGACTTACTGCTACCTTGCTTGCCTGGCTGTTCCTGTTCACGGAAGCTTCGGCCCAGCAAGCTGTTTATACCCATGCAGACACGCTCAGGGGCAGCATCACGCCTGAGCGCGCATGGTGGGATGTGCAGCGCTATGACATTACAGTAAAGCCCGATTATAATTCCAAAACCATTACTGCAAAGAACCTGCTGACCTATCAGGCTGTTTCATCACCAGCAGGGAAACGCCTGCAACTGGACCTGCAGGAGCCTTTAGTGATCGACAGCATTATTTTAGATAAAGCCACACCGCTTACCTATATAAAAGAAGGAAATGCCTGGCATGTGGACATGCCTGCGCAAAAAAAGAACAGCCAGCATACACTTGCCATCTATTACCAGGGCAAAGTGCATGAAGCCAGGCGAGCACCCTGGGATGGTGGATGGATCTGGGCAAAGGATTCGTTAGGCCGCCCCTGGATGACCGTTGCCTGCCAGGGCCTCGGCGCTTCGGTCTGGTTTCCCTGTAAAGACCATCAAAGTGATGAACCGGATAAAGGGGCCAGTCTTACCATGATCGTGCCTGATACCTTAACAGCGATCGGCAACGGGAGATTGCAATCAAAGAAAACCAATAATGACGGAACAGCCACGTATACCTATGCAGTAACCAATCCCATCAGCAATTATTGCATTATCCCCTATATAGGCAAATACGCCAACTTCAAGGAAGTGTATAAAGGGGAAAAGGGACTGCTCGATATCAATTACTGGGCGCTTGATTACAATCTTCAAACAGCAAAGGATTATATGCCGAAGGAAGTACACAATATGCTGAATGCATTTGAACACTGGTTCGGCCCTTATCCTTTTTATGAAGACGGTTATCAGTTGATCGAAACATCACATACAGGCATGGAGCATCAAAGCGCTGTGTCGTATGGCAACTGGTATAAGCCCGGCTATCGTGGCCGTGATGCCAGCGGCACAGGCATCGGCATGAAATGGGATTTTATTATCATTCATGAAAGCGGGCATGAATGGTTCGGGAATAATATCACCACCAAAGACCTGGCAGACATGTGGGTGCATGAAGGCTTTACCAATTACAGCGAAACCCTGTTTGTTGACTATATCTTTGGCAAAGAAGCTGCAGATGCATATAATAAAGGTATCCGCAGAGGTATCCGGAATGATAAGCCTGTCATCCCAGATTATGGAGTGAATGCCCAGGGAAGCGGCGATATGTATCCCAAAGCAGGAAATATGCTGCATGCCATCCGGCATGGGCTGGACAATGACGAACTGTTCAGAAGCATATTAAGAGGCCTGAATAAGACCTTCTATCATCAAACCGTTACAACCCGGCAAATAGAGAACTATATTTCCTCCCGCACTAAGTTTGATTATGCACCGGTATTCAATCAATACCTGCGTACCACGCAGATACCTTCGTTTGAATTTTATATTTCCCCGGATAAAAAGAAAGTGAAGTATCGCTATACAAACTGTATAAAAGGATTCAATCTTCCGCTGACACTTAAAAATGAAAGCAGCAAGTTATCGCTGACCCCTACAGACCAATGGAAGGAGACTGCGCTGCAGAATGAACAAACCGCTTTACTAACAACGGAGGCAATTGAAAATATGTATTATCTCAAACCTGTTGAACTCACACAAGCCCCTCATTAGGTCTCAAACAACAGGCTGAGCCTATCTAAAAAACATATTTCAGGAATTTGGCACCGTTCTGCGGAGAAAGATTGGTATTGGTATTATTGATCCTTTCCCACTGAAAGTCTGATTGTAAAGGATCGGTCTCTTCAACAAGCACTTCAAGATTGCAGTTCCACGTGCCTCTTATCCCGAGGCCTTCCGTCTGTTCTGCAATGCTGCCATCATTATTATAAATTACAGCCGCAATAATCAGTTCATAATTATTGGTCATATCAATAGATACCACGCGGAATTTTCCAAAACGGCCGCCGTGCGCTTTGAATATGAACACATCGCCGGGCTTCCAGATAAGGCCACCGGCATTGGAGGCAGGAATCTTATCAGCCGAAAGAAGAGACTCTTCTGCTTTAATGTCCGCCAGGCTTATCTCTGCATAATTGACCGGCTTTTTTATGTTATCATTATCCTTATCCTTACCGCAGGATGAAGCGGTCACTAAGAATGATCCAATGATCAGTAATAAAACGGTTGCTTTCATATGGTTAATTTTTCTTTGCTCTTATAAAATGACCGATCGAGATACCATATACCCGGTTATGTGTCTCTACCATTTCATATTTGGTGCTGATACTCGTCAACCCCTTTGTATAATTTACCTGTAAGAAGAAGCCGGAAGGAAACTCAAATCCCATCAAACCACTTACTCCAACTTCAAAACGCTTGAATTTTACCCCGGGAAGAAGTTGTTTGGAAGTGTCTTTATACAAATTATCATCTATTGTTCCGGAACCAATCCCCTGCGCCTTTAAGCCATAAGAAAAGCTCGGACCCGCGCCCATATAGAATCCATTGTAGCGATACAACAGGTAAACAGGCAGTTCAAGTTGGGTCAACTTGAACTGAAGTGTGCCGCTGGCATTAATTTCACCGCCTTTGGTTATAAAATAAAGCTGGGGCTGAACGGAAAAATTTTCATTGACCCTGTATTCTGCAAGGCCTCCAATATTAAAGCTTGCTTTCTGCAAAGGCAATGTTGCAACCTGGTTACCCTGTTTCACTTTAAGTGAGATCTGGCCTTCTCCCACTCCCCCTTTTACACCCCACTGTATTTGTTGTGCTTTAGCAGTGAGCAATAAACTCCCCAAAATGAGGAGACAGCATATTTGTTTCATCTGAACAGTTTCCTTAAAAATAGATCAGGGCAGACCGGCCAAACGATCAAAATAGGCAACGGCCATAATGGTTGATGGAAAGGGCTGTAATGGCTTTTTAATGAGCAAACGGTTAAGACAAAGCATCCAGTTCCACCAGCAACTGCAATAATTTTCCTTTATTCAGATCATTCCTGAAAAAAGTTCTTGCCTGCAACACAACGTAACTATTGGTCAGCCGGGCAGCACCCTGCTGTTCTTTCAACAACCTGTTAGGCAAAAACACAAACTGCAGCCATCCTGCAAAGTCCTTTTGGTTACACGCCAGATTTTTTTCATAATTTGTTACCCATGCCGGTGTTTCTTCTTTCCACAGATCCTGCTTTTTCATTTCAGCAATGATCTCTTTTACCTTGCTACTAATAGAGATGGTTTCTCTCATGGAAACGATTTGCGTACTAAATTAATATGATGTTTCACTCATTAACAGTAGGAAAAAGATTCCGGTAAGGCTCAGCTATTCTGCGGTACTCTTTACTGTTGAATGAGCCAATGGCAGCATCGGACGAGGAAATGGCCAGCAACTGATTTTTTTTACGTATATTTTTGTAACATACTGCACAGTATTTGAATTGGTCCGCATTATACCGTTTTGTTTTGCCCCGGCTCGTATTGATCATTCTGCTTTATTGCCTGCCCATGCAGGTAAAGACCCAGCCTTATCAGTTTGAAAACCTGACTGAAGCCAATGGTTTGTCCGACAACAGGATCACTTGTTTTTTGAAAGACAGGGCCGGCTTCATGTGGATAGGCACCGAGAATGGATTGAACCGGTTTGATGGGCGCAGCTTTCTGATATACAACCAGGGAGTCAAAAAAAGAAAGCTCTCCAACCCTTTCGTAAATGATATTGAACAGGACCAATCGGGCCGCTTATGGGTGGCCACACAAAGCGGGGTGAACGTGATCAACCCTGGCAATGACAGCCTTTTTGTTTTTATCCCCGATGTGGATGCCTACCGGCAAAAAGAAAGAACAATTTCCAGTGATCTGATCTGGGACCTTTATATAGACAAGAAAGAACGCGTGTGGATGGCAGCAGATGGACGCGATCTTTGTTATTATGATATTAAAACAGGTTTATTTAATTATTTCCCCTGGAAAACATATCTCCAGACCTGGTTCCCTCATCGCGAAGGGCATTACAACAGTATCCGGAAGATCTATTATAAATCAGATGATGAACTTTGGTTGGGAACAGCGGTTGGACTATTCAGCTACCGTATCAGCACCAATGAGTTTAGCCATCACAAAAGCTATGAAGCCGATCATTTTATTCAACTTGAAACATCTCCGGATAGCAATACCGTTTATTTTATTCAAAACCCTATCAATAATCTGCAGGTATTATCCCTGCCTGATGGAATAAAGAAAGATATGCCCCTGTCTGCTATCAGTGCCACAGAGAATACAGGTACGACTGATCCCCAGCAGAAAAAATGGTTACCCGCAGGCAGGGATATTATTGAAGTGGATGTAACGGGCAAAACTCCTTTTCTTATCCGCCACCGTACAGATGATCCTCATTCTTTGCCTGATGGCATCGTACATGTTACGTACCGCGACAATACAGGGCTTGTGTGGGTCGGCACTTCCAATGGTATCGGCCGGTTCAATCCAGGCATGAACTATTTCCCTTTTACGGCAGTGCTGCCCATCGCCGGCAAGCCACCGATGAATGAGAATGATATGTACCGGTACGACCACCAGGTGCACACAGCTTTGTACAGCCGGGCCATCGACAAATATTTCATCAGTTCGCCTGCTACCAATAGTCTTATTATAAAAGACAGGGCTACAGGCAAGTCGGCCACCCTCCGGCAGATCAACGGTATTGCCTTGCGGCATTGTTCAATGATCTTTGAAGACAGCCATGAAAATATATGGGTGCTGGCTGCAAGAAATGCCTTCCGCTATGATCCCCCTACACAGCAGTTCATTACCACCGGTTTTCATACAGACGAAAGCAACCTGCTGTTCACTGATATGGCCGAGGATGAAAAAGGAAATTTCTGGATCGCTTCAATGAACGACGGGCTTTATTATTTCGACAGCCACACGAATACTACCCATAAAAAGAAAGAAGGCTTCCACTCAACCCTTCCCACTTCCCTTTATTTTGATAAACAGGAAAAAAAATTATGGATCGGCACTTTTGATTATGGATTGTTCTGTTATGATGCAATGGCAGATAAGATCATCGATTTTCCTTCAGACAAAACAAAGCCCGGTTATTTCCATGCCACGCTGGTGAGGGATATTACCAAAGACAAAAAAGGAAGGATATGGATCGCTACACATGCAGCAGGCATTGCCGTTCATGCAGCGGAGAATACGGCGCTGGATGGGTTCAGCGAGGTTTCAACAACTGAGGACATGCCTGAAAACAATTTTTATTCCCTGCAATGTGACAAGGAGGGAAATATATGGGCCACTACTTATAAAGGACTTACTAAAATAACGGCAGAAGGAAGAACAGTAAATTTCAACCGCACAAACGGTCTTGGCTTCAATGATTTTTACAGCCCGATCACTCTTGCCGCTACAGGTGAAATGCTCACAGGGGTGAGTAATGGCTTTCTCCGTTTCAACCCGGACAGCATTCATTTTTCTTCGCCTGATTTCCGGGTCGCTATTACAGCGTTCAGGGCCGGGGATAGCATACTGTCATCTGACGCATGGACAAACCAGGCGCTGGATTTTCCTTATACCAACAATGAAGTTGAATTTGGCTATGCGGCACTCAGTTATTTTTATCCGCTGCTCACCCGGTATGAATACAAGTTGGACGGAGTGGATAAAAGCTGGGTACAAGCCGGTAATAAAAATCAGGCCAGCTACAACAATCTTTCAGCAGGCAAATATACTTTCAGGGTAAGGGCCAGTGATTTTACTGGCAAACAATCTTACAATGTAGCTTCGCTTTCCTTCAATATCCGGCCACCATGGTGGAAGACCTGGTGGTTCCGTTCAATGATCTTTCTCGTTGTGGCAGGTTTAACAGGTTATATATTGTGGCGGAGGATACAGACCATCCAAACCAAAGCAGCTATTAAGCAACAAATGGCTGAACTGAAAGGTCAGGCATTACGGGCACAAATGAATCCCCATTTTATTTTCAATTGCCTGAATGCAATACAGGAACTGGTTGTTACCGAAAATTATACAGCATCCTATCAATATCTTTCTAAGTTTTCCAAACTGTTGCGGCTGGTGCTGCATCTTTCTGAAAAAAACCTTATCACGCTTAGTCATGAGATAGAAATGTGCCGGCTATATCTTGAACTGGAACTCCTTCGTTTCAATAATTCGTTTGAATACACGATCAGCACAAAAGGTATCGATACGGACACCGTGCTTTTCCCTACCCTGCTATTACAGCCTTTGGTCGAAAACGCTCTCTGGCATGGACTTCGCCAGAAAGAAGGTGATAAGAAACTATGCATCGATTTCCGGGAAAAAGAAGGCAATCTCGTTTGCACCGTCCAGGACAATGGCATTGGCAGAAAAAGGGCCGAAGCCATCAAGCTGCAAAAGATCGGCTCACAGCATTTTGATTCAAAAGGATTGGAGCTTGTACGTCAAAGGATAGAAACGCTGAAAGCAGCAGGTTTGCAGGATGCTGCCATTCATATTACCGATTGCCAGGATGAGAATGGCAGTGCTACGGGTACCAAAGTGGAGATCATTATTACATCAACCTTAAAACAGTGAGCATGTTAAAAATATTGATTGTTGACGATGAGCCATCCGCAGGGAATATCCTCCGTCTGCTGATCGAAAAACATATAAGTGGGGCAAAAGAGATCAGGGTTTGCGGATCGCCGGAACAGGCGCTTGAGATCATTCCTGCATTCAAGCCAGGACTGCTGATGCTGGATATTGAAATGCCCAATATGAATGGTTTTGATCTGCTGAACAGAGTAGGCTCCTGGGACTTTGATGTGATCTTTACAACGGCGTATGATAAGTATGCCATCAAAGCCATCCGGTTCAGCGCACTGGATTATCTTTTAAAACCCATTGATATTTTGGACCTGCAGAATGCCATCAACCGGCATATTATAAAAAAAGAAGTGCAACCGGGCAGGCAGCACGAACTGGTCAATAATCTTATCAATAACCTGCAACAAAAAGATGCCTCTTCTTTTAAACTTGCCTTAAGTACGATGGACGGTTTCTTTTTTTATGATCCGAAAGATATACTTCGTTGCGAAGGAGATAATAATTACACCCATTTTTACTTTATTGATCAAAAGCCCCTGATCGTATCGCGGACATTAAAGGAATTTGAAGACATACTCACCGAGCATGGTTTTCTCCGTGTGCATAAATCGCACCTGGTGAATGCAAGGTATGTGGTGCGGTTGGATAAAGACGGTTTGTTGTGGCTGGCAGATGGCAACAACCTGGTAGTGTCGCGCAGAAGAAAAGACGAAGTGCTGGCCTATTTATCGGGCAGAGGCAATTAAAATATCCTCCTTTCGGACCATCCTTTGCATGAAGAACAATATCCAGTGTTACCGGATTGTTACCCCAATATTACCAAGATGTTAGGATGCACATATATGTTAACAGAATCCACAGTTTACTACCAAACAAAGCCCGCTTATTACCAACCGGGGTTAAATTAATGTTGTGAATGCCTGTTGCATGAAGTTTTCCACAAAAAGCGGTAGTAACTTAGAGTACATGCTTGCCAACCCTATAAAAGTGTGTAAAACTTATGAGCAATCTTATCGTCAAATCAGGCAATAATCTTGTTATCACACTGGCATTACTTTTAATGCTGCCAATGTATGCGCTGTTATTTTTGATCAAAAAGGCGGAAATAACAAAAGACCGTTACAGTATAAAACAGCGCTACCTGAAGCAGTTGAGGAAAGAAAAGTCAGGGCCTCAACTCATTTAAAAAGGAGTTGATCTGTTTGAATTTTACAAGTTTTAGTTTGATTTCCCCAATCAAACCTATCATTGCCCTACCTAACTTTGTGCACAAATACAACGCCGGCATACAGCGGAATATGCAGGACACTTATTCCTTCTGATCCGATCCCCAAAAAATACCGGCTGGTCTTTTCTTTTATAAAACAAGATTATCAGTATGATCGCAGCAAAAGCCTATGCGGCACAGAGCCCTGCCGCTTCATTAACACCATGGAACTTTGAGCGCCGTGAAGTGGGTTCACATGATGTACAGTTTGACATTCTTTTTTGCGGGGTCTGCCATTCAGACCTTCACCAGGTCCGCAATGATTGGTTCCCCGGCATTTTCCCTATGGTACCGGGTCATGAGATTGTTGGAAGAGTGGTTAAAGTAGGAGATCATGTAAAGAAATTTAAGGTCGGCGATCTTGCCGGCACAGGTTGCCTGGTAGATTCCTGCCGCACCTGCGACAATTGCCGCGATGGATTGGAGCAGTATTGCAGCAATGGCTATGTGTTGACGTATAACAGCCTTGATAAATACGGCGATGGTTCTCCTACATATGGCGGCTATTCCAATACCATTGTAGTAAAGGAAGACTTTGTGGTGCATATTTCCGACAAGCTTCCGCTTGCAGCCACAGCTCCCCTGCTCTGTGCAGGCATTACTACTTATTCGCCACTGAAACACTGGAAAGTGGGCAAAGGCCATAAACTCGCCGTGTTGGGTCTTGGAGGGCTTGGCCATATGGCTGTAAAATTCGGTGTGGCACTTGGTGCGGAAGTAACCATCTTAAGCACTTCTCCTAAAAAAGAAGCCGATGCAAAAAAACTGGGAGCGCATCATTTCGTTCTTACAACAAATGCAGCGCAGGTAAAAAAAGCAAGGGGAAGCTTTGATTTCATACTCGATACCGTGAGTGCAGAACATGATTTCTCACTTTATTTATCCTTGCTGAAAAGAGATGGCACACATATCTGCGTAGGTGTTCCTCCAACGCCTAACAGGATCCCTGCTTTTTCATTGATCGATGGGCGGAAAAGTGTGGCAGGCTCTGCCATCGGCGGTTTGCCGGAAACACAGGAGATGCTCGACTTCTGTGCTGCTCACAATATCGTTTCAGATATCGAACTGATCAATATAAAAGATATCGAGACCGCTTATGAACGGATGGAGAAAGGTGATGTGAGATACCGGTTTGTGATAGATATGGCAACTTTGTAAATGAAAAGCCACCGGATCTCTGGTGGCTTTTTTAATTTTATGGCAACGCCTCTACGATCCGTTCGCGATCTTATGCGGATTGGCGACAAAGTTGAGAAAGGAATGGAAATTCTCGTTATATGCTTTTGCATTCACTTTATAATAGAAAGCCCCTTTCTTTGAGCCGAGCTTATCTTTATCCGCCAGCTTGGTAAGCAAGTGCGTAGATAATATCTTTCTGTTGAAATTCCCCTTATCGAAGGTGGTATTGTAAACACATTCATACAGGTTCTGCAATTGAGGGATCGTAAATTTCGCCGGCAATAATTCAAACAACAGTGGATGAAGTGCGGCTTTATACCGCAGTTTTTCCTTGGCCAGTTCCACCATCTGATTATGATCAAAAATAAGATTGGGCAGATGGTTGATCGAGAACCAGACGGGGTGATAATCTTCACTCAATTGCTGTTTGTATTTCTGAATATCGATCAATGCAAAATAGGCTACTGATACGGTCCGTTCTTCTGTGTCCCTTTCGATATCACTGAAAGTATGCAGTTGCTCCATATACATTACGTCAAGCCCGGTAAGGTTTTTCAGCACCCGCTTTGCTGCTGCTTCTGCTGTTTCCTGTAATTGTACAAAACCACCGACCAGGCTCCACTCCCCTTTGCAGGGTTCAAATCCCCGTTGGATCACCAGCAGTTTCAATTCCTGCCCATCATAACCAAAAATGATACAGTCCACGGCCAGCAGGAACCGGGGTTGTTTTGAATAATGTCTCATGCGTGTGCGTTTACAGGTTGCAATTTACAGTTTGAATCCTTTGGGCAAAAAAAAGGAGCCTTTTTCAAGGCTCCTTTAAAGGATTTATCCTGAAGTTATCAGTATTTAACCACCTTGGTCACCCGTGGCTTTTGATCGGCACCCACCACCTGGAGGATATAGTTACCCCTGCCGGTGATCTTTCCATTCAGTCCCAATTGCTGTTTCCAAACGCCTTTCAGCGCATTGGTAAACTCTTTCCTGAATACGACCCTTCCGCCCATATCATATATAATAACCGTCAACCTGGAAACGTCTTCCTTCAACGACAGTTGCAATGTCAGATCGTTTACAAAAGGATTGGGATAAGCTTTGATCAATGTTCCATCTTCAACAGTTGAAACCTCTTGTTTAGGAGCTGCTTCTACTGCTGCTGGTGTTGTTGCTGCCACAGCGATCTGTGGTGTGGTAGCTGATACAGAACGACCCGTAACTCCCTGAGTCTGCTGCTCAACAGGTTCTACGTTCGGGATCGCTTCCAGCGAGATGCTGTTGATGAAGCCATAACCAACAGAGGAATATACAGTGATCAATACCTCTCCATTTTCATCAGGTCTGATATTGCTGATCTTGGCAGTGTTGGAATAGTTCTCGAAAGAATTCAGGCTCACTGTCTGATCTCCGATCTTATACACTGTATTATTAGCCTGGTTGTAGGAAGAACCTGCATAGAATATGAAATTATATGCGCTTGCCTGGTTCAACCCGCTGAACTTGACCCTTGCAGTATCCGCAAAATCCATGAAATAGAAATTGCTCATCACTTTATCAGGCACTACGCCTGAATTATTGCCGGTAGTAAGTCCAAGGGCATTATTGAAACCACTGAAATTCTCTACCACATTAAAGTTGATACCCGTTGACTGATTTACTGAATTGATCAGGTTCGACATCGTAAAGTCATCAGAAAGCAGGGTGTTCGTATTGTTCCAGCCACCGCTTTGTGCATTGGCCGCTGCATCATTCAGGTTCAGGTTTACAATATAAGATACAGTGGATGCGCTGGCAATATTGCTGAATGCAGTGTATTGTCCTTCACTGATCACCGTACGGATCTTATAGTAATAAACTGATCCGCCGGTCAGGCCTGTATTGGTATAGGTAACACTGCTGAGCGGCATATCAGCGACCTTGGTGTACTCGCCATCAGCAGAACTGCTTCTCCATAATTCGTATCCGGTACCTGCACTGCCAGCATTGTTCCAGTTAAGCCTGATCTTATCTGTAGAAAGACCGGTAGCTGTAACATTGGTCGGCGGCAATGCAATTGGCAGGAACGGATAAGACTGTATCTCCAGGGCACCGATATAAGCGTTGGAAGTGGAACCTACTTTTGATACCACGATCTCGATCTGGCCATTTGCATCTGCAGAAAGATCGCTCAGTTTTACAAAACCTGCAGTGTTGTTGTCAACATTCAGGTCGCCTGATTTTCCACCGGCTGCATACCTGGTGATCAGCGTTCCTGTACTTGCACGGCTGGCCGTAAAGATGAGGTTATATTTCTTTTCAGTTGATAAGCCACTCAGCAGAATGCGTTTACCTGAAGTGGCAGGGTCATAATAAGAAGTGCGCATTACATCATCAGCATATACGCCGCTATTGTTGCCTGTAAGCGTACCGCCGGTAGAACTTCCTGCCCATCCATCGGTAAGGGTAACAGTGATACCGGTAGATGCATTGCTGGCATTTTTCAGATCAGCCAGGCTGGCTCCTGCATCCGGTGTTCTGCTGAAATTGTTCCAGCCGGCTACCGGATAAGTCAGGTTGAAGTTCACATAAGTATAAGTAAGTGATGTATCCACAACCGTTACAGTGAACAGCTTGCTGCTGCCGGCACCGCTTTGATCAGTTGCAGTAAGCTTGATGTCCTTGAATACACCGGTAGTAGTGCCGGGCTGGATAGAGATAACGCCTGTGCCATTGCCGGTTTGGTTCAGTGTCACAAATGCCGGAGCATTGGAGAGCGACAGGGTGATCACATCACCTGCATCATCCGTTGCAGACACATTCAGGTTCACGGTTTCACCGGTATTCGCCTGCTGGTTGTTTATTGCAGCAAGCAGCGGGCTGGTATTCGGCGTAGTGACTGAAACTGTATCACTGAAGGCTGAAGCACCATGCGCGTTGATAGCGCGAACTGCATAATAGAAGGTCATATTACCTGTTACGGTCGCATCATCATAAGAAACCAGGTTGGCATTGTTGCCACCGGGATTAAGCAAAGTATAAGCGCCATCGCGTGTTGCGGACCTGTACACCTCGTAAGCTGATTCATTGAAAGCAGCGTCGGTCCAGGTAAGATGTGCTTTACCATCTACAAATGAACCGGACAGATCACGTGGTTTTGCAGGAGCCGAACCATCGTCATATACTGCCTCGATCACTACTGAGTTCAGGTATCCGTAAGTTGAGCCGGTGGCTTTTGCTACAGTGAATGTAATGGTGCCATCTGCAGCAGGTGTAACCTCATTGATGCTGACAGCATTCAGATAATTATTGGCGGCATCCAGCGAAACGCTCTGGGTTCCGATCGAATAAACGGTTACTACAGCTCCGGAAGGGTTATAGCGGCTTCCGAGGAAAGTAAAGTTATACTTATTAGCAGGCGACAGACCAGCCACTTTCACATTCTGCACAGTAGTGTTGGTGTAATAAGAAGTACGTAACACATTATCGGGGTATATACCGGAATTATTGCCTGTATTGGCACCCGTTGTGTTAAGACCCTGCCACACATTCATCAGTTGAAGGCTGATACCGGTAGTTGCACCCGCATCGTTCTTCAGGTTGCCAAAAATATCACCTGCAGCAGGAGCTTTATTGGTATTGTTCCATGGCGCAGGAGCCTGATAAGCGCTGGAAGTAAAGTTCACATACACTTTATAGTTCGGGTTCACATCAGTTACAGTAATAGTAAATGATTTTGTATCGAACCCGCCTTTTCCGTCGTCTACTTTAGCTGTTACATTATACACACCGTTGTCCGCATAACCAGGAGACAGGGATACGGAAGCGGATGCACCAGTTGCGTTCACGGTTGCAAAAGAAGGCAGACCTGTAAATGACCAGGTAAGCACATCTGCTGCATTCTGATCTGTTGCACTCAGGTTAATGGAAGATGTCTGGCTTTCGCTCAATGTTACATTATCAACAGTTGCCAGTACAGGGCTGAAATTATCACTCACCACAAGGTTGAATGAAATGTTGCCATTTCCTCCGAAAGCATCAGCAGCATTAATGGTCACCGGATAAGTTCCCTGGTCAGTGATCGCAGGATTATTGAAGCTGATGATACCAGTGTTGGTGCCCGGCGTTTGGGTAAAGCTTGCAAAAGCAGGCAAACCGCTTGCAGACAGAGACAGTATGCCACCATCAGCATCAGATGCAGACACATTAATGTTCAGTTGCGTACCATAACGCATAGACTGGCTTTCGATAGCGCTTACCTGCGGTAAACGGTTTACGGTGATAGCACTATCTTCATTACTGTAAGAAGAGCTGCCACCATCGTTCACAGCATGTACTTTATAATAGTACACGCCATTGGGGATCAAAGCTGAATCAGTAAAGCTTGTTGTATTCTCCGGCACGGCTTTGTAGAACGTATAGTCAGTGTTGTTGCCAACAGATCTTACTATCTCGAAACCGGCTTCATTGTTTGAATTATCCTGCCAGTTCAACACAACAGTTGAGGAACTTGTTCCGGTTGCTGTCAGTAAAGATGGAGCAAGGGGCACACCTGGCATGGGCAGCGTTTTCGCATTAGGCAGAACAGTACCCAAAGATGCCAGCGGGATATTCTGTTTGGGAATACCGCTGCCGGTCGGGCCCTGCCATTTTACATCGAACGCATTGGTAGCGCTCTTATTGAAATAGGTCACATAAATAGCATGGGTGCCGGCAGTCAGTGTAACTGTACCGCTTTTTTCCCTTGAAGTATGCACACCATCATTGTTCACTACCCTTTTTGTTGAGGTAAGATCATCGATATACAGGTTCGAACCATCATCGGAAGTAGTATAGAAAGTATACTTTCCTGCAACCGGTATCCGGATCGTTCCGCTGAATTTAAAGGCGTAGTTATCTTCCCTGTTTTGTTGTCCCAATGCAAAGCCGGTTATAAATCCGGTTTTGCGGACTACCAGTGCATCGAAGTTCGTTGGGACCGCAGACAGTCCTGATTGTTCATAATATTCGTATTTAACACCATAGCCATTGTCACTGAATTCAGATTCACCATAATGCCCGGTTGCCCGTACCTTGTAATAATAGGTGGTATTGGCAGCAAGGGTAGTATCAGCAAATGAAGTGGTGTTGGCAGCAGTGCGTCCTACCATTGTTGGAGCAACAGCAGGATCATCCGTACGCCATACTTCAAAGGCATTTTCATTACTGCTGTTGTCGGTCCAGGTAAGGTTGATCTGCTTATGTGAAACTGCTGTAGCTACCAGGTTGCCGGGTTTGGCAGGTACATCGCCATTCACCGCTTGCACATCATAGAAAATGCTGTCGGGAAGAGCTGTAAAGTTGCCGTTGGTCTGTGGCGTTTTCCAGTTTACTGTCAGCGACTGGCCGCCTGTGCCATCAAAATAACCAATAGCTATAGGATATACGCCTGCCGTAAGAGTAAGAGGAGCAGAAGCTACTGTTTTGGCACTGTGACCGCCATCATTATCTACCGTAGCAGCACCTGTGAAGCTGTAAGGAGAAGAAGTTCCATTACGGCTTCCAAGCCAGAGTTTGCTTCCATCATCAGAGTTGGTGTTGAAGGTATAGGTGCCGTCAACAGGGATCCTGATATAACCTTCATACAGGAATACGAAACGGTCTTCCTGTGTTCTGGGCGTAAGGAAGACATTGTACATCGTGCCGGTTGCAACAGGCTCGAGCGTGTTGAAATCAGCCATCTTGGTCCAGGTGCCGGTATACACGTATTGTTTATATACCAGCCCGTTCATCACCGGCTGACCGGTGATCTGGTTGCTTGACTGTGACACATTACCAGCCTGATCTTTGGCCTTAACGATAAAATTATAGCTCTGGTTATAATTAAGATTATATACAGTGAATGTTGTTTGTGAAGTGGTATATGACATCACACCATCAACATACACCTGGTAAAGCTTAACGCTGACATCATCGCTGGAAGCATCCCATGCAAGTGCTACAGAGTTCTTTGTTGTTCCTGTAATACGCAGGTTGCCGGGGACGGTGGGTGCCTGCACGTCTTTCAGTGTCAGCACGCTTACTGCATCGGTAGCAGCAGAAGCAGCCGATCCGTTAATGGCCCTTACCTTATAATAATAAGTAGTATTGGCATCAAGTCCGTTTATGGTGTAGGTAGATGCATTAGCATCTGCAAGAGCTGCCAGTGTGAACGGCCCGTCAGGTGATTTGGACCCAAATATCTCGTAGTTCGTTTCATTATATGCAGGAGACGGACTGTCTACCCAGTTCAGACGGACAGATGTTTTAGATAAAGCAGTTGCGCTAAGACCGGTCGCTGCATCAGGCTTATTGGCCCCGTTTGCATCAATAACGGTAACAGGAGCAGAGAAATCGCTGGAGCAACCATATTGCTCCATCACTTTCACGGTATAGTTACCGGGAGCAGTAGCTTCAAAATTACGCGAAGTGCCCAGCACAGTGGAATTGCCTACCAGTTGCCATTCGTAGCTGGCATAACCTGCAGGCACTTCAAGAGGCACAGACGTGCTGCCATCTACAGATGGAATGACACGGCTCATCATACCCGTAATGGTGATGGCAGGAGGAATGGTAGGTGCTTTTTCCTTGATCACGACCGGTACCGGCGACCAGTCTGACCATACGGTATCACGGAGGATACGTGCAGAATAAGTACCGTATGCAGTGGCGGTGATCTCATTACCATTGGCACCTGGTATCAACACGCCATCTTTTCTCCATTCATAGCTGGTAAATCCGGGAGTAAGCCCGATCACCTGGTTGATCGTTTCACCAGGGCAAAATTCTGTTCTTCCATTCAGCGGCCAGGGGTTTGCTTTATGGGCTTTGTTAAGGAAAGAAAAATAGTCAGGCTCAGCCCAGGCTTTGTTCCAGCAGTTATGCCCAAGATCCGGATAAAGAGTATAATTCATGTTGGCGCCTGCATTTTTATATGCATTCACCACGCTTTCTGTAGTAAAAGGTGTTGGGCCATCATCTTTGCCGCCCTGGAATGTCCAGATCGGTGTATATTTTAAATCAGGGATGGAAGCGTTGGTTGTGGGCACATTCACCGGTGCGCTGATCGGCAATGAAGCGGCAGCAAGTTTAAAGTAGCTGCGCGTCATTTGCCAGGTGGCGGAACCGCCTCCGGACAAACCGTTAATGATGACGCGGTTGATATCCGCTTTTACCTGCGGCACCAGGTATTTCTGTACGATCTCTGCAATGGCGTCATACTGCCACTGGCTCCAGCCCCCATTGTCATTAGAGCTTTGCGCATATAGCAGAAACCCATCGAAAGTTCCGTTGTCAACGGCTTTACGATGTGTATCTCCTCCATGGTACAACTGGTATTCATTGTCATAGATCGTTCCCCTTTCCCCTACTCCATGAAAGAAAATATAGACAGGGTACTTCTTACCATCGGCTACGCCGTGCTGGTAAGTTTTGGGAAACTTCAACCGGAACTGCAGGCCTTTATAATAATAGGCTTTAAAAGTTTCGGTTGCAAAACTGACGCGTTTGGTCCTGACCCATTTTGCCATTGTTCCATAAGCCGGGATGGTAGGGGGCTTGGATGGATCATATGTTACAACAGGGTCAGCAGGATCAAGGATCCCGGCCTGTGCCCGCACAAAAGCAGGAAGACCGACCAAAAGCAGACAAACGCTTAAAAGGGTAACAAATCGCCTCATATTGATAGTTAGAGTTAACTAGGTTACAGTAAAGCATCATCAGCGATCCATGAAAAAAATCATTAGACACTGACAATCAATAAATTAAAATGGAATTCGAGGAGATTGAAATGTAAGGGTGGAATCTCGGGTAGGTTTGGATGCCTATGGCAACGGGGTCAAAGATATAATGGAATTCTATTATTTTCTAATAAATGTGAAAAAAAATAAACCAGTTATTCACAGGAGCAAAATCAACATCTTTTTTTCATTCCTTTACCCCGAAGCCACATCCAACCACTATGCAAAAGATATCCGTTCTTTTGGCGGCCGTTTTATGCCTAAGCAGCATAAGAACAGTCGCCCAGACCAGACTTCAGGTAGTCTCTGATTCAGTACGTGTAAGTGACGCAGAATTAATTATCCGTAACCAGACCCGTAATGTTCCCGGCATTTTGTTCAACAAAGGCAATGGCGTCACGGAATTCCGGAATCTGAAAATGATCAAAGCGGGCGACAGTACACTATTTATTTTAGGAGAAGACACCACAACTATTACGGCCACCGGAGGAGGCGGAGGATATGTGTACGAATATCCAGACCGGATAGTAGATCTGAATATCCGCACTTACGATGCAGGGAATATGCAGTTGAAATGGTGGAAGACCAATACAGATTTTTATAATTCTCCCAAAATCGGCATTATCGGAGACAGCCAGGGCAAGGGCGAATATGCCTCCAGCTATTCCTATTCCACCATGGGACGATTGCAGAACTTTATTTATGGCGCCTGCCATAATCCTGTAGTCATAAATTACAGTCAAAATGGCTATAATTCCCGCCGTCTTGCACCCACAGGCAGCAATCCTTATGTAGACAACGAGCGTAATATTACTAAGGCATTGGCTGATGGGAATAAGATCATTATTCTTTGCAACACCGGCAATGATTTTCTGAATTCCGCTGCAGGCGGGGCTACGCCGATCAATGAAGCAATGGCCAATACTCTTTTGATTGCTGAAGCCTGCAAGAAAGCAGGAGCAACATTGTTTGTGATGAGTACAAACCCTGCAGGCGCCCGCCCTAATGAATTAAAGGATTCAGCCCGGGTAATGGCAGGGTTGTTAAAACAGAAATTCGGAGAGCGATGCGCCTATACCTATAAATTGCTGGAGGACCCGGCAAACCCCAATGCTCTCCTGCCTTCTATACAGGTAGGTGATCAAATCCATCTTAATGATGCAGGTTGCGAAATCCTCTTTGGCGCTATTCGTGATATGCTCACCAGTTATTACATTTCCAATAATATGGTAGCCGGATATGAACTGCAAAAGGCCAGCAGCTTTAGCGGTATCTATTCAACCTATCAATATATTACGGCAGTGGGGCAACCTTCCCTCGTAATACCTAAAGACAGTGCTTTTTATCGTGTTCGTGTAGTGTATCACAATGGCTATTATTCCGACTGGAGCAATATTGCCCAGGGTGCTGCTGCCTTCCAGGAAGATCCGGGCCCTCTCCCTCCTGTAGTAACAGGCAACGGTCCTATCCGTATTGTAACGCCAAAAGACTCCACCACGCTGATAGCTATCGCATCAGATGCAAACCCGGGTGGTTCGATCCAATCGTACAACTGGTTCAGGGTGATCGGCAACAGCCTTGCTTCCATCCAGAACAGCAACCAGGCATCGACCCGCGTCACCAACCTGATGGAAGGCACTTATGTATTCCGCTGCGAGGTGAAGAACGCATTGAATAAAGTGGCTTATGCAGACGTGTCTGTGATCGTGACCTCCGAAGCCGCTTATCCCAAGGCACAGTTTGATTTTGGCCTGAGCGCGCATTCCATCTCGGAATGGACAGATGTTTCCGGCAGTCCGCTCAATGTTGCTACCAATAATAAATACTGGACAGATAATGCCACGGGTATTTCCGTATTGAATATTGCAAGCACCACTCAGAAATGGGGAGCTTCTTATTCCGGAAATGCCGGTGATGCCAGCGGGGAAACAGTAGCTGATCCCGGCGGCTTTGCAGTGCCTGCAGATGTGCTTCGCACGGCCTGGTACAGTAATTCTGTTACTTATGTAGACAGTAATTCCAACCAGCTCCGGATCTCAGGCCTTTACCCAACAAAAAGGTATACGATCAGGTGCTATCCTTCAATGGCAAGCACATTCTCTGTAGATGCTGATCCGACTTTGTATATCGTCAACAATAATTTAAACAACGCGAAAGCGATCAATGCCAAAACGAATACCAGCAATGCAGCGATCTTCCGCGGGATCATTCCCAGCGCTACCGGTTCTGTCAGCCTGTTCGTTGGCATACCCGCAGGGCAAGCCCAATTCGGCATGTTGAATGCGCTTACGGTGGAAGAAGAGCCCAGCGGAAACCCCAATCAAACTCCGATCGTAACTTCCGGCGGTAACAAAACCATTCAATTCCCTGTTACGGTAGCGACTGTTTCTGTACTGGCAGAAGATCCTGACGGCCCCATTGTATCCATGAACTGGACACGAGTATCAGGGCCATCTTCAGCAGTCATCAACACGCCGGGCAGTTTGCAAACAACGGTCAGCTTTACGGAGACCGGCACCTATGTATTCCGCTGCACTGTTCTTGACCAGGATGGCGGAACAGGATATGCTGATGTAACGGTGACGGTACAGGAAGCGCCCACTAATCCAACCTTGCGGATCGGAGTGTCGAGAGGCGAATATACTGAAGCCGGCTGGGGAGTAGTATTTGGCGTTCCCCATTCGGAGACAGCGACTTACAGTACAACATTTGAAGGCAGTAGTGTAACGGTCACTACGGGAGCCACTACAAACTGGACACCCTGGTATAGTTTTACTGCCGATTCATCAGGAGCAACCGTTGATGACGGAAATGGGTTCAGGGCTCCGCTGCGCGTACAAAGAGGATGTTTCTTCAACAGTAATACCTACAATTCTGCCAAACCGCAATTAGAGATAAGTGGTCTTCCTGCGGGCACTTATACGGTAACGATGTTGGGTTCTTTGAATAGTTCTACCAGTCCCAGTTTGAATTGTCAAACAGAATACCGGGTGGATAATAAGACGGCCATTACCATTAATACAAGAGGTAATACTTCTCAGGCTGCAGTATTCAATAGTGTATCGGTTAGTTCGGGAGTGTCCATGAAGCTTTATTTCAACCCGATTGTGGGAGGTTCAAATAGTTATGCCGGGATCCTTAACTATATTATCATAGAAAAAATGAACTTGTAGATCAGTTCGATCATAGCAAACCGGACAGAATCTCCGGTTTGCTATGATCGAATATTTACAGAAAGACGGCTTTGCTACAAAAAAATTAAAGGAGCCTTTCCTGGGCTCCTTTAAAAATTCAGCAGGCAGCCTGAGTTGCTACCTAAAGAGGTGATAAGAATTATACTGTTTGATCGTCTGTTGTTGCAGAGGGAGCATTTTTCTTTACCGAATCAATTCCATTGCTTCTGCCCGATTCGCTTTCATACATCTCGCTTGTGCCGATAACCTGTCCATTTGATGCTTTGAGGTTAAAGAAATACTTTCCATTACTGGAAGATTTTTTGTCATAATTAGAGTCAGCGGGGGCGTGTTTTTTGACGGATTCGATGCCATTGGTAGCGCCGGATTTGGAGGAGTAGCCTTCGCTTGAAAGGATGATCTGTCCGTTATCGGCTTTCAGGTTAAATTGAAATTCGCCATTTGATCTTTTGGTAATTACAAATTTGCCCATAGGGGTGATGTTTTAGGTTTAAGAATATTCTAAGATAATTATTTGGGGGTAATTATCAATGGGGGGATGGGGGTTGTGGGAGGCGGGATTAAAACTGGGGAGCGCAAATGGCGCGAAGGAATACGGATAGCACGAATGTATCTTATCCTTGAAAATTGCTTTTTTAAAGAGTTTTATTGGTTGCTGGCTTTCTATTTAGATAGTATTTCATCGCTTCTGGCTTCTTAGTTGCAGGTCCGATCTGTGGAGTATTGTCACTCATTTTCTGAACCTGCTCCTTTATTGCAATCATTCCTCTATCGCCCCTTACTCCCTTCTATTTGCTTTGTAATGATATGGAAAGCTTCTTTAAATGCTTTTGCATCCGTACCTGTAAAGCGTTTATTTTAAAACCTGACAATCTGATACATTACCCTTTTGCTATAATATGTTTACTTACCATGCCCCCGGTTTCGGTTTTAATTTACGGACATACGTACCCTCTTCTTTATTCCAGTAAAAATACACATGAAACCCATATTTCTCTGTTGTAAGACGATACCATGTATAAGGCTCTAACCGGATAGTATCGGCGCCATAATAGTCAGCAAGAAAAGGATCTTCTCGAACTCTCCATTTATACTTCGTATACTTTCTGTTAAAGTAAATTTTAAATGAGGCATTGCCATTTACTTGCTTTCCACTTACTCTATTGACGACAGTATATACTGTCATTGTTTGCTCCTCTAAAGGATAACCAAAAGTTGTATCAATTTTGTCTGCCTTTATCTTTACAAGCCCTAAAATCTGACCAGGGCTTGTCACTTCGATATACTGGTCTGTCATGGTTGCAGTGGGCACTTTAAAACAGCCGGCTGAAAGTAACAGCACTACTACATAAAAGATTCTCATAGTTAAGGAGTTTTCTTTACTTTCGGTTTTACAGTATTTCTGTCTTCCTCTGAAGCTCCACCACCAGACATTCCTAACACTTTTCTTGCCCACCAGGTGCCTCCTTTCCAATCCTTTAATATTATTTTTCTTTGATCCTCCGCCTTGTCTTTGTCATACCCTTTCTTCTTCATTTCTCCCACTTTCCATTTTTTATACTCAATTACTTTTTCAAAAAAACTTTTCATCCCGGTTAAACGAGTATAATCCTCATCTGAGTTCCAGGTCTTATTATCAAGAGCCTGAACTACTCTGTTCATAAGCAATTCATCTGACAAAAGAGTTCTTGTATCCTCTAACTATCCCTGTGGTTGATTAATAGAAAACTCCTGTACCATATCATGCTCCTTCGATATCTCGTCAGATTTACTCATTGGAGCATAACTAAAATCATAATCGTTGTCCAATTCTTTATAATCACCTTCACTTGTACCGGGGCCATATTTCGTTATTGAACCGGAGCCGGAGTAATATCCAGAATTTGCAAGATTCATGGAACCAAACCCACTTTGTTTCATTTGCCAAACAGGCTCGCCAATTTGTTTATTATTCTCATCAAAAATAAATCCACTTAAACCCTCCTCCTTCTGAGCCAAATGATTCACGGAAGTATTTATAAAAACGTTCTGCAGAAAGCCCATGATAAACCATTGTCTATTCAGATGTCATACCTCTAAAATCCCTTGTAATACTTTTGTTGAATTGTGGCTTTCCGTTTGCATCCTTGGTGACTTTAACATGAAAAACTATATATTCTAAACCGTCCAAATCAATTCCGTCAACAAGCTACTATCCTACTGCACTTTTTTTTGCTTGCTGTTCAAGTAGCTACACTACCCTTTTGTAAAATCAAAAAACTTGGCCCGAATATACTTCCTTTTAGCTGTTATCCAAAAGGATGGTGCTTGGATAAAGCATCCTGCAAACCATCCATTTCCTGCACAGCATACTTCTCTGTACTGGATATATACTTATGCCCGGCTCGGTATTGTACTTCCCTTTTAGGATGCAGTTTTAGCCAATTCAGGATCACTGATGCACGGATATGAAGTGCATTAGTGATAAGAGGGTTTAAGCCTTGTAATTCCTGCACCATTGCGTTAATGATATTCCTACACTCCCGGGTATTAACTCGTCTTCTTTGGGCTTAAAATAGCTCCTGCCACTGGTCAGGTACTTATGTAAAGGGATCACCTGCTTTTGAGATAAAGAAAGCTGCCTGCTATTGCTCTGGTTGGTGGAAGGAATATAGATTGTCCCATCTTTCAGGTTGACATGACTGGTTTCCATCTTTTCAGTTCACCACTATGGAGTGTTTAATGTTACCATAATGATGTTGTTTGAATTTCTACCAATAAAAAGCCAACATAAGCTGGCAGGTGATTTAATCTATTCTCCTTTCGTTCCGGGAAATAAAAAAGGAGTCTTTTGCAAGACTCCTGTAAGATGTTTATTTCAAAACCTGATAATCTGATATATTACCCATTACCCTACCCAGAATAGGGGAAAAGAACCTCTATGATACTACTGAGATCAGGAGTATTTTTAAAATACGATTGGTAAACTATTTCATCACCCTCAAATAAGAATTTTTCGATATCCCAATTCCCATCCTTAAGAATTAAACGAATAGTAAAACATCCTTTCTCGACGAAAACAACAGACACCAACCGCTTAAAAGAATCTCTTTTTGATTTATCCAAATGGTCAAACTCGGTAAAACCAATTCGTTTCAAATAATCCTCACTATACATATCTATTACTTTTTAAATAAAATGTCTACAGCTTCATAAACACCATTAGAACCTTTAACAGAAGAAGGGAGCACCTCCACATTTGTAAATCCTAATGCTCTTGCATTACTGCCTGTGAAAGTACCAAATGCTGCCTCAGTCAACGACTTTCCTTGTTTTAAAAGTTCATTAAACCGATTTAAGTTTGATGCCATTTCTGGCCTCCAAGTTCCCCTAATTGCATTTATATTGTCAAAATTATTCACTACAAAATCATGTAATATCCTAAATACGTCACTACCTCGTCCCTGCAAGTCAGAACCCCTCGTCTTAATTGATAAATTAAGTTCACCTTGATGCAGCCAACCTTTACCAACCGTATTATTTAAACCGTCTCTTACTACCGCAAAGCCATCTTCCTCAACAGCATGAAGAGAAGCATTTGCTGCTGTTCCACTAGAAGATTCTTGTTTTACAAAAGCAATTAATTTCTGCTTCTCTTCAGTAGAAATTTGTAATGCAGGTTGCGAAGGAGACGAAGGCATTTTTTTAGACAACCTTGCAGAGCTGCTGAATGTATTGATCTCTGCCTCCAGTGTATTTGTTCCATAAGATCCTAGCGTTCTACCTAGGGCCCAAGCCATCATTCCCTCCGCTACAAAGTCAGAAGCTGCACCCAATCTACCCCTGTGATCATTTGGTCTGCCCCTTAAATCCTTATTGGTTAATATTTTCGATCCATAATTCGCTACAAAATATATAGGATTAACCGTCTCATTGACATTGGTAACTGCCTCAGTCCATCTTTCCGCACTTGTTAGTCCTTCCCATTGCTCATGAACCCAATCAATAGCTCCTCTGACAGGATCACCCTCTAACCCATCTACATCAACACACTCGATCGGGGAATTACTTGCAAACTGATAGGGTGTCAACCAGGGATATTGTCTTGTGATTGGATCCACACTTAAGAACCTCCCCAACCTCGTATCATAGATCCTCATTCCATAATCCTGCTGATTCCCCTCTCCC